>Ga0070696_100002661_pt1 | contig 11837 bp, 7 predicted proteins | sample KBSK1253metaG_FD_65474 | JGI IMG/M metagenome (GOLD analysis project Ga0070696, IMG submission 65474) | Corn, switchgrass and miscanthus rhizosphere microbial communities from Kellogg Biological Station, Michigan, USA - KBS K1-25-3 metaG | ecosystem: Host-associated > Plants > Roots >... | reverse complement strand
TCGTTCGCGCCGACCACGGAAGGACTGAAATCGGCGGTGCTCGAAATCGACGTCCGGCCGGGGCCGTCGCCGCTTCGCGTGCCCGTCGCCGGCACCGGTCTCTCGGCGGCGCACCGTATCGTCGGCCGCGTCCTCGACGGGTTCACCAGGCGACCACTGGCCAACGCGCGCGTCATCATCACGGGGATGCCCGGGCCGAACGTGATCGCGCACACGGACGCGGACGGCACCTACTTCACGCCGGAACTCGACGACGGTTCGTACCGGGTTTCGACCAGCACGACAGGGTATCTGAACCTGCTCTTCGCCGGCCTGCCGTGCGCCGACACCTGTGATCTCGCCGCCGGCACCGCGATTACGCTGCCGGCCTTGGGCACGCCGATCACCGCCGATTTCATCCTCTTCAGGAGGACGAGCATCTTCGGGATCGTCCAGGCCACTGATGCGCCGCCGCTCGCGGGCGTCAGCGTACGGCTCCTCGACCAGGCCGGCGGGTTCGTGCGCGACACGACAACCGACGCCGCCGGCAGGTTCGCGTTCCTGGAATTGAACGAGGGCTTCTACTTCGCCAGAACCCTGAACACGCTCGGCTACAGCGATTCCTTCTCCGACGTGCTCTCGACGCCGTTCGGCACGTCGATGGCGTTCACGCTGGCGCCGAATACGCGCACCGGCGCGTTCGTCAACGCGCAACCGTCGCTCGCCGATGGCTCGACGCCCGCGTCGGTGAATTTCCGCAACGTCAGCGTCGAGGGCAAGACGACGATCACGGCCGGCGCGCCGGACGCGCCGCCGCTGCCGCCGCAGTACTCTGCCACCAACCCGTCGGTCGCGTATCGTCTCCAGACCACTGCCACCTTCGACAGTGGGGTCAGAACCTGCTTCAGCTACCAGGCGTCGGCGTTCCAGAACGGCAATCAGGCGAGGGTGCTGCAGCTGCAGAACGGCGCGTGGGTCGACGTCACGGCCTATGTCAACGCTACCTTCGGGCAGGTATGCTCGGTCTCCGAGGCGCTCGGCACATTCGCGCTCGCCGAGTCCGCGAATACGACGTTGACGCAGCATCCCTGCTCGCTCGAGCCGTCGTTCTACTCGATCGAGGGCAACGTGCTCTATTCAGTCCAGTTCACCAACTCGACGACCGAGACGATCGAGATCTACTGGCTGAACTACTTCAACCAGCGCGTGCTCTACAACGTGCTGCCGCCGGGCGCGTCCTACGTGCAGGGCTCTTATCTGACGCACCCGTGGCTGGTGACGAGCGGCGGGCAATGCCGCGGAATCTTCATCACGCTGCCGGTCGCAGGCCAGGCCGTCGTGCGCTAGGTTTGGCTGGAGCCGGACGCCATCCGCTCTGTGGTCAAGCGGGGCCGAGCGCGGCGAGACGCCGCCTGGCATCGGCGGTCAGCGGATCACGCGCCTGTTCGCCGCGCAGCGAGAGGAAGCGCTTGAAGTTGTCGGCCGCGTCCTTCGTCAGGCCGGCGCCCGCCTGCGCGCGCGCCAGCCAATACGGCATCGGCGTGAGATACCGCAGCGACGGCACATCGTCGAGAAAGATCGCCGTCGCCTCGCCGCTGCGCTTGGCGCAGGCGTCGAGCTCGGACAGCGCCTCGGCATCGTGCCCGCCGGCCTCGACGTAGGCGACGCCGAGGAGAAACCGCGCCAGCCAGAGATCGGTCAGCTTGAGCGCTGCGCGGAAGCTCTCGACCGCGTCGCCGGTCCGGTTGCTCTTCAGCGCAATTTCGCCGGTGACGAGGTGGCCGTAGGCGCGGCTCTCGGTCTGCAGGCTGTTGAGGAGATCGGCGGCGATGCGCTTCGGCTCGGCCTCGCTGCCGGCCTGCAGGAAGATGCGCGCCACCGGCACCGTGATCGTGTCGTCCTTGCCGAGCCCGAGCGCGCGCCTCGCTGAGTCCATCGCCGCCGTCGTCTGCCCGCGCGAGAGCTGCAGCTCGGCGAGCGTTAGATATTTGTTGGCGGTGAGGGTCGAATTCTTCGCCCGCAGATCCGCGGCCAGCCCCGGCCTCAGCAGCGCCTCGGCCTCGTCGTAGCGGCCGCGATAGATCGCGAGATCGGCGAGCCCCATGTTCGCCAGCGAGGCGCCGACCGTGCCGGTCTTCTCCATCTGCAGGTAGGCGGCGCGCGCGGCGTCGAGCTGGCCGCCGGCGACGGCCGCGACCGCCAGCGGCAGATACGCATAGGTCGCGTCGGGACGCGCCTTGATGATCTCTTCCGCCTGCCTGGCGGCTTCGGCGAATCCGCCCGAGTACATCGCGTACAGGGCGTAGTTGGTCTGGTAGCGCTCGCGGTGCGGCGACAGCTCCACCGCGCGCCGTCCGGCCTCGAACGCCTTCGGGAAGTTGCGGGTATTGAAATACGCGACCGCGAGGTTGTTGAAGCCGGTCGCGTCGGCGGGGTAGGCGCTGACCAGCGCGTTGTAGGTCTCGATCGCCTTCTCGTTGTTGTGCGCGACGATGCGGTAGTAGACGCCGAGAGTGCGGAACTTCTCGCGCTCGGTCATCCGGTCGAGCAGCGACAACGCCTTCTTCCAGAGCTCCTCCGCCTCTTCCCGCCGCCCGAGGTGCTCCGTGCTCAACGCCAGGCCCGCATAGGCGCGGCCGAAGTTCGGGTCGAGCTCGATCGCGCGCCGGTAGTGCTCGATCGCCTGGTCGTCCTTGTCGTCGTTGGCGTAATCCTGCGCCTGCGCGTAGGCGCGGATGGCATCGATCGAGGCGGCGGTGAGCGTCTCGTCCTGGGCGCGCCGCTGCGGCGCCGGCGTCGTGTCGCCGAGCGCCGTCCTCACCTGGGTTGCCAGCGACGCGACCGCACGCAGGACATCGCCCTTGTCCGCCGCCTTCGCGGTCACCACGCGCGCCGCGGTGCGGTCGGGCTCGTCGATCACGTTGGCGGTGTCGACGAGCTTCGCCGTGAGGAGATACCCCCCGCCCTGCGGGGCGATCGAGCCGGCGACGATGAGGTTGATTCCCTCGCGCACCGAGATCAGGCGCGCGATCTGCTCGCTCACCCCGCTGCCCGGCTGGTACTGGACGGCGAGCCGGTGCGCCTCGGCGCGATCGAACGCGTTGATGAACGACGCGCCCTCGAGGCCGAGGCCGAGCGCGTTCTCGAGCGCGCCGGTGAACGAGGGATCGTTGGCGCGGTTGTCGAAATCGGCGATCAGCACCGACACCGGCGGGTGCTCGGCCGGCGGTGCGTTGGCGCGCCGGCCGGCGAAATAGGTGCCGGCAATCAACGCCACGACGACGACAATCGCGCCGGCCAGCACGCTCTTGCGGATCCGCGCCGGCTCGGGAATCAGCTCGCCGGCGTTGTCGAGCGCCGCCAGTGCCGCGGTCAGCTCCGGCGTCGACTGGAACCGGGCCGCGGGATCGCGTTCGAGGCAGCGCGCGACGACCGCCTCCAGCGGCGCCGGCATCCCCTCGACCAGCTCGCCGAGCGGCGGCATCCCCTGCTCGAATCGCTGCCGCATCGCGGCGACGCGCTCGGGCCCGCTCCGCGGCACGCCGCGCCGCGGGCCCGCGAGCATTTCGTGCAGCAGCATGCCGAAGGCGTAGATGTCGGATCGCGCATCGACGCTCTGGGCGCTGCCCTGCTCTGGCGACATGTACTCCAGCGTGCCGACCACGCCGCCGGTGGTGGCGACGTCGGTAGACGAGGAGATGCCGAAGTCCATGATCAGCGCCTGCTCGTGATCGCCCGAGCCGGTGATCATGATGTTGGCCGGCTTCAGATCGCGATGCACGACGCCGGCTTCGTGCGCCGCCTCGAGCCCGCCCGCGATCTGCCGCGCCAGCCGCAGCGCGCGCGCGATCGGCAGCCGTCCGTCGCGCCGCAGGAGGGTGCCGAGGTCGTCGCCCTGGACGTAGGGCATCGTGATGTACTTGATGCCGTCGATCTCGCCGAGGTCGTGGATGCGGACGACGTGCTTGTGGGTGACCTGCCGCGCGACCAGCAGCTCGTTCTTGAAGCGGCGCTCGACGTCGGGGGATGTGGCGCGGCGCCGATCGGCACGAATCACCTTCAGCGCGACGGCGACGTTCAGCTCGGCGTCCCACGCCTGGTAGACGGCGCCCATGCCGCCGGCGCCGAGCAGCTTGATGACGTGATAGCGCGGGCCGAATGCCTGACCGAGCTTGAGCGGGCCGGCCGACGCCGCCGCCTCGGCGACCAGATCAGCGGTGTCCGCTGCACCCGTGGTCGCGCCGGTTGGTTCGCGCGTGGTGCCGCCGCCGAACGGGTCGGCCGCATGCGTGCCGACCGTCGACGGAAACGCGGCGCCGCCGGGCGCAACCGGGCCGGTCGTCTCCACCGCGCCGGCGATCGCATCGGCGCGGCTCGCCGCGCAAATCACGCAGCGACCGTGCGCATCGACCGACGAGTGGCCGCAACGAGGGCATTCCATTGAACTCGAAAGGCGAGTAGTGATTATGCCGCAGGATGGGCCGGACGCGCAGGCCGTGCAGGAACGTGCAGATCGGAAGCGAGAAGAGGTTCGGGGGCGAACCCGGAACCTGGAACCCAGAACCCTCGAACCTCTTTTTATGTCGGCGTCTGGCTGTCGCCGGCGTGATGGCGGACGTCGCGCGCCGAGACCATGAAGATCACGTCTTCCGCGACGTTGGTGGCGTGATCGCCGATGCGTTCGAGGTGGCGCGAGACGAGGATCAGATCGAGCGCCGGCTCGATCGTCCCCGGGTCGGCGAGCATGTAGGTGAGCAGCTCGCGGAAGATCTGCGTCTTCAGCGCGTCGAGCGCGTCGTCTTCATTGAGCACGTGCTGCGCCAGCTCGGTGTCGCGCCGGACGAAGGCATCGAGCGCGTCGCGCAGCATGCGCTGCGCGATCGTCGCCATCCGCGGGATGTCGATCAGCTTCTTGACCGGCGGATGGACCACGTACTGCCGCGCCGCTTCGGCGATGTTGATCGCCAGGTCGCCGACCCGCTCGAGATCGGTGTTGATCTTCACCGCCGCGACGATCGCGCGCAGGTCCACCGCCATCGGCTGATACAGCGCCAGCAGGGTGAAGCAGCGGTTGTCGACCTCGATGTGCAGCGAGTTCAGCGGCGCGTCGCCGGTGAGCACCCGCGCGATCAGGTCACGATCGCGATCGACCAGGCCTTTGACCGCCAGCCGGACCTGCTCCTCGGCGAGGCCGCCCATCTCGAGCAGCCGTGCCTTGAGCTGCTCGAGCTCCTCCTGAAAGTGCCGGACGCGCTGCTCCGACGACGCCATCAACCGAACCTCCCAGTGATGTAGTCCTCGGTCAGCTTCTCGGACGGCGCCGTGAACATCTTGTTGGTGCGCCCGCACTCCACCAGCTTGCCCAGCCAGAAGAACGCGGTGACGTCCGAGACCCGCGCCGCCTGCTGCATGTTGTGGGTGACGATGACGATCGTGTAGCGGCTCTTGAGCTGGTAGATCAGCTCTTCGATGCGCTGTGTCGCGATCGGATCGAGGGCCGACGCCGGTTCGTCCATCAGCACGATCTCGGGCTCGATCGCCAGCGCGCGCGCGATGCAGAGTCGCTGCTGCTGCCCGCCCGACAGCGCCAGCGCGGAGGTGTACAGGCGATCCTTCACCTCATCCCACAGCGCCGCCGACTTCAGGCTCGCCTCGACGCGGCCGCCGAGCTCTTCCCGCGATCGCGTCAGCCGGTTGATGCGCAGGCCGTACGCGACGTTGTCGAAGATCGACTTTGGAAACGGGTTCGACTTCTGGAAGACCATGCCGACCCGCCGCCGCAGATCGACGATGTCGACCGACTGCGCGTAGATGTCGCGGCCGTCGATGGTCACCGATCCCTCGACGCGCGCCCCGGGCACGATGTCGTTCATCCGGTTGAGGGTGCGCAGGAACGTCGACTTGCCGCAGCCGGACGGCCCGATGAGCGCCGTCACCTCGTTGGGGCGGATCTTGACGTTGATGTGCTCGAGCACTCGGCGCTCGCCGTAATAGAAATTCAGGCCGGAAACGTCGATTTTGGCAGATGCCTGAGCCGATGCGTCGGGGGTGCCCGCCGGCGAAAGGGGCGGTTGGGCGCGGGGTGGCGCGACCGTGGGCATTGTTCTTAACCATAACCAAAGGCCGCAGGTCGAACATTTCCGACGAGTTAAATTGACCGCGCCAACTCGGTAAGTATATGCTTACCGTTAGTGACCGCTTACCCACACGCTCAAATGGATGCGCTTGGCGACCCGACACGCCGCGCCATCGTCGAGCGGCTGCTTCGTGGTCCGATGCCGGTTGGGGAGCTCGCGCGCGACTTTCCCATCAGCCGCCCGGCCATCTCCCAGCACCTGCGGATTCTCAAGCGCGCGAACCTGGTCGTCGACCAACCGGTGGGCAATCGTCGCCTCTATACGATCGACCCCGCCGGCGTCGATGCGCTGCGCGCCTACTTCGAGCAGTTCTGGAACCACACCCTGGCCGCCTTCAAGCAGGCGGTTGAAGCAAAACGATCTGTAGAAGAGGATGTGACCGATGACGAGCGTCGTTGAAACCGCAAACCCGCCTGTCCGAAAGACCGTGATTGTCGACGCCAGCGTCGAACATGCGTTCCAGGTGTTCACCGAAGGCTTCGACACGTGGTGGCCGCGCAGCCACAGCATCGGCGGGTCGCCGCTGCGCAAGGCCGTCATCGAGGGGAAAGTCGGCGGACGCTGCTACCAGGAGTCGGTCGACGGCAGCGAATGCGATTGGGGACGCATCCTCGTGTGGGAGCCGCCGTCGCGGTTCGTGTTCGCGTGGCAGCTGACGCCGCAATTCGAGCCAGAGCCCGACATCACGAAGGCGAGCGAAGTCGAGATCACCTTCAGCGCGGCGCCGGACGGATCGACGCGCGTCGATCTGGAGCATCGCTACTTCGATCGCCACGGCGCCGGCGCCGAGCTGATGCGCCGCGGCGTCGACTCGCCGGGAGGCTGGGGTGGCCTGTTGCAGATGTACGCGGCCGCCGCCGGCCGGAAGGAACCTGCCGCACTCACGCCGGTCTCGCTGATCTTCAAGCTGAACACCGGCATGCTGCGCACCGCGCTCGACGGCGTCCCCGCCGATGACCTGTGGCAGCGCCTGACGCCGCAGAGCAGCCCGATGCTCTGGATCGCCGGCCACATCGTGCAGACGCGCGCCCTGGTGCTCGCGCTGCTCGGCGACGAGTTCAACACCGGCTGGGGCGATCTCTTCGCGCGCGGCGCGGCGATCCGCGACCGCTCTGAGTACCCGTCGCGCGCCGACATCGATGCGGTGCACCGCCAGGTCATCGACCGGCTGCGGATGAAGTTTGCGGCGCTGACCGACGCGGATCTGTCGGCGCCGGCGCGGGGGCGCCAGCTGCCCGGCGCGAAGACGCTCGGCGACCAGCTTGCCTTCCTCGCCTTCCACGAGTCGTATCACATCGGCCAGCTCGCCTACGTCCGCAAGGCGCTCGGCCATTCTGCGATTGCGGGGTAACGACGCGATGCGACTGCAGCTGCTCATCGGAACGAGAAAAGGCGGTTTCATCGCCACCAGCGACGACGCGCGGCGCGAGTGGTCGCTCGAGGGCCCGCTGCTGAAAGGCAGCGAGGTCAACCACCTCACCCACGTTGGCGACGGCCGGTTGATGCTCGCGGGCAAGAGCTCGTGGTGGGGTCCGGCGGTGCAGATCTCCGACGACGGCGGAAAGACGTGGCGCCAGCCGGGACCGATCCGCTTCGAGGAAGGGCGCGGTCATTCGGTGGAGCGCATCTGGTTCATCAAGGCCGACCCGCGGGTGCCCGGACGCCTCTACGCCGGCGTCGATCCAGGCGCGCTCTTCGTCAGCGATGATCGCGGCGAGTCGTGGCGCGAGGTGGAGGCGCTCACCGATCATCCCACGCGCGCGAAGTGGTTTCCCGGCGCCGGCGGGTTGATGGTCCACTCGATGGCGTTCGACCGCTCGCGCCCCTCGCGGCTCGTCGTCGGCCTCTCGGCCGCCGGTGTCTTCCGCTCGGACGATGACGGCCGGACGTGGACGCCGAGAAATGCCGGCGTCCGCGCGGACTTCCTGCCCGACAAGGAGCCGGAAGTGGGGCAGTGCGTGCACCACATGGAGATGCACACGCAGCAGCCGCAGATTCTCTACCAGCAGAATCACTGCGGCGTCTATCGCAGCGACGATGGCGGCGACAAGTGGACCGACATCTCACCGGGGCTGCCGTCGCGCTTCGGCTTCCCGTTCGCGGTGCTGCCGCGCGACGGCGACACCGTCTTCGTCGTCCCCGAAGAGAGCGATCAGGTGCGCGTGACGGCGAATTCGAGCTTCGGCATCTATCGCAGCCGCGACCGCGGCGCGACGTGGGAGAAGCTGACGAAAGGCCTGCCGCAGGGCAACGCCTATGTCAACGTGATGCGGATGGCGATGACCGTCGACGCGCTGGAGTCGCCAGGCGTGTACGTCGGCACGCAGGGCGGCCAGATTCTGGCGAGTCGCGACGCGGGCGACACCTGGGAGGTGCTGTTCAACTGGCTGCCGCCCGTCTACGCTCTGGAGACCGCGATCGCTCCGCAGTAAGGCGATGTCTGCCATCGATCCCGCCGCCCGCGAGCTTCGCCTGGCCGGCCGGCGGCTGCTGCGCGAGCCGGGGTTCAGCGCAATCGTCGTGGCGACGCTGGCGATCGGCATCGGCGCCGCCACCACCGTCTTCAGCGTCGTCCACGGCGTGCTCCTGCAGCCGCTCCCGTATCGCGATGCCGATCGGGTGGTCACGCTGTGGCAATGGAACCAGCCGAAGGGGATCGAGGAAGCGCCCTCGCCCGCGAACTTCCTCGACTGGCGCGACAGCAGCCGCACAATCGAGCTCGCCGCCGCCGAGCCGTTCGGCGTCGATCTCACCGGCAGCGGTGATCCGGTCGCGCTCGACACCTGGCGTGTCTCCGAACGCTTCTTCGACATCCTCGGCGTTGCGCCCGCGCTCGGCCGCGTGTTCCTGCCCGAGGAGCATCTGGCGGGACGCCAGCACGTCGCGATCCTGAGCGACCGCATCTGGCGCACGCGCTTCGGTGGCGATCCCGCCATCGTCGGCCGCGCCATTACCCTCGACGGCCAGTCGGTGGTGATCGCCGGCGTGCTGCCGGCACGCGTCGACTATCCCGGCGCCAAGGACATCTGGATCCCGCGCGTCTTCACCAATCGCGATCGCCAGGCGCGCGCGCAGACCTACTATCGGGTGATCGGCCGGATGAAGCCCGGCGTCACGGTGGCGCAGGCGCGCGACGAGATGCGCGGCGTCGCCGAGCGGCTCGCAACCGCGTATCCACGGGTGAACAAGGGCGTCGACATCGCCGTCGAACCGCTCTTCGAGCGCGTGACGGCGCCGGTGCGCAGCCTGCTGCTGCTCCTGCTCGCCGCGGTCGGCGGCGTCCTGTTCATAGCCAGCGCCAACGCCGCCAACCTGATGCTCGCGCGGGCGGCGTCGCGTGAAGCCGAGATTGCGGTGAGGCGCGCGCTTGGCGCCGGCCGCCTGCAGCTGCTGCGGATGACGCTGGCGGAAAGCGCGGTGCTGACATTTGCCGCCGCCAGCGCCGGCGTGATCGCTTCGTACTGGGCGGTGCGCGCGATCGTTGCCCTCGCGCCGCGCGACGTGCCGCGGATTGACGAAGTGGGCCTGAATCTGCCGGTGCTCGGTTTCGCGATTCTCGTCGCCGCGGCGACTGCGGTCGGCTGCGGCCTCGTCACCGCGGTGCAGTGGCGCGGCGACATCGAGGCCGCGCTTCGCACCGGCGGCCGCAGCTCGACGTCAGGCAGCCGGCGCCTCAGCCGCATCCTCGTCGGCGCGCAGACGGCGGCGGCCGTGACGCTGCTGATCGCCAGCGGCCTCCTGATGCGCAGCTTCGAGGCGCTGCTGCGCGTCGATCTCGGCTACCGCGTCGACAACCGCGCCGCGCTGACCATGCACGTGTGGGACAACTATCCGAATCCTGCCGCGCGCGCCGCATTTTTCGAGCAGGTCGAGGCGCGGATCGCGCAGCTGCCAGGCGTCGTCGCAGTCGGCGTCGCCTCGGCCCTGCCGCTGTCGCGCGAGGGATCCGAGATGGATCCTCCGTACACGATCGTCGGCGAGGCGGCGCCACAACCGGGCGACGAGCCGACGGCGCTCTCGACCTTCGTCACTCCCGGATATTTCGCCGCGATCGGCATGCGTCTCGTCCAAGGGCGGCTGCTCTCGAGCGAGGACGTCGACACGTCGCCGCCGGTCGTCGTGATCAACGAGACGATGGCGCGGCGCGCGTGGCCGGGGCAGAACCCGATCGGCAAGCGCATTCGATCGAGCCTGAGCTTTTCCGGCGCCGCGGTCCGCGAGGTCGTCGGCGTGGTCGGCGACGTGCGTCAGGCAGGGCTGCAGGATCGGCCGCAGCCGGCGTACTACGTGCCCCACCGGCAGGTGCCGTTCGGATCGATGACCGTCATCGTCCGCACCCGCGACGATGCGGCGCGCGCGGTGCCGTCGATTCAGCGCGCGATCTGGTCGCTGAACCCGAGGCTGTCGTTCGGCGGCATCGAGACGCTCTCCAGCCTGCTGCGCGACACGCTGGCGGCGCGCCGCTTCACGCTGACGCTGTTGTCGGCGTTCTCGCTGGCCGCGATCGCGCTGGCGTCGATTGGTCTCTACGGCGTCGTCAGCTTCTCGGTCAGCGCGCGGACGGCGGAGATCGGCATCCGGCTGGCGCTCGGCGCCGGATCGGACGCGGTCGTCGGCCTGGTGATGCGGCAGGGGATGGCGATTGCGATTGCCGGTCTTGCGTCGGGCATCGCGGCATCGCTGGTGCTGACGCGGTACTTGCGCGCGATGTTGTTCGGTGTGACCGAGAACGATCCGGTCACCTATTTGTTGCTGGCTGCAATGGTGGCGGTGGTGAGTGCCGCCGCTTGCTACATCCCCGCGCGGCGAGCGACCCGCGTCGATCCGGTGACGGCGATGCGCGTGTGACCGTCCGGCCACACGCGCGCGATCGCGCGCATCACAGTTGAGTTCCGCTGAAAAACGGTTGTCGGCGACGCCGTTCTAAGAAATACTCCAGACCATCAGCCATTACACGACACGCGACCGGGAGAATTCTCTCCCCGCGTTCGTCTAATTCGACAGAGCCTCCACCTCAGGCCCCCCAAGGTGGGAGACGAAGGCTGCGCGAGTGATCTGCCTCTCGCATTTCACGCGCGCGCGATGGAGTTCTGTATGAAACGAACGACGCTCCTCGCCTTGCTCCTGGCGATGGTCTTCGCCGGCGCACTGCATGTGATCCTCGCTGCGCAGGGACAGGTCGGCCAGAACATCAACATCGTGTCCGGCAGCGATGACCAGTTCATCGGCGACATGTTCCGCCAGAGACAGAACGAGGCGGTGCTCGCCATCTCCAGCGTCAACCCGTCGCACATGATGGCGGCCTACAACGATTACCGCACGGTCGACTACTCGTTCGACCAGGGGGTGGGCACGACGTCGCCGACGCAGAGTTTCGTCGCCCGGTTGTGGAACCTGCTGCGCGCGCCCTGGAGACGCGAACGCGAACGCGAACTGGAAGGGGAAGCGGGCGAGGAAGCCGACGCGGCGCAGGCGTGGATTGGCCTGTCGTTCACCGACAATGGTGTCGACTGGTACACCGGCCTTCTGCCCGGGCATCCGTTCGACGCCGACCCGAGTTCGCCGCTATTCGGCTTCGAGGCGGCGAGCGATCCGGTGCTGGCGAGCACGCACAACCAGTTCTTCCTCGCGGGCATCGCCTTTACACCGAACGGCAAGAGCGCAGGCTTCGTCTCACGCTTCACCGATCGCAACAACACGTCGACCGGCCAGAACATCCAG
>Ga0070696_100002657_pt1 | contig 11846 bp, 11 predicted proteins | sample KBSK1253metaG_FD_65474 | JGI IMG/M metagenome (GOLD analysis project Ga0070696, IMG submission 65474) | Corn, switchgrass and miscanthus rhizosphere microbial communities from Kellogg Biological Station, Michigan, USA - KBS K1-25-3 metaG | ecosystem: Host-associated > Plants > Roots >... | reverse complement strand
CGCCGGCATCCAGGTGCGCTACTACAACATCATCTACGACGCGGTCGAGGAGATGAAGGCGGCGCTCTCCGGCATGCTCGCGCCCGAGAAGAAGGAGTCGGTGCTCGGCATGGTGCAGGTGCGCCAGGTATTCCGCATCTCCAAGATCGGCACCGTGGCCGGCTGCTACGTGCAGGAGGGCCTGGTCAAGAGGAGCGCGCAGGTGCGCGTGCTGCGCGACAACGTGGTCATCCACACCGGCGAGATCGACTCGCTCAAGCGCTTCAAGGACGACGTGCGCGAGGTCAAGGCCGGCTTCGAGTGCGGCATGTCGCTGAAGAACTTCTCGGACATCAAGGAAGGCGACCAGTTCGAGGTGTTCGAGACCGTGGAAGTCGCAAGGAGCCTCTAAACAGGGACAGACCACGTTTTTTCCGGCTCCGCCCAGGAAACGTGGTCCGTCGCTGATTCGGGTCCATCCAGTGAAGCGCCAGAGATCATCCGGCAGGCCGCAGAAACTGGGCGATCTCATCCAGCGGGAGCTCTCGGAGCTGGTGCAGCGCGAGCTGAGGGACCCGCGCGTTGGCATGATCACCATCACCGGCGTCGACGTCTCGCCGGACTTCTCCCACGCCAAGGTCTTCTTTACTATTTTGAATAAAGAGAATCTGGAGGACGCGCAGCAGGGCTTGCGCCGCGCCGCCGGATTCCTGCGCTCGCAGCTCGCGCGGCGCATCAAGCTCTACACCACGCCGGAGCTGCGCTTCGAGTACGACGAGTCGGTCGAGCGCGGCGACCGGCTTTCAAGGCTGATCGATTCAACCAAGCAGTGATCTTGAATCTCAAGCAATGATCGACGGGGCGCTGCTCCTCGACAAACCAGTCGGCATTACCTCGAATCGGGCCCTGCAGGAGGCGAAGAAGCTGGTTGGAGCAAAAAAGGCGGGCCACGCCGGCACGCTCGACCCGCTCGCCTCGGGCCTGCTGATCGTGCTCTTCGGCGAAGCCACCAAGTTCGCCGGGCCGCTGCTGGAGGACGACAAGGAGTATCTCGCGACGCTCAAGCTCGGCGAGAAGACCACGACCGGGGATGCCGAAGGCGAGGTCATCGAAAGAAAGCCCGTCGAGGTATCCGAGCCCGGCCTCGGCCTCGTCCTACGGAACTTCAGGGGCGAGATCGAGCAGGTGCCGCCGATGCACTCCGCGCTCAAGCGCGACGGGGTGCCGCTCTATGAGCTCGCGCGCAAGGGCAAGACCGTCGCCCGGGAGCCACGGCGTGTACGGATTACCGAGTTGGAGAGCCTTGAAGTGAACATGCCCTACCTCAAGCTGCGGGTCCGCTGCAGCAAGGGGACCTATGTGCGCACGCTGGCGGAGGATATCGGCGAGGCCCTGGGGACCTGCGCGCACCTGACGGCCCTGCGGCGCACCGCGTCGGGGCGCTGGCGGGTCGAGGACGCGGTGTCGCTGGATTGCCTATCTTCCCCTGACAGGATGAAGCATTTACTGACACTTCAAAGGCTGCTCGCCGATCTGCCGCGCGCCGAGCTGGACGCCGGCGAGCAGGCTCGCTTCCGCAACGGGCAGGCGCTCAAGACCACGCTGGGAGAAGGCCTGTACGCGGTGTTTGGCGGAAGCGGCCAGCTGATCGGCCTGGGCGAAGCCGGCGCGGCCGGCGAGCTGCGCCCCTTGCGTCTCCTGTCGGCATCGCAAGCGGCTGATAAACATCCAAAAACCTTGTGACTGGCGCGGCCCTTCGGTTAAAATCGCGGGCTCACAAAAGCGAAGAGAGAGTCGAGATGGCATTGCAGGTCGCGCAGAAGGCGCAGGTCGTCAAGAACTACCAGCGCTCCGGCAAGGACACCGGATCGCCGGAAGTGCAGATCGCGCTCCTCACCGAGCGCATCAACGGCCTCACCGAGCACTTCAAGACGCACGTCAAGGACTTCCATTCGCGCCGCGGGCTGCTCGTGATGGTGAGCCAGCGGCGTAAGCTCCTCGACTATCTCAAGCGCAAGGACGCGGACAAGTACCGCGGCCTGATCGACAAGCTCGGCCTACGCAAGTAAACCTGCAGATGGCGTAGCAAGGAAGCGCTCATCGTCCTGATGAGCGCTTTTCTTTTTGGCGCCACGTAAGTAAAGGAAACGCATTTGAACCCGATCAAGAAAACCTTCCGCTACGGCGACCGCGACGTCACTTTCGAAACCGGCGAGATCGCCCGCCAGGCCCACGGCTCGGTGGTGTGCACCATGGACGACACGGTGGTGCTTGCCACCGTGGTCGCGGCCAAGGAGCCCAAGGCCGGCCAGGACTGGTTCCCGCTCACCGTCGACTACGTGGAGAAGACCTACGCCGCGGGCAAGATCCCCGGCGGCTTCTTCAAGCGCGAAGGCCGGCCCTCCGAGAAGGAGACGCTGACCTCGCGGCTCATCGACCGCCCGATCCGGCCGCTCTTCCCCGACGGCTTCTTCAACGAAGTCCAGGTCGTGGCGACGGTGCTGTCGCTCAACCCCGAGGTCGACTCCGACATCCCGGCGATGCTGGCGGTCTCGGCCGCCTTGACCCTGTCGGGCATTCCGTTCAACGGGCCCATCGGTGCCTGCCGCGTAGGTTACGTGGAGGGCCAATACGTCCTCAACCCGACGATGAGCCAGCTGAAGGAAGCCTCGAAGCTCAACCTCGTGGTGGCCGGCACGGAGCAGGGCGTGATGATGGTGGAGTCCGAGGCGCTCGAGCTTGCCGAGGACGTGATGCTCGGCGGCGTGGTCTACGGGCACGAGCAGATGCAGGCCGCGATCCAGGCGATCCACGAGCTCGCCGAGGTGGCGGCCAAGCCGGCGTGGGAGTGGAAGGCCGCGCCGAAGAATGAGTCGCTCATCAGCCGCGTGGCCGAGCTCGCCGAGGCGAACCTGCGCGAGGCTTTCGCCATGAAGCAGAAGCAGGCGCGCAACGCCCGCCTGCAGGAAATCCGCAAGAGCACCGCCGAGCGGCTCGGCGACGAGGCGAAGCAGATCGGCGTCGAGATCGATCCGCACGAGCTCAGGGAAACCTTCTTCAACCTCGAGTCGAAGATCGTGCGCGGACAGATCCTCGACGGCGAGCCGCGCATCGACGGCCGCGACACCCGCACGGTGCGCCCGATCAACGTGCGCGTGGGCGTGCTGCCGCGCACCCATGGCTCCGCCCTGTTTACCCGCGGAGAGACCCAGGCCCTGGTGACCGTCACCCTCGGCACCGGCCGCGACGAGCAGATCATCGACGCGCTCGCCGGCGAATACCGCGAGCGCTTCATGATGCACTACAACATGCCGCCCTATGCCACCGGCGAGACCGGCCGCATCGGGCCCTCCAAGCGCCGCGAGATCGGCCATGGGCGCCTCGCCAAGCGCGCTCTCGTCGGCCTGCTGCCGACGCAGGAGGACTTTGGCTACTCGATCCGCGTGGTGTCCGAGATCACCGAGTCGAACGGCTCATCGTCGATGGCCTCGGTCTGCGGCGGCAGCCTCGCGCTGATGGACGCCGGCGTGCCGGTCAAGGCGCACGTCGCCGGCATCGCGATGGGCCTCATCAAGGACGGCAACCGCTTCGCGGTGCTCTCCGACATCCTCGGCGACGAGGACCACCTCGGCGACATGGACTTCAAGGTCGCCGGCACCGACAAGGGCGTCACCGCGCTGCAGATGGACCTGAAGATCGAGTCGATCAACAAGGGCATCATGAAGGTCGCTCTCGACCAGGCGCGCGAGGCGCGCCTCGCGATCCTCGACATCATGAAACGCGCGATCGAGGGCTCGCGCAGCGAGCTCTCCACCTTCGCGCCGCGCATCATCAAGATGAAGATCAACCCGGACAAGATCCGCGACGTCATCGGCAAGGGCGGGGTGGTCATCCGCGGCATCCAGGAGGAGACCGGCACCACCATCGAGATCGAGGACGACGGCACCATCTCCATCGCCTGCGTGTCCTCCGAGGGCGGCGAGGCGGCGAAGAAGCGCATCGCCGAGCTCACCGCCGAGGTCGAGGTCGGCAGGATCTACGAGGGCACGGTGCTGCGCCTGCTCGACTTCGGCGCCATCGTCCAGCTCCTCCCCGGGCGCGACGGCCTGCTCCACATCTCGCAGATCAGCCAGGAGCGCGTCAACGCCGTGTCAGATCACCTCAAGGAAGGCCAGGTGGTGAAGGTCAAGGTGCTCGAGGCCGACGACAAGGGCCGCGTACGGCTCTCAATGAAAGCCGTGAACGCCCAGGAACAGGCCGCGAAGCAGAACGCCTAGATTTTTATTTCGCGACCTGGCGCTCGCGCAGCTCGTCGAGCGTCTTGCAGTCGATGCACAGCGTCGCGGTCGGGCGCGCTTCCAGGCGCTTCAACCCGATCTCGACGCCGCAGCTCTCGCAGTAGCCATACTCGTTGGCGTCGATGCGCGCGATGGTCTCGTCGATCTTCTTGATGAGCTTCCGCTCGCGGTCGCGGTTGCGCAGCTCGAGCGCCATGTCGGACTCCTGGCTCGCGCGGTCGTTCGGGTCGGCGAACACCGTGGCCTCGTCCTGCATGGTGTGCACGGTGCGGTCGATCTCCTCGGAGAGCTCCGCCTTGAGCGCCTCGAGGATCTTGCGGAAGTGCGTGCGCTGCCGCGCGTTCATGTATTCCTCGCCCTTCTTGGCGGCATAGGGCGTGAAGCTTTTTCTAGTGAGTTCTACGGCCATTGGATCTACCTTCTTACGGCCACTGGAACCGGCCGTCCCCGCAAAAGAAAAGCGAGCTTTGTAGCAGAAATGTCCCCCTTGCAGCAAGCAAATTAATTGCCCCCGGAATGGGCTAAGGGTATCATTTGCCGCCTTTTTCGGGGTGTAGCGCAGCCTGGTAGCGCGCTTGCTTTGGGAGCAAGATGTCGGGAGTTCAAATCTCCCCACCCCGACCAGCCCCGAGCGCGGGCGCGAGCTTCGCTCGACTGGCGCGAGTGTGGACATTTGGCGGTTTTGGCCCGGGGAAAGCTGCCCGTAGCTCAACCGGATAGAGCAACGGCCTTCTAAGCCGTAGGTTGTGGGTTCGAGTCCCGCCGGGCAGGCCACAATGTCGATGCTGTACACAGACTACGGTGACCGTAGCTCAAAGGTAGAGTCCCGGATTGTGATTCCGGTTGTTGTGGGTTCGAATCCCATCGGTCACCCCAACTCTCGACGGCGTTGATGGCGCATATCGAGCGCGAAATCAAGCTTCGCCTCTCGCCGCAGGCCTTTGCGCGGCTCGCCCGGCTGGCGCCGGAGCGGCGGCGTGTTGCCAGCGTGTATTACGACACCGCGCGGCAGGATCTGCGCCGCGCCGGCGTCGCCTTGAGGTTGCGCCGCGAGGGCTCGCGCTGGCTGCAGACTCTCAAGGCCGAATCGATACAGCATGCCGGCCTCGCTGCGCGCTCCGAGTGGGAGCTCCCGGTAAAGCGCAGGGCGCTCGAGCCGGATGCCTTTCCGCGCGACGAGATCCGGGGCAGCACCGGCATCGATCTGCCGCGCCTTGCGCGGCGCCTGCGCCCGGTGTTCGAGACCCGCTTTACCCGCCGCTCCGGGCTGGTACAGGTCGACGGCAGGGCGAGCGCCGAGCTCGCTATCGACCGCGGCCGGATCGTGGCTGGCCGGCGCCGCGAGGCCATCAGCGAAGTCGAGCTCGAGCTCATCTCCGGCGATACGGAGCCGCTGCTGCGCTTTGCGGAGACGCTCGCGCTGCCGCTTGCCTACGAGAGCAAGGCCGAGCGCGGCTATCGCCTCGCCGCGGGGCTCCCGCCGGCGCCGCGCAAATGGCGTATGCCCTGGGTCGACCCGGCCGCTGCGCCGGGCAACGCGTTCGGCGCCGTGTTCGCCGCCGCGCTCATGCAGACGGGCACGAACGCCGCGCGCTTGTCCGGCGCGCGCGATCCTGAATATCTGCACCAGCTGCGCGTCGGCTTGCGCAGGCTGCGCTCCGCGCTGCAGGCCTTCGCTCCGCTGCTCAAGGACGAGAAGCCGCTCAAGCGCGGCCTGCGCAGGCTGATGCCCGCGCTTGGAACCGCTCGCGACTGGGACGTCTCGATGCAGCTCATCGAGAGCACCGGCCTCGCGCCGCAAGCGCTGCGCGCGGCGCGCTCAAAGCGCAATGCTGCGCGCAGCGCCGCTGCCGCGTGCGTGAAGTCGGACGAATTCAGGGCGTTCCTGTTCCGCTCGCTGCGCTGGCTCCAGGCCGAGCCCTGGCTGCCCGTGGACGCGACCCTCGCCAGCTTCGCCCCGCAGCGGCTGGAAAAGCTCTACCGCAAAGCCCTGCGGCGCGTCGACCTGCAGCGACCGAAGCGCCGCCACGAGCTGCGCATCCGCATCAAGCATCTGCGCTATGCCTGCGAATTCTTTGCGCCGTGCTTTCCGCCGGATGCGGTCGCGCCGTATCTCAAGTCGTTGCGCGCCCTCCAGGACATTCTCGGCGCGCTCAACGATATCGTCACGGCGCGCTCGCTCCTGGGCGAGCTCGGCTGGAGCGCTCCGCCCAAGCTGGCGCGGCGGGAGGCGAGCCTCAGCGCGAAGCTGCGCGCCGCGTGGGCGAGCTTCGAGAAGCAGCCGCTGTACTGGCGGCCTCCAGGATAAAGACCTCGTTCTGGGGCCAGGCGAACGGCAGGCGCGGAAACGCGCGTTCCACCGCCTTGCGGTGCTCGCCGACCTCGCACACCAGCAACCCGTTTCTCGCGAGATGCTGCCTCGCTTCGGCGAGGATCCGCGCCACCACGTCGAGCCCGTCCTTTCCCGCGGCGAGGGCGAGACCGGGCTCGTGGCGGTACTCGGCCGGAAGCCGCCGCATCGCTTTGGAAGTCACGTAGGGCGGGTTGCTGAGGATGAGGTCATAGCGCTTTTCACCCAGGCTCGCGAACAGATCCGATTTGGCGAGCCGGATGCGTTTTTCCAGTTTGTGGCGCGCGACGTTGCGCCGTGCCACCGCGAGCGCGGCGGCCGAAAGATCGGCGGCATCGATCAGCGCCAGCGGAAACGCGCGCGCAGCGAGAATGGCGAGGCAGCCCGAGCCGGTGCAAAGGTCGAGGATGCGCCGCAGCGGCCCATGCCGCCAGGGCTCGAACCCGGCGGCCAGGAGCTCCGCGATGTGCGAGCGCGGGATGATCACGCGCCGGTCGACATAGAACGGCAGGCCGGAAAGCCAGGCCTCGTTCAGCAGGTAGGCGACCGGGATGCGCTCTTCGATTCTCTTCTTTACGAGTTTCTCCAGGCCCTGCGGATCGACGGCCTGGCCGAGGTCCGTGTCGAAGGGCAGGCCCAGGCCGCGCAGCACCAGGAACGCCGCTTCGTCGCGCGGGTTGTCGCTGCCGTGGCCGTAGTGCAGCCGCGCCGCCCGCAGGCGCTTCTCGGTCTTGGCGATCAGTTCCTGCAGCGGGATCAACTTAAGGAAGGAGCGCCCGGAGCGTATCCAGATAGATCAGCGGCAGCTTCTCCAGGGCCGCGAGCTCGATGTGCTCGTTCAGCTTGTGGATGCTGGCGTTGACCGGCCCGAACTCGACGATCTCGGGGCAGATCTCGGCGATGAAGCGCGCATCCGAGGTGCCGCCGGTGGTGGAGAGCTCGGGGGCGCGCCCGGTGTGCTTGCGGATCGCATCGGAGATCACGTCGACCAGGCGCCCGCGCTGCGTCACGAAGGGCTTTCCGCCCAGCACCCAATCCACGCTGAAATCCAGGCCGTGCTTCTCCAGCAGCTCCTCGAAGCGCTTCTTCAGCGACGCTTCGGTGCTCTCGGTGGAGAAGCGGAAATTGAAGTCGAGCGTCAGGGCGCCCGGGATGACATTGCCGGCGCCGGTGCCGGCGTGGATATTGGAAGCCTGCCAGCTGGTCGGCTGGAAGTGCTGGTTGCCGCGGTCCCATTGCACGCCCGCGAGCTCGGCCAGCGCCGGCGCGAGCAGGTGGATGGGGTTCCTCCCGAGCTGCGGATAGGCGATGTGCGCCTGCACCCCGCGCACGGTGAGCCGGCCGGAAAGCGAGCCGCGCCGCCCGTTCTTGATCGTGTCGCCCAGCTCGCTCACGCAGGTGGGCTCGCCTACGACGCAGTAGTCGATCGCCTCGCCGCGGCTTTTCATGCGCTCGACGATGCGCGCGGTGCCGTCGATCGACGGCCCCTCTTCGTCGGAGGTGATGAGGAACGCGAGCGAGCCGGAAGGGTTGGGCCTTTCGCGGAAGAAAAGTTCCGCGGCGACGACGAAGGCGGCGAGCGAGGACTTCATGTCGGCGGCGCCGCGGCCGTAGAGCCGGCCCTGGCGCAGCGCCGGAACGAAGGGGTCGGACTGCCACTCGGCGAGCGGGCCGGGCGGGACCACGTCGGTATGCCCGGCGAGGCACACCAGGGGCCGCGCGGCTCCGCGGCGCGCCCAGAGGTTGGTCACCTCGCCGCAGAGCACCGCTTCGCACTTGAAGCCGGCGCGCGCGAGCCGCTCCGCGAGGAGCTGCTGGCAGCCGCCGTCCGCGGGGGTTACCGACCTGCGGCCAATCAGTGCCCTGGAGAGCTCTAGGACACTACTTTCGTCAGGCATTCACGTCGATTTTAATGTCTTTGAGCGACCCGCCGCCGGCCCCGGCGGCGGGGCCTTCCTTCTTCTCGCCGGCCGGCATGGGCTTCGGGGTGGCGGAGCCCGAGAGGCTGAGCTCACCCGCGGTGGCCTGGTTGATGAGCCACAGCATGTTGCTCGCGGAGTCGGCGTTGGCGAGCGCCTCCTCCTGCGTGATCTTGCCTTCCATGAACAGCTTGAAGAGCGCCTGCTCGAAGGTCTGCGACCCCGGCGCGAGGCTCTTCTCCAGCGCCTCCTTGATCTCGCTGATCTCGCCCTTCTCGATCAGCTCGGAGATGTTGCGGGTGTTGAGCAGGATTTCGACCGCCGGGATGCGCGCGCCGGTCTTGACGCGCACCAGGCGCAGCGAGACCACCGCCTGCAGCGCCGCGGCGAGGTCGAGGAGCAGGCTCGAGCGCGTCTCCAGCGGATAGAAGTTGATGATGCGGTTCATCGCGTGGTAGCTGTTGTTCGCGTGCAGCGTGGCGAGGCACAGGTGCCCCGTCTGCGCGTAGGCGAGCGCCATCGCCATGGTGGGCTTGTCGCGGATCTCGCCGATGAAGATGCAGTCGGGCGCCTGGCGCATGGCGTTGCGCAGCGCGATCTCGAAGTCCTTGGTGTCGGTGCCGACCTCGCGCTGGTTCACGATCGACTTCTTGTTCTGGAAGATGAACTCGACCGGGTCTTCGAGCGTCAGGATGTGCCCCGACTTGCGCTCGTTGCGGTAGTCGATCATCGAGGCGAGCGAGGTCGACTTGCCCGAGCCGGTGGCGCCGACCATGAGGATCAGGCCGCGCTTCTGCATGATCACTTCCTTCAGCACCTCGGGCAGGTTCAGGGTGTCGAGGGACGGGATCAGGTTGGGGATGTAGCGCACCACCACTGCCGGGGCGCCCTTCTGGCGAAACGCGCTGATGCGAAAGCTCCCCACGCCCGGGATCGAGATCGAGGTGTTCAGCTCCATCTCGTCCTCGAACTCCTTGACCTGGCTCTCGCTCAGGATCTCGTAGAGGAGCTGGCGCACGGTGTCGGCGGTCATGATCGCCTGGTTGACCGGCACCGCGATGCCGTTGATCTTGATGTTGATCGGCGCGCCCACCGACATGAAGATGTCCGAGGCCTTCTTGTCAGCCATGACCTGGAACAGCCGCTTCATCGCAGACATCGCGTCCCCCTTGTTTTTCTCGCCCAGCCCTAGTCGCCGCGCAGCAGCTCGTTCAGGCTGGTTTTCGCCCGGGTCTTGGCATCGACCTTCTTGACGATGACGGCACAGTACAGGCCGTAGCTTGCGTCGGGGGAGGGCAAAGTGCCCGAAACCACCACGGAACCCGCGGGCACGCGGCCATAGCGGATTTCGCCCGTGGCGCGGTCGAAGATCCGGGTGCTACTGCCGAGGAATACGCCCATCGAGATGACGCTGTTCTCCTCGACGATCACGCCCTCGACGACCTCGGAGCGCGCGCCGATGAAGCAGTTGTCCTCGATGATCACAGGGTTCGCCTGCAGCGGCTCGAGCACCCCGCCGATGCCCACGCCGCCCGAGAGGTGCACATTCCTGCCGATCTGGGCGCAGGAGCCGACGGTGGCCCAGGTGTCCACCATGGTGCCCTCGTCCACGTAGGCGCCGATGTTCACATACGAAGGCATGAGCACCACGTTCTTCGCCACGAACGCGCCGCGGCGCGCGATGGCCGGGGGGACGACGCGAAATCCACCCTGGGTAAAGTCGAAATTCTCGAACTTGGAGCGAACCTTGTCGTAGTAGCGCGTCGCGCCGCCTTCCATGACGCGGTTGTCCTCCAGGCGGAACGAGAGCAGCACCGCCTTCTTGAGCCACTCGTGGGTCACCCACTTGCCGCCCGCTTTCTCCGCCACGCGCAGCTTCCCCGAGTCGAGCCCGGCGATGACCTCGTCGACCGCCTGGCGCAGCTCGCGCGGCGCGTTCCCGGGATTGAGCGCGCTCCTGCTATCCCATGCTCCCTCGATGATGCTCTTCACCGTCATCACTGCCTCCCGGAACAAAAAATGGTGACAGTCACCATTTAAGCTGGCTGATGCGGCCGAGCGCCTCCACGCACTCCTCGAGCGGCGCCACGAGCGCGAGCCGCACGCGGTTGCGGCCCGGGTTTTTCCCGTCAGGCCCTTGCCTTGCAAGATAGCTTCCGGGCAGGCCAAGCACGTTCGTTTCGGCGTAAAGCCGTCGCACGAACTCGGCGTCGTCGATCGGCGTGCGCATCCACAGGTAGAAGCCGCCGTCGGGCATTGCGGCCTCCAGGGGCGGCTTTACGAGGGGGAGGGCGGCCTTGAATTTCTCGGCGTAGAGCCGCCGGTTCTCGCGCACGTGCGCCTCGTCGCCCCAGGCGGCGATCGAGGCGTGCTGGACCGCGAGGCTCATCGCCGAGCCGTGGTAGGTCCGGTAGAGCAGGAATTTCTTGAGCAGCGCCGCGTCGCCCGCGGCGAAGCCCGAGCGCATGCCCGGGCAGTTGGATCTCTTCGACAGGCTGGAGAACGCCACCAGTCTTTCATAGCTCGCCCGGCCGAGCTTGTGTGCGGCCTCCAGGGCGCCCAGGGGCGCCTCGCCGAAATAGATCTCCGAGTAGCACTCGTCGGAGGCGATGACGAAGCCGTGCCGGTCGGAGAGCTCGAACAGGCGCCGCCAGCCCGCGAGGTCCAGCACCGCGCCGCTCGGGTTGGCCGGGGAGCACACGTAGAGGAGCTGCACGCCGTCCCACTCGCGCGGCTCGCCGTAGAGCGGCGTCGCCCCGGCGAGGATCGCCGCGCCTTCGTAGATCTGATAGAACGGGTTGGGACAGACGACCTTTGCTTTTTCATCCGGATTTACGATTGTCTGGCAAAAAGCGAACAGGGCCTCGCGGGTGCCGTTCACCGGCAGCACCTGCGTCGCGGGGTCGGGTTTCGGTATGCCGTAGCGCTTCTGCAACCACCTTGAAACAGCCTCGCGCAGCTCCGGCAGGCCCGCGGTCAGCGGGTACACGGCGAGCCCGTCCAGCGCCTCCACCAGCGCCTTTTTCACCAGCTCGGGCGTCGGGTGCTTGGGCTCGCCGATGGAGAGGTTGATGGGCTTGAGCTTTTCGTTGGGAACGACGCCGGCGAGAAGCACCCGCAGCTTCTCGAAGGGATAGGCCTGTAATTTCTCCAGCAGCGGATTCACTCGCCCTGCCAGCCCTTCTTGCGGTGCTCTGCGACGACGGTGGTGTAGATCCCGCCGCGGACGTTGAACTTCGCCTGCAGGCGCATGTAGCGGGGCCGGGTCGCGCGCACCAGGTCGTCGAGGATCTTGTTGGT
>Ga0070696_100002651_pt1 | contig 11860 bp, 11 predicted proteins | sample KBSK1253metaG_FD_65474 | JGI IMG/M metagenome (GOLD analysis project Ga0070696, IMG submission 65474) | Corn, switchgrass and miscanthus rhizosphere microbial communities from Kellogg Biological Station, Michigan, USA - KBS K1-25-3 metaG | ecosystem: Host-associated > Plants > Roots >... | reverse complement strand
AGCGACGGCTGGCTTTGTTTCGAGAGCGCGACGGCGAAGAAACGGCTGATCCGCTATCCCCAACAGTGGCGTGACTTCAGCGACGCCGAGCTGGAGAAGCTGCTGGGCGAAGCCCTGACGGCTCCGCGCTCGTCACTGAGCTTGCGCGGTGACGACCTCAGCGACTCCCCTTCGACCGACTCCAGAGCTGACTGACGGACGCATCTGTTGAGGCGGGCGCTGTAAGTTCACGGCATGTCCACCTTCCAGTTCTTCACCGCCGACGTGTTCACAAACACCAGGTTCGGCGGGAATCAGCTCGCGGTCTTTCCCAACGCCAAGGATCTCGCTCCCGAGCTCATGTCGCGCATCGCGCGTGAGTTCAACTTCTCGGAGACGACCTTTGTCCTTCCGCCGAGCGACCCGAAGCACACGCGTCGGGTTCGCATTTTCACGCCGGGCGGCGAGCTCCCGTTCGCAGGACATCCCACTGTCGGGACGGCATTCGTGCTCGCGACGATCGGAGATATCAAGCTTTCGGGAGACGAAACTAGGATCGTGTTGGAGGAGGGCGTCGGTCCCGTACCGGTGACGCTCCGTGCCAGGAACGGCAAAGCGGACTTTGCTCAACTGAGCGTGGCGCAGCTGCCCGAGTTCGGGCCGCCGCCTCCGAGCGCATCCGATTTGGCTCGCTGCCTCGGACTGGACGCGGGCGACATCCTGTCCGGCGAATTCTCCCCTGAAGCCGCGTCGTGCGGGGTACCATTTCTTTTCGTACCCGTGAAAGATCGAAAAACGCTCGGACGGATTCGCTTGAGTCTGGACGACTTCGAGCGAGTCCTCGCCAAGTATTGGACGTCCAAGGTGTTCGTGTTTTGCAAAGATCCCGAGCGTCGCGATTCCGATTATCGGGCTCGCATGTTCGCACCGACCATCGGCGTCCCGGAGGATCCCGCTACGGGGAGTGCCTGCGTCGCCTTTGGCGGCTACCTCGCCAAGCGTGACAAGCGCACGGACGGCACGCTCAAATGGATCGTGGAGCAGGGCTTCGAAATGGGACGTCCGAGTCTGCTCGAGGTCGAAGTCGATAAGCGCGCCAGTGCGACAACCGCCGCCCGCGTGGGCGGCAACTCGGTACTCGTCACCAAAGGCGAGATCTACTTGTAAGCGGTGTTGGGTGTTGGGTGTTGGGTGTGGGGTGTTGGGTGTGGGGTTCTGGGGTGCGGGGTGGGACGCCACACCTCAACCCTACACCACGAACCTCGCCTTACTGCTCGTAGACGATATCCACCGGAATCGCGCGAGTGGTGAGCCGGGCGAGGTCTTTCTTGAGCTGCTCCGACATGACACCATACTCGCGCTGGAACGCGCCCACGCCGGCATAGTCGCCCGTCCCCTGAAGCACGAGAATCGTCTGGGAGAGCGCGTCCACCGCGTCCTGCATTCGATCGAAATTGACGCGGTACTTGCCGGATGACTCGCGGGAGAATGCCCCGCGGCGTTCGAGGAAATTCAGGGCCGCAATGTTGGCCCGTCCGTGCGCGTCTCCCGAACCGAACCGCACCGAACGAAAAATGCTCGCCAGGAACGACACATAGTTGTCTTCCATGTGGCCGCCAGACAATTCGTTCAACGCACGGAGCTGGCGCACCATGAAGAGGCCGAGGATGTCGGCTTTCCCCTCTTCGAGCGCCCCGTAGCGTTCCTTGAGGGATTCCCGCACCGTACCGTGCCCATTGATCGTGTTCTTGATGCCGAGTCCAGGGCCACTTCGTGGAACATGACGTTCTCGAAAAACGAATCGAAGGTGACGTTCTTGACTTGATCGGTGACCAGCAGCTCTTCAGCGATCGGAACGAGAATGCGGTCGAATTTCAGTCGCATCGCGTTCTTGAGCTGGAGCCGGCGCGCTCCTTTCTTGAGCTGAACCTCTTCATCGTTCGGGAGATTGATGGCGATCGTCTTGGCGCCGGTATTGGCTTCGCCCGACGAGTAGACGATGTCATACGCATTGAGGTCGGAGTTCGTCCCCGGTGACTCTCGTTTGAATTCCTCCGCCACAGGCAGCCCGCGCTGGAGCGTGGGGAGCAACGCCGCATATCGCGCGAGTCGGCGGCTCCAGTCTTTGTCTTTGATGAGCACGACTGTTTCGTGTGCGCTCTTGTAGCCGAATAGCTCGTCCTCGTAGGTCTCGATGGGCCCGATGACCACATCGAGGGTGTTGTCCTTCATGTCCATCCACGCGAAGTCGCTCGGCTGGTAGTCGTCTGTCCGCAACGCTTTCGCGCGCAGCGTCAGGTAGTTGCGGAGACCCGGATCGTCCGCGAGCGCCGCGGCTTCATCGAGGCGGCGGGCAGCACGTTCGTGCTGGGGAGCGAAGAATCTCGAGAACGGGATGGCCGCGAGGCGACCCGACGGATCGCGCCGAATCATGGTGTACAGCGACTTGAGCGAGTCCGCGCGCGAGCTCCCTCCTTTCGCGACCTCCGCCTCGAACTCGGCCTTGGTCATGTCGGCCGGATAGTAGTTGGCGCCAGGTGGACGTTTCCCGTAGCCAGAAACGAAGGGATGGTTTTCGTCCAGTCGGTCCCAGGGCCCGTAGTTCACGTCGGCGAAACGACGCGTTGCTGGATCGGAAATCGATTCCATGAGAGCCTGGCGATCCCCGAACGCCTGGCCCCAGAACACTTCGTCCATTGCCTTCGCCGCGTCTATGAGAAGGGGAATCATCTTCCTCTCGTTCTCTGTGAGTGCGGAGAGATCCGGATTGAGTCGAACGGAGGAGTACTTCGAGAGGCGAGCCGCGGCGGCAGACCCGTTTTTCACAGTCTCAGTTCCAGTGGTAGTCGTGGCCATCGAGGGTCCGCATGCAGCAAAGGCACCCGCGAGAGAAATGATCGAAACAAGGGCTAGTGTCGCTTTAGTGGTGTTCATGTGTTTGCATACTGGTTTGAACTGTGTCGTTCGATGGCCGATCTGAAAGATGCTCCTGCACGATAACCCACCTCCCATTCCGCTTCTCGAACACTTCGGTCATCGCGCCCGCGATCTCGTGTGGCATGTTCTGGGGGTCGCGATGCGGGATCCGATACGTCGCAGTAACCACCGCTGACGTCGGCGACAGCACGTCGACGTAAAAGTGCTCCCAGATCCACTGCGGGCTTCGCATGTTGCTGCCAACGTTGTTCCAGAAATACCGGATTCCCGCAGCCAGCGAGTCTTTCGAACCGACTACGCGGCCGCCCGCGGCGGAAACCACAGGTCCACTCGCCGGGTAGAGACTCAGCATGCGTTCCGCGACGTTCGGCTTTGACAGGTCGTACGCTTCGCGCATGGCACGTTCGACTTCAGCCCGAATCTCGCTTGTCTGCGAGGGGGTCAGCTTTCCTTCCCCCGCGCTGGTGCAACTCCAGGCGAGGACGGCACCGAGAACGACCCAGGTTAGGCGCATTGCGTGGAAATGAATCATTAGAGAGTCCCGATCGCGAGACATCCGTGTCTCTGCCAGTAGACAGCACAGAGAATAAATGCCCTCTACAAGGTGTTAAGAGCCGGTCCGACGAGTGCAATAAAGGCGCTTCGCATGCCACAGCAGTTCCCCAGATCCCTGCCCTCGTTGTTGGGTGAGGAGACACCATGCGTGAAATGATGAAGCTCTCGATCGCAGCCCTTTCCGTCGCCGCAGGCCTCGCCGCGTGCTCCGGCAAAGGAAGCACGGACGCCGCCAAACAGGACGATTTCACTCGCGACCTCCAGCTCGCGTCGTCCACGACCATGAATTTGGCAGGTGCCAAGGTGAATCCGTCGCTGCTGAATTCATTGGAGACGAAGCCTCAGGGCGCGCCTCAAGCCGCGAAGACCGTAAAGAAAGGCGCCGGCAATCGTGCCGTCCGCTCGAACACTCCGACCGTGCGCGCGACACCTGAGTTGGACGTCGCGGCGGTGGACGACCACAGCGAGCAGGTCGACGTCGTGACGGCGGCGCCCGCAGCTGAGACAGAGCCGGTGGCCGTCGCGCCGCGCCCGAGCCCAGTACCCGTCGTCCTGCAGGGTGGCGATGGCGGTGGTGACTACGGCACGAGCGGTAATGGCGGCGGGGTCTTCGGCGGTGGCGGTGGCATCGGCGGCGTGGTGATTCGCGGTGGTGGCGTGGATGGCGACCACTGCGAGATCCATGGCACTGGCCGCGGCGGCAGGATGCCCGGTCCGATCTACATGCCGAACCCGGGCACCAGCATTCCGCGCACCGGCGGTGGCATCTTTGGACCGAGCGGCACTTCTCGTCGCGGTGGTGGTGGTAGCATCAGCCGGACGCAGCCAGTCTCACGTCCCAGCGGTATTGGTGTCAGCCGTCGCGGTCATTAAGAATCGGCGGCTGGTGGGAGAAGAAGGCGGGCCAAATGGCCCGCCTTCTTCTTTCTTGTCATCCTGATCTTTGAGATTGTCATCCTGAGCGAAGCGAAGGATCTGCGCTCCTCAGGATGACAAGCGAGTTGCTTCGCTCAGGACGACAATTCCTCGGCGGCAGTCCTTTGCACCAACTCCAGCACCGCCCGAACGTCTTCCTCGCGTGTGCGATATCCCGGCATGCACAGACGCAGCGAGAGCGCGCCTCTCAGACGTGTCGATGACATCAGGACAAAGCCCGTACGGTTGACCCTCTCGTTCACACGTTCGTTCAGGGCGTTGAGCTCCTTCTCGTCGTTCATGCCCTTGGGACGTACTCGGAAGCAGACGATGCCGAACTGCGCGGGGGTGAGGATCTCGAGGTCTTCGGAGGCGCGGACGATACTCTCCGCGAGATCGGCCAGGCCCATGGCGCGCGCCTGTGCCGCACCGATCGCGCGCGTCCCGAAATACTGAACGGAGAACCATACTTTGAGCGCGCGCGAGTAGCGCGTGAGCTGCTCGCCATAGTCCGAGAAATTGACCTCGGCTTCGCGCGCGCGGACGTCCTGCAAGTATTCGGGGTGCACGCTGAACGCGCTCTCGAGCTTCGAAGGATCTTTGACCAGCAGGCACCCGCACTCGAATGGGACGTACAACCACTTGTGGGGATCGAGCGTGAGCGAGTCGGCACGGCCCAAGCCGTCGAGGAGCTCTCTGCCTTTCGCAGTGAGGACGCTGAAGCCGGCGTATGCGGAATCCGTGTGCAGCCACAGTCGCTCTTTTGCGGCGAAGTCCGCGAGCTCGTGAAGCGGGTCCACAGCTCCCGTGTTCGTCGCGCCCGCCGTAGCGCCGAGGAGGAATGGGCGCAGACCTGCGCGTCGATCGGCACCGACCATCTGCACGAGCGACTCCACGCGCATGCGGTACGCACTGTCCGTCGGGACCGGTCGCACGTTCTTGCGCGCGATGCCAGCGATCCACGCCGCTTTCGCGATCGACGAGTGCGCCTGGTCGGAGGAGTACACCGTGAGGCGGGCGAGATCCGTCGTGTCGTCGCCGAGCGCGGCGTGTCGCGCGGCAACGAGCGCAGTCACCGTCGCCGCTGACCCACCGCTTGTGAGCAGGCCCGCGCTTCCCTGCGGCATGCCCATCCATCGGCGAAACCATTCGAGCACAGTGAGCTCGATCTGGTTTGGCGCCGCCGCCACCGGCCAGACGCCCGCGAAGAAATTGAATCCTGTCGCGAGCCAATCTCCCATGACGGCCGGAAAGGTCGGACAACTGGGGATGTAGCCGAGGAATCTGGGATGCGGTTCGCGGGCGTGGTGCGGAACGACTCGCTCCCGAAATTGCTCGAGGATCGCCTCAAACGCAGTTGGATCGGCTGGTGGGGCGGCATCAAAGAGCTTTCGCGCCGACGGGGCATCCAGGGTGCGAAACGCCGGCTGCTCCCGCAGCGTCGCCAGATGTTCGGCGACGAAGTCCGCGACCTGGCGACCGATGCGTTGCATCGTCGCGTGGTCGAGATCGAGCGATGTCGGGGTCGGGTGGGTTGGGGAGGCGTCGGCGGCGATCGACCGTTCTGCCACTTAGCGCTTCGTGGAGCGTTTCGACTTTGGCTTCGACTTCGCCGCCGGTTTTGCGACTTTCTTGGCTTTCACCGCCTTTACGGGTTTCGCCGCTTTCGCGACGGGTGTCGGCTTGGATTCCTTTGGTGGCATTGCGGGCTTGGCGATTGCCGGCGCTGGCACCTTGACGATTGCGGCCGGAGGAGCAGGTACTGCCGGCGTCGGAGCGACCGGCTTCAGCGGCGGACGCGCGCTCGATGTCTTGAGTGGAGGCAGTGGGTGTTTGCGAGGGCGGCCGCTCTTTCTCGCCGCCTGCCCTTCTGCCATCAACTTGTCGAATGCCGCTTTGGCCTCAGCGAGCAGACGCGCATGCTGCGAATTGCGCACGGAAAGGGCGCGTTCCTTCTCGGCTCGGAAAAGGTCTTCAGGTCGGCTCGGTCGATTGGGCATGGAGATAGGTGGTGGGTGATAGGTGATGGGTGGTAGGTGGTGGGTGCTGGGTGGTGGGAGCAGTGAACCTATCACCCATCACCTATCACCTATCACCGCTGAATATGACTTATCGAAACCGCGCCAGCGAGAACGGCGAGAGATCCAGCGAGCTCCTGCCGTCGAGGATGAGCTGGGAAACACTCTCACCGATCGAGCTCGCGAACTTGAATCCGTGTCCCGAACACGGGCTGACGACGAGGACGCGGCTGCCTTCGAGCCAATCGATGATGAAATGGCGATCCGGCGTATTCGTGTAGAGGCAGACGCGTGACTCGCGAAGCCGGCCCCCCGCCCCCGGCATGACTTCCTCGAGCAAGCGACGCGCCGACTCGTTCTCGGCATCGGACACTGTGCGATCGACGCTGTCCGGCGACGTCATTGCGCCCGCGTGATGTGCGCCGCACTTCACGCCGTGCCCTTCGTCCGGGAACGTCGCGAAAACTTCGCCGTCGCGTGGCTCCCAGAGCGCGATGGGGCATCGCGACGGAACGAAGCGATCGTCGTTGGCCGCCGGCCGAAACCAGTGCGAGAGCTGGCGCTCGATTTCCAACGGAAGTTGCACGCCGAGTGAGTCGATCAAGTTCGGCAACCAGGGTCCGGCCGCCACGACGAGCCGATCCACGCTGTACTTCCCCGTCATCGTCTCGAGCGTGAGGCCGCGAGTGTCGTAGGACCAGCGTCGCACCGCCTCGTTCAGTCGCAATTCGGCGCCGTGACGTCGCGCACCGGCCAGGAGCGCCTCGACGCAGCGCTCCGGGAAGAGCATTCCCGCGCGCCGCTCGAACACAGCGACCCAGTCCGGACGCGCGTGATACGCGGGAAAGCGGTCGCTGAGCGTGCGCGCGTCCAGAATCTCGTGCGGGATGCGGTGCGTCTGGACGCTTGCCAACGCGCCTTGCACGAGTGGCCCGCCTTCGGGGCCAACCATCACGCCACCGGTTTGCATCCATAAGGTTGTGCCCGCTTCGCGTTCGAGGTCTGCCCAGCGCTCGTACGCTCGACGCACCAGCGGGACATACAATGGATGCTCGTAGTACGCCTCGCGGATGATGCGCGTGTGTCCGTGCGTCGATCCCGATGCGTGAGGGGGTGCGTACTGATCGAAGCCGATAACGCGTGCTCCGCGCTGCGCCAACGCGTGAAGGCTGGCGCTTCCCATCGCTCCCAACCCGAGAATTCCAACGTCGAAGTGCGGCATTCAAGAGGTTGATGAGCTGGTTGCCGACAATCGGCTAATGATAGCGGCCACGGCCCTGAGTTTGCTTCATCAGGACGGCAGCCGCGTGGCGTGCTTTGGGCTCGTTAGTGGGCGTACGACCCTAACGGACCCAGCCGTGTCGTCGGTGCAAAATGCGCGAAGCGAAATCGGTCTTCGGCAGAGCAACGGCACACAGGATGCTTTACACGTGGCGGCGAAAAACCGCGACACAACGTCGCGGCGTGCAACGCACCAGGAGGAAATTCAGTATGCGCGTTCGTTCCATCACCACCTGCGCGCTGGGCCTCGCCGCGGCGCTTACGGTTGTATCAAGCTCGCTGTCGGCTCAGGCGCAGGATACCACGAAGCTTCGTCGGACGACAACGTCCTCGCAGCGGATTCCGATCTCGAAGGAGTCCCCGGGCGAAGTCGTGACGGTTCGTGTCGATACGATCTACGTCACCCGTCATGACACTGTCACGAACACGATTCTTCGGATCGACACCGTTACGGTGACGCCTCCGCCGCCCGTCGTCATCCCGACGATCAAGGGCCCGTTCTACTGGGCAGTGTTCGGCGGTTCGACGTGGCCGTGGGGTAACATCGATCGTGTGTACACCAATGGCTTCCATGCCGGCGGCGCGATCGGTGTCGAGTCGCAGAACAGCCCGATCGGTTTCCGTCTCGACGGAACCGTGAGTCAGCTGGGCAAGGAGCAGGGTAACTGGAACGCTGTCAATCAGGGCAGCGGCACCTCGCTCATGATGCACCTTGCGGCTGACCTGAAGGCGAAGGCCCTGATGTTCCGCGGTTGGAGCTTCTACGGCATCGCCGGTCTGCAGGGCAACCGCTACAAGCAAATCGCGCTCGCATCCGAGGGCAACACGCTCGGTGGTGATTGCGAATTCTTGGTTCGCGGCGACTGCTACAAGAACGCAGACACCGGCTGGAAGATGAAGTGGGGTTGGAATGCTGGTCTGGGTGTTGACTTCCACATCGGCAGCCAGGACATGTTCCTCGAAGGCCGTTACGTGGCAGTTCAGGCTGGCGGCGCCCGCTCGTTCTACATCCCGATGTCGATCGGCGTGCGGTACTTCTAAGCAGCTTCAGTGTAGGACGACTCGCCGCTCGGTTCGCCGAGCGGCGAGTTCTCTTTTTGAGGGTGGCTGGCTCAGCAGCAGAGAGCCAACTTGCTCGTCTGATAGTAGAGGATTCCGCGAAGGAATCGGCACTGAATTTGTAAGAATGTGGTATATATCGACTCAACCCGTGGGAGCTGGAAAATGGCCGTACTTTCTGTGGACGTTGGAGGCAAAAAGCTCCTCAAGTTCCTGAGCGCTTTGATCGCGGCACTCGTTGCCTTGCCGGGAACGATGTTGGCGCAGGCGAAGCAGCTCAGCAACGACTGGCTGCAACTCACGCCCTCTGATCCGCGGGCGGGCATTCCGGAAACCAGGTCGGCCGTCACGACCGCGAGCGATGGCAGCGGAACGACGGTATCGATCGAGCGGCGCAATTACCGCTCGCGCAAGGACAGCGTCTCCGGAGTCACGGCGTACGAGGCCGCGAAGCGCGATCAGAACCTGCACGTCGTCGTGTCCCTCGAAGACAAGAAGCTATGGGTCATCGCGGGCGCCGACACGGTCATGGAAGCGCCGGTGGCGATCGGGACGGGCGAGACTCTCACGTTCGGCGAGAAGAACTGGACGTTCGACACGCCACGCGGGATTCGCACGATCCGCGGCAAGGATGCCGATCCGCATTGGATTCCGCCCGAGTGGCACTACGCGGAGACCGCGTCCGAGTACGGCCTGAAGTACGAGACGCTGTCGTTGACCAAAGCGAAGACGATCAGCGGCGGCCGCAAAATCATATTCAAGGACGGCGAGGCGGGCGTGCAGCATCCCGATTCAGGCTTCGCGTTCCTGCCGCTCGAAGAGGAGATCGTGTTCGACAACACGCTCTTCATCCCGCCGGTCGGCTCGAAGAACCGCGCCGTGCAGGGAGAGCTTGGCAAATACAAGCTCGATACGGGCGGTGGCGTGCTGTTGCACGGAACGCCTCACCAAAGCTCGATCGGCAAGGCCGCGACGCACGGGTGCATGCGCCTTCGCGATGAAGACATCGCGTGGCTGTACGAGTTCGTGCCCGTGGGGACGAAGCTGTACATCTACTGACCCGACCCGGGGACAGGGGAACGGGGACGAGGGAACGGTTCAACTGCAAGGGCGGGAATAGATCAAGGGAATGGAAGAGGGGGACGGTGGAGGGGACTTTTTTCCCCTGACCGTTCCCCTCATCTTTTCCCGCCGTTGTTATTAAACCTGTCCCTGTTCCCTTTTTCCCTCTTCCCGTTCAGTCACAACCATCATCGTCCCCTGCATCGCAGCGATCAGTTTCTCCTGCGACGCACTGATCGAGTAGACATCGGCACGGCACACCATTATGGAGCGCCCCGCTCGGATCACCACACCGCGCGCCACGATCGCGTCCCCTGTCGCGGGTGAGAGCATGTTCACCTTGAACTCGATCGACAGTACGTCCGCGCCCGCGGGCATCAGCGACAGCGCGGCATAGCCGCAGGCGCTGTCGGCGATCGTCGCGATCGCGCCGGCGTGCAGGAATCCGTGCTGCTGCGTGAGGTCCTGGCGGACAGGCAACCTGATGTCGACGCGGCCCGGCTCAACGCGTTCGAGCGTCGCGCCGATCGTCGTCATCAGCTGCTGCTTCGCAAAACTCGCGCGGACGCGCGGCGCGAAGTCGGGGTCGTGTTCCTTCATGAGCTCTGCCGCTTGTGACGAATGGTTCTGAAATCGAAGCAATCAGCCCGCGAGTAATGACCCGTGACGTCGAGCGTCATGCTTTCTTCGCGAATCGCGGCCATGTCGATTTCGGCGCTCACGATGTCTTCGCGCTCGAACACCGGGCCCGCGAGGACCTTTCCGTCCGGCGCGACGATCATGCTGCCGCCGCGAAGGGCCCACTCGTTGGCTTGATACTTGGGGTGCAGTTCCAGCCCCGCAGGAAGTGCCTTGGTCCGCATGAGTGAACCGGCGGCGAGGACGAAGCAGCGGCCTTCGAACGCGTAGTGGCGGCTTGCCACCTGATGCATCTCGTGCACCGTGGGCCATGCGGCGACGTGGACGTCCTCGCCGGAGTCGTGTAACGCCTGGCGCGCGAGAGGCATCCAGTGCTCCCAGCACACGAGGGCGCCCACGCGTCCGATCGGCGTGTCGACCGCCGTGACGCCATTCGCATCGCCGGTCCCCCACACGAGCCGTTCGGTGTACGTGGGCATGAGCTTGCGATGATGATTCGCGAGCGTGCCGTCAGGGGTGAACGTCAGGAGCGTATTGTACAGCGTCCCCCGGCCCGGGCCGCGATCGACCCGCTCGATGACGCCGATCACGAGCGTGATGGCCAATTCGCGCGCGATGTCGCCCAGCGCATGTCCGCTTTGTCCATCGACGACCACGCTGTTCGCGGCCATCCGCGCATACTCGGCTTTCACGGGCGGATGATTCCAGAGTCCAGCATCGCGACAGCTGTCGAGCCACGCCGGGTAGCCCGGGAGCCAGGTCTCCGGGAACGCGACGAGCTTGGCGCCATCGATCTGGGCGGCGCGCGCCATCTCGCGCGTCTTCGCAAGCCCAGAGTTCAGGTCGGAGGCAACCTCGGATTGAACTATCGCTACGCGAACCGTCATGCTCGACAAGATAGGGGCGGTCAGAAAGTTCCAGCTACCGGCGGATCACTGGGGAGCGAGCAGCGTAACGTGTCCGAGCGGCTCGACGTCCAGGGGCGTCATGAGATCCGGCTCACCGTCGATGTGCGCCTCGACGGGCCGACTGAGCGCCTCGATGCGGAGTCGTCGCATGCGCACGTGCTCGACGTACGGCAGACGAAGATGCGGCGCGCCCGGAAAGAGGATCGAAATCCAGAACCGCGCGAGCTGTGGGAAGTTCCGGTAGGAGAGCAACAGCACGTCGACCAGGTCGTCTCCTGGATCGGCGGTTGGAATCGCGAGTTGCGACCCCGCCCATCGTTTTGCGTTCGCCACCATTGTGGACGTCACAACAGCCGATCGGCTCGAGCCATCCTCCGACATCCCGGTCACCCGCATTTCGGGATAGTCGAAGCGCACACCGTTCCAGAGCGCGCTGACCACCACGCCGACAAATCCGAGGGCGCGCTTCAGACGGCGCGGGGTGCGCCAGATCAGCATGCCATCGAA
>Ga0070696_100002646_pt1 | contig 11881 bp, 16 predicted proteins | sample KBSK1253metaG_FD_65474 | JGI IMG/M metagenome (GOLD analysis project Ga0070696, IMG submission 65474) | Corn, switchgrass and miscanthus rhizosphere microbial communities from Kellogg Biological Station, Michigan, USA - KBS K1-25-3 metaG | ecosystem: Host-associated > Plants > Roots >... | reverse complement strand
CATTATCAATTCCACCAAGCTGGCGGCCGTTATTAGTGCCAGTTTTATCGGGGTTGAATATCAAGAGCACGCTCTTACCCACCTTCAGACAAATCAATTTATCTTCTTCCTCTTGCACAAGCAATAGACCAAGCACGCCAGCGTAGAATTTTTTCATGCTATCTAAGTCAGGAGAATACACACAAGTCTCAAAAACTTGCTTATCTTCGTGATTGCTGCTGGGATTCTGGTGGCATGGGCGTTGCTTCATAGTTGCCGTCCGGATACTTTATCACAAAAAGCCGGCAGCTTCTGCATTCGTATTCCTTTACCGGCGGATCGTGCAGGACCGAGCCGTTGAGCCAAACCATGATTGCTCCGCAGGACGGGCAGTTCATCAACGCAATAGTTTGACAAATACAGTTAATATGTCTTTATTATTCTCGCCCAATCTGCTTCTTTGGTCGATACTCGCGCATTTCAGTGCCGCAGTAAACGCAGCGGTACATTTCAATCTGCGCGCCTGACGCCCTGTCGGTGCGCGGGTAAAATACAAGCTCGGCCGCAGTGTGTGCACTTCATCGTCAGCAATTCATTTCTTCAGCTATAAAAATTCGATCTTTCTTGTGTAAAAACAATTTGTCAGGCCGCATTCGTGATCCTTCTTGACTGGTCTATACCTTCACGGATGAGCCTGAACGCCTGCTTTGCCATATCGTTCGGGATGTCTTTTATCACAAGGTCATTTGCGGCCATTTTTATGTTCAGCATTATCGTCGAGCGGAGTGGCAACTTGTTCGGGACAATGTTTGTAATGTCTGCATAACTGTAGTCGATGTGGCTCTTTTTTATCGTTATCATCAAGGGCCTGCGTAGTATGACGCGCTTGCTGGCTATCATCGCCGATTCGATGTTTATCGTCAGACAGTATTTTTTCTGGGTGCTGAACGGAACCCTTTCTCCGTCGTCCAACACTTCTACGCAAGTACATGCAGTTGCAAGTTAAAATCCAAAGCATAGAAGCGTACCAGAACAAACATCCGGTAACGATATGACTTTTTAGTCTCTCTGGGGCATTCTTTACGTTGATCTCTGACGAGGAAGGAGCCAATCTCGTGAAACTGGCCAGAAAGGCCGTTGAAACATACCTGATGGAATCGGCATTAATCAGCGCGGAAAAAGACGACTTACTGAAGGCCGGCGTGTTTGTCACGCTCAACTACCTGACACGGAACAGGGAGGAACACCTGCGCGGCTGCGTAGGATTTCCGATGCCGGAGAAAAAGTTGCGACAGTCTGTGATAGAAGCTGCCATCGCCGCGGCTACAGAAGATCCACGATTTCAGCCTGTTGACAGACAAGAGCTGGACAACATGATCTTCGAGGTGAGCGTGCTGACGCCGCCAGAAGAGATCAAGGTGGACAGACCCGCGGATTACAAGAAAGAGATTAAGATCGGCCGGGACGGGCTCGTGCTGCGCTGGCGCGATGGCTCAGGACTATTGCTCCCACAGGTGCCAGTAGAGCTGAAATGGAACATTGACGAGTATTTTGCTAATATCTGCTTCAAGGCGGGTGCGCCGGCCGACGCATGGCTCGATCCTGCGTCAAAGCTTTACAGGTTCGAGGCCATAGTATTCAAAGAAACAAAGCCGAGAGGCATTGTGACAAGACTCGAGCTATGACAATATATAATCAGACTTTATAATTCCCGGCGTGGGCTTCGCCTATTTTGCGCCGTACGGGGTTGGCCTTGGACACGCAAGCCGGCTGGTCATGGTGGCGGACAAACTGCGGGAGGGTGGGACCGATGTCATGTTCTCATCATATGGGGAGGCCGCAAGCTATCTCTCGCTCAGGGGCTACAAATGCGCCACAGTTGCATCGGTCGAGTTTGCCTGGAGCATGGAAGGGGGCTTTTCGATCAAGAACAGCCTGGCCAACATTCCCAGTTGGTTTGCCAACTTTTCAAAACAGGTAAACCAGGAAACGCGCAATATGACATCCTGCAGCCCTGACGTCGTGGTGTCAGATTCGCGGCTGTCGCCACTCGTTGCCGCCAGGCTGCTAAAGATACCTTCTGTAGTCGTTTTGAACCAGGTAAAGCTCCTGCTATCGCCTCGTCTCCGCGAGCTTGCAGTTTCGCGCTTGTTTGAAAACATGGCGGGCGAGTTCCTCGGGTCAATGTGGACCTTGGCAGACCGCGTTCTGGTTCCGGATCTGCCGCCTCCCTACACTATTGCGGCGCACAACGTGTGGCAGGTCGGATCAGCAGCAAAAAAGCTGGAATATGTGGGATTTACTTCACCAAAGCCCCATTTGAGCAAGGGCCAGGTGGACAGGGTGGCAAGCCAGCTCGGGTTTGACAGGTCGCGGCCTATTGTGTACATACACGTAAGTGGTCCCTCCCAGACTCGCCGGGCCTTGATAATTGTCGCCCTACAGGCCGTCAAAAAACTCGATTCCAAAATCCAGTTTGTAATCTCGGAAGGAAACCCAAAGGGGGAGAGCGAGCCTAAGCCACTGGGTGAGTCAGGCTGGCACTACGGGTGGTGCCCTGTCCGGGATGAGGTGTTTGCCATGAGTGACCTTGTGGTATTGCGTGGTGGTCACGTGGCGCTGTCGCAGGCGATCCAGTTTGGCAAGCCCGTAGTCAGCGTTCCAATTGAAAACCACGGCGAGCAGCTTGGCAACTCGGCTAAGATCGCCGAGCTTGGGATGGGCGTTATGCTTCATCCTAAGGGTATCCGGCCGGAGCAGCTCTCGAAGGCGATTTCGCAGGTGCTTGGAAACCCCGATTACAAAAAGAAAGCCATGGAGCTTCAGACGATAGCAGAAAAGCTGGACGGGATAGATAACATCGCGCAAATAGTCATGTCATACCTTTGATGCAGTTGTACGCCGACCTTTTTGCAAGAATGGCCAGAATCAAATGGTCGAGTTGATGCTCGTTTCTTACTTGCATGAGGTTTATTTTAGATAGTTCTTCAACAGGCGCGCCGGTGGAAGCAATCGACATTTCTTTCAACATAGTCTGCGCTGCTAGTCCTGATTGCTTTGACATAGAACTTTTCACCCAGCAGCATCGCCAGGCTACCCCACTCTATTATTGCATCTAAAATGTCGGAAAAAGGCCTTTGCACTTTCATTGCTATTATGTAGTCAATCCTAGGAAGGCTCACCAGTTTGATAATTTTTGAATTACCTGCTCTGCAAACAAGGCACGGGCCTTCAAAAGCCACCTGCATCGCGCTCCTTTTTTTCAGAGCCAGGGCAAGCGCTTGCCTGTGACCAGAAGCGGAAGGAATGATTGGCAGTACTTGAAACGGATGTGATGCAAAAGCCGGGTAATTGTGGTGGTAAAAAAAGAAAATAAGATAATGGGCGCGTAGCCCTAGGGTTTTTACCAGTGGTGCTTTTCGTCTGGAATCAGACCAATCTGCTCACGTTCAAAGTATCTTTCCAGCTCTTGTGCCCATCTTTCTTTTGCAGAGCCACCGCCAAGACCCTTTCTCCTCAACCAGAAGGCGATAACGCCCAGCAGGAAGACTGCGAACAGCATGGTTCCGAATATGTAGACCATGACGTCGTAGAAGAGCGGATCCCAATTCGGACCTATTTGCCCAATTAGACTTTGGAAGACCATTATCCTTAGCAAAATAATCCAAAGATATATACATTTTGGTTAGGGGTGGTTTAGCCAAACCATAGGTTCGCCTCATGGGCAGATTTAAGATAAATAAAAAGTGAAAAGGGGTGATTAGGTTGAGATTGGTTTTGCGCCTCTGCCCTTGATGAAGAACGCCGCGGCAACTCCGCCGAAGATGGCTGCGAGAGCACCGATAACGCCCCATGTTTCTATGCCCTTAAGATATGGAGTTCCCGAGCCTTCTGGGTTATTTCCATATGCTGTATTCGCTGCTCCGAGAACCCTCTCCTTTGCCAGAATGTTGTTTTGGGTGCATGGTGTAATGCTGTATTGTGCGCAGAAGTCAAGCTGCGCTTGGGTAAGAGGTTCGCCACCACCGCCAAAATACTGTCCGAATGCTTGCGGGGTAGATCCTACTCCAACCGCAGTAAAAAGCGCTGCCATTATGCCTAGAGCCATTAAAGTTGGCTTGTTCATATTACCTAACCTCTTCGAATTCTGCTATTTAACTTTTTATTAGAGCTCCGGACGTTGGGTTTTTGACGCGCCCCAAGCGATTGCATACTCATGCAAGTAAACATTTAAGTCACGTGGTTGCGGTGTGGTAAAGATATGGCACGAATTCACGTTCACACTCATGGCAAATCTCATTCGACCCGTCCTACTTCAAAGAGCGCTCCTTCTTGGCTGAACCAGAGCCGGGATCAGGTATCAACTCTTGTGGTAAAGCTTTCAAAGGATGGCCTGAGCCCTAGCGAAATTGGCCTGAAGCTGCGGGACGAGCATGGAATCCCGCTCATCAAGCCTGTAATGGGTAAGAGCTTGATACAGGTCCTAGCAGACAATAACGTCAAGCCAGACATGCCAGAGGATCTCGACAAGCTCGTGAATAAGGCGCTTGGACTCCAAAAACATCTAAAGGTCCACAACAGTGACCACCGCAACGTGCGCTCGCTCGAGTTGGTAGAGGCTAAGATTCACAGGCTGTCGAAATACTACAAGAGCATCGGCAAGCTTCCAACGAGCTGGAAGTACGCGGCAGTCATTGCTCAACTAGAGTAAGGTCTATTTAGAATGAGCAGCAAGCTTGTAGAAGCCCTAAAGCCCTTTTGCGAAAAACTGAAATCCGTAGTGGAAAATGGCAATGAGATAGCCGTCGTTACACACCTTGACGCCGACGGCATTACGTCCGGCAGCATAATTGCAAGCGCGCTCGCGCGCATGGGCGCGCACTACTCTGTCAGAGCTGTTTCCGATATGAACCCTTCGATCATTGAAAGGATGAAGTCTGAAAATCACGATTTTTACGTCATAACCGACCTTGGCGGCGGTTGGGCGTCCCAATTGAGAAGGACTCTTGGCGACAAGTGGGTCGTCATAGATCACCATCAGATCCCAGAAGAGGAAATGCTGACTGATGACGCCGGCCAGATTCTGAACGCCTGGAAATACGGCATCGACGGCGGTAGGCACGTGCCTGCGGGCGGCATGGCCTACATGGTTGCAAGCGCACTTGATCGGAAGAACCGCGATCTGTCGTGCATTGCAGTCGTTTCCGCGGTAGCCGACAGGCAGGACCAGGGCGAAAAAAAGTCGTTTGTGGGATTGAACACTGAAATTCTGAAGACGGCACAGTCGCTTGGGCTCGTGAGCGTTGACCTTGACATCATGCTCACAGGGAGAGAGACGCGGCCTCTCCACGAAGCACTTGCCCATACCTCCTTTCCATACATCGATGGGCTCACTTGGAACAAGGAAGCATGCCATGCCCTGCTAAAGAACGCTGGGATACAGTTAAAGGACAATGGCAGGTGGCGCGTTCTAGCCGAGATTTCGCAGGAGGAGAAGAGCGCAGTACTGGACGCGATAGCCAAGTTAGTCGCCTCCTCAAACAAGACGTCGACTAGCGTGCTTGACGACCTTATCGGCTATGTCTACACACTTGCCGGAGAGGACAAGCGTAGTCAGCTGAGGGATGCGCGCGAGTTCTCCACGATGCTGAATGCCTGCGGCAGGATTGGCAAGGCAGGCGTCGGCATTGCAATATGCATGGGAGATCGGAATGCAATGCTTGGCGCGGGCGAGGAAATCGTCGGTGCTTACAGGAATACGCTTCGCAACTACCTCTCTACCGTTTTCAGCGAAAAGTGGAGACTTGTTGACGATGGCAGGAATGTGTTTGTTAACGGCGACGGGCTGTTGGCGGAAGACATGTTGGGCGCAGTTTCGTCTCTTCTTAGCGGCTCACCGTCGCTCAGCGGCAGACTCCTGTTCGTGCGTACGCTTGCAAAGGATGGCACCTACAAGTTCTCGTCACGCAAATGCCTGGGCTGCACGTCACAGGCCAACCTCGGACTTATAATGCGACACTACGCCGAAGAATTGGAGGGCGCCGGCGGCGGTCACTCTGCCGCGGCAGGCTGTAGAATTCCTACTGCCGCTCTTGAAGAATTTCTTGCCAACTTGAGGGCAGCGACAGGTGATCCGAAATTTGCGACGGCAACTTGACATGGCCATTTCGGTGACAGTCCAATTTCCAAGCAACGCAAAAGCGGAAGCTGCTCTGAAGGCATTAATACCAGACAATATTAACTTTCCAAAGGGGCTCTCGATGAGAATGTTTTCAAAAGGCGCCACGATTGCAATCGAACTAACAGGCAAAAATGTTCACACCTCAACAATCCTCAGCACCCTTGACGAAGTGCTCGAACACATTTCAGTGTCAAAGAAAGTGATGTCTGGTTAATGCTTGATCCGAAACTTCTGAAGGAAAACCCACAGGCAGTGCGGGACATGCTTGCGCGGCGCAACATGGCAGACTTTCCGCTTGATGAACTTGTAACCATTGATAAGCGCAGGCGCGAGCTATTAGTTGCCACGCAGGAGCTGCGGCAGAAAAAAAACTTGCTTGCCGAAACGATCGCGCGCAAGAAGAAGGCCAAACAAGATGCTGCCGCAGAGCTTGCGCAGATGAAAGAGGTAAGCAGCTACCTTGACGACAGCGAGGATGAACTTGCAAAAACAGAGAGTAGATTCAAACAGCTGGTGATGGTCATTCCTAACATGCTTCATGAGTCCGTGCCAACCGGCAAGGACGAGAATGAAAATGTGGTGGTGCGTGAGCACGGCATCACCAGAAAGATAGACTTTGTTCCAAAAGACCACGTAGATATTGGCACGGCGCTTGACCTTATTGATTTAGAGCGAGCGGCCAAGGTTTCCGGCGCGCGCTTTTACTTTTTGAAAAACGAGCTTGTGAAAATGAACCAGGCGCTTGTGAATTTTGCCCTTGACTTTCTGTCAGACCATGGCTACTCCCTAGTCCAGCCGCCTTACATGATAAGGGAGCAGCCCATGACTGGCGCAGTCATACTTGGGGATTTTCAGGACGTTATCTACAAGATAGAGGGCGAGGACCTTTATATGATCGGGACGTCAGAGCATGCAATTGCAAGTATGCACATGGACGAGATCCTCGATGGCAAGGAACTGCCGATGAGGTACGCCGGCTACAGCCCCTGCTTCAGAAAAGAGGCGGGCGCGCACGGAAAAGACATGAAGGGCATTTTTCGTGTGCACCAGTTTGAAAAGGTGGAGCAATTTGTCTACTGCCGACCGGAGGACTCGTGGAAAGAGCACGAAAAGATGCTTGCACTTTCTGAAGAATTCTTTGAAAAGCTTGGTATCTCGCACCGCGTGGTGCTTTTGTGCTCCGGTGACACCGGCAAGATTTCTGCCAAGACCTATGACATCGAGGCGTGGATGGCCGGCCAGAAAGCATATCGCGAGATCGTTTCCTGCTCTAACTGTACTGATTATCAGGCGCGCAGGCTAGGGATACGGTTCCGCGACAAGACAAACGAAGACACGCGCCTTGTGCACACGCTCAACAGCACTCTGGTCGCGACGGAGCGCACGATGGTGGCAATACTTGAGAATTACCAGACTGCAAAAGGGACCGTCCAGGTGCCGGATATTCTGCAGGACTATATGGGGATAAAGGAGATCAAGCCCCGCATTTGACGCATCGTATATATTATATATTTTAGCCAGAGAAGTAGAGAACTTTAATGGTCAAAGGAGCGAAGAAAGGCGGCAGGGTCCGCGACAAATGGCGGGACAAACAGTGGGTTGTTGTGAACAAGCCCTCAGGCTTTGAGCCACAGGTACCAGTAAACTATGTTCCAGTTACTGACGTTGAACAGGCTAGAGGCCGCACTATTGAAAACACGCTCCATGACATGATGAAGGGTAACCCGGACCAGACCATGGATCAGCACCAGATTAAGATCCAAGTTCAAATCGACAAGATTGCCGATGGCACTGCAAACACGATCTTCAAGGGCCACGAATACGCTAAAGAGTTCCTCCGGAGCCTTATCCGCAGGGGGAGCTCTATGATCACATTCACACACGATTACACAACGATGGACGGTCACACATTCCGCGTGGCAGTCATTGCGTTTACCCAGAGAAGGGTCAACTCGTCCAAAAAACATGAAATCAGGATGGTGGCCTACAAACTTTTGACTGAAAGAATCCCACAACTGGCAGTGGACCAGTTCGTCCAGGAAGTTACTGGAAGCAGGAGCGAAGACATTCCAAGGGAAACAAACAGCAAGCTGGGCGCCGCGATATTTAGTGAAGCGAAAAAGATAGCCGTGATCAGACACATCGGAATCAAAAAGACAAAGCTGATCTCAACACCAGAATCCCGGGCGATCGAAGAGGCCAAGCCTGTCGAAACAACCCCGCCGGCTCAATAACATAGCTTTTTAGCCGGTGTTTTTCCTTATTTTTCAAATGCCTGAAAGGGAGCCGAGGTTTTCTGCTGCTGAGGTGAATCTGCTGCTCCATGGGACGGAGGACGGCGCCAAGGTGCTCCAGTCCATACACGATACCTTTTCGGTACCTCCGGAACGCTTCTCAATCATGCCGTCAGAAGGGCACTACAAGAACAAGATACACTTGCTCAAGGCTGCGCTCTCAAGCCAGGAGGCTGGCGATCTGGCCCTGCACATCATTTCTCTTTTGAACAGCTCTGACAGGGAGCGTCTGTCAAGCTCTCTTTCCGAATATTCCGACGAAAAGGGAAACCTGTACCTGAGGCTTGACAAACAGAAGCTCTGCCAGGGTAAGGTGTCGCTGTCAGAAACGGACGCAATAAGGGTAAGGTTCAAGCCCGTCAAAAGATACAAGCCCTCGGGCAATCTTGCAAGCTACAGGGGGCTTTTGTCTTCAACAGAATAGACCTCTTTGTCTGCGGTGACTTTGACATTGCATCGGCAGCAAAGGCACTTTCGATAGCCACGGTGGGCGTACCGTTCGACAGCAAGGTCCGCGAAGGAGTGATCTATCGACTAAAAAAGACGCCGCTGTTTCCGGCAAAATATCCGTACTTGGTGGTTTCAGATAATACAGACGGGCCTACGGATGTTCTTTCCATTACGGATTTTCGTAGGATCAAAGAAAAGCTGAAAAAAAAAGTGAAAAAGGGAACAGGCCTTGAAGTGACGGTCGCTTCCGCAAGGAAGATGGACGCAGTAGGCATTGGAAAATGGCTAAACGACATCGAGGAATTGTATTCATTCTGCCATTCGTCAGGGTGTCAACTCGTCCTCTCAAGCGGCGCGTCTTCCATGCATGAAATGGTTTCAGGCCCGTGCCTTGACGCGATACTGAAGAATTGCGGCATAGACCCCGAGAAGCAGTGGCACGATATGAACATTTGGCTCGAAACAAAACTGTCAAGGAGGGTGTCTGTCTGATGCTAAAGAGGCGAGCAAAGCGGCGCTACCTGTCACTAATCCACGCAGGTCAAGCCAGCGCCGCGGTCAACGCAATCGTAAAGCGATGTTCAGAGCTTTTCGGCCCTATCGCAGCTGAAAAGGCTGCGATAAGACTGGTGAAATCAGGAGGCAACTTGACGATAATAAAATGCAGGCTGGATCAGCTGGACAACGTTCTCGTGGCTATTGCCCTGACCGACCTGCCGGCGGCGACGCTAGATATGTCGGGAAGCGTGAAGCAGCTTCAGCGCCGGCACTAAGGTTTAAGTTAGTTCTACAACCTAGACCATCCGGGGATGAGGTGAGTTCGCTGCTCCAGACTGAGCAAAAGCGATGAAGATCTCGCGACGAACCGACCCAAATTTTGGTAAACTTATAATTATTGACACCCGTTCTATATCATAGAGCAATGGAAATCCTTTACGATTATCCTCTTTACAGGCCGCCCTCTGAGGCCAACTCTATGATATTCCAGGTCACCCTTGGCTGCTCTTTCAACAAGTGCTCGTTTTGCAACATGTACCGCACCAAAGAGTATTCCGAGCGCCCGTGGGAGGAGATCAAGGCCGAGATAGACATGGCAGTGAAATTCTACCCTGACACAAGAAGAGTTTTTCTGGCAGACGGCGACGCGATAAACCTTCCAAAGGACAAGATGCTCCAGATCCTCCAGTACCTGCGTTTGAAGTTTCCGAAGCTTGAACGGGTGTCGTGTTATGCTATGCCGATGAACCTTCTGAAGAAACAGGACGACGAGCTGAAGGAAATGAGGGCCACCGGCCTTGAAATGCTTTACGTGGGCATCGAAACAGGGAGCGACATCTTGCTGAAGAAAGTTACGAAAGGTGCAACCTACAAGACAATCGTCCTGGCGTGTCATAAGGCAAAGCGCAACGGCTACGTTCTATCATGCATGGTGATCCTCGGACTTGGCGGGAAAACGTACACTCGCGAACACGTCGTAGAGACAGCGCGCCTCCTGAGCGAAACGGCGCCAGATTACGTAGGCGCGCTGACGCTCCACCTTGAAGAGGGTGTGTACGAAGAATTCATGTCAAAATTTGGCGAACCCTTTGTTCCGCTAGACGACATTGCCTTGTTAAAGGAACTTGAGGGGCTCATTGCAAATTTCAAACCGAAAACACCCGTAATCTTCCGGGCGAACCACGCCTCAAACGTCTATTCCATAGGGGGCACGATGCCGGATGACCGAAGAAAAATGTTGGCGCTTATCAGAAACTTGAAGTTGCATCCTGAAATGCTCAAGCCAAAGTTACTTCGACGGTTTTAGCAGTCAATTCTTCCTTTCTTCGCTAAGCCAACTTCACATTCTTCTTGGCTCCTTCAAGGTAATCTGCCACTTTAGAATAATGCTCCCAGGGCAAGATACAACACTTCTATGAGCACCCATAGATAGAATTATTAGCCTGAAAGGGTATTTTGGCTCTAATGTACAGCGGTGAACTGGAAGTCCAGGCCAAAAGAAAGGCGCTGGCTGTTTTGCAGGACGAAATTACTCGAATCTTGAACTCCTCAAGGGACCTGTCGGCGCTTACAACCTCGCTCATTAAAGGCGATGACAAGGACATCCAGCACTGCCTCGAACGTATGAGAAACACTGAGGAAGAAGTCGAGAACCTTCGCAGAAAGATCACACGCGAGGTAGCCGAGATCGGAAGTCTTATGGCAAACAGGGAAGACATTCTGAGGACTGCTTATATCATTGACGACATCGCCGGCTACATCAGCGGAGTCGCCTTCAGGCTAGCTAACATGAAGCCCTCGACTCTGAAAAAGGCATCGTTTGACGACGACCTGAAGCAGCTGGTAGGGATGGTTGTTGACACTATTTTCAAGCTGAACGAAATGGGCCGCGCTCTCTCAATCAATCCAGCAAATGCGATCGACCTTGCCCAGGATGTCCAAAAACTGGAACGCCAGGTTGACACGAAATACCGGGCAGTTATTGTCAAGGCGCTCAACGAAATTTCTTCAACCAAGGACCTTTTGCTCCTGAAGGACGCGATCGAGGGCATCGAGGGCATGGTTGACAAGTGCCAGGAAGCATCCGACTCGTTCACAATACTGGCATTGAGCATGTAAATGATAGGCGGCAGGCTAGTAGAAAACAGGATTGTAATCTGGGATGTACCTGATTCAAGGAGGATTTTTGGTAGCGGATATTACGGCAAGCCGCTTGGAATCCCAAAGCCAAAAGGGACAGATTTTGACGCGCCACTCGTGCTAGATCTCATGGAAGGATGCTACCTTGTCGAGAAGAACAAGCTAAAAGTTTCCCAAATCGACGGCAAGGCCGTACCACTCGTAGAAATAAAAAAAATATGCAAAAAGCAGTACGTCGATTTTGAGACCCAGTACTTTGTTTTCCAAAACCTCCGGGAGAAGGGCTATATCGTTACACCAGGGATAAAGTTCGGCTGCGACTTTGCAGTGTACGAACAGG
>Ga0070696_100002645_pt1 | contig 11881 bp, 8 predicted proteins | sample KBSK1253metaG_FD_65474 | JGI IMG/M metagenome (GOLD analysis project Ga0070696, IMG submission 65474) | Corn, switchgrass and miscanthus rhizosphere microbial communities from Kellogg Biological Station, Michigan, USA - KBS K1-25-3 metaG | ecosystem: Host-associated > Plants > Roots >... | reverse complement strand
GTGCACATGTACGCCGACACGATCACGCCGTCCATGGAGCAGGCGATCGACGAGACGAACCGCCGCCGCGCCAAGCAGGTCCGCTACAACCGCGAGCACGGCGTGGACCCGACACCGCTCCGCAAGCGGATCGCCGACATCACCGACCTGATCAACCGCGAGGACGCCGACACCGCCGAGCTGCTCGGCGGTTCCGGGCGCAACCAGTCGCGCGGCAAGCCGACGGTCCGGGGCAAGGCGCCCGTCCCCGACAACGCCTCGGCGTCCATGGCGCGCGCCAAGCTCGCCGAGCTGCCGGCGGCCGACCTGTCCGACCTGATCCAGCAGCTCTCCGACCAGATGCACTCGGCCGCGGCCGATCTGAAGTTCGAGCTGGCCGCCCGCCTGCGCGACGAGATCGCCGACCTCAAGAAGGAGCTGCGGGGCATGCAGTCGGCGGGCCACGCCTGAGCCGGCTCCGCACGGGCGCGGTCACCAGCCGCGGGCGCGCCATTCGGCGAGGTGCGGGCGTTCGGCGCCGAGCGTCGTGTCCTTGCCGTGGCCGGGGTAGACCCACGTGTCGTCCGGCAGGACGTCGAAGACCCGTGCCTCGAGGTCGTCCATCAGGCTGGTGAAGTCGTATGGCGACGTGGTCTTGCCCGGGCCGCCCGGGAACAGCGAGTCCCCGGTGAACAGGTGCCCGTGGCCTCCTCGGTCGTCGTAGAGCAGCGCGACGGATCCGGGGGTGTGGCCCCGCAGGGCGACCACCTGCAGCTGCGCGTCGCCGACCTGCACCACGTCACCGTCGTTCAGGAGCACGTCGGGTGGCACGGGGATGGCATCGGCGTCCGGGGCACCGGCCGCGGTGGCCGCCCTCGACCACGCGGCCAGATCGACGAGGGCGCGGTGGTGGTCCCAGTGCTGGTGGGTCGTGATGATCACGTCCAGGCCGCCGGTGCCCTCGTCGGCCAGCGCCCGCAGCCGGGGCGCGTCGTCCGCGGCGTCGACCAGCAGCTGGGCGCCGGTAGCGCGGCACGTGAGCAGGTACGCGTTGTTGTCCAGGCTGCCGACGCTGACCTTGCGGATGGCCAGGGCGTCCAGCTCCCGGACGTCGGACGCACCTCCCGGGACGACGTTGCCCGTATAGCCGCTCACGTGCCCTCCCTCCCGCGTCCGGGCCGCGGTCGGCTCGGACGGTCCTCGATCGCGTCGCAGCTCGTCATTCGTGTCGGGCCTCACGCTGCATGCCCGGGTCCGGGCGACGGTGCCCGCGGGTCTCGTCCCCACCGGGCAGGGTCTGGTCGGTCTGCGCTCTCAGCGCGCGGCGGTAGGCGTTGACCGCGCCCACCAGGGCCAGGTGGCTGAGAGCCTGCGGGAAGTTGCCGGCCATGCGGCGCTGGGCTGGCGCGTACTCCTCGGAGAGCAGACCGACGTCGTTGGCGAGACTGATCAGCCGGTCGAGCATGACCCGGGCCTCGTCGAGGCGCCCGGACATCGCGTACACCTCTGCCAGCCAGAACGAGCAGGCCACGAACGGCTCCTCCCCGGGTGGCAGGCCGTCCACGCCGTGCTCGGTCTGGTAGCGCAGGAGCAGGCCCTCGTGCATCAGCTCGGACTCGATGGCCTTGACCGTGCCCACGACGCGGGGGTCGTCGGGAGGCAGGAACCCGACGATCGGGATCTGCAGCAGGGCGGCGTCCGTGTGCCGGCCGCCGTAGTACTGCACGAAGGTGCCGAGCTCGGCGTCGAACCCGTCGCGCAGCACCTCCTCGCGCACCTGTTCCCGCAAGGAGCGCCAGTGCTCGAGCGGCCCGTGGCGTCCGTACTCCTCGATCGCCTTGACGGCCCGGTCGAAGGCCACCCAGACCATGACCCGGGAGTGGGTGAAGTGGCGGGGGTCGCCGCGGACCTCCCAGATGCCGTTGTCGGCGTCCTGCCAGTGCTTGGCGAGGTCGTTGACGAGCATCCGTTGCAGCGCCCAGGAGGACTCGTCTGCCTCGAGGCCGGCGTCTCGCGCCGCGGCCAGCGCCAGCATGACCTCGCCCAGCACGTCCGTCTGGCGCTGGTCCACGGCGGCGTTGCCGACCCGGACCGGTCGGCTGCCCTCGTATCCAGGCAGGTGCGTCAGCTGGCGCTCGGCGAGGTCACGGCCGCCGTCCACGCCGTACATGATCTGGAGGTCCTCGGGGTCGCCTGCGACCGCTCGCAGCAGCCAGCGGCGCCAGCCCCGCGCTTCGTCCACGTAGCCGCAGTCGATCAGCGCCTCCAGCGTCAACGACGCGTCACGCAGCCAGCAGAAGCGGTAGTCCCAGTTGCGCGGCCCGCCGAAGCTCTCCGGCAGCGACGTCGTCGGCGCGGCTACTATCCCGCCCGTCACCGAGTGCGTCAGCAGCCGCAGCACCAGCAGCGAGCGGGTCAGCGCGTCGCAGTACGGGCCACCCTGGGGCGCCGCGCCGGCCCATTGCTGCCACTCGGCGGTGGTGCGGTCCAGAGCCTCGTCGATGTCGACGGCCTCGGGCACCTCCTCCCAGGCGGGGTACCAGGTCGTCGACCACTCGGCGACCTCACCGGCGCCGATGTCGAAGACGTCGGTGTGGCTGCGCCTGGAGGCGGTCGGAAGCCGGGTGCCGCGCAGGACGACCATGTCCGGCCCGGCGACCGCGTGCAGCGCCGGGTGACCGTGCTGGTCCACGATCCGGTGCACCCACGGGCAGACCGCGCCGTAGCCGAACCGCACGACCCACTCGTGCAGCATCCGCACGCTGCCCCGCAGGCCCTCCACCCGGCGCACCAGGTCGGCCCGGTCGTCACCGGTCGGCATCGCGTCCACCACCCGCACCGAGCCCTCTTCGGTGGTGTACGTGGTCTCGAGCACGAAGGTCCCGGTGCGGTACCGGCGGCTGACCTCGTACGGCCCGTCCGGTACCAGCAGCCATCGGCCGTGCTCCTTGGTGCCGAGCAGAGCGGCGAAGCAGGCGGGGGAGTCGAACCGCGGCAGGCAGAGCCAGTCGACGGACCCGTGGATGCCGACGAGCGCAGCCGTGCGCTGGTCACCCAAGACCGCATAGTCCTCGATCCGGCGGGCCATGTCAGCCCCAGCTGGGCAGGTCCGGTAGCGGCACGTCGCCATTGGTGGTCAGCCCCGAGCCGTCGGACCGCCCGGTCAACCACGCCAGCACGTCCGCGGCCGCGCCTTGAACCGGCACGGCACCGTCACCGATGCTGATCTCGAGGTCGTCACCGTTGGCAAGCCGTGCCGTGACGGCGGCGCCGGGCGCGGCGGAGCTGAGCCGGCCCGGGCACTCGAGCAACCCTCGGCGCAGCACCTCGTCGGGCAGGTCGGCGAACGTGAAGCCGGCGTCGAGGTCGACGTGGTGGTAGGTCACCTCGCGCAGCCGCATCCAGAGAACGTCCTGCATCCGCAGGTCGAACGCTCGCCCGGTCGGCACGGTGATGTCGAGACGGTCCGGCGGCACGTCCGCGAGCAGCGCGAGCAGACGCTCCGCGGACGACTCGATGTCGGCCTCGAGGTCCGCGGGCGAACGACCGGAGCCGTCCTCGATGTCCGCGTTTCGGCGTTCGGTCGAGACGTACATCGGGGTGAACTCGCCCGTGACGCCCGTCCGCACGACGTTGCCGAGCCCGTCGGCGTTGCGGGCGACGTGCGTGAGCACGTGCCCGCGGGTCCACCCAGGCAGCCGCGAGGGCGCCCGGACGGCGGCGTCGTCGAGGCCCCGCGCCGTCTGCAGCAGCAGGTCGGTCTGGTCCGTCATCATCCCGAGCAGCGGGTCGTCAGCGAAGGCCGTCATAGCCAGCGAACCTACCCGCTTGTGCTGGGCCACGGCTTGCTCTGGACGACGTGGGGGCGCGCACCCGTCACGATCCGTCGGGCGGCGGCCGTCGTCCACAGGGTGGGGGTCGCTCCCCGCCGTTCGCCGTGATGAACCAGTAGGTTGCGCCCGGCGGCGGGTTCCGCGGCCTGGACGAGACGGTCCGGATCGCCGGGCCGACCCGCACCCTGCAGGTGTACCAGGCCCGTGCCCAGCTGGTACCCAACGCGGGCCAGCAGTAGCGGGGCGACCGGGGCTGTCGGTGGTGGCACATAGCATGGGGGTCGGTGGTACCCCCAGCCCGGCGGACCGGGGTGGCGCCGCTCTCAGCATCAGCTGATACGACCGTCCTGCCCTTCACACCCCCGGGGAGCGAGCCCCATCGTGGCCGACAGCCTCATCGTGCGCGGCGCGCGCGAGCACAACCTCAAGAACGTCTCGATCGACCTGCCCCGCAACCGCATGATCGTGTTCACCGGCCTCTCCGGTTCGGGCAAGTCCTCCTTGGCCTTCGACACGATCTTCGCCGAGGGCCAGCGCCGCTACGTCGAGTCGCTGTCGTCGTACGCACGGCAGTTCCTGGGGCAGATGGACAAGCCGAACGTCGACTTTATCGAGGGTCTGTCGCCGGCCGTCTCCATCGACCAGAAGTCGACGTCGCGCAACCCCCGGTCGACGGTCGGCACGATCACCGAGGTCTACGACTACCTGCGCCTGCTGTTCGCGCGGGCCGGCCGGCCGCACTGCCCGGTCTGCGGGGAGCCCGTGATGCGGCAGACCCCGCAGCAGATCGTGGACCGCCTGCTGGAGCTGCCCGAGGGCACCCGCTTCCAGGTGCTGGCGCCCGTCGTGCGCGCGCGCAAGGGCGAGTACGCCGACCTGTTCCGCGAGCTGCAGGCCAAGGGCTTCTCCCGGGCCCGGGTCGACGGCCAGGTGGTGACCCTGACCGAGCCGCCCGTGCTCGAGAAGAAGCTGAAGCACTCGATCGACGTCGTGGTCGACCGGCTGGTCGCCAAGCCCGGTTCCAAGCGGCGGCTCACCGACTCGGTCGAGACGGCGCTCGGGCTCGCCGCCGGCATCGTCGTCGCCGAGCTCGTCGACGTCCCCGCGAACGACCCGGCGCGTGAGCGGCGCTTCTCCGAGAAGATGGCCTGCCCCAACGACCACCCGCTCTCCCTGGACGAGATCGAGCCGCGCTCGTTCTCGTTCAACAGCCCCTTCGGGGCGTGCCCCGAGTGCACGGGCATCGGCACCAGGCTGGAGGTCGACCCCGAGCTGCTGGTGCCGGACGACGAGGCCTCCCTGCGCGACGGTGCGATCGCCCCGTGGACGCAAGGGTCAGCCGAGTACTTCCAGCGGTTGATGACCGCGCTGGCCGAACAGCTCGGCTTCTCGATGGACGCGCCGTGGCGCGCCCTCCCCGAGCGTGCGCGCGAGGCCCTGCTCTACGGGCAGGACTACGAGGTCCACGTCAGGTACCGCAACCGGTTCGGCCGGGAGCGGTCCTACACCACCGGTTTCGAGGGCGCGATCCCGTTCGTGCAGCGGCGCCACACCGAGACGGAGTCGGAGTGGAGCAGGGAGCGCTACGAGGGCTACATGCGCGAGGTCCCGTGCCCTGTCTGCCAAGGCGCCCGGCTGAAGCCGGAGTCCCTGGCCGTGCTGCTCGGCGGCCTGTCGATCTCCCAGGTCTGCAGCAAGCCCATCCGCGAGTGCGCGGAGTTCCTGGACGGCCTGACGCTCACCAGCCGTGAGGCGCAGATCGCCGAGCGCGTGCTCAAGGAGATCCAGGCGAGGCTCGGGTTCCTGCTGGACGTCGGGCTCGACTACCTGTCCCTCGACCGGGCCTCGGGCACGCTGTCCGGCGGCGAGGCCCAACGCATCCGGCTCGCGACGCAGATCGGCTCCGGCCTGGTCGGGGTGCTGTACGTGCTGGACGAGCCGAGCATCGGCCTGCACCAGCGCGACAACCACCGGCTGATCTCGACGCTGACCCGGCTGCGTGACCTGGGCAACACGCTCATCGTCGTGGAGCACGACGAGGACACGATCCGCCAGTCGGACTGGGTGGTCGACATCGGCCCGGGCGCCGGCGAGCACGGCGGCGTGGTGGTCCACTCGGGGCCGGTCCAGGGCCTGCTGGACCACCCCGACTCGCTCACCGGCCAGTACCTGTCCGGGCGCCGCTCGATCGCGCTGCCGGCGGAGCGCCGGGCGACCGACCCCGAGCGCCAGGTCGTCGTCCGCGGGGCCCGCGAGCACAACCTCCGTGACATCGACGTGTCGTTCCCGCTCGGGTGCTTCGTGGCGGTGACCGGCGTGTCCGGATCCGGCAAGTCGACGCTGGTCAACGACATCCTCTACACGGTGATGGCGAACAAGCTCAACGGCGCACGTCAGGTGCCGGGCCGCCACCGCACCGTGCTCGGCCTGGAGCAGCTCGACAAGGTCGTCCACGTCGACCAGAGCCCGATCGGTCGCACGCCCCGCAGCAACCCGGCGACGTACACGGGCGTGTTCGACCACGTGCGCAAGCTGTTCGCGGAGACCACCGAGGCGAAGGTCCGCGGGTACCTGCCCGGCAGGTTCTCGTTCAACGTCAAGGGTGGCCGCTGCGAGAACTGCTCCGGCGACGGCACCATCAAGATCGAGATGAACTTCCTGCCGGACGTCTACGTGCCGTGCGAGGTGTGCCACGGGGCGCGGTACAACCGGGAGACCCTGGAGGTCCACTTCAAGGGCAAGACGGTCGCCGACGTCCTCGACATGCCCATCGAGGAGGCGGCCGAGTTCTTCGCCGCGGTGCCCGCGATCAGCCGTCACCTCCGCACCCTGGTGGATGTCGGCCTCGGGTACGTGCGCCTCGGGCAACCGGCCACGACGCTGTCCGGCGGCGAGGCGCAGCGCGTCAAGCTGGCCAGCGAGCTGCAGCGCCGCTCGACCGGCCGGACCGTCTACGTGCTCGACGAGCCCACGACCGGCCTGCACTTCGAGGACATACGCAAGCTGCTCGCCGTGCTGCAGGGACTCGTGGACAAGGGCAACACGGTCATCGTCATCGAGCACAACCTCGACGTCATCAAGAGCGCCGACTGGATCGTCGACATGGGGCCGGAAGGTGGCTCCGGCGGCGGCATCGTCATCGCCGAAGGCACCCCGGAGCAGGTGGCCGCCGACGCCGACAGCTACACCGGCCAGTTCCTGGCTCCCGTGCTCGCGGGCCACCCGCCCGTCGGGGTCGCCGCGCTGCCGCCGAGCAGCGACCCACCCGTCGCCACCAAGGCCGGGTCACGGTCGAAGGCCTCCGGCGCGCGGGCCACCAAGCCCGGTGGCCGCACGACGACGCCGTCCCGCCGGCGGTCGCCGGCTCGCACCAAGGCGTCTCGGACGCCGTCACGGAAGTCCGCGTGAGTCACGACGCCCCCGAGGCCCGGCCCGCTCAGCAGCGCGTCGGCAGTGTCGGTCGTCGTTCCGTGTTGGCCGGCGGCGCCGCGGTCGTCGTCGGGGGAGCGCTGACCGCGTGCGGGGATGGTCGTCCCGCGCGCAGCGCCGTCGCTCCGTCCGCCCCGGGCACGCCGCTGGTGGCTGTCGCTGACGTCCCCGTCGGCGGCGGGGTGATCCTGGCCGATCACCAGATGGTGGTCACCCAGCCGACCGCCGGCGAGTTCAAGGGCTTCTCGTTCGTGTGCACCCACCAGGGGTGCCCCGTCACCCAGGTCCAGGACGGCCTGATCCTCTGCCCGTGCCACGGCAGCCGGTTCTCGATCGCGACCGGCGCGCCACAGCCCGGCAGCCCCGCAACGAAGCCGCTCGCCGGCCGCAGCGTGGCACGGCAGGGCGACGAGGTCGTCGTCGGTTGACGGCCCGGCACGAACCGCGTCCGCCGTCCGACCGGCTCGTAGGCTGGCACCGTGGCTGACCCCGCGACCTACCGACCGGCGCCAGGGGAGATCCCCGTGCAGCCGGGCGTGTACCGGTTCCGCGACGAGCACGGCCGCGTCATCTACGTGGGCAAGGCGAAGAGCCTGCGCCAACGGCTCTCGTCCTACTTCCAGGACTTGTCGGCGCTGCACCCGCGCACGCAGACGATGGTCACGACGGCGGCGAGCGTCGAGTGGACGGTGGTCTCCACCGAGGTCGAGGCGCTGCAGCTCGAGTACTCCTGGATCAAGACGTTCGACCCACGGTTCAACGTCAAGTATCGCGATGACAAGTCCTACCCGTACCTGGCCGTCACCATGGGCGACGAGGTGCCGCGGGTCCAGGTGATGCGGGGCGCCAAGCGCAAGGGCACCCGGTACTTCGGGCCGTACGCGCACGCCTGGGCCATCCGCGAGACCGTCGACCTGCTGCTGCGCGTGTTCCCGGTGCGCACCTGCAGCAACGGGGTGTTCCGACGGGCCCAGCAGATCGGCCGGCCGTGCCTGCTCGGGTACATCGGCAAGTGCTCGGCGCCGTGCGTCGGCTGGATCAGCGTCGACGACCACCGGGCGCTGGCCGAGGACTTCGGCGACTTCATGGCGGGCAGCACCGGCCGTTTCGTGCGCCGGCTCGAACGCGAGATGACGGAGGCCTCGCAGGCCCAGGAGTACGAGCGGGCGGCGCGCCTGCGCGACGACCTGGCCGCGCTGTCCAAGGCGCTGGAGAAGAGCGCGGTGGTGCTGGACGACGCGACCAACGCCGACCTGTTCGCGTTCGCGCAGGACGAGCTGGAGGCGGCCGTCCAGGTGTTCCACGTGCGCGGCGGCCGCATCCGCGGGCAACGCGGGTGGGTCGTCGAGAAGGTCGAGGACGTCGACACCGGTGACCTGGTGGAGCGGCTGCTGCAGCAGGTCTACGGCGACGCGCCCGGTGCCGTGCCGCGGGAGGTGCTCGTGCCCGAGCTGCCGGCCGAGCCCGCCCGGGTCACCGAGTGGCTCTGCGAGCTCCGCGGTGCGCGCGTCGACCTGCGCGTCCCGCGACGAGGCGACAAGCGGACCCTGCTGGACACCGTGGAGCGCAACGCCAAGCAGGCCCTCGCGCTGCACAAGACGCGCCGCGGGGGAGACCTCACCACCCGGTCCCAGGCCCTCCAGGAGCTGCAGGACGCGCTCTTCCTCACCAGCGCGCCGCTGCGCATCGAGTGCTACGACGTGTCGAACCTGCAGGGCACGGAGGTCGTCGCGTCGATGGTCGTCTTCGAGGACGGCCTGCCCCGCAAGTCCGAGTACCGCCGGTTCTCCGTGCGAGGCGTCGACGGTCGCGACGACACGGCGTGGATGCACGAGGTCCTCACCCGACGCTTCCGGCGGTACCTGCAGGACCGCAGCGACACCGGCGAACCGGAGCTCGAGGACAGTGCCGACGGTCCGCAGCCCATCGACCCCACGACCGGCAAGCCGCGCCGGTTCGCCTACCCGCCGAACCTCGTCGTGGTGGACGGCGGGCCGCCGCAGGTGGCTGCCGCGCAGCGCGCCCTCGACGAGCTCGGCATCGACGACGTGGCCCTGATCGGGCTGGCCAAGCGGCTGGAAGAGGTCTGGCTGCCCGGCGACGAGCACCCCGTCGTCCTCCCGCGCACCAGCCAGGGCCTGTACCTGCTGCAACGGGTTCGTGACGAGGCCCACCGCTTCGCGATCACCTATCACCGGCAGCGACGGTCGCGCAGCATGACCGTGAGCGAGCTGGACGGCGTGCCGGGCCTCGGGTCCAGCCGGCGGGCGGCGCTGCTCAAGCACTTCGGGTCGGTGAAGCGGCTGCGTGCCGCCACCGCCGAGGACATCGCCGAGGTCCCCGGCGTCGGGCCGGCGACCGCGCAGGCCGTGGTCGAGGCCCTGGCCGCCGGGCGGCGGCCCGTCCCGGCCGTCAACGTCACGACCGGCGAGCTGCTGGACGACTGATGCCCGTCCCGCCACCGCATAGGCTGGCCTCGTGGACAACCTCGGCCCGCTCGACCTGGTGATCGTGACCGGCATGTCCAGCGCCGGGAAGTCCACGGCAGCGCACGTCCTGGAGGACCTGGGCTGGTACGTCGTCGACAACCTGCCGCCGCAGCTGCTGCCCTCCATGCTCGAGCTGACGCGGCGCTCCGCGGACGGGCACCGTCGCCTCGCCGCCGTCGTCGACGTCCGCAGCCGGTCCTTCTTCGACGCGCTCCACGACTCCATCGACGAGCTCGCCGAACGAGGCGTCGTGCCGCACGTCGTCTTCCTCGACGCTGACGACGAGGTGCTGGTCCGCCGTCAGGAGTCGGTGCGGCGGCCGCACCCGCTGCAGGGCCAGGGCCGCATGGTGGACGCGGTGGACCGTGAGCGGAGCCTGCTGTCGTTGGTCCGCGAGAACGCCGACGTCGTCGTCGACACCTCTGGGCTCAACGTCAACCAGCTGCGCACCAAGCTGCACCAGGTGTTCGAGGCCGACGAGCTGCCACGGCTGCGGGCGACGGTCATGTCGTTCGGGTACAAGTACGGAGTGCCGCTCGACGCCGACTTCGTGGTCGACATGCGGTTTCTCCCCAACCCGTACTGGGTCGCCGAGCTGCGACCCCAGTCCGGCCTGGACTCCGCCGTCAGCGAGTACGTGCTGGCCCACGACGCCGCCACCGTGTTCCTTGACCGGTTCGTGTCCAGCCTCGAACCGGTGCTGGAGGGCTACGTGGCCGAAGGCAAGCGGTACATGACGATCGCGATCGGGTGCACGGGCGGCAAGCACCGCTCGGTGGCGATGACCATGGCGATGGCCGAGCGGCTCGAGAAGCTCGGGCTGCAGGCCGGCACGCTGCATCGCGACCTGGGACGGGAGTGACCGCCCCTGCCGTCGTGGCCCTGGGTGGCGGTCACGGCCTTGCCGCGTCGCTCGGTGCCCTCCGCCACCTGACCGACCGCCTGACCGCGGTGGTGACGGTGTCGGACGACGGGGGGTCGAGCGGGCGCCTGCGCCGCGAGCTCGGGGTGCTGCCGCCCGGCGACCTGCGGATGGCCCTGGCGGCCCTGTGCGCGGACGGCGACTGGGGCCGAACCTGGCGGGACGTGCTGCAGCACCGGTTCGCCAGCCACGGCGAGCTGCACAACCACGCGGTGGGCAACCTGCTCATCGTGGCGCTCTGGGAGCTGCTCGGTGACACGGTAGAGGGCCTGGACTGGGTCGGTCGCCTGCTCGGCGCGCGCGGCCGGGTGCTGCCGATGGCGGCCGAGCCGTTGATGATCGAGGCGTCCGTGCTCGGCCTCGACGCGGATGACCCGAGCGCCCCCACGACCGTGCGGGGCCAGGTGGCGGTCGCGTCGACCCGCGGGCACGTGGCCTCGGTACGGCTGCTCCCGGACGAGCCGCAGGCCTGCGAGGAGGCGGTCGCCGCTGTCCTCGACGCGGACTGGGTCGTGCTCGGCCCGGGCTCCTGGTTCACGAGCGTGATGCCGCACCTGCTCGTGCCGGGGCTGCGGGAGGCGGTGTGCCGCACGTCGGCCCGACGGATGGTGACGCTGAACCTGCCGGCGCAGGACGCCGAGACGCACGGCTTCACCGCAGAGAACCACCTCGAAGCGTTGCTGCTGCACGCCCCGGACCTCACGGTGGACGTCGTCATGGCGGACCCCACCGCGGTGGGCGACGAGTGCGCGCTGCGTGAGGTCTGCGACACCCTCGGAGCCCGCCTGGTGGTGAGCGAGGTGGCCGACGCGGCGCACGCCGGGGTGCACGACCCGCTGCGGCTGGCCGCGGCCTACCGCGATGTCCTGAACGCACGATGACGGCACAGGCCTTGTGCCGCAACCCATTGCCGTGGCGCCGGGCTCTCGACGCCACGTCCGTCACACCAGACCCCATCGACCACGCGTCTTCGCGACGCGGTCCTGGGCGCCGACGATCGGGTGTAAGGATGTGCCCATGGCGATGACGGCGATGGTCAAGGACGAGCTCAGCCGGCTGCCGGTCACGCGGACCTGCTGCCGCAAGGCCGAGGTGTCGGCGACCCTCCGGTTCGCCGGCGGCCTGCACATCGTCGCCGGCCGCATCGTGGTCGAGGCCGAGCTCGACACCGCCGCTGCGGCCCGCCGGCTGCGCAAGGACATCGCCGAGGTGTACGGGCACGCCAGCGA
>Ga0070696_100002643_pt1 | contig 11882 bp, 10 predicted proteins | sample KBSK1253metaG_FD_65474 | JGI IMG/M metagenome (GOLD analysis project Ga0070696, IMG submission 65474) | Corn, switchgrass and miscanthus rhizosphere microbial communities from Kellogg Biological Station, Michigan, USA - KBS K1-25-3 metaG | ecosystem: Host-associated > Plants > Roots >... | reverse complement strand
TTTCTCGAGTTTCGCCTGATCGAGCGGCGTAGCTGCCGTTGCCATATGAAAACCCTCCTGTGTGTGACGTTCTAGCACCGATAGGACCGGTGCGCAACCGCATCGCTTCTGCGCCTTATTCCACCGCGATCGTCACGCCGGCCTGGCTGCTGTTATCCCCGATCTTCACGATCACCTGCACGGCAGCGCCCGGCTCGACCTCCGCGGGAACACGCGCGTTGACTTGAAAAAGTGCCGCCATAAAGGGCGCCGCGCCGGCGTACAGGAGTTCAGCCGGCCGGCCGCCAATAGTCACCGCCACCGGATTCACGGGCTTGGGAAACGGCGCGTTCGCGAGCTCCGCCTCTCTCCAGATAGGGTTCGAGCGTCCCTGACCGGTTCCGAAAAGGACGACGATCGAGCCTCGCGCCGCGGGATTGGTGGAGGAGTTTATGGTCCCATCCTGATTGAGGACTGCCCCCGGACCTACGCCCGATCCATCCAGCGTGAATAGTCCCGGACTCGTCGCCGCCACGGAAACCGAGGAGCCCGCCAGCCGCACCCCCTGGTATTCCGGTTGGATCGTCACCTTCGTCAGGTCTGCTACCCATGCGGGCACGATCGCCGTTACCTGATCGGATCGAACATAAATCAACGGCGCGGCAATCCCGTTGAACAACATGCGGGTGCCGGCCACGCTCGATTTAAGCTTCCCGGAGGCATCCAGTTCGAAGTTCGCGAGCTGAGAGGGACCCAGGCCGGCGCCGAAAATCGTTACCATCTCAGCAGCCGCGATGGGTCCGCTCTGCCCGCTGGCAATGTTCACAACCGCTGCGATGGACTGCTGCGCCGAGCGCAGACCGTAGACCACGAGCTGGTTCGAAAATGTCGGCACGTACACTTTGCCGTTGGCGATGGTCGGCGTGGTGAATTTGGCAAGCGTGCCCACCGCGTCCGTCGGATTCATGTTGCTGTTCCACAGCTCTCGACTGAGATCCGTCGCCGCGAAGGCGTGCAAAACGGCCGGTCCGACGAACTGGACTTCAGTGGTGGCGGCGAACCAGAAGATCCCGGAATTCTCCGCATCGCCGTTGGCCGAGACAACCATCCCGTCGAAAGGCAGCCCGACGCCAAAACCGGTTTGCGTGAATGGCGAGGTTTCGAAACGGCCATTGGTAAAACGGAAACCCTTCACCGAATCGTTATATCCGCGCAGATAAAGTATGCCGCCGCCCGCGCGATCCCAGAACGCCGTGTTGAAGATGCCGAAGCCGATCGCCGGAAACGTCTGGACCACCTGGGTGTTGCCCGGCTGCGTGTGGCCCATGTTATTTCGGTTGAGCAGATAGAGAACGCCTTCTTTGCCGCCCGCTATCACCATGCCGGACTTTGTCAGAACCGGCCCCGCGGAGCCGAGGTCATTATCGACGTTATCCAGGTGCTCCCAGTTGTCGGGTGTGAACCAATCCGTCAGGCTGAGGCCGGTGGACAGCTTGAGCACGCTTTCACCCAGGGTTTCGATTCCGTCGGAGGGGCTGTTGCCGGTAGCGACGTAGATGTTTCCAAGTTCGTCGGCCGCCGGCGCACGTCCCGCCTGCCAGATGGAGGCGCCATACCCGTTCGGACTCGTCATGAATGAGTAGACCTGCTGTTGCACGTTGCTGGCGTCGTAGCCCAGCAGCCATCCATGAAAGTATCCCGTGTCGTTGTGTGAACCGAACGCGATGTAGACGGTCTTGTTCAGGAGCAGCAGGCCCGGCCGCTGCAGATTCCATTTGGCAATGAACGGGACCTGGCCATTCTGGCTGTCATATTTGTTATTGCTGGGTGCGGATGCGGTGATGACCGAAGGGCCGTTGAACTTCTCCGCGCCCGTCGTCAGATCCAGAGCGTGCAGCCGATAAAAATAGTCCCCCGCCTCCTTCGCGTGCGCCACCACGTAAATCGTCTTCGTGGCGGGATCGATAACCGGCGTGCCTAGAATGCCGATTTCCTCGAGGTCCGCGACCAGATAATCCTCGTTAGGCACCGAAGGTCCGAGGTTGACGTGCCAGAGGCTCGGCCCCGCCGTATCGGCGTCGAACGCATAAACGTCATTGTTGTGCGTGACCACGTAAACGACATTTCGCGTTCCCTTGCCCGGAATGGCAAGGCCCGGGACGTATAGCGGCTGCGCATTGATGAATCCGTTAACGGGAAGCGAAAACAGTTTTCCGAACTGCCTGACGTTGACATTCGACTGATTCAGAATCGTTTCTTTGACGTTGGCGTTGGTGCGCGCCAGATCGTAGTTGCCAGTAAGAACGCTAACCTGCGCGTTTATCGAGAGGGCGGTCAGTGCCAGGAGTAGCAATCGCATGCAGTCAGTCATTCTACCCGCTCTTGTTCGCAGGGCCAAACAGCCGTCGCTTGAAAGCTCTCCCCGCAGGTTGTAAAACGGAACAGTGAACCCCGCGGTCCGAGTTGAATTGGCGAGCAAGCGCAATCTGCGCGAACGGAACAAAGTCAACTATCGCCTGGCGCATTGGCCCATCTGGATCTGGGTCTTTTTTATCGCGCCCGGCCCTTTGACCTTCGATCTGTTCGAGCGCGGCTTCGATGCGCGCATGGCGGCATGGCTCGGCTTCGTGATCGTTGCCACTGGTATTGCGGGACTGCGCGGCCGCCTCCCCGGCGTCGAACCGAGGCCATACATTCTTCGATTCACTGAAGACAAGCCGAACCCGTTGTATCGCCGCGTCTGCTATACGTTCGCATGGAGCGCGGTGGTCGTGTTCGCCGTGCTGAATTTCGCGGGGTTGGTGATCGCTATCGCAACCGGCAAGTGGTATCTGAAGCAAATTTACATCTACGCGTACTTTCCCCTGGCGGCTGGAATTTGGATCGCCGGCGCACTCGGCCGCCTGCCGCGCGTGATGGCTTCAACGAAAGGCGAGGGTCATGAGCGCCGCTATTTTTACGGCTCGGTATGGGCCGTTACGATCGCACAGCCGGTCCTCGGACTCATGTGGAAGGTGCTGCCCAGAGCGCGGATCACGGATGTCGTCGAGCTTGCGCTGTTCACCGGTATTCTCGCGTTTGTGGGGAATCTGGCACGGCTCGGCCGTCTGCCCAGGACGCGGCCAATCGTGCCGGGCGAGAGCGCCGTCTCGGATTGATCGAGGCGCCTATCCCAGCGTAAACCGGTGCCACTTGCAATCCTGATAATCGTAAAGCCTCACCGATGGGTCCGCGACATTGCCGAAAAAATGAAATGTCGAATGGTGTTCGCACCCCTCAAACCGCAGTTCGGGGAGATTCACGAGCAGTACGATGTGCCCTTCCCCACTGTGCTGGTAGAGCGAAAAACGCTCTCCGTCTCCTAAGCCGGACACATATCCGTGACGCTCGTGGCTGTACACCTTGACCTCGGCCGTCTCGACGGTGCCATCCATCCACAAACGCCGCTTTCGATCGTGATCCTGAATCGCGAAGCTGGCCCTGCCCGTAAGCAGGCGTCCGGCGATGTACGCGACCAGTACCCGCGTCGTCACTTCCACGATGAACCGTCCAGCGGGTGCACGGCGAATACGTACTCCGCCACCGGCACGCCGCCGATCAGATGTTCCTGGATGATGCGCTCGACCACCGCCGGCGTAACCGAGTGATACCAGGTTCCATCGGGATAGACGACGGCGATGGGGCCATGTTCGCAAATGCGCAGACAGTTCGCCTTGGTGCGGTAAATGCAGCGCTCGCCTTGTGTCAGACCCAGCTCGGCTACCCGCTTTTTCAGGTACTCCCAGGAAGCGAGACTTTCTTCGCGCGGGGAGCACTTGGGCGTGGTCTGATCGGCGCAAAGAAAAATGTGCCGCCCTATGTTTGGGATTTCGAGCTTGCGCGCGATTTCGATCAACCGGTCGTGTGCGGCGCCGTCCGTCTCCATCAGAGCACGAGCCTTTCATCGCCTTCACGCCGCGTAACGCGCTCGCGATCCAGATATTCGAGCAAAGGAATTGCATACTTCCGCGAGATGCCGGTCCAATCCTTAAACGTACCCACGTTGAAGCGCGTGGCTTTGCGCCCCGCCAGCAAACCGCGGAGGTTCTGGATGGCTGAATCGTGGAAGACCAGATCGTCGGTTACGCGGATCAGCCGCCGCTCGCGAATGAGAATCTGCAAAAGCGATCGCGCCCGCGCGGGCTCCACGCCGGACTTGGCTAACACTTCCTGGACGGTCGGCGTGGCCAGGCCCGCCTGCTCGAAGGCCCGCTCGATCGCGCCGCGCGCCTGCTCTTCATCCTGCTTCAAAATCAACCGGTGTGTACGCAAGCGAACTGTTTCGCCCTCGACCGCGAGCTCCTGAGCGCCCATTAGCAGCGCGTCAAAAACAAACGGCGGCGCGGGAGCCAGTTCGCGCGCACGCAAATCCTGTTTCGCAACGCCGGGCAGCAGCGGATTCTTTTTGTGGAACTCTCGGACGGCTTCGACGATATGGCGCCGCGTCCCGTCAAACCACGCGCGGTCAATCAGCCATTTCTGCGGCTGCGCAAGATACGTAAACTGGCTGCCGTGTGCCGCGGTTTCAAGATCGTTTTCGAGCAGGCCGGTGCGTGCCACCAGATCCGGGAGGCTCACGCCATGTTTCGATTCGCGCACCAGCAGCGCGACACGGGCCGAAAGCTCGGGACCGGCCAGCACCCCGAGCCGTGCCACGGGATCGTCAGTCCGGCGATAGCGTACGCCCCCGGTATCGAGCACCTCGCCGCCCCCGATGGTCACCACGGGCGAGAACATGCGGATGATAAAGCGGTCGCCGGGCAGAACCAGAATCCGCTCACGCAGCACGATTCGCGCCGAGGCGCGCTCTCCCGGTTTCAACACCGTAGCGCCACCGAGCAACCGCACCTCGCCCTCGATCTCCGCGGTTCCCGCATGGAAATGCACGGGCGCGCGGTGTTTGAGCGGCTTGGCCGTGGGCAGCAGCTCCAGCCGGCAGTCGAGCAGGTTCGCCGGCCGGAATCTCTCCGGCGCGGCCAGCACCATTCCACGCGCGATCTCGCCGGGCTCGATGTCCGCCAGATTCAGCGCGGTGCGCTGGCCCGCCGAGGCGCGGTCGGCCGCCTTCCCGTACACCTGCACGCCCCGCACACGCAGCTTGCGTCCCGTTGGATAGAGTTCGACTTCCTGATCGCGCGCCACCGAGCCCGAAACCAGCGTTCCCGTGATAACGGTGCCAAATCCCTTGGCGGAAAACGCGCGGTCGATCGGCAGCCTGAAGTGCCCGGCGGCGCTCTTCTCGACTACCGCGAGGGAGGCTCGCTCCAGCTCACGCCGCAAATCGTCGATGCCGGCCCCCGTCGTCGAGCTCACGCCAACCACAGGCGCGCCTTCCAGAAACGAGCCGGACACGAACTCTTCCATCTCGAGACGAACCAGATCGAGAATGTCCCGGTCAACCAGATCCGATTTCGTCAGGACCACGATGCCGCGCCGGATGCCCAGCAGCCGGCAAATGTCGAAATGCTCCCGCGTCTGAGGTTTGATGGATTCATCGGCCGCCACCACGAACAGTACCAGGTCGATTCCGCCCACTCCGGCCAGCATGTTTTTCACAAATCGCTCGTGGCCCGGAACATCGACGAAACCCAGCCGCAGTTCAGGCGTCAATTGCAGGTGAGCAAAACCTATGTCGATGGTGATCCCCCGGCGTTTTTCCTCTTCCAGCCGGTCGGCGTCAATGCCGGTAAGGGCCTTAACGAGGGCGGTTTTTCCATGGTCGATATGGCCGGCCGTGCCGACGATAATGTTTTTCATGCCGTGCGCCTTCATCCTACTACTTGCCGCCGCGGCATCAGCAGGGCAATCCGCTGCCGCCCAACAGGGGGAAAGCCCGGTCTTTCGCGCTGGTGTTTCGCTGGTCAAGGTAGACACGCAGGTGGTGGATCACAATGGCCGGGTGGTCTCCGGGCTCACGGCGTCCGACTTTCGCATCTACGACAATGGTCAGCCGCGGAAGATCGCTCACTTCGGCGCCGATGCCGAGCCGCTTGACCTGCTGCTGCTCCTCGACGTTAGCGGCAGCATGCACAAGAACCTGGAGCAGATGGCCGCAACCGCCCGCGCCGCCCTGAAGCAGCTCTATCCGTCCGATCGTGTGGGCGTCATGCTGTTCGCACGGCGCGCTGAAATCCGCGAACCGCTCACTCGGGATTTCCGCGCGGTCGAAGAGGGAATGCGCGAGGCGATCCGCACCGAAGCGCTGGGCAGCGGGACGGCCATCAATTCCTCCATCGTCAGCGCGGCCGAATACTTCGAGAAGGAGCCGGTCCGCGGCCGGCGGGCCGTACTCATCGTCACCGACAACCTCAGCCTGAACTACCGGCTGCCCGACGAAGAAGTAATCCGCCATCTCTATTCCGGTGACGCGGTGCTAAACGGAATTCTGATCGGCCGGCAGAAGCGTCCGGACCCGCCCAAACCAGGCCGGTACGTCAATCCCGATTTCACGCCATCGGACGTGTTCAAGCTCGCCGAGCAGAGCGGCGGTGAAGCGGTCGAGGCGGGAAAAATCGGGGAATCTTTCCAGCACATGATCGAACGCATCCGCGCCCGCTATAGCATTCAATACGAGGCGCCGCCTTCGGAACCCGGCGCGTTTCACCAGATTCAAGTTCAGCTGACTCCCGAGGCCCGTGCCCGTCATCGTGTGGCCGGCGTGCATGCGCGAGCCGGCTATTACGCCGTCCGCTAGTCTGCTACGCTGCCGTATGGTGGATCCGATTCCCAGCCTGATTCTGCTCGGCCTCGTTGCGGGTTCGCTCGTTTATGCCCTGATGACGATTTTGGCCGCCGCCGATTTCGTGCGCGCGCGCCCCGGCCGGCGACAGGGTACACCGCCCGTCAGTATTCTCAAACCGCTGTCCGGCGTCGACGACGGCCTGGAGTGCAATCTGCGCAGTTTCTTCGCCCAGCAGTATCCCGCCTTCGAGATCCTGTTCGCCGTCCGGGATGCAAATGATCCAGCGGTTACGGTCGTGGAGAAGTTGCGGCGGGAGTTTCCGGCCATCGAGACGCAATTGATCGTCACCGGCCGGCCACCGTACCCCAACGCGAAAGTGTTTGCGCTGGATGCGATGGTGGCGGCCGCCCGGCACGATCTGCTGTTGATGGCCGACAGCGACGTGCGCGTCTCCCCGGGATTACTCGAAACGACGGCTAGCGAATTCGAAAACCCTCGCGTAGGACTGATTACCTGCGCCTACCGCGCCGTGGCGGGCCGCAGTTTCTGGACCGGCCTGGAGGTCATCGGCCTGAACTCCGAATTTCTGGGCGGCGTGCTGGTGGCCCGCATGCTCAACGGCATGGACTTCGCGCTCGGACCCACGATTGCAGTCCGCAGGCGCGTGCTCCAACAAATCGGCGGCTTCGACTATCTAAAGGATTATCTCGCCGAGGATTTCGTCATGGGCAAGCGTGTGGCGGAGGCCGGCTGGCGGGTGCTTCTTTCTTCGGAAATTATCGAGCACCGGATCGGCAGCCAGGATCTGGGCGCAAACCTTCGGCACCGCTTGCGATGGGCGAGGAGCACGCGCCGTTCGCGTCCGGCGGGCTATATCGGCCAACTGTTCACCCATCCCTTGCCCATGGCAGTGCTCTGCTGGATACTACGGCCGGACTGGTGGCCGCTTGCCGTGGCGACTTTGGTCGCGCGCGCAGTCTCAGCCTGGGCCACAGCCGGCTGGGTCCTGGGTGACCCGGTCATCCGGCGTACATGGTGGCTCATGCCTGTTCAGGATGTCTTGAGCGTTTTCGTGTGGGTGGCCGGCTTCTTTGGGAATACCGTGGTCTGGCGGGGCCGGACCTACCAAGTCGCTCCCGACGGGACCTTCGAGCTCAAGCATTAACAACGGGTTGGAGCCTAGGGCTTCGTCCCTCGGCGTTCCGTGCCTTTTGGCCGTATAATGGAGTTTTAAGGAGATCTGTGTCCCTTCGTAGCTTTTTGCGCCTTTCCGCGCATATCCAGTTGATGCCCGTACTCGAGAGCGGCGAAGAGACGCTCGTCGGCGGACAGGCCGTCATCGAGGGCGTTATGATGCGCGCGCCCCACAGTTATTGCGTTGCGGTACGCAAGCCGAGCGGCGAAGTGGTAACTCACGAAATGCCGGTACCGCGCATGTCGGAAAAATATAAGATTTTCAAGTACCCGGTGCTCCGCGGATTGGGCGTACTCGGCCAGGCGATGTCGCTCGGTATCAAAGCCCTGCGATTTTCAGCCAATACGGCGCTGGATGATGGCAAATCAGGCCAAAAAACCAAGGAGATTTCCTCCTGGGGCCTGGCGTTCAACTTGATCTTTTCCTTTGCGTTCTTTGTTTTTCTTTACAAGCTCGTTCCTCTCTATCTGGTGACGTCACTCGAAAAATGGTATCCGGCGCTACACGGCCGTATAGCGTTCAATGCCGCTGACGGCGTAATTCGGCTGGCGATCTTTCTCACGTTTCTGTTTCTGGTTTCGCGCTCCAAAGACATCCGCCGCGTATTCCAATATCACGGCGCGGAGCATAAGGTGGTCTTCAATTACGAATCCGGCAAGCCGGTGACGGTTGAGAACGCGCAGTCCTTCACCACGTTCCATCCGCGCTGCGGCACCAGTTTTCTGCTGGTGGTGATGGTGATTTCGATGATTATCTACACCCTGGTCCCCTACCAGAGCTTCGGAATGAAACTGCTGGCGCGCATCGTGCTGCTCCCGGTTATTACGGGCCTGAGTTATGAACTGATCCGCTTCGCAGCCAAACGTCGCGGGTCAATTCTGGCGCTGATGACAGCGCCCGGCTTGTGGCTGCAACGCATCACCACGCAACCGCCGTCCAACGAGCAGACCGAAGTTGCGATCTGCGCACTCGACCATGCCATGGCCCTCGAGCAGTCTCAAGGCGGCCAGCTGGTCATCGCGTAAACGAACATGCAGTTCCGCGGCAGACTCGATCAAATCGAAGTGCGCTTCGAGGAGTTGACGCGCCAGCTTGCCGATCCTGCCGTGACCGGCGACGGCGAGCAATATCGCAAAGCCGCCAAAGGGCACAGCGAGCTCGCCGAAACTGTCTCAAAATATCGGGAATGGAAAAAAGCGTCGATCGAGCTGGGACAGGCGCGCGCCATGCTCTCCGATTCAGATCCTGAATTGAAGCACATGGCCGAAGAGGAAGTCGGCCGCCTCGAGCAGCAGCTTTCCGAAGTCGAAGAGCAATTGAAATTCCTGCTGTTGCCGAAAGATCCCAACGACGAGAAGAACGTCGTCCTCGAGATTCGCGCCGGTACGGGCGGCGATGAAGCCACGCTGTTTGCCGCCGAGGTTTTCCGCATGTACTCGCGCTACGCCGAAACGCAGCGGTGGCGGGTCGAGATCACGTCCAGCAGCGAGTCCTCCGTGGGCGGCTTAAAGGAAGTTATCGCGCTCGTGAGCGGCACTCGCGTCTACAGCAAACTGAAATACGAAAGCGGCGTGCACCGCGTGCAGCGCGTTCCGGTGACCGAGCAACAGGGCCGCGTGCATACCTCAGCCATCACCGTCGCCGTACTGCCGGAGGCCGACGAGGTCGAAGTTGTGGTCGACGCCAAAGACATCCGGATTGATACCTTCTGCTCTTCGGGGCCCGGCGGCCAGTCCGTCAACACCACTTATTCGGCCGTGCGCATCACGCATCTGCCTACCGGCCTGATTGTCTCCTGCCAGGACGAGAAATCGCAGATCAAGAACCGCGCCAAGGCCATGCGCGTGTTGCGGTCGCGGCTTTACGAGATGGAACTCGAAAAGCAACGCGAGCAGTTGGGCGCCGAGCGGCGCAGCATGGTTGGCACCGGTGACCGCAGCGAAAAGATCCGCACGTACAATTTTCCGCAGAACCGCGTGACCGATCATCGGATCGGCCTGACGCTCCATCAGCTCGATATGGTGATGGACGGCCGTCTCGATCCCATTGTCGAAGCTCTCACCACGCACTACCAGACCGAAAAGCTGAAGCAGGAAGCGGTAACGGTTTAGGGGCCGTTCGTGACGCTCAAGACCGCGCTCGATCAGGGCACGGAGCTGCTGGAGCGCGGCCACATTTCCGCACCGCGCTTGACGGCTGAGGTGCTGCTATCGCACGCGCTTGGCTGCGAGCGGTCATACCTGTACGGCCATCCCGAGCGTGAGTTGCGAGAGGTGGAATGGATCCACTACGGCCGATATCTCCACGAGCGTCTCGAGGGCAAGCCCACTCAGTACATCACCAAACGCCAGGAGTTTCACGGGCGAGAGTTTCGCGTCACCCCCGACGTGCTGATCCCGCGGCCTGAGACCGAATTCGTAGTCGAGATTGCGCGAAGCGTGGGCCAGGAAGCCCAGCGAATCGTGGATGTCGGCTGCGGTTCGGGCGCGATCGCCGTCACGCTGGCTCTCGAGACCGGCGCCTGGGTGTGCGGCGCCGATATTTCCGACGCTGCGCTGCGCGTGGCCGCCGACAATGCATCCCGGCTCGGGGCAGCCGTGCAATTCGTGTGCTCGGACCTGCTGTCGGCGGTCGCGGATCGCTCGATCGATCTGGTGGTGTCGAATCCGCCCTATGTGCCGCTCAGCGACAAAGCCGGCCTGCAGCGGGAGGTGCGCGATTATGAACCCCACGCGGCGCTCTTCTCCGGCCCGACCGGGTTCGAAATTTACGAGCGCCTGCTGGCCGATGCAGAACGCGTTCTGCGTCCCGGCGGATGGCTCGTGGTGGAGCTTGGCTACAATAGCAGGGACCGGGTGCTCGCCATGATGGGAACGCGTTGGCGTGAAACGCGCGTTGAACCGGATCTGGCCGGCATTCCGCGCGTGCTCGCGGCCAGAATATGAAAACCATCTTCCACGTGGACATGGACGCGTTCTTCGTCTCCGTGGAGGAGTTATTCGATCCGTCGCTAAAGGGCAAAGCCGTGGTTGTGGGCGGGCGTCCCACCGAGCGCGGTGTCGTCTCCGCCGCATCCTACGAAGCGCGCAAGTTCGGCGTGCATTCCGCCATGCCGCTGCGGACCGCGTACAAGCTGTGCCCGCATGCGATCTTTGTCGACGGTCACCCAGATCGTTACCGCGACTGCTCCCACAAAGTATTTGAAGTGCTGAACCATTTTTCGCCTCAGGTGGAAATGGCCTCGATTGACGAGGCGTATCTCGATATGACGGGCACGGAGCGTCTCCACGGACCGCCATTGCGGGCCGCGCACGCTCTGCATGAAATGATGCGCGCGGAAACACGTCTGAACTGTTCCATCGGAATCGCCACCACCAGGCTGGTCGCGAAGATCTCATCCGATCAGGCCAAGCCCAACGGCGTTCTGTGGGTAATGCCTGGTCACGAGGCGCGATTCCTGGCGCCTCTCGACGTTCGCAAGATACCCGGCGTCGGCAAGGTCACTGAAAAGAATCTGCATGCGGTTGGCATTCGCAAAGTCGGCGACCTCGCGCGGCTGGACGAAGCATTTCTCGAAAGCCGGTTCGGGCAGTGGGGGCTGGCGCTTGCGGGCAAGTCGCGGGGTCTCGACGCCGGCGGCTGGTTCGATACGGAAGTCGGAGAAGGTACCGATGCGAAGTCGATCAGCCACGAGCACACCTATGGCGAAGACACCGCGGACGCGAGCGTGCTCGAAGCCACGCTGGCGCGGCTTTCCGAGATGGTGGGCCGCCGCCTGCGGGAAAACGGGCTCCACGCGCGCACCATCCAGCTCAAGCTGCGTTACAAAGATTTTTCCACTATCACTCGCGCCCATACGGTCGAGCGCGCCACCCAAATCGACACCGAGATTTTCGAGGAGGCCCGTGCCTTGTTCCGCAAAAACTGGAAACGCGGCCGCGAAGTGCGCCTGTTAGGCGTGCACGTGGCGTCGTTTGAAAGTGGGGA
>Ga0070696_100002642_pt1 | contig 11883 bp, 21 predicted proteins | sample KBSK1253metaG_FD_65474 | JGI IMG/M metagenome (GOLD analysis project Ga0070696, IMG submission 65474) | Corn, switchgrass and miscanthus rhizosphere microbial communities from Kellogg Biological Station, Michigan, USA - KBS K1-25-3 metaG | ecosystem: Host-associated > Plants > Roots >... | reverse complement strand
GCCGCGGCCGAGCGTCGTGACGTTGCCGTTCTGGTCGACCCCCTGAAAGCCGGCGACCACGACCACATAGCCGTCCTTCAGATCCTGCCGGATGTTCTTGTCGTCGATGGAGACGATCCGGGCCTTCGAAAAGGCCGAGTCGGTGAGCACCTTCACCTGCCAGCCGGTGTAGCTGCGCGCCTTCACCCCCAGCTCCTTCAGCGCCATCGCGAGCAGCCCGATGGTCACCTGCTCGCCGCTCGCGGCGACGACGTCGAGCTCGCGCGGGTCGGGCTGCGGCTGCAGCTCCTTCGCCAGAGCGATCAGGCGATTGGTCTCCCCGGCCATGGCCGAAGGCACGACCACCAGATCGTGCCCGGCGGCCTTCCACTTCGCCACCCGGCGCGCGACGTTGCGGATCCGCTCCACCGAGCCGACCGAGGTGCCGCCGAATTTCTGAACGATGAGGGCCATACCTGCGCGAAGCGCCGGATTTTACAGGCAAAAAGTAGACGGACTCTACGATTCTTCCCGGCCGAGGGCTCCGATCGCCCTGCCGTGCGCGACCACGACCTCCGGGCTGCGCTGCATCGCCTCGGCGTACTTGCGCTGGAAACCCGGTGCCGTGCCGGGACGCAGCAGCTTGCGAAGCTCCGCGACGCAATCCTGCACCGCGGTCCCTCCAGAGCCCTCCTCGAGCGCTTCCTCGAGGCGCACGATGAGCGAGGTGAGCGGATTGAGCCAGGCGAGCTCGGGCGCGCCGATCAGCGCCTCCAGGAAGGCGCGATCGGTCATGCGGCCGCGCGCGCGCTCGTATTCGCGCCGCTCGGAATCGACCAGCGCGCGGTGCAGGTCGAGAAGCTCGCTTCGCATCGGCCGCGCCCTGCCGGTCAGACGATTTCGTTGGAGCGCAACAGCAGGTCGGGCGGGATCACCAGGTCGAGCGCGCGCAGCGTCTTGCGGTTGATGACGAACTCGAACCTGGGCGGGGGCTCCATGGCGAGCTCGGCCGGCTTCGCGCCTTTCGCCAGTTTGTCGACGAAGGCGCCCGCCCCGTAGTAAAGCTGTACCGTGTCCACTCCGTACGAGACCAGACCGCCGGCATCGACGTACTGGCGGGAGGTGTAGATCGCCGGCAACCGGTGCCGCGCCGCCAGCTCGATGACGCTCTGGCGCTGCGGCGCGCCGAGCGGCCCGGCCTGCACCACGAGCCCGTCGGCCTCGCGCAGCCGCGCGGCGTCGAACGCCTCGGCGATGCGCGAGGGCTTGCGCACCTCGATGAGGATCGTGTCGAGCTTGAAGCGCCGCGCCGCATCCTCGGCCATCTTCCACGCATGCGCGATGGCGGGATTGCCGGTGTTCATGAGCCCTGCGATGCGCCGCGTTTTCGGCGCGAGCGCGCGCAGCACGTCCACCCGTCGCGTCTCGAGGTCTTGGATCAAAAAGGCGATGCCGGTGACGTTGCCGCCGGGCCGCTCGAGCGAAGCGACCAGCCCGGTTTCAACCGGATCGTTGACGCCGAGCGCGACGATCGGAAGCTCGCGCGTTGCGTTCTTCGCGGCGAGCGCCGCCGGCGTGCCGCGCGCGATCAGGAGATCGACGGGAAGCTGCACCAGCTCCGCGGCGAGCCGCGGGTAGCGGCCGGCGCGGCCCTCGGAGCCGCGATATTCGATCGCGAGGTTGCGGCCCTCGGCGTAGCCGGCCTCGCGCAGGCCCTTGCGCAACTGCTCCAGACCGGCGGCATTGGCGGCGAGCGACAGCGGGTCCAGCACGCCGAGGCGCAGGACACGCTCGGCTTTCTTCTCCTGCGCCGCGATCGGCTGCGACAACAGGGCGAGCGTTCCAGCGATGAACGAACGCCGCGTCACCATGGGATGGGCAGTGTAGCGCGCCTTGCCGGTAGAGAGCGCGCCGAGCCCGGTTCTACAACCGGATGTACGATCGCCACGCATGTCTTTTCTGTACTGGGCAGCGATCGGGTCCGCTCTTGCGCTCGCCTGGCCGGGCGAAGCCAAGGCGGACGCGCCGCGCCCCCCGTGCGAAGGCGCCACGCCGGTGCCTGGCTATCCCGCGCCCGGCGCCGCGCCTGCCGTGCTGACCTGGACGGACGATGCCTGGAGCGCTCCTGCCTGCCTCGGCTGGCAGCGCGCGCGTTCCCGGCTCATCGTCGCGCTGGCAGGCAGCTTTCGCCACGCCGGCGGCGCGCAGACGCTGCTCGCGCGCTTCGGCGCCATCTCCGTCCTGCGCGGCCTGCGCTATTGGTCGGTCACCGACAGGGCCTGGCGCGTGCTCATCACCGACGGCGCGGCGCTCAGCGGACCCGAACCGGGCAGCCGGCGGCCCGATTTTTCGGCGGCGGAGCTGGCGGTCGGCGCCACCGTCTATTTCGAGCAGCAGGAAGGACGCTCTTCGGGCGCGGTGGTGTACCGGATGCGCGTGCTGGAGGCCGGCGCCGCGAAGGTGGTGATCGCAACCGACAACGTGACGCCCGTGCGGGCCTTCTTCGTCACCCTGTTTCCCCCCGGCTCGCTGCGCGCCACCTACCTGCTCGAGCGACGCGGCCCCGACCTGTGGAGCTTCTACGGCATCTCCTCGACCACCGTCGAGGCGAGCGCCCTCGCCTCGGTTTCGCCGGCCTCCTACATCAACCGCGCAGCCGCGCTCTACTACCATTTCGCCGGCATCCCGGCCGGGCGCCAGGCGCCCCTGGCGCCTGGGGCGTGACTTAATTCATACGCCGCGTCCCGGGCGGGCACGGTAAAGTCGCTGCCATGCTTACCGCCGGGGGGGCCATGCGGAAAAATCCAAGCAGAAAATTGCAGATTCCCAGGCCGCCTAAGCGCGACCTCGCCGGTCCTGCCTACCGGCGCTTCGACCGCATGATCATGCGGCCCGACGACAGCCTTTTCGTCGCCGGGGTGATCGTCAGCGGCGCGCTTTTCGCCTGGCTGGTCTCGAGCTTCTGAGTCAGAACGACCACTCGATGCCGACGCGCAGCAAGCGGGTCGGCAGCGGCGTCGTGCGGCTGGCGAACGCCGGCAAGAGCGTGGAATCGGCATCGTCGGTGAGCGTCACGGCGACGGCGGCAAGCGGCTTCCTCTGAGGCTCGGGCGCCTTGGGAGACGCCGCCGGCATCGGCAGCGACTTCAGCACGGGGTCCGTAACCGCAACCGTACGCGCGCCGGCGCTCTGGGCGGCGGCTTCAGCCGCTACCAGCACCGTGGCGAGGGCGAGCGCGATCGAAAGCAGGGCTCTCATCGCGCACATCCTGCGGTCCGGGCGGGGATTGCCACACGACGTAATTCATGGCGCCGACGGTTTTTTGCACCTTGGCGCGCTTTAACCGTTTCTGACGCCGATTGCGCGCCAGGCCCTTCCCTCCGCGCTTGGCTTTGCGGCGCAAGGCCCGGGAAGGCGACGAAGGCGGCACCACGAGATGGCCCCAGCCGCTACCGCCCGGCTGGGCCGCGAGGTAAGTCCGCATGCGTTCAGCATCCACGAGCCGGGCGGCCGGGCGCAACGCTGTGTCGGGCGAGAGGGAAAGCAGCGCTTGCCTGCGCTCGCCGAGCGGACGCCTGCGAACGAGCCGGGCGATGAATCCCATGGCGAAGACGATCGCCAAGGTACCGAAGAGGACCCGTCCGATGACGCGCATAGCCCACACAGCATATAGGGCGTAGCCTCATGCCAGCGTGAGCTTACGCATTTTTGCCTTCGTGCCGGCCGGTCGCCTGCTCCTGCTTCTCGCCTTCGCCGCCGCATCGGCGCAAGGCGCCGAAACCCTGGAGTATTACTCGGATTATTTCTCGTTCGTCGGCGAAGATGCGCAAGGGAAGGTCGCCTTCGCGCTGGACAACAACCGCGGCCGCGACGGCGAGCGCTTCCAGGCGGAACATTTTGCCGTTCTGCACGATGCGCATAAAGGCTGGCTTCCGGTTCGCGGCAGCGGCGCCTATCCGAACCCGCGGGGCGTGCTGCGGACGATTCCCGACTCCGCCGACTTCGTTTTTTCGGGGGCGCCGGAAGAGGGCATGCGGATCGAAAGTGCCAGCAATGGACTCGCGCTCGAGCTCGAAGCGATCAAGAGCATCGTCGTGCGCCGCCAAGGCGAAGCGAAGTATTGGCTCGGGTCGGCCGCAGCGACCTTGAGGTGGGACGGGCGCACCATTCCGGGCCGGGTGATTTACGAATACCTCTATCGGCCGGGATGGAATCGCCTCGCTCGCAAATATTTCGGCGAGTGGCACGACTTTCATGCCCTCTATCTTCGCGTCGAAGGCGGCGGCGACTTGTATCTCCATCGGCAGGATGCGACCGCAGAAGAGCCGCTGCACGGCACCATGACCGGGTTTCTCGTGCTGCCGGGCCGCGCCGCCGAGCTGCGGCAGATTTCGCTGCAGGTCGTGCGGCGCACGCAGGCTGCGGGGCTATATCGCTGGCCCCAGTCCTGGCGCGCTTCCTTTGTTGCCGACGGCATCGAGTATCAATTGGACCTTTCGCTCGGTGAACGAAAAACGGTGAGCAATTGGGTGATCGGCGGTTTCTCGATGGGCATCGCCGAAGGCGAGTTGCGGCGGGGCGGCGGCGAAGCGCGGCGCCTCTACGGGCTGGCGGAGCTGATCCTGTGAAGCCTGCTGCGAGCTTTCTACCTCGAAAGACTGTCGATGATCGGACAACCGCGGCCTGCCCTGCCGGAGCCGCAGGCGCGGATCAGCTTGTCCAAGGCGGATTGGATCGCGCGCAGGTCGGCGATCTTTTGATCGACAAGCCGCTTTTTCCGCTCTGCAATCGTGCGCGTTTCGCCGCAGTGCTCGCCCGCCGAGAGATCAAGCAGCAGCTTGACTTCGTCCAGCGTGAAGCCCAGCGCCTGTGCGCGCTTGATGAACCGCAACCGGCTGACCGCATCTTCGCCATAGCGGCGCACGCTGCCGCGACTCCTCCGTGGCGTCGGCATGAGACCGAGCCGCTGGTAGTAACGGATGGTTTCGAGATGGACCCCGGCCTTCTCGGCGAGGAGGCCTATCTTGATTCCCGAGCCGGCTTCGTGCGCCATGGCGCGACCTCTTGCATCCGTAGTTGACTACGGGATTAAGGTTACCGTTTCCAGGCAGAGCCTGGTAAAGGAGTTGATCTTGGAAAAAACCGGCTCCGAGACCTGGTCGCTCGCCGCGGGCGGCATCGCCGCGCTGCTGGCAGGAGCCTGCTGTCTCGGACCGTTCGTGCTCGTGAGCGTCGGCCTGGGTGGCGCGTGGCTCTCCAACTTCCAGCTGCTCGAGCCGTATCGGCCCGCGCTCATCGCCGTCGCGGTTGCCGCGCTGGCGTTTGCCGGCTGGCGCATCTATCGGCCGGCCGCGGTTTGCGAGCCCGGCACGATGTGCGCAATCCCGCGCGTGCGAAGACGCTACAGGATCGGCTTCTGGATCGTCGGCGCGCTGCTGCTCGTCACGCTCGCGTATCCTTATTACGCGCATCTCCTCTACTGAAGGAGCCTGACCATGCTTCGCAAGTTCTTTCTTGTCCTCGCGCTCGCCTTCGCCTCGTCTGCCTGGGCCGGAGTCAGGACCGTCACCCCTTCGCTGCCGAGCATGTATTGCGAGATGTGCCCCGCTACGGTGAAAAAGGCTCTGTCGAAGGTGCCTCGAGGCGCTGCAGAAGGCCACCGCGAATGCCGGGCTATCCCTCAACGCTGAAGAAGTAGATCGATGAAGGATTCCACGTTGATCGGTACCGGCATCATCGGCACGGTCATCGCCGCGCTGTGCTGCTTTACGCCCGTGCTGGTCATTCTTCTGGGCGCAGTCGGGCTGTCGGCCATCACGGGCTATCTTGACGTGGTCCTGTTACCGGCAATGGCCTTCTTCATCGGCCTCAGCGCGTACGCCCTGTACCGGCGTTCCCGCCAACGAGCATCCTCGTCCGCCAAGTGAGCCATTGACGCTCGAATCGGTTCTCACGTGCCCGAAATGCGGTTTCGCCAAGGCAGAGCGCATGCCGACCGAGGCTTGCCAGTTCTTCTACGAGTGCACGAGCTGCCGCGCCCTGCTGCGACCGAACGCGGGCGACTGCTGCGTGTTCTGCTCGTTCGGCTCCGTAAAGTGTCCTTCGATGCAGACGCGGCGCGCCTACCAGCGCTAGCCCCCGGCGAGCACCTCGATAATGGGGCAGGCGCTGCCTTGCCCGGCCTTGCGGCAGCCGCCGGTCAGGCTGGAAAGCTCCGCGACTTCCTTCAAGCTGAAGCCGAGCTGCTGCGCGCGCTTGATGAAACGCACGCGCTGCACTGCGTCCTCGCAATAGCGCCGGATTCCGCCGAGCGGTAAAAAGCCGGGAGCAACGCTACCTACCTTGGAAGCCCGATGAAGTCGTACCCCCTGTCCGCAAAGGAAGTCGGCAAAGCTGCCGGGATCGGCGTCCTGACCGCCATCCTGCTGTCGGCGATCATGGTGAGCGCGATGAAAGCCGGCGTCTCGCCCATGCCCAAGCCGGTCGCACTCGTGTTCGCGCAAAAGGTGCTCAACGCCGAGCTGCCTCTGCCGGCCGGCCTCACCTTTCACGTCGCCTGGGTGACGCTTTGGTCCGTCATCTACGTGCTGCTGTTCCGCGACCGCCTGAGTTTTCCCCGGGCGCTGGCCTGGCGCTCGCCCTGTGGGTGGTGACACTGTCCGTTTTCTTCCCTTTCGTCGGCTGGGGATTCCTCGGCCTAGCGGTCAGCCCGGAGCTGATCGTCGCGGCGTTGGTATCGCACGTGCTCTTCGCGCTGTTCCTGTGGGAGCTCGCGCACTGGGCCTTCGGCTCGCCGCGCGCTCCCCCGGGCCATCGCCAGGCTCATCCCGCCCCGTATGCCTGAGATTCCCGCGGATCGACGCCGTCTAGCAAGCGCAAGCGCGCTTAGTCGGCGTTAAGCCGGGAGAGTTTGCCGGCCATTTGACAAAGCCTAACTATCATCTCCGAGGGAGAGTGTGAAGCCGCCTGAAGGTCGAGGGCGTGAGGCCAAACTTCCGCTGGAAAGCTGAACTTAGCCATGCAATCGAGCTAATCCCGCAGCGGGCAGCGATTTTTTTCACTGGCAACTCGGATTGCAACAAGCTACGCGCCATCTCAAGTCGCATATTCCGAATGAAAGTTGCAGGGGTCTGCCCTGTTGTCATAGTGAACTTTCGGTAAAAGGTGCGCTCGGAAAGCCCACACTGAGCAGCGAGCATTGGCACATCGATATGCCCGCATAGCCTCCCTTGGACCCAACCCACCAAGTCCGCAAACTGCGAGCCGGCCGATGCCTGGGCGCTCAATACTTCACTGAATTGCGACTGATAACCAGGTCGGCGGGCGTAGAGAACGAGAAATTTGGCAACGCGATCCGCCATCTGACGCCCAAGGTCTTGCTCCACCATTGCCAATGCCATGTCGATGCCGGTCGACACTCCGGCAGAGGTCCATACTTTGCCGCTGACCACGAATAGCGCGTTCCGATCGACCGACAGCTGAGGGAATTGTCTTCCGAGCTCGTCGCAACTTGCCCAGTGTGTGGCAACACGCACACGTTCTATTTCGCCAAGCTCAGCGAGGATATATGTCCCAGAGCAAACAGAACCAAAGCGCTTTGCAGATCGGGCACAGCTCTTGATCCATCGCCGAGTAGCCGCGAGCGCGATGCCTTTTCGCATTGCCGCGGTATTTCCTCCGGCTACAAGGACCGTATGAACGGCGCTCGCACGCATGGAACTTGGCGGGATGGTATCGACCACCATGCCGGATGACGTGGTCACGCGTCCGCCGTTCGGAGAAACCACGCGCACGTCATAGGGCTTGAGATTTGCAAACGAATTTGCCACACCAAATACGGATGCTGGTCCCGCGATATCGAGCAGCTGACATTGGTCGAAAGCGAAGAGTGCGATCGTACGAGTTAGTTTGCCCATTGGCAGAAATGAGTAGTGTTTTGTCATTTCTACCATAGGCAAGGAAAGTACGCTTCATGAACCGTGAAGATTTGCGTTTGCGAGTTTCCTGACGAGGGCGAACTAAAGGCGCCGGCTTGGGACGCGTTAGTGGCGCATACAGTCATGGCGAAGCCGGACCTGGTTGTTCTCCCAGAAATGCCATTTTGTAGATGGATCTTCATAGGGGACTCTGTCGATCTGCTGCAATGGCGCGATGCGCTCGAGAAGCACGACGTCATGATTGGTCGGTTCCGAGAGCTCGCTTGCCAGTGGGTTGCCAGCTCCCGGCCCGTCGAGCGCGAAAACCGACGATTCAACGAAGCGTTCCTGTGGTCTTCAAATGCCGGCTACCAACAAGTGCGGAGAAAGTGGTACCTCCCGGACGCTCCGACGGCGCGTGAGACCCTGTGGTTTCACCAGGGCGACCGCAACTTCGGTTCAATTCGATGTGGGCCGACCTCCCTTGGGTTCCAGCTTTGCAGCGAAATGATGTTTCCGGAGCACGCAAGGGAAATCGGATGGACGAACGCTCACCTGATTGTTCAGCCCCGCGCTGCCGGCGACGGTGTGAGATGGCGCGTGGCGTCTCAAATGTCCGCGCTCAGCTCAGGATGCTTTGTCGCCTCAGCGAACCGGCGCTCGTATGACCAGGGTTGGTTTTCAGGAGAAAGCTGGCTGCTCACTCCAGATGCACTCAGCATCGCGGAGACGAGCGTCGGTGAGCCCTTTGTGACGATCGAGATCGATGTCGCAGTTGCAGATCACGCAAAGCGGACGTATCCGCGCGATCTTCAGAAAAGGTACTTGGACCCTCTCACCAAGAAACCTGCGAATCGACAGTTGTCGAAGGACATTCATCCGTGACCCATCGTACACACCGCTACACCACAAAGCTGGATTGGATCGGTACAGAGGACGAAACCGTCCCATTCCGGCGCCACAATCGTTCGTACGTGGTGCGCTGCGATGGCAAACCGGGGATCCCCGGGTCTTCTGATCCCGGGTTCCGCGGCGACCGCACGCGGTGGAACCCCGAGGATCTGCTTGTCGCGTCGCTTTCCGCGTGCCATCACCTTTGGTACATGGGCCTCTGCGCTGAGGCCGGAATCGTAGTGCTCGCCTATCACGACGACGCAGACGGCGAGATGACCGAGAACGAAGCGGGGGGTGCCGGGCAGTTTGTTCGAGTGACGCTACGTCCGCGCGTAACACTTGCGCCCGGATCTGATCAAGACAAGGCAATGTCGTTGCACCACATCGCCCACGCCAACTGCTTTATCGCGCGGTCGGTGAATTTTCCTGTGGACCACGCTCCCATGATCCAGGTTGGTCCGTAGAACCAATGGAGCTAGCGACATCCCTCACGGATAGCTTGCGTATTCGTTATCCGATCGTCCCAAGGTCGCGAAGCCGGTGGGCATCTCACAGGCGAAGCACCATTGATGACGTTGCTGCCGGCTGTGATCGACGCGGCCAATGGCATTCCCGTCATAGCAGCCGGTGGAGTAGCGGATGGAAGAGGCTTAGCGGCTGCATTGGTTCTCGGCGCGTGTGGCGCATGGATAGGCACGCGTTTCATTGCGTCCGCGGAGAGCGGGTGCCACCCCGGGCACAAACGCAGGGTTGTGGAAGCCGAATTCTCAGATGTTGTGGAAACCACGCTCTTTGACGGAGGGTGGCCTGACTCGCCACATCGCGTAATTGCCAACTCCACTTTCGAGCGATGGAAGTCAGCGGGCTGTCCCGCAAGCGGTAAGCGGCCAGGGGAAGGACAAGAAATTGGCAAACTGCCGAATGGCGCGTCCCTACTGCGCTACAACGTTGCAAGCCCTTGGGCCGAAATGGAGGGCGACTGGGAGGCTGGACCGCTGTACGCCGGCTACACCTGCGCGTTGATCCGGGATGTAGAACCTGTGGGCGAAATTCTCTCGCGGATGGTGCGTGACGCGAGCCACGCCCTACGGAGCGTAAGCTTGCGGCGCGAGATGGATCGGGGAGACACATGAGTGAACAAACTCAGTCCAACGCGCTGGCGGAGCTTATCGACCGGTATTGCTCGGTCTGGAGCGAGCCCAGCCCGGCCCGGCGGGCCCACCTGCTGGCCGAAGTCTGGGGGGATAACGCGACATATACGGACCCGACGGTCTATGCGGCTACCCCCGAGGAATTGCTAGCTCATATTGAAAGGAGCATTGCTCGCCGACCGGGAGCGCGCGTGGTACGCACCAGTGCCGTGGACGCCCACCACGGCATCGCGCGCTTCTCCTGGCACGTGATTCAGGCAGACGGAACGTCTCTACCGGAGGGCCTGGATATTGCTGAGGTCTCCTCGGACGGCAAACGGATCGCGAGAATCGTCGGCTTTTTCGGTCCGCTGCGACCGCTCTGAGAGATCCCCATTCCGGCGAACTCGACCGAGCTGACGGGGCTCCGCCGGGAAGCCGCGTATACAGGGTTTTTAGCTTAGCGTTGCGAGTTGGCGGAGAGTGAGGGATTCGAACCCCCGAGCCCTTCCGGGCTAGCGGTTTTCAAGACCGCCGCATTCGACCGCTCTGCCAACTCTCCCGCCCGGCATTCTAGCGGCCGGGGGAAGGGAGTTAGCAGACGGTCACGCCGATCGGGCAGATGCGCGGCCCCGGGGACACCGAGGGCGCTGCGGGGGTGACGCTCGTTGGTGCGCCAAAGATGCTGGGTGGCGTGCCGACCGTGCTCGGTGCAGAAGGCGTCACTCCCGGCGTCACCGGGGAAAACGTGGCGCCGCTCGAGGCGCTCCCGATGGGTTGCGTTCCGAACAGGCTTGGGGGCGTGCCCACGACGCTCGGAGTCGTCGTGGGAGACGCCACGCCGGGCGCGCCGAACACGCTCGGGGTCGTGCCGACCATCGGCACGACCCCGGTAGAAGGCGTCCCCACGCTGCCGATCGAGCTGCCGGAGGAGGTGACAACGGAGGGCGCTGGACCGACGGCAAATCCGTCTCCGACGCCGGGCGCGGCTCCGATGCCGGGGGCGGCTCCGACGCCGGGCGCGGCTCCTGGATGAGCGCCAACCTGAGCGAAGGCGATGGCCGGTAGCGCCAGAAGCGCAGCTGCAATGAATGTCCTGTGCAACAGCATGGGGATGTCCTTTCCTGCCTTGGTTAGAGGCAATCCCATGCAAGGGCCGTTCCGGCCTCCGAGCGACTGAGTGAATCGCAACCCCTTGAAAGCAGGCGGACTCGCCCCAAACTGCATGCCGGAGACGAACACCGCTTTCTACGGGTTTAGGGTATGGAGAACTTCATCGATGCGTTCCAGCGCAATGCTGACGGCTCCTGGTCCTGCATCCGGGACGTCACGCTGAACGGCCCGGGCGGCCGCATCCAAGTGCCCGCGGGGAAGACATTTCAGCGCGGGATGATGTTCATGGGCGTTGATCTGGCAAGGTTTCTCGAAGGACAGGCGCGCGGCGGCACCCCGAGCGTGGATCTAAGCTGTTGAAACTTGGGGCAGGACTGTTAGTCTTAGGCACAGGAGGGTAACTACAACCCATGGAACTGAAACCCATTCGAACCCGCGAGCGCGACTTCCGCGGTAACTACGACGCGACCACCCCGGCGCCGGACTACGCCGTAACCGGTGATGGTCAGAAGGTCCTGCGCAATACCTATCTGCTTCTCGCCGTGACGATGGTACCTACCGTGATCGGCGCGTGGATCGGCGTGCAGTTCGCCCCGGTGATGATGGCGCATCCCCTCATCAGCCTCGTGTTGATGCTCGGTTCGGTGATCGGCCTGCAGTTCGCGATCGTTGCCTATCGCAACAGCGGCGTCGGCGTCGGACTGCTGCTTCTGATGACCGGGCTGATGGGCGTGTTCCTGGGGTCGCTGCTCAACGTGGCTCTCGAGATGCGCAATGGAATGCAGCTGGTCGGCTACGCGGCGCTGGGCACGGGAGCGATTTTCCTGGCGATGGGGGCGGCGGCGCATCGC
>Ga0070696_100002641_pt1 | contig 11884 bp, 9 predicted proteins | sample KBSK1253metaG_FD_65474 | JGI IMG/M metagenome (GOLD analysis project Ga0070696, IMG submission 65474) | Corn, switchgrass and miscanthus rhizosphere microbial communities from Kellogg Biological Station, Michigan, USA - KBS K1-25-3 metaG | ecosystem: Host-associated > Plants > Roots >... | reverse complement strand
GGCTCCGGCGCGGCGCCGATCGTGGCCGAGATCGCCAAGGAGCAGGGCGCGCTGACGATCGCGGTCGTCACCAAGCCGTTCACCTTCGAAGGCGCCAAGCGCAAGCTCACGGCGGAGAAGGCCGGCGAGTCGCTCAAGGCCAAGGTCGACACGCTGATCACGATCCCGAACGACAGGCTCCGGGACGTGGTCCAGAAGAACACGTCGATCCTCGACGCCTTCAAGGTGGTCGACGACGTCCTGCGCCAGGGCGTCCAGGGCATCAGCGACATCATCACCGTGCCCGGGCTGATCAACCTCGACTTCGCCGACGTTCGGGCGATCATGAAGGACGCCGGCTCCGCACTGATGGGCATCGGCAGGGCATCCGGCGAGAACCGCGCGATCGAAGCGGCACACCAGGCGATCGCCAGCCCGCTGCTCGAGGTCGACATCGCCGGCGCGCAGGGCATCCTGTTCAACGTCAGCGGCTCCTCGAACCTGTCGCTGTTCGAGGTCACCGAGGCGGCGGAGGAGATCCGCGCCGCGGCAGATCCCGAGGCGAACATCATCTTCGGCACGAGCTTCAACGAGCGCCTCGGCGACGAGGTCGCGATCACGGTCATCGCCACCGGCTTCGATGGCAAGCGGCTGAACGCCGCGAACCGTGCCGGCGCGGGCGCCTCGACCGACGCCGGGGCCCGCGCCCCGCGCGACTTCCTCGAGGAGCTCGAGCGGCAGCGCAGCCAGATGAGCGACGTCGGCGTGCCCGACGCCCCGGCCGCGCTGGCTGGCGAGAACGGCAACGGCAACGGCGGCGTGCGCGCGGTCGAGCCGGTCGGGATCCGGCGCCCGGCCTACGACGCGGACGACCTGGAGATTCCTTCGTTCCTGCGCCGCTCCCGCTAGCCTCGCCGCGGATGCGGCATGACCGACTCGGCTGACCTGGCTTCCGCGCGCGCCGCGGTCCTGGCGCGCATCGGGGAGGCCGCGGCGCGTGCCGGGAGGGATGCCGGCGCGGTCGAGATCATCGCGGTCACGAAGACCGTCGCGCCGGAGCGAATCCGGGAGGCGATCGCGGCCGGTTTTCGAACCCTCGCCGAGAACCGGGTCCAGGAGCGCCAGGCGAAGGTCGCCGAGATCGACGCGGTCTCGACCTACCCGGCGGGGGAGCAGCCGCGCTGGCACCTCGTCGGGCCGCTGCAGTCGAACAAGGCGCGCCGGGCCATCGAGCTCTTCGACGTGATCGAAACCGTCGACTCGGTCGAGCTCGCCGAGCGGCTGGACCGCATCGCCTTGGAGCTCCGGCCGGGGCCGCCGATGCCGGTCCTGCTGCAGGTCAACGTCGATGCCGATCCGGCAAAGGCCGGCTTCGCGCCCGCAGGCCTGGCCCGAGACCTCGACGAGATCGTCGCGCTGCCGTCCCTCTCGGTCGAGGGGCTGATGACCGTCGGCCGGCTCGTCGCCGAGCCCGAGGAGGCGCGCCCGACCTTCGTCGCCCTCCGGGAGCTGTCGGAGCGACTTCGTGGGCGCCAACCGGCGCTCGGTGCCGCGCTGTCGATGGGCATGACCGACGACTTCGAGGTCGCCGTCGAGGAGGGCGCCACGCATGTTCGCATCGGCCGGGCGATCTTCGGAGCGCGACCGAACCTCGTCTAGACTCGCGCCGTGGCCGCGGTCCTGATGCTCAACATCGTTCGGTTCATCCTGCTCGGGCTCGAGCTGATGGTGCTCGCCCGGGTGTTCCTGTCGTTCGTCAACCCGGCCGGTCGTGGCCCTGTCGCCGGCTTCATCATCTCGACCACCGAGCCGATCCTCGCCCCGATCCGCAAGCTCCTGCCGCGTACGGGCATGGTCGACTTCTCGCCGTTCATCGTGGTCCTGGTCATCGGCATGCTGCTCAGGTGGATCGTCTGAGGCCCACGCCCGCATCGGCCAAATCGGCGCCAGAGGAATGGTGGGCGATACTGGATTCGAACCAGTGACCCCGCGGATGTGAACCGCGTGCTCTAACCACTGAGCCAATCGCCCGCGAGCGCGTCCGGCCTCCGCCGGCGGCTGGCGGCGATCATACAGGCGACCCTTGATCCGGACCACCCGCTGGGGTCGACGCCCCGTCGTGCGGACGACTAGCCTCAGGCGGTGCACTCGACCCGGCCCTCGTCGAGCGTCCGGATGACCGCAACGTGATCCGCGCCCGCCGCATGGTCCCGCCGCTGCTCCAAGAGACGCAGTTCCGGCGGTTCTGGCTCGGCCAGACGATCTCGGTGTTCGGGGACCAGGTGACGCAGCTGGCCCTGCCTGTCGTCGCGGTGCTGCTGCTCCGCGCCGACCCGGCGCAGATGGGCCTGCTCACGGCGGTCGGGTTGCTGCCCCACCTGCTGTTCTCGCTGCCGGCCGGCGTCTGGCTCGATCGGGTGCGGAATCGACGGCGCCTGATGATCCTGTGCGACGTGGGCCGGGCGCTGGCGATCGCGGCCATCCCGGCGGCCTTCCTGCTCGGTGCCCCGCCGCTCGGCCTTCTCTTCGTCGTGGCGTTCATCGTCGGATCGTTCAGCGTCGTCTTCGACATCTCCTGGAACACGCTGTTCGTGTCGGTGGTGAAGCGCGAGCAGTTCGTCGAGGCGTCGGCGCTGCTCAACGGCAGCCGGTCACTGTCGAGCGTCGCCGGGCCCGCGATCAGCGGCGCCCTGATCCAGCTGTTCACCGCACCGCTGGCCCTGCTCGCGGACGCCGCCTCGTTCCTCGGCTCGGTCCTCTTCCTTCGCCGGATCACCGCCCCGGAGCCGCCGATCGAGCACGAGCCGGGCACGATCCGTCAGCAGCTCGCCTCCGGCGTCTCGTTCATCTTCGGGGACGAGATCATGCGACCGACGGTCCTCGCCGCGGCCACGCTGAACCTCTTCAACTTCTGCTTCCAGGCGCTGTTCATCCTGTACGCGACGACGTACCTCGACGTCGAACCGGGTCTCCTCGGGCTCGCGCTCGGGCTGGGGGCCGTGGGCGGCGTGATCGGTGCGCTCAGTGCCTCGCGGATCGGCCGCGTGCTCGGCCTGGGGCGCGCCTACCTCGTCGGCCTGATCGTGTTCCCCGCCTCGGTGATCCTGATTCCGCTGGCCGAAGGCCTCCCGCAGCTCGCGATCCTCGCCCTCCTCTTCCTCTCCGAGTTCGGCCAGGGCATCGGGGTGATGATCCTCGACATCAACGCCGGGGCGATGATGCAGGCCCGGACGCCCGATCGGATCCGAGGCCGGGCGATGGGCGCCTTCCGGTTCGTCAACATGGGCATCCGGCCGATCGGCGCGGCGCTGGGTGGCGTCCTCGGCGGCGTGTTCGGGGTCCGGTTGACGCTCTTCGTCGTGATCGTGCTGCAGCTGACCAGCGCGCTCTGGCTCGTCCGATCGCCGCTGCTGCGCCTGCAGGGGATGCCGGAGACGGCCGAGTAGCCGGGTCCGAGAGCTACGCGGCGCGCTCGCGCGCGAGGCGGCGCAGGACGGCCGGCAGGATGCCGCCGTTGCGGTAGTAGTCGAGCTCGATCGGGCCATCGATCCGGCAGGTGACATCGAACGTCCTCGACCTGCCGTCGTCGGCGCGAGCCGTGACCCGGAGTCGCGCGCGCGCCGCGAGCGTCTCGACGCCGCCGATCGTGAACGCCTCGCGGCCGGTCAGCCCGAGCGAGACCAGGTTCTCGCCGGGCAGGAACTGCAGCGGCAGGATGCCCATGCCAACGAGGTTGGTGCGGTGGATCCGCTCGAAGCTCTCCGCGATCACCGCCCGCACGCCCATCAGGAGCGGGCCCTTGGCCGCCCAGTCCCGTGATGACCCGGTCCCGTATTCCTTGCCCGCGATGACGATCAGCGGCACCGACTCCTCGTGGTAGCGGACGGCGACGTCGTAGATGAAGCCCTCTTCGCCGTCGGGGAGGTGGGCCGTGTACGGGCCCTCGCCCTCGCTCGCGAGCGCGTTGCGCAACCGGATGTTGCCGAACGTGCCGCGGATGAGGACCTCGTGGTGGCCGCGGCGCGAGCCGTACGAGTTGAACTCGAGCGGCGTGACGCCGTGCGCCTGCAGCCACTGTCCGGCGGGCGCCCAGGGCACGATCGAGCCCGCCGGCGAGATGTGGTCGGTCGTGACGGAGTCGCCGAGGATGGCGAGGGCGCGCGCGCCGACGATGTCACCGATCGGCGGGGGGTCCATCGTCAGGTCGTCGAAGTACGGCGGACGGGCGACGTAGGTCGAGTCGGGGTCCCAGGCGTAGCGATCGCCGTCCGGGATCGGGAGCGCCTTCCAGCGGTCGTCGCCATCGAAGACGCTCGCGTACGTCGTCCGGAACAGCTCGGGGTCGATCGCGTCGCGGATGACCGACTTGATCTCGTCGAGCGACGGCCAGATGTCCGCCAGGTAGACGGGGGTGCCGTCGTCGGCGCGGCCGAGCGGCTCCGTCGTCAGGTCGATGTCGACGCGGCCGGCCAGCGCGAAGGCCACGACCAACGGCGGCGAGGCGAGGTAGCTCGCGCGCGCGAGCGGGTGGATCCGGCCCTCGAAGTTGCGGTTGCCCGACAGGACGGCTGCCGTCACGAGGTCGTTCTTCTCGATCGCCTCGGCGATCGGCTCGTCGAGGGGACCGGAGTTGCCGATGCACGTCGTGCAGCCGTAGCCGGCAAGGGCGAAGCCGAGCGTCTCGAGCGGCGCCATCAGGCCCGCGTTCTCGAGGTACGTCGTGACGGCCTTGGAGCCGGGGGCGAGCGAGGTCTTCACCGTGGGCGAGACGCGCAGGCCGCGCTGCACCGCGTTCCGGGCAAGGAGCCCGGCGCCGACCATGACCGTCGGATTCGAGGTGTTCGTGCACGAGGTGATGGCCGCGATCGCGACGGAGCCGGTCCGGATCGAGGCGCGCTCACCGCGGACCTCGAGGCTGACGCTCGGGTAGCCGTCGGCGCCAGCCGGCTCGGCAGCCGTCGCGACGGCGGCCGCCGGAGGCGCCTCCTGTGTCGAGGCCGCGCTCGTGTAGCTGGGCGGGTCGCTCGCGGGGAAGGACTCGGCCGAGGACTCCTCGACCTGGCCGCCCTCGGGCCGGATCGACTCCGCGCCGGCTTCGGTGAGCGCCCGGAGCCCGTCCGGGAAGTTGCTTCGGAAGTTCTCGCGCAGGGCGGTGAGGGGGACGCGGTCCTGCGGGCGCTTCGGGCCGGCGACCGACGGCTCGACGCTGGCCAGGTCGAGCGTGAGGAGGTCGTCGAAGGCGGGCGTGTGGCCCGGCCGGCGCCACAGGCCCTGGGCCCTGGCGTACGCCTCGACCAGCCGGATCCGCTCCTCGGTGCGCCCGGTCAGGCGCAGGTACGCGATCGTCTCCTCGTCGATCGGGAAGAGCGTCGACGTCGCGCCGAACTCAGGGCTCATGTTCGCGATCGTCGCCCGGTCCGCGAGCGAGAGGCCCGCGAGCCCGTCGCCGGTGAACTCGACGAACGCGCCGACGACCCCGAAGGCGCGAAGCATCTGGGTGACGACGAGGACGAGGTCCGTCGCGGTGGAGCCGCGGGGCAGCTCCCCGGAGAGGCGGACCCCGACGACCCGGGGCATGGCCATGTAGATCGGCTGGCCGAGGAGGGCCGCCTCCGCCTCGATGCCGCCGACGCCCCAGGCCAGCACGCCGAGGCCGTTGATCATGGTCGTGTGCGAATCGGTCCCGACCACGGTGTCCGGCAGGGCGATCGGGCGCCCGTCCTCGTCGATGCGGTCGGCGACGACCGTGGCCAGGTATTCGAGGTTCACCTGGTGGACGATGCCCGTCCCTGGCGGCACGACCCGCAGGTCGCGGAAGGCCGTCTGGGCCCAGCGCAGGAGCTGGTAGCGCTCGCCGTTGCGGTCGTACTCGCGGGCGACGTTGAAGGCGAAGGCGCCGGGCGTGCCGAACATGTCGACCTGGACCGAGTGGTCGATGACGAGGTCCGCGGGGACCAGCGGATTCACGCGCGCGGGATCGCCACCTAGGTCGGCCATCGCGTCGCGCATCGCGGCGAGGTCGACGATCGCGGGCACGCCCGTGAAGTCCTGGAGCAGGACGCGCGACGGCATGAACGGGATCTCGGCGTCCGTCGTGGTGCCCGGCCGCCACGAGGCGAGCGTCTCGACGTCCTTCGTGTCGATCAGGCCGCCGCCGGCGTGGCGAAGGGTGTTCTCGAGGAGGATCTTGACCGTGATCGGAGCGCTGTCAAGATCGATTCGGTCGCCGAGCGCAGCCAGCCGCCAGTAGTCCGGCAGCCCCGCACCGAGGCTGGCGCGAGCGCCGAATGGATCTGGACGTGCCACGCTGGGAAACCTCTCCGCTGGGTAGACTCGACGCGTGGAAGGGTACCCCCGGACGGCATGAAGGCCTGGCGCGACGACGCCCGGCGACGGTCGCAGGCGGTGCCCGACCCGGCCACCCTGGACGACCTCCGCAAGCGGGGCATCGACCTCGACCCGACCGGCCACGACCACGACGGGACCGAGGAGCCGGACCACAGCCACCCGCATCGACACTCCGAGCCGGACGAGCCGCCGCTCGTCGGGATCATCGGGGCGGGCGCCGTCGGGACGGCGCTCGGCGCGGCGCTGCATCGGGCCGGCTGGCCGGTCGTCGCCGTCGGCTCGCGGGACGAGGCACGCCGCACCCGGTTTCGCGAGCTCGTGCCGACCGCGCGCGGGTTCGCCGAGGCAGCGCCTGTCCTCGACGAGGCGGAGCTCATCATCCTCGCCATCCCGGACGACGCGATCCCGGAGCTCGCCGGCGAGCTCCGCCTGTATGGCGGGCAGGCGCTCGTCCACACCTCGGGGGTGCTCGGTGCGGAGGCGCTCGAGCCCGCACGCGCCGCCGGCACCCAGATCGGGGCGTTCCACCCGCTCGTCGCGTTCGCGGACACGGAGCGCGCGATCGCCGCCTTCCACGGCGCGACGGTCGCCATCGAGGGCGACGACGAGCTCGCCTCGCTCCTCGCCCGGATGGCCGAGGCACTGGGCGCGACGGCCGTCCGCCTGGCACCGGGGAGCAAGGCCGCGTACCACGCCGCGGCGGTCCTCTCCGCCGGCGGCTTCATCGCGCTGCTCGACGCAATCGCCGAGCTCGGCGGTGCGGCTGGCCTCGACGAGGAGGGCGCCCTCGCCATCTACGGCGGCCTCATCGAGCAGACCCTCAGCAACGCCAGGGCGCTGGGCATCCGCGCCGCGCTGACCGGCCCGATGACCCGCGGCGACGTCGGCACGCTGGAGCGCCACCTTGAGGCGCTGGCTCGCCTCGCGCCCGATGTCCTGCCCCTGTATCGGGCCGCTGCGGAGCGCGAGATCAAGCTCGCGGAATCGCGTGGCTCGCTCGCTCCACATGCCGCTGAATCGATGCGTCGCTTGCTTGCCACGCCGGTGTGATTGGTTACCATTGCCCCCGATGGAGCGCAGCATCACGGCGCGCTACGCGGCACGTCCCGCGGCGCGCTTTCCCAGGGCCGCGAGCGGCAGCCGGCGGCGCCGGCTGGGGCTCACGCCGACGCGCGTCTTCAGCCCCGCTCCAACCCGACTGACGGTGCTCCTGCGCGACCAGCCATCGCCGGTCGCCCACCTCCGGCGCGACCCTCGCTCCATCGCCGCGACGCGACCGGTCCGCATCTCCGGGGGGCGCCCGCGACCTGCCTTTTCGCTGACCTGGCAGGGTTCGCTCGGCCCGCGCCATCCGAGCGCCCACGCGGCGCCGTGGCGCGCCTGAGGGCCGCGCGCGCGACTTCTGCCGGCGGGGTCGTCGTCAGCGCCGAGCGAGATCGCCCGTCACTCGTCGTGGGCATGCGCCGCCGTGGCCGCGTCGGGATGACCTGGACGCTGCCGAAGGGCACGCCCTCACCCGGCGAGACCACCGAGCAGACGGCGCTGCGCGAGGTCGCGGAGGAGACCGGGCTCGAGGTCCGCATCGTCGCCCCGCTGCCGTCGATCGAGTACGTCTTCGTGCAGGACGGCAGCCGCATCCACAAGACCGTCCACTACTTCCTCATGGAGCCGACCGGCGGCGACCTCGCGCACCACGATCACGAGTTCGAGGCGGTGCGCTGGGTGCCCTTCTCGGAGGCCGGCGCCCTGCTCAGCTTCCAGACCGAACGCGACCTCGTCGCGACCGCGGAGTCGCGCCTCGGCGGCAACGCCGGGACGGCCTCGGGCGAGTCGCCGCGAGCGCGCGCGTCGGCTCCTTCCTGACGCGACGCCGAGCATGACCGAGCCGGGGGCGGCCGCTTCCTCGGAGGGAGCCTCGGGCGACGCCGAGCACCTCCACGAGACGGCGCTCATCGGGGTCCACCGGGCGCTGGGCGCCCGGCTCATCGAGTTCGGCGGCTGGCTCATGCCGGTCCAGTACACGGGCATCCTCGACGAGCATCGCGCCGTCCGGGAGCGCGCCGGCCTGTTCGACCTGTCGCACATGGGCGAGCTGTTCGTCGAGGGCGACGATGCCGGCGATGCGCTCGCCGCGGCGCTCGTCTCCGACCCGCGCAGCCTGGTCGTGGGTCGGGCGCAATACTCGATGCTCTGTGCCCCGGATGGCGGCGTGATCGACGACCTGATCGTGTACCGGCTCGGCCCGGAGCGCTTCCTCGTCGTGGCAAATGCAGGCAACGCGGTCGTCGTCTCCGACGAGCTCGCGGCGCGACTCGGGCGCTGGCGTGCCGTGCTCGACGACCGTTCCCTGGCGACGTCGCTCGTCGCGATCCAGGGCCCGCGCGCGGCCGAGGTCCTGGCGCCGCTGACCGACGTCGATCTCGGCGCCCTCCGCTACTACGCGATCGCCGAGGGGCAGGTCGCGGGGGTCCCGGCCCTCGTGGCCAGGACGGGCTACACGGGCGAGGACGGCTTCGAGGTGTTCGTCGACTGGGGCCGCGGACCGGAGGTATGGGAGGCCCTCGCGGCGGCGGGCAAGGACGCCGGCGTGATCGCCTGCGGCCTGGGCGCCCGCGACACCCTCCGCCTCGAGGCGGGCATGCCCCTGTACGGCAACGAGCTGGATCGCGAGACGAACCCGTTCGAGGCCGGCCTCGGCCGGGTGGTCAAGCTCGACAAGCCCGGCGACTTCGTCGGCCGCGAGGCGCTCGCCCGGGTCGCGAAGGAGGGCCCGTCGAAGCGGCTCGTCGGCATGGTCGTCACCGGCCGCGGGATCGCCCGCCATGGCTACCCGGTCCAGGACGGCGACGGCCGCACCGGCGTGGTGACCAGCGGCACCCACTCGCCGACGCTCGGCAAGCCGATCGCCATGGCCTACGTCGCGCCCGACAATGTCGAGCCGGGTACGATACTTTCCGTCGAGATTCGCGAGCAGCCCGTGGCCTCCGAGGTCGTCCCGCTGCCCTTCTACAAACGAGCCAAGCCCGCGTAGCCTCACGCCCCGCGCAGCCACACGGAGGTACGGATGGTCCCGTCGGACCTTCGCTACACCAAGGATCACGAGTGGGTCCGGGTCGATGGCGACACCGCCACCATCGGCGTCACCGACTTCGCCGCCAACCAGCTCGGCGACGTCGTCTTCGTCGACCTGCCGGCGGTGGGCAAGGCGGTCGAGCAGTTCGCCACGTTCGGGGTGGTCGAGTCGGTGAAGGCCGTGAGCGACCTGTATGCGCCGGTCTCCGGCGAGGTGGTCGGGGTCAACGCCGACCTCGGCTCGAAGCCCGAGCTGGTCAACAGCGACCCCTACGGCGAGGGCTGGATGATCCGGGTCAAGGTGGGCGACGCCGCGCAGATCGGCGAGCTCCTCGACGCGGCCGGGTACGAGAAGCTGACCGCGGAGGCCTGAGCGACCTTGGCCTACGGCCCGCACACGCCGGCCGACCGCCAGCGGATGCTGGCGGCGCTGGGGATGGACAGCGTCGACGAGCTGTTCGCCGACATCCCGACGTCCCTTCGCTCCAGCCCGCTGCGGCTCGATCCGCCCGAGCCGGAGCAGCTGCTCATGAACCGGCTCGCGGGCCTCGCCGCCAAGAACAAGGTGGACCTGGCGTCGTTCCTCGGCGCGGGCGCGTACCGGCACTTCTCGCCGCCGCTGGTCGACCAGATCCTGCTCCGGGGTGAGTGGTACACGGCCTACACGCCGTACCAGCCCGAGGTCAGCCAGGGCACGCTCCAGAGCATCTACGAGTACGAGTCGCTGATCGCGGAGCTCGTCGGGCTCGACGTCGTGTCCGCGTCGCACTACGACGGCGCCGCGGCGACCGCCGAGGCGGCGCTCATGACCTGCCGCGCGACGGGCCGGGGCCGCGTGCTCGTCTCACGAGCGGTCCATCCGCACTACCGGGAGGTGCTGCGGACCTACTTCGGCGGGGCCGGGCTCGGGATCGAGGAGCTGCCGCTCGTGGCCGACGGCCAGGAGGCGGGAACCACCGATCTCGCGGTGCTCGAGCGACGCCTCTCCGATGCCGAGAACCCGGTCGCCGGCGTCGTCCTCGCGCAGCCCAGCTTCTACGGCCTCCTCGAGCACATGGCCGACGCCTCGAAGCTGACCCACGCTGCCGGCGCGCTGTTCGTCGCCGTGGTCGAGCCGGTATCCCTCGCCGTCCTCGCGCCGCCCGCCGCCTACGGGGCCGACATCGCCGCCGGCGAGGGCCAGGCGCTCGGGATCCCGCCCCAGTACGGCGGCCCGTACCTCGGCATCCTCGCGTGCACCGAGCCCCTCGTCCGCCAGATCCCGGGTCGGCTCGTGGGCATGACCACCGACGTCGACGGCAAGCGCGCCTACGTGATGACGCTCCAGGCGCGCGAGCAGCACATCCGGCGCGAGAAGGCGGCCAGCAACATCTGCACGAACCAGACCCTGCTCGCCCTGGCCGCGTCGCTGTGGCTGTCGGCGCTCGGGCCGCACGGCCTGCGGGACGTGGCAGCACTGGGTGCGGCACGGGCCAGCGAGCTCGAGGCGGCGCTCGCCTCGGTGGGGGTCGCGCGCGTGCACGCGGGCGCGTATCTGAACGAGTTCGCGGTCAGGGTCCCGAACGCGCCCGCGGTCCACCGCGAGCTCCTCGGCCGGGGGGTGCTCGCGGGCCTCGTCCTCGCCGAGGCGGTGCCCGACGAGCCGGGCCTCGCGGACGCGCTCCTGGTCTGCGCGACCGAGGTCACGACCGGCGACGACATCGCGACGTTCGCCCGCGAGATCGGCGAGGTGCTCGCAACCCCGGCGCCGGCGGACCGCGTCGAGGTCCCCGCATGAGCGCCAGTGGGCCACGGCTCCAGCCCACGCTGTTCGAGCTGTCCCGACCCGGGCGCGGCTCCGACAAGGTGCCCCACCCGCCGCGCGACGCGCTCGATCGGCTGCCGGCCGAGCACCGGCGGGCGACACCGGCGGCGCTGCCGGAGGTGAACGAGCCGGAGACCGTCCGGCACTTCGTGAACCTGTCGCAGATGAACCACGCGGTCGACACGGGCTTCTACCCGCTCGGCTCGTGCACGATGAAGTGGAATCCGAAGGTCAACGAGTGGGCCGCCCGCCAGCCGGGCTTCGCGCAGCTCCATCCCCTGGCGCCCGATGCCGTGGCACAGGGCACGCTCCAGCTCCTCTGGGAGCTCGAGCAGATCCTCATCGAGATCAGCGGCATGCACGCGGTGACCCTGCAGCCCGCGGCGGGCGCGCACGGCGAGCTGACCGGGATCCTGATGATCCGTGAGTACCACCGCTCGCGGGGCGATGTGAACCGCACCGATGTGCTGGTGCCCGATTCAGCGCACGGCACCAACCCCGCCACCGCGACGATGGCCGGCTACCGCACCATCACGATCCCGTCGGCAGCCGACGGCGGGGTCGACCTCGAGGCGTTCCGGGCAGCCCTGGGACCGCGCACGGCCGCGGTCATGATCACCAACCCGTCCACGCTCGGCCTGTTCGAGACGCGGATCGGCGAGCTGCTCGAGGCCGTCCACG
>Ga0070696_100002640_pt1 | contig 11885 bp, 10 predicted proteins | sample KBSK1253metaG_FD_65474 | JGI IMG/M metagenome (GOLD analysis project Ga0070696, IMG submission 65474) | Corn, switchgrass and miscanthus rhizosphere microbial communities from Kellogg Biological Station, Michigan, USA - KBS K1-25-3 metaG | ecosystem: Host-associated > Plants > Roots >... | reverse complement strand
CTCCGCCGACCGGAGCCCGCGCCGCCCCGGCCAGCAGCCCGACGCCGGCGACGCCCATCCCGACGCTGCTGGCGACGCCCAGCCCGACCAGCGTGCCGGCCGGGTCGGCGTGGTTCGCCGTCCAGCCGAGGACCAGCACCAGGGACAGCACGCCGGCGACGGCCCAGCCGCCGACGGTCGCCGCCGCGGCCCAACGCGCCCGTCCCACGGCGAAGAGCGCCCGGCCTAGGTGCGCGACGAGGCAGAAGCCGACGAGCCCCGGGGCGAACGCGGTGAGCGCAGGCGACAGGGCCGACAGGGCCACGGCGCCGGACGCGTCGTGGCCGGCGTCGATGGCCATGAAGAACGCGCCGACGGCCGGGGCCACGGCGATGAGCACGCCCACCCCGAGGGAGGCCGCGACAAGCACGGCTCGCGTCGAGCGGGCCAGCGTGCCGGCGTACCCCGCGGGGTCGGCGGCCGCCGCGCGCTCGGACAGCGTCGGGAAGGCGGCCACGGCCAGCGGCACCGCGAGGACGGCGTACGGCAGCAGGTAGACCGCCTGCACGTACTGGTAGACGGTGATGGCCCCGGTGCCGCCGTGGGCGTTGGACAGGCGCAGAGTCAGCAGCACCAGTGCCTGCTGGGCGACCAGGCCCGCCAGGCCGGCCACCGCCAGCCCGCGGGCCCGCCGCGCGACCCCAGGAGGGAAGGCGAGCGTGGGGCGCAACCGGACGCCGCAGCGCGCGATGGGCACGAGCAGCGGCAGGCTCAGCGCCACCACGCCCAACGTGGTGCCCACGGACAGCACCAGCTCGGCGCGGCGCGACGGCATGCCGTCGGACGCGCGCGACAGCGAGCTCACCATCGAGCCGAACACCAGGTAGGAGGCGATGACGACGACGCTCGACAGCAGTGGCGCCGCGGCCGGCGCGGCGAACCGGCGGTGCGCCTGCAGCACGCCGGCGAGCACGATGCCGATCCCGTAGAGCACGACCTGCGGGGCGAAGACGACGAGCATGCGCGCGGCCGCGGCCGTCGTCCAGGCACACCCGGCCCCGCCCGCCTGCTCGATCGGGAACAGGCCGACGATCGGCCGGGCCAGCGCCCCGAGGACCAGGCTGAGCGGCAGCAACGTGACGACCGCCCAGGTCAGCAGCGCCGACGCGGTCCGGTCCACCTCGGCCCGGTCGCGGCGCACCAACGGGCCGGCCAGCAGAGGGACGACGGACGCCGCCAGGGCGCCGCCGGCGACCACCTCGAACAGCACGTTCGGCAGCAGGTTGGCCGTCAGGTAGGCGGTGCCGGTGCACGTCGTCCCGACCGACCCGGAGAACGCCAGCCACCGCCCCAGACCGACCACGCGGCTGACCACCGTGATGACGGCGATCACGGCGGCCGCTCCGGCCACCCCGCCGAGGACCCGCCGGCTCACCCCGCGGTCACCGGCGGCAGACCGGGCGGGCGGCGCCCCCACGCGTCGAGCTCACGCAGCAGCGGGGTGCTCTCGATGACCCGCGTGAAGCTCACCTTCTCGCTGGCCACGGTCAGCGCGACCAGGGCCGCGAGCAGCGCCCAGCGGCCGCGCCGACGCGCTGAGACGAGGGCGGCGACGCCCAGCAGCGCCCCCGCGGCGTTCGCGCCGGTGTCCCCGAGCATCGTCCGCTCGGCCAGGTCCTCGGGCAGCACCCCGAGCGCGGCGCCGGCGGTGGCCGCGGCCACGGGCACGCCGCCCCCGACGAACGGCGCAGCCAGCAACGTCGCCTTCACTGCACGACCCGGGCGCAGGTCCAGCAGGTTGACCAGGTTGGCGCTGCCCGCGACAACGGCTCCGCCGGCGAGGACGTCGAGCACGTCCCGGACCCGCGTGCCGGATCGCTCGCGCGTGCTCCGCATCAGCGCCGAGGCGACCAGCCCGCTCGAGGTCAGGCCGAGCACCTTGACGGCGCCGGTGGTGATCTCGCCTCGCGCGAGCGCCCCCAGGTGGCCGGCCAGCCCCTTGCGCACCTGCTGCTCGGCGTGGTCGTCGTAGGCGCCGAGCCCGGCCGCCGCGGCACCGGCGACCAGCGCCGCCGCCCGCACCCGCGCCGGTATCCCGGGCGCGAGCGCGACGCCGACGCCTGCCGCGACCGCGAAGGCGGGACCCTCCAGCAGGCTGATCGGCTCCCCCCGGTGGTTCGCGCGCGTCCACCGGTCACGAGACGCACGAGGGCGCGCGCCTGACGGCCCCGCCCACCGTCGCAGCAGCTGCCGCGACACGGCGGCGGACGCGGCACCCGTCAGCGCGGCACGGGCCACGGCGGCGCCGATGCCCCGTGAGGTCACGGCACGCTCGCGGTGAGCGGTGGCAGCAGCGCCGACGCGCCGCCCCCCACCCCGTACTGGCCGGCCTCCCCGACCATCTGCTGACGCAGTGCGTAGACCAGGGCGATGCGGCCCATCGCGGCCGCGATGTCGTCGACCGTGGAGACCTTTCCGGCCACCGCGTCGTCCGCGCGCACGGCGCTCACCAGGCCACCCCCGGCGGTGGTGGTGCCGCCTTCGTCACCCACCACGACGGCGCCGTTGCTGCCCGCGTCGAGCTGGCCGGCCAGGGCCACCCACGCGGCCAGCTCGGCATCGCGCTGCTCAGACGTCAGGCTCTCGTCCGGCGCGGGCGCGACCACGACCGCGAGCGTGGCGGGCGCTGGTCCGTCGCCCTCGAACGATGCCAGCCCGGCCTCCTTGAGCCCGGTCAGGGCCTGGGTCGCGCTGGTGCTGGGCCGGTCGGCGTCGCTCACGCGGTCGACGACCAGCGCCCTGGCCAGCAGCGCGCCCATGCGGCTGTCGAGGTTGCCCGAGGCCTCTTCCAGACCGACGAGAGGTGCGAGGCTGCCCACGAGCTGGTCGCGGAAGCTGCGCTTGGCGGGATCGGTCCACGCGTCCTGGATCTCCACGGTGCCGCTGACCGTGGCGCCCGACGAGGTCAGCGCCTTGCTGACGCCGCTCACCAACGACGCGTCCGTGCCGGGCAGGGTGACGATGACGGCCGACCGCCCCCCGAGCCGGGACTCGGTCAGCGCGGGCGTGACCGCGGTGACGAACTTGTCGGACGCGTCGAACCGGGCCTCGGCCTGCTGCAGCTGGGTGCGCAGCACGTCCTTCTCCTTGCGCAGGGTCGACACCTGGTTGGTGAGTGTCTTGCCGAGGTCCTCCTGCAGCGGCCCGGCACCGAGCAGGATGCCGACCGCCAGCGCCAGGAAGATCGACACGATGGAGACGAGGTGGTACCGGAAGTCGATCACGTCAGAGCAGTCCTTGGATCCAGGAGACGACGTCGTCCCAGCGGGCGCCGAGCAATCCGAGCATCGCGGTCCCGGACGGCGTCGCGGACAACGCCGCCACGAGCGCGAGCAGGCCGCCGGCGAGCAGGCCGCTCAGCTGGGTGTTGGAGATGCGGGAGCGGTACAGCCGGCTGACGCCCTTGGCGTCGACGAGCTTGCCGCCGACCCGCAGCCGGGTGAGGAACGTGCTGGCCATGCCGGACCGGCCCTTGTCCAAGAACTCGACGAGGGTGGCGTGGGTGCCCACGGCGACGATCAGCTCGGCGCCCTTGTCGTCGGCCAGCAGCATCGCGACGTCCTCGCTGGTCCCGGTCGCCGGGAACACGACCGGCTCGATCCCGAGCTGGCGCACCCGCTCCAGCCCGGGCGCGCGCCCATCGCGGTAGGCGTGCACGACGATCTCCGCACCGCAGGCCAGCGCCCGGTCCGACACCGAGTCCATGTCGCCGACGATGAGGGACGGCGTGAGCCCGACCTCCAGCACGGCGTCGGCCCCGCCGTCCACGCCGATGATCACGGGACGGTACTCCCGGACGTAGTGCCGCAGGGTCTGCAGGTCGTCCTTGTAGTGGTACCCGCGCACGACCACCAGCACGTGACGGCCCTCGAGCTCGGTGACGATGTCCGGGACCCCTACGCCGTCGAGCAGCAGCTCGCGCTCGCGGCGCAGGTACTCCATCGTGTTGGCGGCGAACGCCTCCAGCTGCACCGCCAACCCCGCCCGGGCCTCGGTGAGCGCTGCAGCGACCGTCTCCTCGGTCTGGCGGACGCCGGTGGCCACGAGGTCCTCGCCGACGTAGACGTGGCCCCCGTCCAGGCGCACCGGGTCGCCGTCCTGGACCGCCACCATGATGTCGCGGCCGACGCCGTCGACGAGCGGCACGCCCGCGCGCAGAAGGATGTCCGGGCCCAGGTTCGGGTAGCGACCGCTGGTGCTCATGGCGGCGTTGACCACGGCCGCCGGGCGGCGGGCCACGAGCGCCTCCGCGGCGACCGTGTCGATGTCCAGGTGGTCGATGACCGCGACGTCGCCGTGCTGGAGCCGCTTGGTGAGGTTCTTGGTGCGGGCGTCCACGCGCGCAGGGCCGCCCACCTCGAAGCCGTGCGGCTGCGAGGTGTGACGACGGAGGAGAGGGCGCATCCCGATCATCGTGCCATGCGGGTGGTCACAGCCAGCACGCTCACGCCGCCCTCTGCCCCCGCGTTCCCACGAAGGTCACGTCAGCTGGGCGACGTCCTTGCGGGCCGTCTCGAGCAGCTCCTCGGCGTGCGCGAGCGCGGTGTCGGAGTGCTCCAGGCCGGCGAGCATGCGCGCCAGCTCTCGTAGCCGCCCGTCGTCGTCGAGCCGCCGGACGCCGCTGACGGTCACCATGCCGTCGTCCGCCTTGGTGACGAGCAGGTGCCGGTCCCCGTAGGCGGCGACCTGCGGGAGGTGGGTGACCACGAGGACCTGACTGGACCGCGCCAGTCGGGCCAGGCGGCGACCGATCTCGACGGCGGCCTTGCCCCCGACGCCCGCGTCGACCTCGTCGAAGACGAACGTGGGCACCGGGTCCGCCCCGGCCAGCACCACCTCCAGCGCGAGCATCACGCGTGACAGCTCGCCACCGGAGGCACCGCGCGCCACCGGGCGCGCCGGTGCCCCGGCGTGCGGGCGCAACATCAGCTCGACGTCGTCCGCACCCGTCGATGACAGGGCCACCCGCCGGGAGCCGCCCGGCAGCTCGAGCTGCACGCCATCGTCGTCGTCGCGCTGGACCAGCGCCACCTCGAGCGTGGCGTGCGGCATGGCCAGGTGCGCCAGCTCGGCGCTCACCAGCACGCCGAGCCGGTCGGCCGCCTCGGCCCGGGAGCGGCTCAGGCGCGCGGCAAGCTCCGCCACGTCAGCCGTCAGCCTCTGCGTGTCGGCGGTCAGCCGGTCGATGAGCAGGTCGTCGTCGTCGAGCTCGAGCAACCGGTCCGACGCTTGCGATGCCCACGCCAGGACGGCGTCGACGTCGGGGCCGTACGTGCGGGTCAGTGCGGCGAGCGCGGCGCGGCGCTCCTGCACGCCCGCCAGCCGCACCGGGTCCGACTCGACGTCGGCCGCGTAGGAGGCCAGGTCGGCGGCGACGTCCGCCACGAGGTAGCCGATCTCGGCCAGGCGATCGTCGATCGCGGCCAGGGTGCGGTCGTGACCGCGCACCGGGTCGAGCGCGTGCCGAGCCGACGCGACCAGGCCGACGACGTCGACCTCGCCCACGCCCGACAGCACCGACGAGTCGAGCACCGCATGCGCCTGCTCGGCCGAGGCGCGCAGGGCGTCGGCGTGGGCGAGGCGCTCGTCCAGCTGGGCCAGCTCGACGTCCTCGCCGGGCTGGGGTGCGACCGCCTCGACGTCGGCGACCCCGAGCCGAAGCAGGTGCGCCTCCTGCGCCCGCTCCTGCGCCGTGGTGCGGACCTCGTGCAGCCGCTGGCGCACCTGCTGCAGCTCGGTCCAGCGGTCGGTGTACTCGGCGAGCAGGTCAGCGTGCCCGGCGAACCGGTCGAGCGTCTCGCGCTGGCGCGCCGGTGCCAGCAGCCGCAGCTGGTCGGACTGGCCGTGCACGGTCACCAGGTCGCCGCCCAGCTCGGCGAGCAGCCCGACGGGCACCGAGCGGCCACCGACGTGGGCGCGGGAGCGACCCGCCGCGCTGACGGACCGCGCCAGCAGCAGCACGTCGTCGTCCAGCTCGCCGCCGGCCTGCGCGGCCGCCTCCGCCACGGGGCCGCCCGGCTCGACCAGCACCCGGCCCTCCACGACGGTCGCCGGCGCACCGGAGCGCACGGCGCCGGCGTCCCCCCGGCCGCCCAGCAGCAGCCCGAGGCCGGTCACCACCATGGTCTTGCCGGCGCCGGTCTCACCGGTCACCACCGTGAGCCCCGGCCCCAGCTCGAGCACCGCGTCCTCGATGACGCCGAGGTCGCGGATTCGCATCTCTTCCAGCACGGCGGCCAGCCTACGAACCGGTCGCGGCTCGGGCGGCCGCCTCGGCGGCGACTGCCGCGGCGACCGCCGCCGCCGAACCGCGTCCCTCGCCACGCCAGCCGTGGACGGGCAGGCCGAACTTGGCGACGAGCCGGTCGGTGAACCGCCCGGCGGACAGCCGCGCCAGGCGAACCGGCTGCTGGCTGCGGACCGCTTCGATCCGGGCTCCCGGCGGCAGCTCGATCCGGCGCCGTCCGTCGCACCAGACGACGCCCGACCCCTCCGTGTCGGTGAGCACCTCCACGGCTAGCGTCGACGACGGGCCGACCACCAGCGGCCGCGCGAACAGGGCGTGCGCGGAGAGCGGGACCAGCAGCAGCGCCTCCACCTCCGGCCACACGACCGGCCCGCCGGCCGAGAACGAGTAGGCCGTGGACCCGGTGGGGGTCGCCATCACCACGCCGTCGCACCCGGTCGTGGACAACGGGCGGCCATCCACCTCGATGACGACCTCGAGCATCCGCTCTCGGGCAGCCTTCTCCACGCTCGCCTCGTTGAGCGCCCAGGACGTGGCCACCGGCTGCCCACCGAGTCGGACCGTCACGTCCAGCGTCATGCGTTCCTCGACGTCGTAGTCCCGGTCGACCACACGCTGGACCGTGGCGTGGAGGTCCTCGCGTTCGCTCTCAGCCAGGAAGCCGACGTGCCCCAGATTGACGCCGAGCAGCGGCACACCGGCGTCGCGGACCAGCTCGGCGCCACGCAGGATCGTGCCGTCGCCACCGAGGACGACGACCAGCTCGCTGCCGGCTGCCGCGTCCACGGGGTCGGCCAGCACGACCGTGCCCGCGGAGGGTCGCGGCGGGGCCGTGGCATCGGGTGAGAGCGCGTCCGCCTCGTCCGGCAGCAGTGCCACGTCCAGCCCGGCGTCACGAAGGCCGATCAGGACCTCGTGGGCCGCGGTCACGGCCTCCGGCCGGCCGGTGTGGGTGACCAGCAGCACACGACGGCTCACGTGGGCCCCTCCTCGACGGCGACACGGACCGCCTGCTCGATCTGTGTCGCGTCGGTCGTGGCGGCGACATCGAGGGCGCTCTCGAGGTCGATCGTGCCAGCCCCCTGTTCCTGCCCCTCCACCGGTGCGCTCGTCGTCGGCGCGGGCGTGAACCAGATGAAGTACTCGACGTTGCCACTCGGGCCCGGCCAGCGGCTGGCCCGCACCGCACGGACGCCGAGGCCGGCGTCCACGCCGACCGCGCAGACGCTCCGCACCGCCTCCGTGCGCAGCAGCGGGTCGCGCACGACACCGCCCGACCCGAGCCGCGCCCGTCCCACCTCGAACTGAGGCTTGACCAGCAGCACCAGCTCACCGGCCGGCCGGACCAGGCAGCGCAGGTCGGCCAGCACGAGTGTCAACGAGATGAACGACAGGTCGGCGACCACGAGGTCCACCGGCCCACCGATGGCGCTGGGGGTCAGACCGCGCACGGTCGTCCCCGACAGGTCCAGCACGCGCGGGTCCTCGCGCAGCTCACCGGCGAGCTGGCCGTGCCCGACGTCGACGGCGAGCACCTGGCGGGCGCCTCGTTCCAGCAGCACCTGCGTGAAGCCGCCCGTGCTGGAACCGGCGTCGAGGCACCGCTTGCCGTCGACCCGCACGCCGGGTGGGTGCGCCGTCTCGAGCTCGTCGAGCACGCCGGCCAGCTTGTGCGCACCACGGCCCACGTAGTGGGGTCCACCCGGCAGCAGCTCCAGCGAGGTGTCCTCGCGCACGCCTTGGGCCGCCTTGCGGGCGACGTGCCCGTCGACGAGCACGCGTCCGGTAGCGACGAGCTCGGCGGCCTGCCCACGCGCACGCGCCAGACCCCGACGGACGAGCTCGGCGTCCAGACGTGCCATGCCGCGGTCCCTCCCGGTGTGCTGGCTCAGCCCTCGAGGTCCGCGAGTCGGTCCTGCAGCCTGCGGTGGGCGCCGACGTACAGCTCTACCTGCTCGTCGAGCGGTCGCGACGTGACGTCCGCGAGCTCCTCCAGCGCTCGGTCGACCTGCGCGTCGCCGGTGTACGGCAGCTGGGTCACGTGGATCGCCTCTGACGGTGGGTTGGGTGGAGAGGGTGGGGCTGGCGGGGACGGTGGCTCAGTGGGCGGCGGGGTCGACGGCGGCGACGGTTCGGGCGACGGTTCGGGCGACGGCGGGGTCGGCTGAGGGGTCGGCTGCGGGGGTACGGGCTCGCCTTCGTCCGTCATGAGGTGCGGCCCGCGGCGCGGCGCCGGCCGCTCGTCGGCACGGCGGCCTTGGTGACGCGCTTGGCGGTCGTTGCCTTGGTCGCGCGGGTGGCGGCGCCCTTGGCCGTGCGGGTGGCCGCGCCCTTGGTGGTGCGCTTGACCGTCGTGCTGGCCGTGCCCTTGACCGTCGTGCTGGCCGTGCCCTTGGCCGTCTTGGTGGCGGTCCGGCCGGCCGTCACGGTGCCGGGGCCGCTCGCCCGGTCACGCAGCTGGCGCTCCAGCTCGCCGACCCGCTCGCGCAGCGCCCGCAGCTGGTCGTCCAGTCGCTCCATGCCACGGTCGGTCGCGGCGGCGCGCTCGGGGCGGGCGCCGACCGAGGCCAGCACGGCCTCCGTCTCCGTGCGCACGAGCTGGACGAGGAGCCGACGGTTCTGACGCCCGATGGCCATCAGCTCGTCCGCCACGGCCGCGACGGAGGCGACCGAGCCGCCCAGCACTTCGGTACCGCTGCCTGCCCCGCCGCGCAGCCCCGCCACCGGCGCTCCATCGACCAGCTCGCGCGCCAGGTCCATGGCCTTGCGCCGCGACAGGTCGCCGAGCCCGGCAGCCAGCTGCAGGTACCCCTTCATCATGTCGAGCACCGGTGATCCTTCCGTCGGCGTGGCTCACGCTGGGGCGTGGTGCAGGACGCGCGGGAACGCGGAACTCCCCGTGACACGCTACCTGTCCCACCCGTGCGGCGCGGCCCAGGGCGCCAGGGCATCGCGGCACCGGGCCGTGACGTCCCCGTCCGCGTCGGGCCATGACCACCGGGCCGCCGCGGCGGCATGCACCAGGTCGGCCGCTGCTCGGGCGTCGAGCGGCGCCGCTCGTCGCTCGACCCGCTCGCCGCCGACGGTGAGGTCGACGTCGACCCCGGCGGCTCCGTCTCCGCGGAGCCGAAAGGCCGCGTCTCCGCAGCACCACCAGCCGTCGCGCGCCGATGGGCGGTGACCCGGGTCGAGCAACCCGGACAGGTCCGCGGCAACGTACGTCGGCCGTCGTTGCGGTGGGCACTCGAGCAGGCCGGTCACGCCGGTCACGCCGGTCAGCACCAGCATCGAGTCCATGCCCGCGGCGTGGGCCGCCTCGATATCGGTGTCGAGCCGGTCCCCCACCACCAGCGGCCGCCCGGCCGGCCGGCGGCGCAACGCCTCGACCATGATCGGCGCGAACGGCTTGCCGGCCACCTCGTCCGGCTCCCGGCCGGTCGTCCTACGGACGACGTCGACGAGTGCGCCGTTGCCCGGGCCCTCGCCCCGCGGCGTCGGCAGCGTCGCGTCGGAGTTCGTGACGACCCAGTGCCGACCGGACCGCACGCTGACGCACGCCTCCATCAGCATCTGCCACGTGGTGGTGGCAGAGAAGCCCTGGACGACGGCCGCGGGGTCGTCGTCCGCGCTGAACACCGGCGTCAGACCACGCTCACGGACGGCCTCGATGAGCCCTTCGCCGCCGACCACGAGCACCTGCGCGTCGCGCGGCAGGAGTTCTGCCAGCCGGCCGGCCGCGGCCTGCGCGCTGGTCACGATGTCCTCGGCTCCGGCCGGGACGCCGAGGTCCACGAGCTGAGCGGCGACCGCGCGAGCGGTCCGCGACGCGTTGTTCGTGACGAACACCCGCCGCAGCCCGTGGCGCGCGATGCCGGCCAACGCCTCGGTGGCTCCGGCGACCGCGACGCCGCCGAGGTACACCACGCCGTCCAGGTCCAGGAGCGCGACGTCGTACTGGGCGGCAAGCGGGCCGGACGGCTCCGGCTCACTCATCGCTCTGCTCGTCGTCGCTCTCGTCGTCGCTCTCGTCGTCGTCCCCGAGGTCGACGAACTGCAGCCCCTGCAGCTCGGCCAGCCGCTCACCCGCCTCCGTGGACCCGTCGGGGTCGACCTCCGCCGCCCGCGCGAACCACGTCGCGGCCTCGTCTCGCCGACCGGCGTCGAGCAGCGCAGCCGCGTAGGCGTACCGCAACCGGGGCGTGTACGACTGGACCGCGCTGGACGAGAGCTCGGGGATCTGCAGGGCCAGGACGGCGGCGTCGGGCTGGCCCAGGTCGCGGCGGGCCCCGGAGACGACGATGGCCATCTCCACCCGCTCGGCGACCGCCAGGGACGCCGCCTCGGCCGTCCCCGCCAGCTCGAGGGCCCGCTCAGGCCGGCCCAGCCCGCGCTCGGCGTCCGCCATGAGCGGCAGCAGGTGCGACGACCCGCTCATCCGACGGGCCGCCCGCAGCTCCGAGAGCGCCTCAGCCCACCGCCCGGCGTGGTAGGCGGCCACCCCGACGACCTCCCGGACGATTGCGATGCGCCCCGCCCTGCGTTGGGCGGCCATCGCGTGCGCGTACGCGGTCTCGGGGTCATCGGGCAGGAGCCGGCCGATCATCACCAGGTGACGTGCCACCTCGTCCGCATTCGCCTTCGACAGGCTGCGGAGCTCGCCGCGCACGGAACGGTCCAGGTCTCGCGGCGTCACATCGTCGGGCACGCGCGGTTCCGCCGGACCGGAGCGCCGGGGTCCCAGCAGCGCCGGCCGTGACGGGCGCGTCGGCGGCGGGGACGACGGCCCGCGCCTGCCTTCTCCGCGCGGCGCCCTGCCTTCGGCGCGTGGGGTTCGTGGACCTTCGCGTCGGGCGGGACGACGCCCACCGGAGGACGCCGCCGCCTGTCCGTCGCCACCGCCCGGGGTCTGACCCGCCATCGCACACCTTCCGTCGCTGTATCCGTCGTCACGCTGCCACCGGCACCGGGGCAACGCAAAGACGGCCACCCGGTTCCCCGGGTGGCCGTCTTCGAAAGAATGTCCGGCGGCGTCCTACTCTCCCACGAGGTCCCCCTCGCAGTACCATCGGCGCAATTGGGCTTAGCTTCCGGGTTCGGAATGGAGCCGGGCGTTTCCCCAATGCTATGACCGCCGAAACTCTATGGAGATGTCAAGGTCGTTCTCCGACCGCATCTCGGGAACCGCACAGTGGACGCGTAGCTTCTTTGTATCAAGTTATCGGCTTATTAGTACCGGTCAGCTCCATGCATTGCTGCACTTCCACATCCGGCCTATCAACCCAGTAGTCTAGCTGGGAGCCTCTCGGGGAACACCCCATGGAAACCTCATCTTGAAGCGTGCTTCCCGCTTAGATGCTTTCAGCGGTTATCACTCCCGAACGTAGCTAATCAGCGGTGCTCCTGGCGGAACAACTGACACACCAGAGGTTCGTCCATCCCGGTCCTCTCGTACTAGGGATAGCCCTTCTCAAGTTTCCTGCGCGCACAGCGGATAGGGACCGAACTGTCTCACGACGTTCTAAACCCAGCTCGCGTACCGCTTTAATGGGCGAACAGCCCAACCCTTGGGACCTACTCCAGCCCCAGGATGCGACGAGCC
>Ga0070696_100002639_pt1 | contig 11885 bp, 6 predicted proteins | sample KBSK1253metaG_FD_65474 | JGI IMG/M metagenome (GOLD analysis project Ga0070696, IMG submission 65474) | Corn, switchgrass and miscanthus rhizosphere microbial communities from Kellogg Biological Station, Michigan, USA - KBS K1-25-3 metaG | ecosystem: Host-associated > Plants > Roots >... | reverse complement strand
GCCGCGGTCGCCGGATTGACCGGCTCGCCGGTGAGCTGCGACGCCTCGAAGGAAAGGATCTCGTGGCCCTGATCCTTGAACACCGTGAACATGAGCCGACCATTCGCCTGTGCGACGCTGATCGCCGGTGAAATCGAGGTGATCCCGCTGACGCCGGTCTTCAAGTGCGTCAGGCGGAAGACCGCGTTGGTGGCCAGATCCATCCGATAGAGATCGGCGATGCCATCTTGGTCGGACACAAAGAAGAGATTCTTGCCATCGGGGGAGAACTGCGGATTGATGTGACGTCCATGGCTGAACGCCGGATGCAGGGTGATCTGCCCGGAGGCGACGTTCATCGTCGCCAGCTGCAGATCACCGAACGTCATGGTCTCGAAATTCGTCTTCTCGGAGCGGTCGGTCGCGAACGCCAGGGTCTTGCCGTCCGGGGAGAAGGTCGGCTGGATCTCCGCGTAGCGATCGTTGGTCAGCTGCCGCACGACCCCGGTATTCACGTCCATCAGATACAGATCGCTGACGCCGCCTTTGCTGCCCGAGAAGGCGAGGTCACGACCATTCGGCGACCATGCGACGTTGTAGACCGCGCCGACGTTGTCCGGCCGGAAGCTCCGCAGGATCTTGCCGTTCTCGGTGCTGAGGATCGAGATCTCGTTGTTGCCGTCGGCATACACGATGAACGCGAAGTGCTTGCCGTCCGGCGACCAGTCGCCCGACGAATTGATGAAGCTGATCGCGTCGAAGTGCCCGTCGCTCTGTGGACCGGACAGCCGGCGGATGATTTTGCCGGTCTGCGCATCGGCGAGGACCAGCTCGATGCCGAACAGGTTCGTCTTGCTCGTGAAGAACGCGACGTACTTGCCGTCGGGGCTCTGCGCGGGCCCGAGATTGAACTCGTTGCTCTCTTTCAGCTTGATCACCAGGCGGCCGGCGCTGTCGGGATGCGTTCGCCCCACCATCTGTCCCGCATAAAAGGCCTTGTTCGCGGCCGCCCAATCCTTCGAGAGCGAGTCGCTGCTCAGCCCGAGCGCGCGGATCAGCGCCTGGTCCCAACCGACGCGCAGCGCCGTGCGATAGACGTCCACGACCGCCCGGTCGCCCCACCGACCACCGATGTAGGCCCACAGCGCCTGTCCGTAGCGATACGGGAAGAAGCGCGGATCGGTCGTGAGCTGCTTGATGGTCGGGAACTTGTCGCGCATGACGGCGTCACGCATCCACATCGCCGTCAGCGCGTCATTGCGCCCGAGCGAGAAGTACTCGGCCATACCTTCGATGAGCCAGAGCGGCAGCGCGTTGAGTCGCGCGAGGCCGCCCGCGCCGGGCGCCGTCTCGGCGATGTTGTACTGGAAGACGTGCACCAGCTCGTGGCCGATCACGTGCTCGTCGTCGTTGTAGACGCCGGTGAACGGCAGGACGACGCGCGTGCGCAGCCCTTCGGTCACGCCACCCGTGCCTTCCTGGGGCTGTTCGCCGATGACGTTCGTCTGCTGGAAGTCCGGGTGGTCCGCGTAGAACACGATCGACTTGCGATCGAATTGATGGCGGAAGATGTCCGAGAGCCGGGCGTACCAGCGCTCTTCCTCCCGGCCCGCGTCGTGGACTTTCAGAGACTCGGCCGGATAGAAGTACAGATCGAAATGATCCGACTTCATGATGCGCCAGTCGAATTTCTCGTACTGGACCTTGTTCCGGCCAAAGTACTGGGCGTCAGCCCGTTGTGCGCCGCACAAGGCGGCGAGGACGAAGGCGATTGCCGCCTGCTCGCAGAAGCGTCTTGTCATTGAGGCCCCGAGTCTACCAAGGAGAGATCGTACGACGGTGCGAGTCGCGCGGTCTGCCTGTACCAATCCCGACAATGGAGGCGGGCAAGGCGTGTGCCGACTCGATAGCGCTTCGTCGTCGCGTTGTGGCTGCGGCGGCGTCCTTCCCAAATCGTGAATCGCCGCGTTGCGGCTGCTGCCACGCGTTCCTAATAGTAGGGGACGCCATCCACTGTTCCCACCTGTTAACCACATGAAGGGTCCTTCGAGTTACAAATCCACGTTCCTGGACCGCGAGGGGCCGGCCGGCGTGGTCCGGATCCAGGCTGCCAAGTATGGCGTCGTTGCCTTCGGCGCCGGAGCGATGATGGCCGGCGTCCTCGGATCCCAGAAGCTGGGACTGAGCGGCGCGAGCCTCATCCTATTCACACTCGTCGGGGCTCTTACCCTGTCGACGACCGCCGTTTTCGTCGGGCTCAGACTGGGAGACGCGGCGGGCGCCGTGGCGTCGCGAGTGTACAACGGCGGCGACAGCACGCCATACGAAGAGCAGTTCTCTCAGGAACAGGCGCTCGTCATGAAGCGGGACTACGCGGGAGCGTTGGCGCTCTTCGAACAGAAGATTGCCGCCGCGCCTGCCGAACCACGGGTCCGGATGGCCGCCGCGGATCTCTACATGACGCACGGCGCGAACCCTGGGCGCGCGGCCGAGCTGTATCGCGAAGTGCAGCGGCTACCGCAAATCAGGTCGGGACACGACATCTACGTATCGAACAAACTGGCCGATCTCTATCTCGGCCCCCTCAAAGTTCCGGGAAAGGCGCTCGTCGAGTTCCGTCGGCTGATCGAGCGATATCCCGGCACGGCGGCGGCGCGTCACGCACAGGCGGCGCTCGGGAACCTGAAGTCGGACTTCATTCAAAGCCCGGCCCCACATCCCGGCGACGGCTCTTCTTCTCGCTGAGCTTCTTTTTCGACTGGAGCCGCTGTTCGACTGAGCCACGCGTTGGGCGTGTTTTCTTGCGCGGCTTTGGAACCGCGAGAGCGCGCCGTACAAGGGCCGAGAGCCGCTGCTCCGCGTCCTCGCGATTCCGCGCCTGACTCCGGAACGCGCTCGCGACGATCCGAAGGTTTCCTTGCGCGTCGAGTCGGCTGGACAGCTTGGCTCGCAGCCGGCTCCGCTGCTCCTCCGTGACCGCGCGCGAGCGCTCGACATTCCACTCCAACTCGATGCGAGTGGAGGACGTGTTCACGTGCTGACCGCCGGGGCCGCCGGCACGCGTCGCCCGAAAACTCAGCTCGTGGCGCGGTATGGAGAGATCGGAATCGACGGCGAGCGCTTCAGCGCTCACAGTGGTACTTCGCGGTCCGAGAACGCCCTTTCGGCCGCTGCGCGATTCGCGTCGGTGGCTCGGATGCCTGCGGCGATACGACCGGCATCGTCCGTCGCCATTGGCGCGCCGTTGGACTGGAGGACCCGGACCGCGGCCACGCGCCGTCCATCCATGGCAACGACCTCGAGATCGCCCTCCGGGATTCGCACGCGATCGCCGATGTGCGCCACACGACCGAGCTGCGCGAACACGTAGCCGCCCAGCGTGTTCCAGTCGCCGTCGGGAATGTGGAGCCGGTAGTCTGAGCGGACGTCCACGAGCGACAGCGTTCCGGAGAGCTCGAGCACGCCATTCGATTCCATCGCGTGCTTGGTGGCGAAATCATACTCGTCGTTGATGTCGCCGATGACCTCTTCGATGAGATCCTCGAGCGTCACGATCCCCGCCGTCCCCGCGTACTCGTCCAGGACGACGGCCAGGTGCGCGCGGCGCTTTCTGAGATCGTCCAGGACGCGCTCGGCCCGACGGTTGTCCGGCACGTAGACCGCCGGGCGAACGTACTCCGCGAGGGCGAACGGCTTCCCGTCTGGATGCAGCCACAGATCCTTCGCGAGGAAGACCCCGATCACGTCGTCGAGCGACTCCCGGTACACCGGGTACCGCGAATAGCGCTCCCTACGCACCGTCTGCCACACCTCGTCTTCGGTCGCGTCCTCCGACAGCGCGACAATCTCGGTGCGGGGACGCATGACGTCACGCGCGCGCTTGTCATGGAAATCGAAGACGCCGGCCAGCATCGCGGTATCTGTCTCGTTCAGCCTCCCATGGTCGCGCGAATGCAGGACGAGCAGCCGCAACTCTTCTGGGGAGTGAACCAGCTCGCGCTCGGCCGCGGGCTGAACGCCCAGCAAGCGAAGCAAGCGGTTCGACGCGCCGTTGAGGAACCAGATCATCGGGTAGGCCAGCGTCGAGAACAGGATCAGCGGACGTGCCACCACCTTGCTGACCGATTCAGCCTTGGCGAGGGCGACGCTCTTGGGCGCCAGCTCCCCGATCACGATGTGCAGGAACGTGATGATCAAGAATCCGATCGTTATGGCGGCCGTCGAGTGTGTCACCGCGGCGGACGCCGTAATCCCCAACCAGCGGAAGGCGCTATCGACCAGCGTCGTGAGCGCCGGCTCGCCGATCCATCCCAGGGCCAACGAGGCCAATGTGATGCCGAGCTGGGTCGCCGAGATGTAGCGATCGAGGTTCGTGAGCGCCTTCTGGACGACTTTGGCCCCCCGATCGCCATGAAAGGCCAGTTCGTCAATGCGGCTGTGCCTGACCGCGACGAGCGCGAACTCGGCGGCGACGAAGAAGCCATTGGCCAGCACCAGAAAAACGACGAACCCCAGACGCGTTCCCATCCCAGCGCCAGAAAGGGGCTCGCCGGCGATATCGGCGAGCATCAGCATACCTTTGATAGAAACTCAGACTGAGGCGAATCGTCCAGAGATATAGCAGAATGCTAGACTCGGACTAACCTCGCTTCTCTCGCACTTTGCACGATAGCCCACTCCCAGCTCGCGAACGCACCTCTTCTAAGACGGTGCGCCCGCCCATCCAGGCCATGTTGGATCCGCGCGTCCTCCTGCGCTGGATCTATATAGGGCGTCTATCCATAGCGTCGGCCATTTTCATCGCGGCCGTGCTCGTTTGGACGCAGGCCGAGGCAGACAAGATCAACCTGCTGATCGCGTCGCTTGCGTTTGCGACGACGACGGCCGTGACAGTTGCCTCGGTGGCGTACTCCGAGATCTACCGGCGTCCGCTCCGCAGCAACTTCCTGTATCTCCAGAGCGTTTTCGACGCGCTGTTGGTGACGTCGGTCGTGCATGTGACCGGCAGTGCGTCCTCGCCGTTCGCCGCGCTGTACATCCTGATCATCGCGACGGCGACGTTGCTGCTCCCGCTCGGCGGCGGCATCCTCATCGCGGCACTCGGCAACGTCCTGTACGTCGCGGACGTCGTCTGGGCGGTCGAGGCGCTGACGACAGCGGTCTGGCTGCAACTCGGCGTTTTCGTCGCCGTCGCGCTGGGTATCGGATATCTGTCCGTGCTACTGCGCCGCGAAGGTGAGGGGAAGGCGATGCTCGTCGCCGAGCTGACGCAGCTCCGACTTCAGGCCGACGACATCCTCCGCAACATCCGCAGCGGCGTCCTCACCGTCGATTCCGAGGGCCGGCTGCTGTACGCCAATCCGACCGCGGAGCACATGCTCGGCCTCAGCCTGATGCGCCACTTAGGCCAGCCGGTGATCTCGATGATCGGCGAGGTGGCCCCGGAGCTCGCGCATGCCGTGCAGCGATCGGTGTCCGATCGGGTGCGTACCACGCGCGCGGAAGGGCTGGTGCGTACCGCGTCCGGCCAGATCTCCGTCGGCGTGACCACCACCTACACGGAAGGTGATGGAATGCGGACCAACCGGACGACCACGGCGATCTTTCAGGACATCTCCGATGTCAAGCGCATGGAAGCGTTGCGCCTGAGGGCCGAACGGCTGGAGGGGGTCGCGGAATTGTCCGCCGCGCTCGCTCACGAGATCAAGAATCCCCTGGCGTCCATTCGCAGTGCCGTCGAGCAACTGTCTCGGATTCCGCGTGCCGGCGACGACGAGCGGACCCTGACCGGGCTCGTGATGCGTGAGTCCGACCGGTTATCGCGTCTACTCACCGAGTTTCTCGACTTCGCGCGCGTCCGCGTGGCTCGCACGGATCAGGTGAACGTCGCCGACGTGGTGCGCGGCGCCGCCACGCTCGCGTCGTCGCATCCCGACCGCCGCGATGGCGTCCGCGTGACCTGCGCGGTTCCCGACAATGGCAAGTTGATGGTCGAGGGTGACGAAGATCTGCTGCACCGCGCGATCTTCAATCTGACCCTGAACGCTCTTCAGGCATCCCCTCCCAACGGCGAGGTTCGAATCGAGGCGTCGGTGCTCGACATCGAACAGTTGCCGCTCGGCGCGGGGTTCGAAGCCGGCAGCGTGGCGGTTCGGGTGAGCGATGACGGTCCGGGCATCTCCCCCGACATTCGTGAGCGTCTCTTCGATCCGTTCTTCACCACCAAGCCGGGCGGGAGCGGCCTCGGTCTCGCCGTCGTGCACCGGGCGATCGAGGCGCACCGTGGTCTCGTGTTCTTCGACGCCGCGGGGAAGGCTGGCGGAACGCGCTTCACCGTCATCCTGCCGCGCACGCACACGGGTGCGCGCACATCCTTCGGAGCGGTCATTTGATCGAGCCACAGGGCGGGCGTCCGAGCGTGCTCGTCGTCGACGACGAGGTCGCGATCCTCGATACTCTTCGCATTCTCCTGCGCAACGAGGGCTTCGATCCGCACCTGGCGCATGGCGGCCGGAAAGCCATCGACCAGATCGCGACACTTCGTCCCGATATCGTGCTCACGGACATTCGGATGCCGAATGTCGGCGGGGTCGAGGTCCTCGCCGCCGCGCGCGAAAGTGATCCCGACGTGCCGGTGATCCTGATGACCGCGCAAGCCACGCTGCAGTCGGCGATGCAGGCGGTGAACGCCGGCGCGTTCTACTACATCCAGAAGCCGTTTCGGAACGACGAGCTGATCGCGATTCTCAAACGTGCGGCGGAACATCGCCGCTTGCGCGTCGAAAACCGATCGCTGAAGCAGGAGATTCGGCGCCGAGAGAAGATCTCGGCGGATCGCCCGATCGGCTCGAGCAAGGTCTGGCTCGACATCCTGCGTCTCGCCGAGACCGTCGCGCCGACCGATTCCACCGTGCTGATTCAGGGAGAGTCGGGCACGGGAAAGGAAGTCGTCGCGCGATTCGTCCACGATCTGTCGAACCGAACCGATGCGCCGTTTCTCTCGATCAACTGCGGTGCGTTGCCCGAGAGTCTCCTGGAGTCGGAGCTTTTTGGACACGTGAAGGGGTCTTTCACCGGCGCGGTCAAGGACAAGATGGGCCTTCTCACCGCCGCGGCCAAAGGCACGTTCTTCCTCGACGAGATCGGGGAGACGACCCCCGCGACTCAGGTGAAGCTCCTCCGGGCGCTGCAGCACCGCGAGGTCATTCCCGTGGGCGCGACGGAGGCCGTTCCGATCGACGCGCGCCTGATCGCGGCGACCAACCGTGATCTGGAGGAGGACATCAAGTCCGGGCGGTTCCGCAGCGATCTGTACTACCGGCTCAACGTCATCGCGATCCATCTCCCACCGCTGCGCCAGCGGCGCGACGACATCCCGATCCTCGCCGAGCATTTTCTCCATCGCACGGCCATGCAGCGGAACGAAGAGCTCAAACGTCTCGATCCCGCGGCGGTCGAAGCGCTCCAGGAGTATCAGTGGCCCGGCAACGTCCGCGAGCTGGAGAACGCCCTCGAGCGCGCGGTGATCCTCAGCAACGGCCACGAAATCGGGCTCGACGTGTTGCCGGAGCGCGTGACCCAGCGAAAATCGGAACCGCTCATTTCCGCTCGTACGCCGTCCAATCCGACGCTCGAGGCCGTGGAGCGGGCGTACATCATGTGGGTGTTGCAGAACGAGGGCGGCAACAAGTCGCGCACCGCGGAGGTCCTGGGCATCGACCCGTCGACGTTGTATCGCAAGCTGTCGCGCTACGGCGTGGAGGGCGAAGCGTGAGCCGGTATCGCACACCGCTCCAGACCAAGCGCGTCACGCTGTCCGTGCTCATGCCGGTGTTCAACGAGCACGATACGATCGAGTCCATCGTCGAGGCCGTCCACAACGCGCCGGTGGCGCCGATCAAGCTGGAGCTCGTCGTGGTCGATGACTGCTCCACCGACGGCAGTCGCCCGGTGCTCGAGCGCCTGCATCAGGAAGGCCGCATTCACAAGCTGCACCTCCAGCCCGAGAATCGCGGCAAGGGCGCCGCCATCCGTCAGGCGCTGGGCATGAGCACCGGGGAAATCGTGATCGTACAAGACGCGGATCTCGAGTACGATCCCGTGGACTGGCCGGTGCTGCTCCAGCCGATCATGGACGGCAAGGCCGACGCGTGCTTCGGCTCGCGCTTCCTCGGCGGACCGCATCGCGTGCTCTTCTTCTGGCATTCGGTGGGGAACAAGCTGCTGACGATGTTCAGCAACATGCTCACGAACCTGAACCTCACCGACATGGAGACGTGCTACAAAGCCATGCGTGGGGAGCTGGCCCGTTCGATCCAGCCCAGGCTGAAGAGCGACCGATTCGGCTTCGAGCCTGAGATCACGGCGCGGCTGGCGAAAGCAAAGGCGCGCATCTTCGAGGTGCCGATCAGCTATTCGGGGCGCACGTACGCGGAAGGGAAGAAGATCAGCTGGAAGGATGGCGTCGCCGCTTTCTGGCACATTCTGAAATACAATCTCTTGCAATGAACCGCCGTTCCTGGTGGTTGCTGGCGCTCGTGATCGCGGCGCTGGCGCTCGTTGCGTCGGCGAACAGCATCGCCAATGGATTCGCGTACGACGACGTCTATCTGATCCTCAAGAACGCCAAGCGGATGCACTCGCTCGCGGGTTGGTGGCGGGAATTCGCGCACACGTATTGGCCCGAGGAATCCGGCGGAGACGGCTATCGTCCGCTCACCATCATCGCCTACAGGCTCGAGTGGGCGCTGGGGGGCGGAGCGCCCTGGGTGTTCCACGCGACGAACGTGGTGCTACACGTCGCTACGGCGATAGCCGTTTTCTGGCTCGCGTGCGGGCTCCTGCCGTTGGCCGCGGCATGGGTCGGCGCTGCCCTGTATGCCGTGCATCCTGTGCACGTCGAAGCCGTCGCGAGTGTCGTGGGCCAGTCCGAGCTCTGGGTCGCTCTGCTGACGACGCTCGCGGTGGGCTTGTACGTGCACGGCCGTCAAGTCGGCACACTCACGTGGAAACGCTGGCTGGCGATCGGCACTCTGTATGCGGCCGCGTGCCTGTTCAAGGAGCACGCGATCGTGATGCCCGCGCTGCTGTTGCTCGCGGAAGCCCTGGTGGTGCGCGATCGCGCGGGATGGCGCCAGCGGATTGCCCCGCTTCGCGTCCCCATGCTCCTCCTCGCCGTCGTCGCCCTCGGCTACATCTGGGCGCGCAGCCGAGTCGTCGTGGGCGGGCTCTCGGGTTTCCGCCCCTACATCGTATTCCAAGCGCTCAAGCTGTCCAGCGAAGATCGCGTCCTGACCATGGTCGGCGCGGCGCCCGAATGGCTGCGATTGTTCCTCTGGCCCGCGCGACTCATGACCGAGTATGCGCCGCCATACATCGACGTGGCGCAGGGTCCCAGCCTGACTCAGATCCCAGGGCTGCTGGTGCTGCTCGGTGTCCTGGGACTCGGCCTCGCGTGTTGGAAACGCAGCCCGGTGACGTCGTTCGGCATCGGATGGCTCGTGATCACCCTGTTGCCCGCGAGCAATTTTCTGGTTCCCGCTGGTTTCATCATCGCTGAACGCACCCTGCTCCTGCCGAGCATCGGAGCGATGATCGCGGTTGGCTCCGCGATACCGTGGCTGTACCAGCGTCTCGAAGGGCGACGCGCGCTGCAATACGCCGCGGCGGCCGCGGTCGCCCTTCTCGTCGTCCTCGGTGCGGCGCGAAGTTATGACCGAAATCCGGTCTGGAAGGACAACGAGACGCTCTTCAGAGAGCAGGTCAAGCTCTCTCCACAGAGTTATCGCGCGCACTTCATGCTCGGACAGCATCTGTTCGAGAACCGGCGCAAGACCGAGGGTGAGAAGTACTACCGCCGCGCCTTGCAGCTCTTCCCATACGATCCGTTGATGGCACTCGGTCTCGCCGAGCAGTACCGGCAAGCCGGAATGTGCCAACCCGCCATCACCATGTACCGTTGGCTGTTCACTCTCGAGCCGAAGGCGACGGAGGGGCACTACGGCTTCGCCTCCTGTCTCCTCGTGACGCTCCAGTTGGCCGAGGCCAAGCGTGAGGCCTTGGCGGCCATTCGCTCCGGCGTGAAGGTTCGAGACGCGCGCGAGATCATCGTGGCCGCGGACCACGCGCGTGACTCGCTGGCCACGCGACGTGCCCGCGGCGACACCCTGCCGCTGTCACTCCCGCTGACGCACTAGCGCCGCGCTCTGTGTCCGCCCGTCTCGCGCTTCGCACCGTAGCCGCGCTCTGCGCGGTGCTGGGCGTGTTTCCGCTGGCCAACGCCATGACCAACGGCGGCGCGATGCCGTGGTGGCCGCTGGCCGTGCGGGAGTGGCTGCTGCGCGGCGCGATCGTGCTCGCCCTCGCCGCCGTCTTGGCGGCGGTGCTCAACGGTCACATCGAGAAGGCCTATGACCGGGCGAGCCGCGAGCTGCTGGCGATACTGCCGCGCACGTTCGCGATCTCGACGTCGCTCCTTGCGTTCGTCGCCGCCGCGTTCTACGCCCGCTTCTGCTTCTCGGGCCAGCCATTCACCACGGATGAAATGGCGCAGCAGTGGCACGCCCGCATCCTCCTCAGCGGGCATCTCGCCGCGGTCGCGGAGCCGATGCGCGAGTTCTTCAATACGGCGCCCGTCTTCGATCGTGACGGCAGATGGTTCTCGCAGTATCCGGTCGGCGGTCCCGCGTTCATCGCGATCGGGACGCTGTTCAAGGCGGCCTGGCTCGTGAATCCACTGCTGCTCGCGTTCATCACGTGGCATCTCTATCGCTTCCTGGCGCTGGCGTTCGATGAGCTGAGCGCGCGCGTCACGACGCTGCTCTTTGTGATCAGCCCGATGGTGCTGATCATGGCGGCGAGCCAGATGAATCATGTGCCGGCGCTGGCCTTCACCATGCTCGCCCTGAGCGCACTCGCCCGGTGGGACGCGGCGACAGACGCCGGAACTCAGCGCCGTCAGGCGGCAGTGGTCGGTCTCGCGATCGGGATCGTCGCGCTGGTGCGTCCGCTCGACGCGGCGCTCGTCGGTACGGTGGTCGCCATCTTCCAACTCGGGCGCGCACGGCAGGATCGCGGACGCTGGACGTCGATTGCCGTGCAGGTGGCCGTTGGGTGCGTGCCGATCGCGTTGTTGCTCTGGTCCAACGCGCGCACGACGGGCAGCCCTTTCGTGTTCGGCTACGACGCGCTCAACGGCCCCGAACATCGTCTCGGTTTTCACATGGACCCCAACGGCCAGGAGCACACCCCGGAGCGGGGGCTTCTGATCGCGTCGGGCTACATGATGAGACTCAGCCGGTACCTCTTCGAATGGCCGGTGCCAGGGGTGCTCCTCGTCGTCGCGGGTCTCATGATGATCCGTCGCCCAACGCGATGGGACGTCCTCCTTGCGGCGTTGATCGCGGCGTTCATCGTCGTGTACGGCGCGTATTGGTTCGACGGATTCTTCGCCGGGCCACGATTCCTCTTCACCGTCGTGCCGGCGTTCGTCTACTTCGCGACCCGCGGTCTGATTGAGATCACGCGGGCGGTGCCGCGGCCGATCATTCATCGCGTGGCCCTCGCGACCGTTCCGCTGTGCGTGTTGCTGTCATGGGGCGGACCAGACGGTGTCTCCAGTGCGCGCGGACGGGTGAAGATGTATCGCGACCAACGCACGAAGCTGAAAACCGACATCGAGGCGCAGGTCGAGCGCTCTGGCCTGAAGAACGCGCTGGTGTTCGTCAACGAGGGATGGCGCGGACGTCTTCAGGCACGGCTTCGTGTGCTGGGCGTCTCGCAATTCCTCGCGGACCGAACGCTGTCGGAGGTCGACGCGTGCGCGCTTGAAACCGCTTTGGACATGGAGGACACCCTGGTGGCTCGCAGCGACAGCCAGCGAGTCGAACGGGTGATCGGGCGCGCGC
>Ga0070696_100002638_pt1 | contig 11887 bp, 12 predicted proteins | sample KBSK1253metaG_FD_65474 | JGI IMG/M metagenome (GOLD analysis project Ga0070696, IMG submission 65474) | Corn, switchgrass and miscanthus rhizosphere microbial communities from Kellogg Biological Station, Michigan, USA - KBS K1-25-3 metaG | ecosystem: Host-associated > Plants > Roots >... | reverse complement strand
GCCACGATCGCGAGGAGCAGCGCGAGCATGCTCGCGAAGGATCGCGTCATCACGATCGCGGCCTCGTCGCCGGCGGGCGAGACGAGGGTCAGATCCGCGTGCGCCGCCAGCGGGCTGTCGCCGCGACACGTGACCGCGAGCGTCGGATGACCCGCTCGACGCATCTGCTCGGCGACCGCGACCGCCTCCGACGTGGAGCCGGAGCGCGAGATGATGATCACGGGCTCGCGGGCTCCATCGGGCCCGATCAGCACGCCATCCGGTCGAAGAATGACCTCCGACAACGGGACCGCGAGCACGTCGCGGCGCAGGGTCGTGCGGGCCATCGCGGCGACGGCCTGGGCGAGGTAGTACGACGAGCCGGCACCCGTGATCACGATGCGCTCGGCCGAAGCGAGCAGGTCGCGCGCAGCAGTCGGCGCCGCGTCGGCCGCCGCGAGCGCGGCCTCGATCGCCTCGCCCGATGTCGAGCTCTCCCGCCAGGTGAGCAGCGCGCTGAGGTCGGTCATCGGTCGCGGAGCTCCACGGAGTACCGGTAGCGATCGCCGCGGACGGTGCTCCGGCAGAACTCGATGGGAGCATCGTCCTGATCGAACGCGATTCGGTCGACCCGCAGCGCAGGCTCGCCCCGGCGCTGGTCCAGGAGGTCCGCCTCATCGGCCGTGAGGAGGACGGGCTCGAACGTCTCCCGAGCCCGTGTGGGGCGGCAGCCGTACCGATTGAGGAGCGTGTCGTACAGGCGCACGGTCGAGAAGTCGATCGTCTCGAGCCCGGGGAACCGGGCTGCGGGCAGATGGCTGGTCTCCACGACGAGGGGGTCGGGACCGGCCAGGCGAAGCCGCCGGAGCGCCACGACCTCCGTGCCGGGGGCGATCCCCAGGGCCTCGGCGACCGCCTCCGGGGCGGGTTGGGTCCGGAGGTCGAGGACCCTGGTCCCAGGCGTCAGGCCGTGCCGCTCGATCTCGCGGCTGAACGAGTAGAAGCCGCCGATCGTGTGCTCGAACCGAGGCGCCGTGACGTACGTCCCGAGCCCACGCCGGATCTCCAGCAGGCCCTCCGCGATGAGCCCCGCCAGCGCCTGTCGGACGGTCGCCCGGCTGACGCCGTACTCCGCCATCAGGTCGGGCTCCGGCGCGACCTGCGCGCCGGGCAGGAGTGCGCCGTCGCGGATCCTCTCGCGCAGGTCCGCCTCGATCCGGCGGTACAGCGGCAGTCCTGGCGCAGCGGTCGGGCTCATCCCTTGATCCCGGTCAGGGCGATGCCGCGGACGAAGTGCCGCTGGGCGAGGATGAACAGGACGATCATCGGAAGGACGCTGACGAGCGCGCCCGCCATCAACAGCGGCCATCGCCCTACGTACTGACCCTGGAAGAGCGACAGGCCGGCGGTCACCGTGAGCGACTCCACGTCGCGCAGATAGATGATCGGGTCGATGAGGTCGTTCCAGCTCCACATGAAGGTGAAGATCGCGAGGGTCGCCAGCGCGGGCTTTGCGAGCGGCAGGTAGACATGCCGGTAGATGTGCCACGGGTTCGCCCCATCGACCCGTGCGGCGTCGCCGAGCTCGCGCGGGATCGCGAGGAAGAACTGGCGGAGCAGGAACGTCCCGAAGGCGCCGCCGAGAAACGCCCCCACCCAGAGCGGCTCCTGCGTCCCGATCCAGTTGCCACTCGTCGACACCGGATGGGGCAGGAGGCGATACAGGATGAAGTTCGGGACGAGCACGACCTGGAACGGGATGATGAGGGTCACGAGGAGGAGGGCGAACAGCGGCTCGCGGAAGCGGAACCGGAGCGCCGCGAAGGCGAACGCCGCCATGGAGCAGCTGACCAGCTGCCCGATCGTGTTGAGCGCCGCGAGCTTGGCCGAGTTGAGGAAGAACGACGCGAACGGGAGCGCGTTCCACATGTCGGGATAGTTGCGCCACTGCGCCGTGATCGGGAACAGGGTCGGCGGCGTCGCGAAGACCTCGGCCCGGGTTTTCAGCGACGTCGCGATCATCCACAGGAACGGGGCCATCATCAGCAGGCCGCCGGCGACGAGCAGCGTCACGAACAGCGCTCGCCGCACGGAGCGCAGGCGCCGGGCCGAGGACCGCGAGCGCGGCGGGCGGCGATCGGCAGCGACGGCCGCCGTCACCTGATCCTCACTGGTAGTGGACCCATCGCGACTGCGACCAGAAGTAGACCGCCGTGAACGCCGCGACGATCAGGAACAGGATCCAGGACGCCGCACTGGCGTAGCCCATCTTGAAGAACTTGAACCCGTTCTCGTAGATGAAGTAGACGACCGTGATCGTCGCTTCCGTCGGTTTCGGCTTGGCGAGCACGAAGATCTGGTCGAAGACCTGGAAGCTGCCGATCAGGCTGAGCACGCCGGTGAAGAAGATCGTGGGTGTCAACAGGGGCAGGGTGACGTGCCGGAATCGAGCCCGAGCCCCGGCTCCGTCGACGCTGGCGGCGTCGAGCAGGTCGGCCGGGATCGCCTGAAGGCCAGCCAGGAAGATGATCACGTTCACGCCCAGGCCTTGCCAGATCGACATCGCGATGATCGAGGGCATCGCCAGGGTGGGGTTGCTCAACCACTTCTGGGCCGGGATGCCGAAGACCCCAAGGACCTGGTTGAGCAGCCCCGAGTCCGCGCTGTAGATCCACTGCCAGACGAGGGCGATCGCGATCGTCGAGGTGACGACCGGCAGGAAGTAGGCGGTCCGGATGAAGGCGATGCCCCGGATCCGTGCGTTGAGCGCGAGGGCCAGCCCCAGCGCGATCGTCAGGCCGACCGGGACCGAGACCGCCGTGTAGAAGAACGTGTTCCGGAGCGCCTTCTGGAACCGATCGTCCGACAGCAGCGCGAGGTAGTTGTCCAGCCCGACGACCTTCGGCGCGGTCAGCAGGTCCCAGCGCGTCAGGCTGATCGCCAGCGTCGCCAGGATCGGCCCGGCCGACAGGACCGCGAGGCCGAGCAGCGTCGGAGCGAGGAAGAACGCTGCCCACCGACCCTCCCCGGCCAGGGGGCCGCCGGCCCGCCACCTGGCGGAGCGGCGGACCGCGGTCACTCCGCCGCTCCCACTGGCCGCGCGGGACGTCACTGGCTCGCGAGGATCGCGTCGAGCTTCGGCAGGACGTCGGTCAGCGCCTGCTTCGCCGTCTTCTTCGGCTCCGTGAAGACGTTGGCGTCGAGCTCCGTCTGGAGCTCCGTGGTCCAGTCGTTGTAGCCCTTGAACGAGGGCTTGATCCGGGCGTAGGCGATCGCATCGGCAAGGACCTTGGCGCCATCGAACGAGGTCGCGAACGGCCCATTGAGGACGTCCTTGTTTGCCGGCAGGGACGCCTTGAGCTCCATGATCTTCGTCTGGGCCTCGGGGCTCGCGAGGTACTTCACGAACGCCCAGGCGGCGTCGGGGTTCTTCGTGCCCTTGTACACGACCGCGCCGGTCGGGTTGATCGACGTGGCCCGACCCGCGGGCCCCTTCGGCAGCGGCGCGATCCCGAAGTCCAGGCCGGCGGCCAGGTGCGTCGCGACGAGCCAGGAGCCGTTCGCCTCCATCGCCGCCTGGCCCTGCTCGAACGCGTCACCGAGGGCATCGGTGATGGCCGCATCGGGCATGACCTTGTGCTTCCAGATCAGGTCCTGCAGGAACTGGAGTCCCGCCGCCGCCTGGTCGCTGGCCACGAGGCTCGTCTTGTGGTCGGCGGAGATGATGTCGCCGCCGCTCTGCCAGACGAGCTCCGACCAGAAGTTCTCCATGTCGGTCGACTCGGTGTAGAACCCCCACTGGGTGGTCTTCCCGCTGGCGTCCTTGAGGGTGAGCTGCTTCGCGACAGCGACCAGCTTGTCCCAGTCCCATGTGTCGTCGGGATACGGGATGCCGGCGGTGTCGAACATCTTCTTGTTGTAGTAGAGCGCGACGACGTTCAGGTCCCGGGGCAGGCCGAACTGGCCGTCAGGCGTCGTGAAGTCGGCGACCGCCTGGTCCGCGAGCTGGCCCAGGTCATAGCCATCCCGCTGGATCAGGGGCTTCAGGTCGAGCAGGACATCGCGCGTCTGGTAGTCGGGGAAGAGCGGCCCGTCCATCGCGAACACGTCGGGAGCGTCGCCACCGGCGATGGAGGTCTGGAGCTTGTCCCAGTACGGCTCCCAGTCGGAGACGGTGACCTTCACGGTGATCTGCGGGACCTTCGCGTGGAACGCGTCGACGATCGCCTGCTGGTTCTTGATCTCCTGCGGATCGCCCCAGATCGAGTAGCTGATCGTCGCCTCCGGGCCGGTGTAGCCGGCGTCGCTCGGAGCCGCGGACGGCGAGGTTGCCGGCTGACTGGCCGGCGCCGCCGCGCTGGTGCTCGGAGCGCCTGTGGATGGTGTCGCCGTCGTCCCGCCGCAGGCCGACGCGAGGATGGCCGTCGCGCCGATGAGGGCCGCTAGCCGTCGCCCCGTGCCGCCGGGTTCGCTTCTACCTGTGAACATCTGATCCTCCTCCTAGCCGGCTGCCGCCCCGCCGAGCCAGGCGGGCAGCCACTCCGCCTCGGCTTCGATCATGTCCTCGGTCAGACGCCATGCGTCGTCGAGGGTCAGGTGGCTCTGGACGATCGGGTCGGTCATCACTGCGTGGCCGATCGCCGCGCGGTCGCGATCGAGCGCGGCCCGGACCGTCAGGCCCTGCATGTCGACCGCGCCGCGGACGTACGCGGCCAAGTGAAGTGGCAGGGGGCCCATCGCGACCGGGTGGACCCCGAGTCCATCGACGAGGCCCGGCACCTCCACGCAGGCGCCGGCCTCCAGGTTCGGGATCAGGGCCCCGCCGTTCATCGCGTTGACGACGATGCGGGCCGGTGCGCCGGTCGTCATCGCCTCAGCGATCGTCGCCGCGTACTCGCCACTGCGCTCGATCTCGAATGGCTCCCCGGCGTCGAGCATCCGCTTCGTCTCGGCGTACTCGTCGAGGTTGTGCGCGACGCGATCGAGGTACTCGCCGATCGGGACATGGAAGCGCTCGACGGCGTCGCCCGCCGCGTCGCTCTTGCCGATGTACCAGGGGTTGTATTCCGCGTGGTGCTCGGACGACTCGGTCGGGTAGAAGCCGAGTCGACCGAAGAGCTCGGCGCGGACGAGGTCATCGTCCGGCGTCCGGCCCGCCTCGACAAAGGCCCGGAGGTCCGGATACAGGTCCCGGCCGCGGTGCTCCAGGCGGAGGAGGAACGCATGGTGATTGACGCCGGCAGACGCGGCATCGACCTCGTCACGCGGCAGACCCAGGTACTCCGCGAGCCGGTCGACCGTCCAGAAGACCGAGTGGCACAGGCCGACGACCCGGATGGCTGTCGCCTCCGACATCGCCCGGACCAGGATCGCCAGCGGATTCGTGTAGTTCAGGAGGAATGCGTCCGGGCAGATGTCCTCCATGTCGCGAGCGATGCCCAGGACGACTGGGATGGTGCGGAGGCCGCGGAAGACGCCACCGACGCCGACGGTGTCGGCGATCGTGTAGCGAAGCCCGAAGCGGGCCGGCACGTCGAAGTCGACCTGCGTCGCGCGCGCACCGCCCACCTGGATCGTGTTGACCACGAAGTCGGCGCCGCGGAGGGCCTCGCGCCGGTCGAGATGCGTCGAGATCGACGGCGTCGCGTCAAGCGCGGACGCGGTCCACCGCGCGATGCGCTCGGCGGTCACGAGCCGGTCGGGGTCGATGTCGTGGAGGGCGATCTCGGCAGACCGGAGGGCGGGCGAGGACAGGATGTCGCCCAGCAAGTTCTTCGTGAACACGACGCTGCCGGCGCCGATCAGGACGATCCGAGGCACGCACTCCTCCGCGACGGTCGTCATCCGGACGTACGGACGTCCGGATGTCAACGTAGCAGGTCGGGATGCGGCGCGCAATCCTTTCGAGCAGTGCCCGGGGCCGCTCCTTCGGCCGTGACAGAATCTCCTCCAGATGGAGTGGACTCGCGGCCCCTACACGATCACCACCGATCCGGACCGAATCGACCGGGCCGCCGTCCGGCGATTCCTCGCGGATTCCTACTGGGCGGCCGATCGACCCGCGGACGTCATCGACCGATCCCTCGACCGGTCACTCGCGTTCGCCCTGATCCACGACGGCCGGCAGGTCGGCATGGCTCGCGTCGTGACGGATTCGGCGACGTTCGCCTGGCTCTGCGACGTCTACATCGAGCCGAAACACCGCGGCGGCGGTCTCGGCCAGTGGCTCGTCTCCGTCGTGCTGTCGCACCCGGATCTCGAGGGCGTCGGCCGCTGGATGCTCGGAACGAGCTATTCGCACAGCCTGTACCGGCGGTTCGGCTTCGACGACGTGCCGCCCGGCAAGTTCATGATGCGTCGCCGCGACGCCGGGAGCGCCGACCCCGGCTAGCCGGTCCGCTCCTCGCCCGGCGTGGGCCCCGATGACGAAGCCGACGGCGGCGAGCCGTGCGCGGGAAATGTTGTCGGGATCGGGCGACCTGGGCGGGTATCGTCCCGAGGTGCCCGCCCGCGTTCCCATCCTCTCGGCTTCGGCTGCGCGCCGGATCGCGCTGGCCGCCCAGGGGTTCGCCGAGCCGCGTCCGGCCGGGCGTGTGGGACGCCGGGAGCTGCGGCGCCTGGTCGACCGGATCGGCCTGATCCAGATCGACTCGGTGAGCACCCTGGTCCGGGCCCACGAGCTGCCGGCCTTCGCCCGGCTCGGGCCGTATCCCCGGACGCTGATCAAGGACAGCACCGAGCGGCATCGCGACCTGTTCGAGTACTGGGGCCACGCCGCGTGCCTGATGCCGATCCGGACGCAGCCGTTGTGGCGGTGGCGGATGCACGCGATGCGCGACCGCGAACGCCGCTGGGTCGACCGCATCCAGCGCGAACGGCCGGGTTACGTGGACGCCGTTCTTGCGGAAGTTCGCGAGCGCGGGCCGATCACCGCCGGAGAGCTGTCCGACGGTGGCGCGGCGACCGGCCCGTGGTGGGGCTGGGCCGACGGCAAGGTCGCCATCGAGCATCTGTTCTCGATCGGCGAGCTCAGCGTCGCGAGCCGCCGCAACACCTTCGAGCGGGCCTACGACGTGACGGAGCGCGTGATCCCAGGGGCGGTCCTCGCGGCCGCGACGCCATCGCTCGAGGACGCCCATCGGGAGCTCGTCCGGATCGTGTCGCGGGCCCTGGGCATCGCGACGCGCAAGGACATCGCCACGTACTTCTACCTGGCCGCGGCGCGGGTGTCCCGGAGCATCGCCGAGCTCGTCGAGCTCGGCGAGCTGGAGCCGGTGATGGTCGACGGCTGGTCCGATCGTGCGTACCTGGCCGCGGGTGCGCGCCGCCCGCGTCGCGTCGACGCCCGGGCGCTCCTGGCCCCGTTCGACCCGCTCGTCTTCGACCGTGCCCGCGTCGAACGGCTCTTCGGGATGCGCTACCGAATCGAGATCTACACACCGGCGGCGAAGCGCGTCTACGGCTACTACGTCCTGCCATTCCTGCTCGGCGAGGCGCTGGTCGGGCGGGTCGACCTCAAGGCGGACCGGGCGCGGTCGAGCCTGGTCGTGCAGGCTGCCCACGGCGAGGTCGGCGTCGATCGAGCGGCCGTCGCGGCGACGTTGGCCGACGAGCTGCGACTCATGGCGGAGTGGCTCGAGCTGGAGAGGATCGAGGTGCGTCCGGCCGGCGACCTCGCCGTTCCGCTCAGCTCGTGCGTGTGAGCGGCTGAGCGAACCCCGCCAGGATCTCCTCGAGCAGGGCGTTGAACCGCGCGGGATCCTCGAGCATGGGCCAGTGCCCGACGTCCTCCATGACGATGGCTCGCACCCCGTATTCCCGGAGGGATCCCACGTCGGGCGGGCGGAACGCCGGGTGGATCGAGACGACCGGCGCTGTCAGGCGCCGCAGCCCGGCGGCCGCGGGACCCTCGTTGCTCACCGCGTGTTCCAGGGCATCGATCGCGATGTCCGGCGGTCGGCTCGACATCTGGGCGGCGACCTCCTCGACGAGCGCCGGGTCGGAGGAAGGGACGAACAGCCGGCCGACGAGGGCTCGTGTCGCGCGGACGAAGTCCTGCCGAAACGGCACGGCGAACGCTTCGATCTCCTCCGGATCGCGACGCTCGTCCAGCGACGAGTACGTGTCGACCCAGACGAGACCGCGGACGCGATCGCCGAGTAGTAGAGCCGCCTCGACGATCACGTCGCCGCCCATCGACTGACCCACGAGCACGACGTCGTCGAGCCCGAGCCGATCCACGACCGCGGCCACGTCGCCACCGAAGGCCGGCATGGTCCACTCGCGCCGGCCACCACCCGACTCACCATGCCCGGCGAGGTCGACGGTCACGACCTGATGCCGGTCGGCGAACGCGGGTACCTGGTACCGCCAGTGCGAGCGATCGCAGGACCAGCCGTGGACGAAGACGAGAGCCGGGCGCCCGGCGCCGTTCGTCTCGAAGTGGATCGGGATCCCGTCCGCCCCGACGGCGACATCCTTCATCGGAAGGAGGATAGGCGGACCGGAAGCGACGACGGCGGTTATCGTCGGGCGCGTACATTGCCGACATGGCCGCGGTGACTGGGTACGTCGTGGTGGCGACGATCGCCGTCGCGCTCGCCCTCCGCATCGCCGGCCCGCGGTGGACGGTGCGACGCGATCCGACGTTCGAGCTGCAGGACGTCGCCGGTCGCTTCGTCGGCGTGATGAGTGGCCTGGCGGGACGTCGGTGCTGGCCGAGCGCTGGCATCTCGTCCTGGTGGCCTACGCAGAGTCGGCGATGGTCCTCGTCGGCTTCCTGCTGCTCGCGGTCGTCCATCTGATCTAGCGGTGGGTTCCGGCGGACAGACGGAGGCGCCTGGAGCTGTGCTCCTGGCGCCACTCATGAGACGACGTCAGGTGAGCAAACTCATCGGTCCGCGCGGTCCAGCCAGTCGCCGGACGGGATCGGTTCGGCCGACGCGGGGAGCGCCCTGGCCAACGAATAGGCCCAGGCTTCCGCGACGGGACCGTCGTGCACGGCCACACGTCGACGGAGGTATTCCGAGCCCGCCTCGTCGCCAGGGTCGTAGGCCTCCAGCTCGTCCAGGCGGGCGAGCAGCTCGGCTTCGGCGAGGCGGTAGAGCTCGACGACGACCTTACCGTCGCGGCCAGGAACGAACGCCGGGAAGGCATACGGCCGCTCGTCGTTGCGCGGCAGGCCGAACAACGCCCCGGCGATCGTCCCGCGCCCGAGGAGCTGCGACGAGCCGAGCAGCGGGTGGTTCCGCTCGCCGCCGCGGAGCGTGCCGTAGACGGCAACGATCGGCCGGTCGTCGGCGGCGCCGGCCCGGCGGCCTCGAGTTCGCGCGATCACCTCGGCCAGGGTTCGGATGCCCGGTTCGATCGCCGACTCCTCGATGGCCCCGTAACCGAACACCAGCGCGGGCGGGCCGGGGGCGATCCGTCGCGACGAGACCCCGGCGAGCCCGATCTCCGCCGCATCCGCGGCCGCGAGGATCGCCGACTCGTCGACGTCAGGTCCGTCCGACGGGAGCCAGGCGAGCACGTGCAGCCCTGCCGAGGCGCCGATCGGACGGAGGTCTGGCAGGTGCCGGCTCAACGCGGCGAGCAGCGCATCCCGTCGCCGACGGTAGATCGGGCGCATCCGCCGCAGGTGATGGTCCAGCTCGCCGCGCTCGATGACGTCCGCGAACACCAGCTGGTCGAGCGCCGCGGAGCCCATGTCGGCGGCGTACTTCGCGCTCGCGATCGGCTCGACGAGCGCGTCCGGGACGACGAGCCAGCCCAGCCGGAGCCCGGGCGCGAGGATCTTGCTCGCGGAGCCCGCGTAGACGACGTGGTCCGGGCGGAGTCCCTGGATCGCGCCGATCGGCTGACGGTCGTAGCGGAACTCGGCGTCGTAGTCGTCCTCGATGATCGTGGCGCCACGCGCTGCCGCCCAGGCCACGAGCGCGGCGCGGCGCTCCGGAGGCAGGACGCCGCCCGTCGGGTACTGGTGGGCCGCCGTCACGAGGACGGCGTCGGCGTCCGTCGCCTCGAGCCGGTCAACCTGGAGCCCGTCGTCGTCGACGGGGATCGCGACCCAGCGCAGACCCGCGGCTTCGATGGCGGCGCGGTACTCGGGGTCGGACGGGTCTTCGACCGCGACCGTCACGGCGCCGGCGGCCGCCAGCGCCCGGGCCGTCAGCGCGAGGCCCTGGGCGAACCCGGTCACGATGACGATGTCGGCCGGATCCGCGGCCGTCCCGCGGACCCGATTGAGGTACGCAGCCAGCGCGGTCCGCAGCTCCGGTGTCCCGTGGCCGGCGCCGTAGGTGAGGCGGTCGCTCGGCGCGGTCTGGAGAACGCGCCGCAGCGCGCGGAGCCAGACGCCGCGCGGGAACTCGGTGACGTCTGGCCGGCCGGGACGGAAGTCGTAGCGGTACGTCGGCGGTGTCGGCAGCGCACGCGACGCCAGCGCACCGGACGCGGCATGAGCGACGCGGGTCGATCCGCCGGGCTGCGTGACGACGTAGCCCTCGGCGACGAGCTGCTCGTAGGTCTCCACGACGATCCCGCGGGAGACGCCCAGCTGCGACGCGAGCGCCCGGCTCGATGGGAGCGCCGAGCCTGACTCGAGGCGGCCGTCGCGGATCGCCGCGCGGAGGGCGCGCTCCAGCTGTCGATGAAGCGGATCGGGACTCATCCGGTCGAGGGCGACGAGCAGCTCCAGCCCAGAACTGGTCTTCGATCTTGCCATCGGACCGGACCTTATCAGAGGACCGGTTTCGCGGCATGATCACCTCGTCGAACCGAACACTACCCGCGCGAAAGGAGGCTCCGATGGACGCCTTGACCATCCTGTTCATGCTCGTGACTGTGCTGATCCTGCTCGGAACCGCTGCCGCGATCGGCGGCGTCGACAGCCGCGACGGGTTCGCCGGGGACCACCTCCGGCCGAACTTCAGCTGAGCGATGGCCACCTGGGACGAGCTCGCCGCGGCCGCGCCCGACATCGCAGAGGCCGGCCGCCGGCTCCTCACCCGGTCCGGGATCGGGGAAGCGCTGCTTGCCACGGCACGAGCCGGCGGCCTGCTGCGGATCAATCCCGTCTACGCGGAGATCGTGGACGGCCACCTCCTGACCTTCGTCCAGGCCGGCTCGGCGAAGCGGGCCGACCTGGAGAGCGACGACCGATACGCCCTCCACACCCACATCGATCCTCTCGCCCCTGACGAGTTCGCGGTCCGCGGTCACGCCCGCGAGGTGGTCGACCCGGCCCTCCGCGAGCGCGCGCTGGCGGCGTGGGCGTTCGACGGCAGCCAGTACCCGCTCTTCGAGCTCGACATCGAGCAGGCCCAGCTCGGCCGGCGCCCCACGCCAGACGACTGGCCGCCCGTCTACACGTCCTGGCGCGAGGACTGACTCCGCGCTGATCAGGCGGGAGTGTCGATCGCAGCGGCGGCGTCCACGATCGCGGTCGCGAGCTCGTCGACGTCGGCGTCCGTCGCGGGCGTCGCGATCGCGCCCATCCCGCGCGGGGCAAGGTAGTACCCCGCCAGCAGAAGCCGGACGAACAGATCGGCGGCGCCGGTGCCGGTGGCCACGGCCGACGCGGCCGTATGGTCCCCGAGCCGGATCTGGAACAACGATGCCGCGGTGTCGACCCGAACGCCGACCCGCCGGATCGCGGCGCGATTGGCCACGGCGTCCCGGAGCCGACTCGCCCGGCCGGCCAGCGTCGTGTAGGTGGCGGGGGTCAGCTGGGCCAGGGTCGCCAGCCCGGCCGCGGCGCCGACGGGATTCCCGTTGAACGTGCCGCCGTGGGTGAGGGCGCCGGATCGGCGGGCGTCGAACCGATCCATGATCTCCGCCGCGCCGCCGAAGGCCGCCAGCGGGAACCCGCCACCGATGATCTTGCCGAGCGTCGTCAGGTCCGGCCGGA
>Ga0070696_100002633_pt1 | contig 11898 bp, 11 predicted proteins | sample KBSK1253metaG_FD_65474 | JGI IMG/M metagenome (GOLD analysis project Ga0070696, IMG submission 65474) | Corn, switchgrass and miscanthus rhizosphere microbial communities from Kellogg Biological Station, Michigan, USA - KBS K1-25-3 metaG | ecosystem: Host-associated > Plants > Roots >... | reverse complement strand
GCGAACTGCAGCGCCACGACCTGCGGGCTGGCATGGATCGAGTAACGGCCGCACATGGAGCGGAGGTTACAATGGCCGCTGGATGATCATCCAGTCGCTGCTGGACACCGACCTGTACAAGTTCACCATGATGCAGGTCGTGCTGCACCACTTCCCGGGTGCGCAGGTCGAATACAAGTTCAAGTGCCGTACCGAGGGCGTCGACTTCCGTCCCTATCTCGACGAGATCCGCGAGGAGGTTAAGGCGCTCACCGAGCTGCGCTTTCGCGACGACGAGCTCCTCTACCTGCGCAGCTTGCGCTTCATGAAGTCCGATTTCGTCGACTTCCTCGGCCTGTTTCATTTCAGCGAGAAGTACGTGCGCATCGGCCCGGGGGAGCGCGCGGGCGAAATGGACATCACCATCCGCGGCCCCTGGCTGCACACCATCATGTATGAGATTCCGGTGCTCGCGGTCGTGTCGGAGATCTACTTCCGCCGCACGCAGCCGCATCCGGACATCGACGAGGGCCGCCGGCGCCTGAAGGCCAAGATCGATCTGGTGCGCACCGTGGAGAAGGAGCTCGACTTCCGCATCTCGGACTTCGGCACGCGCCGGCGCTTCTCGCGGGCCTGGCACGAAGAGGTCTTGCAGACGCTGAAGCGCGAAGTGCCGGAATACTTTGCCGGCACCTCCAACGTCTGGTTCGCGATGCGCAACAACATGACGCCGCTTGGCACCATGGCGCATGAGTACATGCAGGCCTGCCAGGCGCTCGGGCCGCGGCTGCGCGACTCGCAGACCTTCGCTTTCGACGTCTGGGCGCAGGAGTACCGCGGCGACCTCGGCATCGCGGTGGCCGATACCTACGGCACGGACGCGTTCCTGCGCGACTTCGACATGTACTTCTGCAAGCTGTTCGACGGCGCACGCCACGATTCCGGCGACCCCTTCGACTGGGGCGAGAAGCTGATCGCCCACTACCGCAAGAACCGCGTCGACCCGCGCACCAAGCAGCTCATCTTCTCCGACCAGCTGTCGTTCCCGCTCGCCATCGCCATCGCGCGGCGCTTCCACGGCCGCGCCATCACCGCCTTCGGCATCGGCACCAACCTCACCAACGACCTGGGCTACGAGCCGATCAATATCGTCATCAAGATGACCGAGTGCAACGGCCAGCCGGTGGCCAAGGTCTCCGACTCGCCAGGCAAGACCGTGAGCAAGGACGCGGGTTACCTGCGCTACCTGCGCCAGGTCTTCGGCCTCGAGCCGGCCGAGAAAATCTGAACGGCGGCGCTTTTTCCCGCACCGCGCTGGCGGTGCTTGGGACGTGCTTCGCGCTGAACATGTTCGGCCGCGGGCTCGGCGACACCTACGTCGTGTTCGTGCTGCCGCTCGAGCGCGACTACGGCTGGACGCGCTCTCAGCTGACCAGCGTCTATTCGATCTACCTTCTGATGCACGGCTTTACCTCGCCGCTGGTCGGCGTGATCTTCGATCGCCTCGGGCCGCGCTGGGTGTACACGACCGGTCTCGCCTTCATGTGCGGGGCGTTCTTTCTCGCCGCCGGCCTCTCGAACCTGTGGCAGTTCTACCTCTTCGTCGGCGGCCTGGTCGGCATCGGCGTCAGCCTGACGGGCATGGTGCCCGGCTCGGCGCTCATCGCGCGCTGGTATCGCGAGCGTCTCTCCAGCGCGATCGGCATCGCGTTCTCGGCCGCCGGCGTCGGCACCATCATCTTCGTGCCGCTCACCCAGGAACTGGTCGGCGACTATGGCTGGCGCCTTGCTTACCGCGTGCTTGCCACTGTGCTGCTGATTCTCGTCCCGGTGGTCGCATTCTTCGTGCCTTGGAAGCGCTTCTATGCCGGCCATCCCGAGCGCGTGGCGTCGGCGCGGGTGAGCGCCGGCGAGGGCTGGACGCTGCGCAGCGCGATGCGCACGCCGCTCTACTGGGGGCTTTGCCAGGTGTTCTTCTTCACGGCGAGCGCGATGTTCACGGTCATCGTGCAGCTCGTCGCGTTCTTCGTCGATGTCGGTTTTTCTCCGATCACCGCGGCGAGCGCCTTCGGCGCGCTCGGCCTCATGTCGGCGATCAGCGTGATGGGCAGCGGCTTCACCTCCGACCGCTTCGGCTATCGCCAGACCATCACCGCCACCTTCATCGGTACCGCCACCGGCATGGCGATGCTGCTCGCCCTCACGTACGTGCCGTCGCACCTCCTGCTGGTGCTGTTCGTGCCGGTCTTCGGCTTATGCATGGGCGTGCGCGGCCCGCTCGTGTCGTCGATCTCGACACGCTACTTCGCCGGACCGAATGTGGCGACCATTTACGGCACCATCTACGCAAGCAATGCCATCGGCGCGGCTTTCGGCTCGCTGATGGGCGGCCTGCTGCACGACCTCACCGGCGGTTACCGTGCCGGGCTCGCGGTCGCGCTGGTGTGCGTGCTGATGGCGTCGACGCCGTTCTGGAGCGTGCCGGCGCTCAGGAATTTCCGCTGAGTCTAGGTTTTTCCACTAATGCGGCGCATGCGCCGCTCGCGCTCGGCAAGCGTGCAGCCGCGCAGATCCGCCACGCCGCGCTCGGTGACAAAAATGCCCGCTTCGCTTCGCGGCACCGAGACCGGGCCCGACAGGCGCTCTACCACCCGCGCGGCGGGCAGCGCCACGATGGATAGGCCGCCCGGCGACTGGTTGGCGGCACGGATGAAGTCGAGTGCGCCGCCGACGGCGCCCAGATAGCTGTCGCGCGCGACTTCGCCGTTCACCTGGCCGGTGAAATCGACCTGCACCGCCGAATTAATCGCGACGAAGCGCTCGATCCGCGCGAGCGTCGTCGCGCCATGCGTGACGTCCGAGGAAGTCAGGGTCAGCGCAGCGGTTTCGCGGGCCCAATCGAACAGCGCCCGCGTGCCCATGAGCGCGCCGCCGACACAACGGCGGGGGTTTACCAGCCGTACGTTCTCGCAGATCACGCCGGAGTGGTAATCCAGCGTGCGCCCGGCGAGCGCTCCAAGGATGGCGTTCGGCAATGCACCGATGCCGCATTCGATGGTGGCGCCGTCCGGCACCACTGGCGCCGCATGTCGGGCAATGGACTGCTCAAGCTCGCCCGGCGGGTCATAGCGCAGCTCGACTGGCGGGCGCGAACTTTCAACCAGCACGTCGAAATCGTCTCGCTGCAAAAGCGGTTGCGTGTGCGTCCACGGCACCTGCGGGTTCACCTCCGCAATGACCGCGCGCGCCACCTCAAGCGCCGGCGCCAGGTATTCAACGCCCAGGCCGAGGCTGTATTCGCCGCGCGCATTGGGCGGGCTCACCTGGACCATCACCACGTCACACGCCAGGCGGCGGCTCCTCAGCAGCGCGCCGAGCTGCGAGTAAGGCACGGGCAGGATGTCGAGCACTCCGGCGTCGGCGAGCGCGCGGTTGGTGCCGGTGCCGCAATAGGAGGTGAAGCGCAAATGATCGGCGTGCTCGGGCCGCAGAAGGCCGGAATAGCTCGAGCCGAGAAAGATCCGGCAGCCGGAAAGCGCAGCACGCTCGGCGATCAGCGCTTCGACCAGGGTCTGCGGCTCGGCGCAGGCCTGGCCCCATAGGAGCGCGTCGCCCGGGCGGATGACGCTCGCGAGATCAAGCTTCATCGGTCGAGCTCCTGGTCGTCGTAGGACGCCGGGTCCGAGATCGGCTCGATGTGCGTGAGGATCGCTGCATTCGGGATCATGGCGCGCATGCGCGCCTCGATTTCCTCCGATAGCCGGTGCGCCTGGGCCACCGTCCATGCATCGGGCACGAGGAGATGGAACGAGACGAAGCGTCGCGCGCCCGCCTGTCGCGTGCGCAGCGCGTGGAACGACACGCCGTAGCGGCGCGAATACTCGTGGAAGAGCTTCGTGACTTCGCCCTGGTCCTCGCTCGAGATCGCCGGATCGAGCAGCCCGCGCACCGAGCGGCGCATGAGGCCGAAGCCCGCCCAGAGGATGTGGAGCGAGACCGCCAGTGCGATGAGCGGGTCGAGGCGCAGCCAGCCGGTGAAATAAACGAGCGCGACGCCGGCGATCACGGCGGCGGAGGTCCATACGTCGGTCATCAAGTGGCGGCCGTCGGCCTCCAGGGTGATGCTGTGGTGCTCGCGCCCGGCGCGCAGCAGCACGATCGCCACCACGTAGTTGATGACCGAGGCCGCGACGGTCAACGTAAGGCCGGCGAAGGGCAGCTCGAGCGAGCGCGGCGCTATCAGCCGCGGCAGCGCGGCCCAGACAATCCCGGCCGCTGCCACGACGATGAGCGCGCCTTCGATCCCCGCGGAGAAGTACTCGGCTTTGGAGAGTCCGTGCGGATAGTTCTCATCGGGCGGCGCCGCAGCGAGGCGCAGCATCGAGAGCGCGAGCAACGCCGCCGCGAGATTGACCACCGATTCGAGCGCGTCGGAGAGCAGGCCCACCGAGCCCGTCAGCCACCACGCCAGCGCCTTCAGGCTGATGGTGGCGACGGCCGCGCCCACCGACAGCCAGGCGTAACGCTCAAGCGGCATAGTCGCGATACAGGCGGCCGAGCGAAGCGAGCGCGTTCGGCGGCCGGGACAATTCAACCAGCGCGATATGTCGCGGCTCGCCCGCACTCGCAAGGAAGCGCCGTATCTGCAGCGTGCCGGCCATCGCCGGAACATCGATCTCGCGCTCGGAAGCGACGAGCAGCAGCGCCTTTGCCAGCGGATGCGAGTCTGCGCCTCCCGGGTCGAGCTGCTCGCACGCCCAGCGCTTGAACAGCAGGCATCGGCCGAGGCAGCGCCGCGTCCACGGCGTGGCGTTGGCGAAGCGCTCGAGGTAGGCGGGCGAGTGCAAGACGCGAGCGCAATCGAGCTCGTAGGTCGCCAGATATTTGCCTTCGCCCGGTGCGCACGACGCCACCCAGCGCCGCGCGGAGCGAAACCCCGGGATCGCCAGCCGCTCCGGCAGATGCTCGGCGTCGTACCAGGCGTTGAATTCTTCTTCCATCGCCGCCGGCGGCTCCGTCATGGTTAGGAGCAGGCCGCGGCGAGCGGTCTGGTTGATCATCGGCAGCCCTGGCGACGGATGCTACCGCGTGCTCGCGTCCACCATGGAGCTTTTCGCAACGCGTGTTGACTAAGCGCGAGGCCGCGGGTAGTTCTCGCAATATAGCATCGGCCAACCGAGGAGGAAGTCGATGGACCTGCAACTGAAGGGCAAGATCGCGTGCGTCACCGGCGGCAGCGAAGGCATCGGCAAGGGCATCGCTGCGGCGCTGGCGCGCGAGGGCTGCGATGTGGCGATGTGCGCGCGCCGCAAGGATGTGCTGGAGAAAACCGCCGAGGAAATCCGGCGTGCCAGCGGGCGCAAGGTGCTCGCCGTCGCGGCCGACCTCACCAAGGAAGGCGACGCGAGGAACTTCGTCGAGAGCGCGCATAAGCACTTCGGCCGCATCGATGTGTTCGTCAACAACGCGGGCTCCGCTCCCGGCGGCGTCCTGGAAACGCTCTCCGAGGAGGACTGGCAGAAGGGCCTGCAGCTCAAGTTCATGGGCTACGTGCGCTGCCTGAAATACGTCCTGCCGATCATGAAAAGGCAGGGCGGCGGCCGCGTCGTCAACCTGATCGGCAACGACGGCGTGAAGGAGTCCTACTGGGAAATCGTGCCCGGCGCATGCAACGCCGCCGGGCAGAACCTCACCGTTGCGCTCGCCGCGCAGTATGGCAAGCACGGCATCAGCATGTGCGCCGTGAATCCGGGGCCGGTGCGCACGGAGCGCTGGGCGGGGCTGGTCAATGCGATGTCGCGCGACATGAAGATTTCGCACGACGAGGCGGACAAGCTCGCGCCCCGCTCGATCCCGCTTGGCCGCATTGCGGAAGTCGAGGAGTGCGCGAATCTCGTCGCCTATCTCGCCTCGCCGCTCGCGCACTTCGTGAACGGCACCATGATCGAGATCGATGGCGGCCAGCAGAAGCCGCTGATGGACGCCGCGCGCGGATGAAGCACGCATGAAGCCGGCCGCCTTCGCCTATCGCGCGCCGGCGAGCGTCGAGGAGGCGCTCGCGCTCCTCGAAGCGAACCGCGAGGCGAAGCTCCTCGCCGGCGGGCAGAGCCTCGTGCCGGTGCTGAATTTCCGCCTCGCGAGCCCGCCGCTACTCATCGACCTCAACCGCATCGACGCGCTTGCCGGCGTGCGCGAGGAGGCCGACGGTACGCTCGCGATCGGCGCGATGACGCGCCATCGGGCAATTGAAACGAGCGAGCGGGTACGCCGCGCGAACCCGTTGCTCGCGGCGGCGATGCCGTACGTCGCTCATGCACAAATCCGCAACCGCGGCACGATCGGCGGCAGCCTCGCGCATGCCGATCCGGCGGCCGAGCTACCCGCGGTGTGCCTCGCCTGCGATGCGCAGATGCTGATCCAGCACACTCGCGGCACGCGGCGCGTCGCGGCGCACGAGTTCTTTACCGGCTTCTTCAGCACGGCGCTGACGGGCGCTGAAGTGCTGGTCGAGGTCCGCTTCCCCGCCTGGCCCGCCGAGCGACGCGCGGGCTTCGCAGAGGTGTCGCGGCGCCATGGCGATTTCGCGCTCGCCGGCGTCGCGCTCACCGCCGACGTGAAAGACGGGCGCTGCGAGCGCGCGCGCATCGCGCTCTTCGGTGCCGAGGATTTGCCGCGCCTTGCACGGGCCGACATGCTGCTGCAACAGCCGCTCGACGCCAAGCGCATCGCCGAGGCGGCGCGCGCGGTCGCCGCCGGGTCGCAGCCGCGAGCCGATCACCACGCCTCGGCCGAATACCGCCGCGAGCTCGTCGAGGTGCTGGTACGCCGTGCGCTCGAGCAGGCGCTCGCCTCATGAATGGCGGCGTGCCGGTCACGATGAGCGTGAACGGCCAGGAGGTCTCGGCGACGCTCGAGCCACGCGTATCGCTCGCCGACTTTCTGCGCGAGCGGCTGAACCTCACCGGGACGCATCTGGGCTGCGAGCATGGCGTCTGCGGCGCGTGCACGGTGATCGTCGACGGCGCCGCGGTGCGCGCCTGCCTGCTCTTTGCCGTGCAGCTCGAAGGCGCCCGCGTCACCACCGTGGAGGGACTGGCGCCCGAGGGCGAGCTCACCGACTTGCAACGCGCCTTCCGGGAGCATCACGCCCTGCAATGCGGCTTCTGCACGCCGGGCTTTCTCACCACGGCGCACGCGTTCCTGCTGGAAAGACCGCAGCCCAGCGCGGACGAAGTGCGGGCGGCGCTCTCGGGCAATGTTTGCCGCTGCACGGGCTACCTCGGCATCGTCGAGGCGGTCCTCGCCACGGCGCAGGCGAGGGCGAAGGCGTGATGATCGGGCAGGCGTTGCCGCGCATGGAGGATCGGCGCTTCTTGAGCGGCCGCGCCTGCTTCGTCGACGACCTCAAGTTTCCCCGCATGCTGCATGCCGTCGTCGTGCGTAGCGCGCAGGCGCACGCGCTCATCCGCCACATCGCTACGCCGGCCGCGCGCGCCATGCCGGGCGTCGAGGCGGTATTCACGTTTGCGGATATCCAGCGCTACAAGGCGCTTATCCCGATCCGGCTCGGTCCGCTGCCCGGCTTCGAGCGCTACCTGCAAGCGCCGCTCGCTGACCGGCGAGTGCGCTATGTCGGCGAGCCCGTGGCTGTCGTGGTGGCGGAGAACCGCTACCTCGCCGAAGACGCGGCGGATGCGCTCGCCATCGAATACGAGCCGCTCGCGCCGGTGGTGGAGGCGCGCGCCGGCATGAGCGACACGTCCGTGGTTCATCCGGAGGTCGGCACCAACATCGGTACGCGCTATACCAGCGCCATCGGCGACGTCGCCGCAGCCTTCGGCCGCGCGGCGCACCGGCGCAAGGCGGCGTTCCGCTGCCATCGGCACAGCGCCATGCCGCTCGAGACGCGCGGTCTGGTGGTGGTGCCGCGCGATGGCAAGCTCGCCCTGTGGGGCGCGACCAAGGTCAACTTTCAGAACCGCCGCGCGCTCGCGCAGATGCTCGGTATTGCGGTCGATGCGATCGAGATGATCGAGACCGATGTCGGCGGGTCGTTCGGCGTACGCGGCGAGTTCTACCCCGAGGACTTCCTCATTCCGTTCGCCGCGCGAGAGCTTGGCCGTCCGGTGAAATGGATCGAGGACCGGCGCGAGCACCTGATCGCGGCCAATCATTCGCGCGAGATCGAATGCGAGCTCGAGCTCGCGCTCTCGCGCGAGGGCGAGATCCTCGGCCTGCGCGCGCAGCTCATCGCCGACATGGGCGCGTACGTGCGAACCAATGGCAGCGTCGTGCCCGCCAAGGCGGCCCAGTTTCTTCTGGGCCCGTATCGCATCCGTAATTTCCAGTGCGAGGTGATCGGCATCATGACGAACAAGACGCCGGTCGGCACCTACCGCGCCCCGGGACGCTACGAAGCGAACTTCTTTCGCGAGCGCCTGTTCGACATGGCCTGTCGCGACTTTGGCTTCGAGCCTGCCGAGTTCCGGCGACGTAACCTCATCCGCCCCTCGGAAATGCCGTGGTCGATCGGCAAGCTCGTGCCCTACGAGCCGCCGAGCGAGTATGACAACGGCGACTACCCGGCGATTTTCGACAAGGCGCTCGAGGCGTTCGACTATGCGCGCCTCGCGCGTCAGGAGGCGCGGCAGGCGGACGGCAAGCTGCACGGGGTCGGCATGGGGTGCTTCGTCGAGTCGAGCGGCGCCGGTCCCGCGGAAACCGCGCGCGTCGTCGTGCGCAAAGATGGCTTCGACGTTTATGTCGGCTCGTCGAGCTCCGGCCAGGGGCACGAGACCTCGATGGCCCAGATCCTGGCCGACGAGCTCGGCGTCCCGATGGGCGGCATTCGCGTGTTTCACGGCTCGACCGGCATCGTGCCGAACGGCTACGGCACCTACCACAGCCGCGCCATCGTCATGGGCGGCAGCGCCATTCTGCTTGCCGCGCGCAAGCTCAAGGCTGAGCTTGCGCACAGGTCGCACGGCGCGCCCATCGACTATGCGGCGTTCGCCGGCGAAGAGGCGATCGCCACTTTCGAGCAATCGAAGCGCACCTACACCTACGGCGCGCATCTCGCCCACGTCGCCGTGGACCCGCAGACCGCGCAGGTCGAGGTGCTGCGCTATCTCTCGGTCGAGGATATCGGCCGCGCCATCAACCCGCTGATCGTGCATGGCCAGGCGATTGGCGCCGCGGTCCAGGGACTGGGCGCCGCCTTCCTCGACGAGTTCAAGTACAGCGAGGACGGCCAGCTCCTCACCGGTTCACTCGCTGATTACCTGCTGCCGCTCGCGACCGACTTTCCGGTGGTCGAGGCGCTCACCTTCGAGAATTCGCCGTCGGCGCTGAATCCGCTCGGCGTCAAAGGCGCGGGCGAAGGCGGCATCGTCGCCGTCGGCGGCGCCGTCGCGAACGCGGTGGCGAGCGCGCTCCAGCCGCTCGGCGTGGAAATCACGGCGCTGCCGATGTCCCTCGACAACCTGTCCGCCGCCATTCGGGCAGCGCGCCGCAGCCGCTGACTATTTCGCATCCAGGAGGAAACGCATGCCCTTCGCCGTTTGCAAAGTTCCGATGGAGCACGTGCAGGATACCGCCGGCATCGAGGCGGCGATGCGCGAGTGGAAATTTGGCGCCGACGATATCGTCGCCGTGGTGGCGAAGACCGAAGGCAACGGTGGCGTGAACGACATCTCGCGCATCCTGGTCGACCGCGTGCTGCGCGACTTCCTGGTGCAGAAGGGCAGCCGCAACCGCCAGCAGGCGCTACAGGTGCCGATCGCGCTTTCGGGGGGCTGCGACGGCGTCATTTCGCCGCACTACAACATCTTCGCGCGCGTGCCGGACGACGCGGCGTCGCGCCAAAGCAAGGATGAGCTGCGACTGACGGTCGGCTTCGCGGTGTCGGAAAAGATTCTGCCCGAGGAGATTGGCCGGCTGCCGATGATCGAGAAAGTCGCGGCCGGCGTGAAAAAAGCGATGAAAGAAGCGGGCATCAGCGACTCCAAGGATGTGCATTTCGTGCAGACCAAGACGCCGCTCCTCACCGCCGAGCGCATCGCCGACGCCAAGCGCCGCGGCAAAGACGTGTTCAAGACGGAGATGATGGAGTCGATGGCAGTGTCGAACGCTACCGCGGCGCTCGGCATCGGCGTCGGCGTTGGCGAGTTCGACATGCCGCGGCAGGAGCAGATCGCGCGCGACCTCAACCTTTATTCCTCCGTGGCCTCCTGCTCGTCCGGCGTCGAGCAGGACGAAGCGCAGATCGTGGTCGTCGGCAATCGCAAGGGCATTGGCGGGCGCTTCCGCATCGGCCACTCGGTGATGAAGGACGTGCTCGATGTCGACGGCATCTACGCCGCGATCCGCAGCGCAGGTCTGGCGCTGCCGGAGCGGCCCCGCGCCGCCGACCTCGGCGGCGCGCTCGTCAACTGCTTCATCAAGTGCGAGACCGACCCGAGCGGCCGGCTGCGCGGCCGGCGGCAGGTGTCGCTGAACGATTCCGACATCCACCACACGCACCATACGAAAGCGGTCGTGGGCGCGGTGGCGGCGGCGGCGATCGGTGATCCGATGGTCTACTGCTCGGTCGCGGCGCTGCAGGCGGGGCCGGCGGGTGGCGGGCCGGTCGCGGCTATCATCGATGCGAGCAAAGTCAAATAGGCGAGGAGGACACATGAAGACCATTGCCAAAAGCCTGCTCGTCGCGGGCCTTTTCGTTTGCCAGCCGCTCTGGGCGCAGGAGATCACGCTGCTCACCACCGTGCTGCGCGTGGTGAATATTCCGATGATTGCCGGGCTTCACCTGCTCGAGAAGGAAGACGGCATCAAGGTGAGCGTGAAGGAGCTGCGCACGCCCGAAGCGGTGGTGCTCGCGGTCATCGATGGCCAGGGGCAGATCGGGCAGGGCTTCGCGCCGTTCTATCCGGCGGTGGAGAAGGGCGCGCCGATCCACGCGGTCATGGAGCTCTCGCGGCCCGAGTTCGTCATTTCCGCCCGGCAGGACCTCAAGACCCCGGCGGCCCTGAGCGGCGCGCGGCTCGCCTCGCACTCGCCGAAGTCGACGGTGCAGTCGCTGCTCGAGTTCTATTTCAAAGCGCATCCCGATATCAAGCCGAACATCGTCTTCATCCCCGAGGGCTCGCCTGCGCGGGCAAGCGCGCTCCTGCGCGGCGCAGTCGATGCCGCCGCCTTTGATCTCTCTTCGGCGAAGAACGTGCAGGACAGCGCGCCCGGGAAGTTCCATGTGCTGGTGGATTTCACAACGCAGCCGATCTCCTCGAGCGTGCTCTTCTTCAACCCGGCCTACGCCAAGGCGAACCCCGACGTGGTGCGCAAGACGGTGCTGCGGCTGGTCGATTCCTATCGTCGCGGCGCCGCCGACCCGAAGTTCTGGGTGCGGGAACGCGGCGAGACGTTGAAGGACATCGACGACGCGAAGCTCGAGGCACAGCTGCGCGATGTCGTAAAGATCGTCGACCTGAACGGCGGCATTGAGCGCATGCGCGGCGCACCAGCGGCACAGAACCTCTCGTTCCAGGTCACCGCCGGCAGCTTGAGCGGTCCGGCCACCAAGTGGAAGCCCGAGCAGTTCTACGACACCGCGCCGCTGGAAGCTGCGCTGAAACAGCTCGGCCGCAAGTGAAGCGATGGTTGCTGCGCGGAACGCCGCTCGTCGCGTTCCTCGCGCTCTGGCAATGGGCAGCATGGGTACCGGTGAGCTTCAACTTCCCGACGCCGTGGCAGACGCTGGCGGCGCTTGCCGAACTGCTCGGCTCCGGGGCGCTGCTGCAAGCGAGCGCGACGAGCTTGCAGTCGCTCGCGCTCGGCTTCGGGGCCGCCATCGTGATTGGCGTGCCCCTCGGGCTGCTGATGGGCGTGGTGCGCGGGGTCGGGCGTGTGGCGCGCGTGTACCTCGAT
>Ga0070696_100002632_pt1 | contig 11903 bp, 13 predicted proteins | sample KBSK1253metaG_FD_65474 | JGI IMG/M metagenome (GOLD analysis project Ga0070696, IMG submission 65474) | Corn, switchgrass and miscanthus rhizosphere microbial communities from Kellogg Biological Station, Michigan, USA - KBS K1-25-3 metaG | ecosystem: Host-associated > Plants > Roots >... | reverse complement strand
CTCGCCAAGCTGGGCGGGCGCATCTTCTTCGAGACCAAGCTCGAGCTCGCCGGCGTCAAATTCGACCTTTCGGGACACGGATGGCCGGTGAAACCGGAAAAATAACCCCGCATTTCGCTCTGGAGATCTGCGGCGTTCGCAAGGCCTACAGCAAGGACGGCCGCAGCCTCGCGGTCCTCGACGTCGAGCGCTTCGCGGTGCGCGACGGCGAGTTCGTCACCGTCATCGGCCCGAGCGGCTGCGGCAAGAGCACCTTCCTCCACATCATGGGCGGCTTCATCAAGGCGGAGGCAGGCGCGATCCAGGTGCACGGCAGGCAGGTGAACGGCCCCGGCCCCGACCGCGGCATGGTGTTCCAGGAGTTCGCGCTCTTTCCCTGGAAGACCGTCGCGGGCAACGTGGCCTGGGGTTTGGAAGCCCAGAAGTTTTCGAAAGACAAAATCGAAGAAACCGTAAGCCGGCAGCTCGAGATGATCGGCCTGACCGACTTCCGCAACCACTATCCGGCCGAGCTCTCCGGCGGCATGAAGCAGCGCGTCGCCCTCGCGCGCGTGCTCGCCTTCGACCCCGAGGTCCTGCTGATGGACGAGCCCTTCGGCGCGCTCGACGCTCAGACCCGCGAGAGCATGCAGGAAGAGCTGACGCGCCTCTGGGAGCGCACCGGCAAGACCATCGTCTTCGTCACCCACGACATCGACGAGGCGGTCTACCTCGGCGACCGCGTGGTCGTCCTCACCGCCCGCCCGGGGCGCATCCGCGAGGAGGTGAGGATCGACCTTCCCCGCCCGCGCAGCATCGAGATCAAGAAATCAACGCAGTGCCACGAGTACCGCAACTACATCTGGGACCTGATCCGCAGCGAGTCTCAGCGTGGCAGGTAGCTTTGGTCGACCATCGAGTCGACGTTGACGGGCTTCTCGAGCCACTGAAGCTTGTCGAGCATGAAGGCTGAAAGCTTTTTCAGGCTGTCGACGTCGACGCGCGCGTCCGGGTCGCGCTTCCAGTCGGAGTTCTTGAGGTAGATGTCGAGCGGGGTGCGCACGAAGCCGGCCTTGTGCAGGTCGCGCTTGGCCTGCTCGGTGTGGCCGAGGTAGTACTTGGTGACTGCGACGTAGTCGGCGAGGAAGGCGCGCACGGCGTCGGGGTTCGCCTTCAGGAATTTGTCGCCGAAGAAGATATCGAGAAGCTCGTGGTCGTAGCCGACCGCTTCGGTGGCAGTGAAGAGCTTCCTCAGGCCGCCCTTGGCCATCTCGGCCGAGTAGAACGGCTCGACGAAGGTGCCGGCGCTGACCTTGCCCGAGCGCACCGCATCGCCGATCGCCGGGAAGGCCATCGGCACGACCTTGGTGTCCTTGTCCGGCACCAGGCCCGCGTTGATGAGGCCGGCGCGCGCCCACAGGTCGGTGGCGGTCTTGATGCCGACGACGCCGATGGTGCCGCCCTTCAGGTCCTGCACCCGCTTGACCGGGCCGTCGTCCTTCACCATGTAGGTGGTGGTGAACCACTGCTTGCCCGCGGCCTCGAGGCAGACGCTGGCCACGATCTTCATGTCGAGGCCCTGTGCGTGGGCGAAGATCACCGCCAGGCCGGGCGCGGTGCCGGCGTCGAGCTCGCCGGCGAGGAAGGCCTGGAAGCGCTCGGGGTTTGCCTGGAAGAGGATCTGCTTGAGCTGATAGCGCTTGCCCTGGTTGGGCGTGAGGTCGGGGCGCGCGCTCATCAGCCACACCTGCTCCTCGGCGGCGAAACCGCGGCCGAAGCGGATCAGCGGTGGCTCCGCCGCGATCGCACTGGAAAAGAATACGGAAATAAGAAGAGTAAAGACGATGCGCGTCACTGCGTCCCCTCACACGTAGTAGGTGTCGAGCTTTCCCCAGTATATCAACCGGTCACGTGCAAGCACGACCGCTTTGTCGAGCAGGTAGCCGAGGAGCGCAGTCACCACGACCACCGCGAGCATACGGTCGGTCCTGAGCGAGGAGAGCGAGTAGATCACGAGGTAGCCCAGGCCATCGGCCGAGCTCACCATCTCGGTGATCACCACCACGATCATCGCCACGGGCACCGCGACGCGGAACCCGGCGAAAATGAAAGGCGCGCTCGCCGGGATCACGACGCGGCGCAGCGCCTCGCCGCGCGAGGCGCCCATGTTCTGCGCCGACCAGAGGAGCACCCGGTTCACGCTGCGCGCGCCCTGATAGCTCATGATGACGATGGGATAGAGGCATTCCAGGAACACCAGCGCCACCTTGGACAGGCTGCCGATGCCGAAGACGAAGATGAAGATCGGGAAGAGGGCGAGCTTGGGCACCGCGTAGGTGCCGGAGAAAAGCGGGTCGAGCAGCCCGGCGGCGAGCTTGGAGCGGCCCATCAGCATGCCGATGAAGATGCCGACCACGGCGGCGAGCGCGAAGCCGCCGAGCGCACGCTCGAGCGACACCCAAGCCTCCATGAGATAGGCACTGTTCGTAACAAAGAGAATCAATTCCCGGAAAATGCTCGCTAGCGAGGGAAAGAGCAGCTTGCTCCACAGGCCACTGCGGGCCGCGGCTTCCCAGGCGATGAGCGCCACCGCGACGAGAACGAACGGAAGAAGCTGATAAAGGCCAAATCGCCTCATGCGGGCTGCTCCTGCCAGGCGAGCAGCCGGCGGTGCGCGAAGCGCACCAGGCGATCGCCGGCATAGCCGAGGATCGCGATGCTGAGGAGCGAGACGTACATCAGGTCGAAGCGCAGCGAGTTCTCCGCGATGCGGATGAGGTGGCCGAGCCCGGAGCGCGCGTTGATCATCTCTGCGGCGAACATGACGATGAAGGAAAGCGCGAGCGACACGCGCATGCCGGCGAAGATCATCGGCGCCGCGCTGGGCACCACCACCCGGCGGAAAATTTCCCCGCGCCCGGCGCCCATGTTGAGCGCGGACCACACCAGGATCGTGGGCGTCGCCCTGACCCCGTAGTAGGCGTTGATGAACACCGGGTAGAAGCAGGCGAGCGCGATGATCAGCACCTTGGACAGATCGCCGATGCCGAACCAGAGCATGAAGATCGGCAGCATCACGATCTTCGGCACCGGGTAGGTCAGGAACACCGCCGGGCTGAGGAGGCGCTCGAGCGAGCGCGCCACGCCGGCGGCGAGCCCGAGCGCCGCGCCGAGCAGGCTGCCGATGGCGAAGCCCGGCAGCGAGCGCGCGAGGCTCGCCCAGATGTGCTCGTAGAGCTCGGCCGAACCCAGGGCTTGCACGAAATACCGGACGATCTCCAGAGGGGAGAGGACGTATTGCGGCAGCCCGTGCAGCGCGGCGAGCTGCCAGGCAAGCAGGACCGCGGCGAGGAGGCTGGCTTTGGCGAGCGCCATTCGCGGACAATTATCTTCCGAATGGCGATGAGTCCACACCAGATGGGGGCGCGCGAGCTGGCGCGGCGGCTCGCGCAGCGCGAGCTGAGCGCGCTCGAGGTGATCGAGGATTGCCTCGCGCAGGTCCAGGCGCGCGAGCCCGAGCTGCAGGCCTGGGCGGCGCTCGACCCGGAGCTCGCGCGCCGCCAGGCCCGGACGCTCGACGCGGGCGCGGTGCGCGGCATGCTCCACGGCGTTCCGCTCGGGGTGAAGGACATTTTCGATACCGCCGAGCTGCCGACCGGATACGGCAGCCCGATCTACGCCGGCCATCGTCCCGCCTGGGACGCCGCCTGCGTCGCCGCCGCGCGCGCGGCCGGCGCGGTGGTTCTGGGCAAGACCGTCACCACCGAGTTCGCCACCATGGTGCCCGCGCGCACGGTCCATCCTCGCAATCCGCGCCACACGCCGGGCGGCTCCTCGAGCGGCAGCGCCGCCGCGGTCGCGGCGCGCATGGTGCCGCTCGCCTACGGCACGCAGACCGTCGGCTCGATCATCCGGCCGGCCGCCTATTGCGGCGTGGTGGGCTACAAGCCGGGTTACGGCATGCTCAGCCGCTCCGGAATGAAGATGGGCGCCGAGTCGCTCGACACCGCCGGCGTCATCGCCCGCAGCGTCGAGGACGCCGCTCTGTTAGTCGCGGCGAGCGCCATGCGGCCAGAGCTCGCGTACGTGACCGTGTTGGACAAGCCGCGGCTCGGTGTGTGCTGCTCGCCGAACTGGAGTCACATGACGCGCGAGGGCGCCGCGGCCTTTGAGAAGGCGCTCGAGAAGCTGGACGCCAGCGGCGCAAGAATGGTCGATGCGGAGCTGCCCGATTCATTCCGCGAGCTCGACGCGGCTGCGCAGTGCATCCTCAACTACGAGATGGCGCGCGGCCTCGCTCACGAAGCCGCGCAGCACCGCTCGCGAGTCAGCCCGATGCTGCTCGAACGCATCGACGCCGGCGCCCGGATCGCCTACCGGGAATATGCGCTCGCGGTGCAGTACGCAGCCGAGTGCCGGAAAATTCTCGCTGAGCACGCGCAGGACATCGACGCGATCCTCACGCCGAGCGCGACCGGCGAGGCCCCGCTCGGCCTGACCAGCACCGGCGACACCGCGATGAACCGCCTATGGACGCTCCTGCACGGCCCCTGCATCACCGTACCCGCGGGCGCGGGCTCGGTCGGCCTGCCCCTGGGCGTGCAGCTGGTGGGCGTGCCGAGCGGCAATCACGAGGACCGCGTCGACGCGCACCTGCTTGCGCTCGCGCGCTGGGTCGAAGGTGTCTTCAGTCAGACCCAGACCTGAAGCACGTAGTCGTACGCTGCTTGCGCGTTGGTCATGTCGACGCGTTGCAGCTTGATGCGGTAGTCGCCACCAATCTTTTTTAGGTGATGCTTGTAGGAGCCGGCGAAATGGCGCACATCGTCGCGCCGCAGCTCCATCATGTGGAAGCGAGACCGCACCACGATTTCGTCCTTAGGGGAACCTTCCAAAAGGACAATATTTGAAACCACGTGGTTGGTGCCCCACAGCGGACGCTGCGACCAGGCATCCGGATGCAGCACGCGCTTCATGCGCACCGCCATGAGGCTCTTGTCCTCGGCGAAGATCGAGGGCACGCCGTCCCAGTGCTTGTGCGCCGGGTCGGCCGGCATCCAGTAGACGCCGTCGTCGGCGAAGAGGTCGATCCACGCCTGCCACTGCCTGGTATCGAGCAGCTCCGACTGCCGGTACAGGAACTGCTCGACCTCGTGCTGCGTATCCGTCACGGATCCCTCACTGCGTCCTCATGTACTGCGCCCAGGCCTTCATCTGGTTGCGCATCGGCGCCTCGGAGGTGCCGCAGTTGGGCGCGGTTTCGACCACGCCGTTCCTCTCCAGGTCTCTTCCGAAATGCCTCGCGAAGCTCACCCAGTCGCCGCCCTGGGAGGCGAGGCCCTGGTGGCATTTCCAGAAGTTCTCCAGGTCGTCGGCGTTGACCAGCGTGGCCGGGGAGTTCACCAGGTTGTAATAGGCGAGCGAGCGGCGGTAGATCGCCTCGGGCGCGCCCTTGAGGCGGAAGTGCCAGATCTCGGTGAGGGTGCGGTCGACGCCGAGGGGCCGCACCGCGCGCAGCTGCTGCAGCGGGGACTGCACCGAGAGCCCCGGGTAGATGAGCACGTGGTGGATGTTCACCGCCAGGATCTCTTCCATGCGCTTCTGGCCGTAGGCGTCCGCCAGCGTTTTTTCATAGGCGAGCGTGTCGGGGTCCTTCGGCCTGAGGCCCATGTAGCCGGTGAGCACGCAATGGCCGTGCGGATAGTTGAGCGTCTGGAAGTTGTCCCACTTGTCGATGGTCACCGTCGCGAACGCCGAGAGCATGTGATAGGAAAGCGGCGCCTTTCCGGTCTGCTTCTCGATCTCCTTCTCCACCTCGTGCGCGGCGCGGCCGGTGGACTGGTGCGTGACCGAAGGATGCAGCGCGTCGAGCTGGTTCTCGAGGAAGATCTTCCAGTTGGACTTCTGGATGACGCGGAAGCAGTTGGGCACGATCTCGACCTCGCCTTGCGGGGCGCGGTCGCACATGTCGTCGAAAGCCACGATGGCTTCACCCAGAAAGTCTCTCAACGAAGGCCCCTCGGCTGCGAGGCTGGCGAACACGAAGCCGCGGTAGTTCTCGACGCGCGCGGCGCGCTTCATGCTGCAGTCGGGATGCTCCCTGCCGTACGGCGTGCCAGCGTAGCCCGACTCCATCATCGGGATGTTTCTCAGCCGGCCGTCGTGATGGAAGGTCCAGGCGTGGTACGAGCAGCGGAAGAATTCGCCGCTCGAGCCATACCGGTCGCCGACCATCAGGGTGCCGCGGTGCGGGCAGCGGTTATAGAGGACGTTCACGGCGCCGTCGGCGCCGCGCACCATGAGCATCGGCTGGCGGCCGATCTGGAGGGTGTAGTAGTCGCCGGCCTTCGGCACCTGGCTTTCGTGCCCGCAGTAGATCCAGACGCGCTCGTGAATGCGCTGCATCTCGAGCTCGAAGACCGCGGGGTCGGTGTAGACCTCGCGCCGGACGCGGTCCGGTTCTACGTAGTCGGACAAACGGCGGGAAAGATCGGGGACGCGCTCTTGCAGCATGGCAGAAGCCTCGGGGTCATTTGACGGACGCCAACCCCGGGGATTCTACCAACGGCTTTCAGTTCCGAAAGACCGCCTTGCAGACCGCGATTTCCTCGTCGCTCATCACCGCCTTGAACTGGCAGCGGCTCTCGTTGGCGGCCCGGAGGCGGCGCTCGTCGCGCTCGGCCTTCTCCCTCGCGAGCTGCCTCTCGCGCTCGGCCTGCTCGCGCTCGTAGGCCTCGATTGCCTTGACGCGCCGTTCCTCTTCGGCTGCGGCGCGCGCGAGCTTCTCGTCGTTCTCGATGCGGCGCGCCTCGGCGGCGGCATCCGCCGGAGCGCTCGCCGCGGCCGCTGGCGCCTTCGGTGCCGCTGGCGCATTCTGCGCGGGCGGCGCTTTCTGCGCCGGGGCCTGCGCCCTGGCGGCCGGCAGCGCCAACGCAAGCGCGAGCAACGCAGCGCTCATGAGTTCTTGTTTTGTAGTCACGTCTTTCCCCTTGCACGCGAGGCGCTTAACCTAACCCACCCCCGGCGGGAGTCCAATTGCATGCGTCACGTCCGCATGCTCCCGCTGTGCGGTTTGTCAGGTTTAGGTCAATGCAGCTTCGGCTTTACCTGGGTCGAGAAGAGCTCCAGGGAACGCATGGCGTGCTCCGGCGCGAGATCGCCGAACGAGAAGACGCACAGTAGATAGTTCGCGCTCGTCACTCGCAGGGTGTCCGCGAGCTTCTCCAGCACCGTGCGCGGTGTGCCGACGACGAGCGGCTGGGTGGAATCCGGGGCGAAGGGCTCGGTCTTGTGCACATCCGGGCGGCCGAGCTTGCGCGTGAGGTGATGGATGTGGCGTGCCCAGGTGCCGTAAGCCTCGAGCCCGAGCCGCTCGGCTTGCGCTTCGGTATCGGCGATCACCAGGTGCTGGGTCTTCGCCAGGAACGGCGCCGCGACGTGCGCGTTGTGCCGTCCAGGCTCGTCGCGGTGCTCTTCCCAGAGCTCGCGGTAGCGCTCGAAGTGCGGCTTGCAGTCGGCGAGCTTGCCCAGGAACGCGGTGTGGTAGCCGTGACGCGCGGTGAACTCGATCGACTCGCGGTTACTGCTCGGGAACCACAGCGGGGGCCAGGGCTTCTGCACCGGCTTGTTGTAGAGCTCGACCTCCTCGCCGCGGTACTGCACGACGTCGCTCTTGGAAAACTGAAAGAACCAATCGAGGGTTTCGCGGTATTTCTGACGCGACTGGTCGATGTTTTGCAGCCCGAAGATCTTCGACTCGATGGGAGAGACGCCGCGGCCGACGCCGAGCTCCAGGCGCCCGCCGGACATCTGGTCGAGCATGCAGACTTCGTTGTAGAAGCGGTAGGGGTCGTACCAGGGCAGGCAGAAGGTGAGCGCGCCGGCGCGCAGGCGCTTTGTGCGCTGGAACAGCGCCGAGAGCAGCACGCTGGGCGAGCCGTCGATCGACAGCGGCGTGCCCTGGTGCTCGGCGATGAGATAGGCGTGAAACCCGGCGCGCTCGGCCGCGCCCGCGAGCTCGAGCTTGTGCTCGTAGACCTCGGCCGGAGCGCGGCGCGAAGCTTCGACCCAGTCGAAGACCCCGAATTGCAGCTTCACGTTCATCCCCAAACGGCGCGCGCGAGCTGGACCACGCGCTCGAGCTTTCGCTTCTGGTCGTCCTCGCTGATCAGGTTTCCCACCACGTCCGAGCCGAAGCCGCACTGCGGGCTGACGGCGAGCTGCTCGAGCGGGAGGTATTTCGCGGCCTCGTCGACGCGCCGCTTCAGCTCGTCGAGCCCCTCGAGCTCGGGCACCTTGGTGCTGACGAGGCCGAGCACCACGATCCTGCCCTTGGGCACGAAGCGCAGCGGCGCGAAGCTTCCGGCGCGCGGGCTGTCGTATTCCAGCAGGAAGCGCTGGTGCGGCAGCTCGTTGAACAGGCGCTCGGCGATGGCGTCGTAGCTGCCTTCGCGGTGCCACATGCTGCGCTGGTTGCCGCGGCACAGGTGGATGCCGAAGGTGACGCCGGCAAAGCCCTCGACCAGGCGCGCATCGGCCCGCAGCGAGCGCGCGAAATTTTCTTCCGGATCCTCGCCGCGCCCGCGCATCGCCGCGAGCGAGGGCTCGTCGACGTAGGCGGTGTAGCCCGGCGCGTCGATGTGCACGTAGCGGCAGCCGGCGTCCGCCAGCTCCTGGATCATCCTGCGCTCGATCGCGACCACGTGCGCCATGAACTCGCTGATGGAGGCGTACACCGCCTTGGAGTTTTGATGATCGAAGCGCTGCGCGATCCGGTCGGGGCCGATGAGGCTCACTTTCGCCGGCCTTTTCGCGAGCGCAGCGACGCGCCGGTACTCCTCGAGCGGCACGTTGCGCTTGAGCTCGAGGCGCTCCTTCACCGGGCGGCGGTGGCTGATCGCGGTTCCGGGAGCGGCGAGGTCGGGGATCTCCCAGCGGCGCAGCGGCGTCGCGCCGGCGACGCGCTGCTCGTGCTTCCCGATGCTGTCCGCGGCGCTGTCATAGCCCGTGACCGACAGGCCGAAGCTGTCCTGGAAGTTGAGCCGGCTGATCTCGCCGTCGGTGAGGACGTCGAGGCCGGCGTTTTCCTGCAGCGCCACATGCTTTTTCACGCACTCGAGCTCCATGTGCGCGAATTCCTCCGCGGGAAGCTCGTCGCGCTCCATCTTGGCGCGGGCGTCGCGCCAGACCTGCGGCCGCAGCAGGCTGCCCACGACGTCGGTGCGGATGCGCTCGAGCTCAGTCATGCTTCACGCCTGCGGTCCTTACCGCTGCCGCATAGCGCTCCAGATCCTCCTGCATGAAGCGCTGGTAGTGCTCGGTGCCGTTCTCCCTCAGCTCCATCGCGAGATTCGCCATGCGCTCGGCGACATCGCGCTCGCGCAGCGCTCTTGCGACCGCGGACTGCAGCCGCGCGAGCACCTCGCGCGGGGTTCCGGCAGGAGCCTGCAGCCCGATCACGGTCGCGATATCGAACCCGGGGAATCCGAGCTCCGCCGCCGTGGGCACCTCGGGCAGCGTGCTCGAGCGCTGCGCCGTGCTGATGGCGTAGATGCGCAGCTTCCCCGCGCGGATATGCGCGAGCACGTTGGGGATTCCCGACCACCCGGCCTGCACCTCGCCCGAGAGCACCGCAGCCACCAGCGCGCTGCCGCCCTTGTACGGAACGTGCAGCATGTCGATGCCCGCGCGCGATGCGAACACCGCCATCGTCAGGTGATGCACCGATCCGTTGCCGGCCGAGCCATAGGAGAGCTTTCCCGGGCTCGCCTTGGCTGCGCTCACGAACTCCTGCAGCGACGCGGCGGCAAAGGAAGAAGGGGCCACCAGAACGGTCGGCACCGCGGCAAGCGCGGTGATCAGCGCGAAATCCTTGAGCGGGTGGTAGGTGACTTTGGGATTGAGCGCAATGTTAATCGCCATCGCGCCGGAATCGCCGAGCATCAGGACGTGGCCGTCGGCGGCCGAGCGCGCGAGGAGCTCGGCGGCAACCACGCCGCCCGCACCCGGTACGTTCTCCACCACGAAAGGTCGGCCGAAGGCGTCGGCGAGCTTTGGCGCCAGCATCCGGGCGAGCACATCGGGATTGCCGCCCGGGGCGGCGGCCGCGATCAGCCGCACCGGCTTCGCCGGATAGCCTTCCTGCGCCACCGCCGCGCACGCCAGCCACAGGAAAGCGAGAAGAGCGAGAGGAGCGAGCTTCATGCTAGCCTTCAAGCATGCAAACTTACACCATGCCCGAGTGGGTGGAGTCCCGCGTGTTGCGTTTTCGCGGGCGGCGGTTCGCTCACCAGTCGATCGATCCGGCGCGCAGCGCCCTGGTGGTGGTCGATATGCAGAACCACTTCGTCGCTCCCGGGTTCCACTCCGAGACGCCGGCGGCGCGCGATATCGTCTCGAACATCAACCGCACGGCGCGCCGGATGCGCGAGGCGGGCGGCACGGTGATCTGGATCCAGACCACCGCCGCCGGCGCGCTCGAGCGCTGGGCCAACCATCACCGCTTCAACATGACGCGCGAGCGCGCCGAGGGGCGCCTCGCGAGCCTCGCCGAGGACGCCGAGGGATTCAAGCTCTACCCCGCCCTGGAGCCGGAGGCGGGCGATGTGTTCGTAAAGAAAATCAAGTACAGCGCCCTCATCCAGGGCTCCTCCGAGCTCGATGCGCAGCTCAGGCGCCGCGGCATCGAGTCGCTCCTCATCGCCGGCACCAGCAGCAACGTCTGCTGCGAGTCGACCGCGCGCGACGCGATGATGCTCGACTATCGGGTGATCGTGCTGTCGGATGCGACCGCCGCCAGGACGCTCGAGGAGCATGTCGCCTCGCTCAACAGCCTGGCCCTCTTCTTCGCCGACGTCATGAGCGTCGAGGAGGCGCTGCAGCGCATCCGGCTAGACACCCAGATAGCGATGCCAGAGGGCCCGGTCCGCGTCTAGCTCGGCCGAGCTGCCCTGCCAGGCGACGCGGCCGCGCTCGATGATGGTGTGCCGGTCGGCGAGCTTCACCAGCCGCTCGATGTACTTGTCGACCACCAGGATGCTCTGGCCCGCGGCGCGCAGCAGCCCGAGGCATTTCCAGATCTCCTCGCGCAGCAGCGGAGCCAGGCCTTCGCTCGCCTCGTCGAGGATCAGGAGATAGGGGTTGGTCACCAGCGCCCGGCCGATGGCGAGCATCTGCTGCTCGCCGCCGGAGAGCTCGCTGCCCTGGTTGCCTTTTCTTTCCTCCAGTCTGGGAAACAACTGAAAAACGCGCTCGGGCGTCCAAGGGTCGCTTCGTCCCGAGCGGTTGCCCGCGAAGGCGACCAGGTGCTCGCGCACGCTGAGGTTGGGGAAGATCTGCCGGCCTTCGGGCACCAGCGCGATGCCCAGGCGCGCGATGCGGTCGGATGCCATGCGCTCGATGCGCTCGCCGCGGAAAGCGATGCTGCCCTTCGAGCAACGCGTCAGGCCAAGAATCGAGCGGATGGCGGTGGTCTTGCCCATGCCATTGCGGCCGAGCAGTGAAACGGCCTCCCCTTGGTTTATTTGCAGTGATAAACCGAAAAGTACCTGGCTCGCGCCGTACGCGGTCTCGAGATTCTTCACCTCAAGCAGCAAGCTCGTCTCCGAGGTAAGCCTTGCGAACCTCCGCGTTGGTCCTGATTTGCTCGGGAGAGCCTGTCGCGATCAGGCGGCCGTTGACCATCACCGAGATGCGCTCGGCGAGGCGGAATACCGCATCCATGTCGTGCTCGACCAGCAGCACGGTGACGCCGGCGCGGATGCGCTCGATCAGCTCGATCATGCGCCGCGACTCCTGCGGCCCCATGCCGGCCATCGGCTCGTCGAGCAGCACCAGCTTCGGACGCGTGGCGAGCGCGAGGCCGACCTCCAGCGCGCGCTGCTCGCCGTGGGCGAGAGACGACCCCAGGAAACCGGTTTTCTCGG
>Ga0070696_100002626_pt1 | contig 11921 bp, 5 predicted proteins | sample KBSK1253metaG_FD_65474 | JGI IMG/M metagenome (GOLD analysis project Ga0070696, IMG submission 65474) | Corn, switchgrass and miscanthus rhizosphere microbial communities from Kellogg Biological Station, Michigan, USA - KBS K1-25-3 metaG | ecosystem: Host-associated > Plants > Roots >... | reverse complement strand
CTGGGTAAAGGCCTGCACCTGGCTCGCGAAGTCGCGCACGTCCCGGCCGGCCCGGTTCTGAAAGTTCACTTCCACTCCTGACGTCGCACCGAGTCCAGGTATCTCAGGCAGGTTGAAGGCGAATCCGATTGCATCCTTCATCCCGAACAGCTTCCCGTTGATTCGCTTGGTGATCGCGTCGATGGTCTCGTCCCTCCCTCGCTCGTCCCAGGGCTTGAGCAGGATGAAGATGGTCGCGCTGTTGGTCTGGTTGGTCCGGGTCAGCACGTCGAGCCCCGCGAAGCCGACGATGTTGACGACGGCGCGCTCCTGGCGAAGAAAGCCCTCGACCCGCTGGACCACCTCCCTGGTCCGCTGGAGGGAGGCGGCGTCCGGAAGTTGCAGGGCGACGGCGAAATAGCCCTTGTCCTCGGTGGGGATGAACGCGGTGGGCACCCGCCGCCACAACACCACCGCCAGTGCTACCACAACCGCGAATACGGCGAACCACATCTTGGGACGTCCGAGCACGCGCCCGACGTTTCTCGCATAGCCATCCGTACGCCGGCTGAACCAACGATTGAAGGCCCCGAAGAAGCCGGTGGTGTGGGCCACATTGGATTCGCGGAGCAGAAAGGCGCAGAGGGCCGGCGTGAGCGTGAGCGCTACCATGCCCGACAGCACCACTGCAATCACCAGGGTCACGGCGAACTGCTTGAACATCTCCCCGGTGACCCCGCCCAGAAACGCCACCGGCACAAACACAGCGCAGAGTGCCAGCACTATCGCGATCAGGGCGCCGGCTACTTGTCTGATGGCACGGTCCGCCGCGATGCGCGCAGGCAATCCCTCGTCCGACATCAGTCGCTCGGTGTTCTCGATCACCACGATTGCGTCGTCCACCACGATGCCGATCGCCAGGACCAGGGCGAACAGGGTGAGCACGTTGATGGAGAAGCCGAGCATCAGGAGCCCGAGAAAGGTGCCGATGACGCTCACCGGCACCGCGAGCATCGGAATGAGCGTGGCCCGCCAGCTCTGGAGGAAGATGAACACCACCAGCGTCACCAGCGCCATCGCCTCGAGCAGAGTAGTCACGACTTCGTGGATGGAGGCCGTCACGAAGGGCGTGGTGTCGAAGGGAATTTTCCAGTGGACACCCACCGGTAAATTCTTCGCCAACTCTGCCATGCGCTTGGCCACCGCTTCCCGGGCAGCGAGGGCGTTGGCGCCGGGACGGAGATAGAGCAGGAGCGGCGTCGTCGGCTGGCCGTTGAGCCGGCCGGCCAGATCGTAGTTGCGGGAGCCGAGCACCACCCGCCCAATGTCTCTGATCCGAATGATGGACCCGTCGGCCTTGGCGCGGACTACGATGTCCGCGAACTGGTCTGGTGTCTTGAGCCGCCCCAGCGTGGTTACCGGCAGGGTGAACTCGGTGCCACTGGGCGCCGGCTCACGACCCAGGCGTCCGGCCGGGCTGGTGGCATTCTGCTCTCTCACCGCAGCCGCCACATCGCTCGTGGTGATGCCGAGCTGCGCCATCCGATCGGGGTCGAGTTGGATCAGCATCGAGAACTCGAGCCCGCCGAAGGTGAGCGCGTTACCGATGCCGGGCGTCCGCTTGATCTCATCCTCGATATACAACTTCATGTAGTTGGTGAGATACGCGGCGTCATATCGGGGATCGTCCGAGGTCAACGCCACCACGCCGAGAATGTCGGTGTTGGCCTTGAGGATGGTGATCCCGTTCTGGCGCACCGCATCGGGCAACTGCGGCTGCGCCAGCTGGACTGCGTTCTGCACGTCCACCGCTGCCAGGTCCTGACTGCGGTTGACGTCGAAGAAGATCTGGAGGCTCAGCTGCCCGTCGCTGGAGTTGGCCGACGAGTAGTAGAGCAAGCCTTGCAGGCCGGAGAGCTGAGCCTCGAGCGGCGCGGCCACCGCTTCGGCCACGTCCTCGGCGGTCGCGCCTGGGTAATTGGCCTGTACCTGGATGGCCGGGGGGGTGATCTGCGGGTAGCGCGAGATCGGCAGCAGCCGAATCGCGAAGACACCAAGGAGGGTAACGATGACGCTGATCACCACGGCGAACACCGGCCGCCGGATGAAGAAATAGTGAACCTCGGCCCCTGGATCGGGTGCCGGTACGGGCGTGCTCACGGTGCCGCTCCCAACCGAGTAGTAGTTCCCTGAGTCGCGGTGGTATCCACGAACGCGACGGGATGCACCGGGCGGCCCGGCGTCGCCTTCTGAATTCCGTCTACGATCACCTGTTCCCCTGGTGCGAGCCCTTTGTCGATGATCCAGAGGCTCCCGCTCCACGGACCGGGCTGCACATCGCGGCTCACGACGGTATCACCCTTCCCCACCACGTACACGAACTGCCGTCCCAGCGCCTGCTGCACCGCCCGCTGGGGCACGGCGAGCGCGCTGTCACGAATGAATCCCACTAACCGTACCCGGACGAACTGTCCCGGGAGGAGAAGCCGGTCAGGATTGTGAAATAGCGCGCGGAACTCCTGAGTACCGGTGGTCTGATCCAGGGAAGGGGCCACGAAGTCGAGTCGGCCCGTCCGGGGAAGGTTGGTACCGTCGGGAAGCGTTACCTGGACCTGGAGCGGACTGCCGGGCTGAATCAGCTTGCTGGACCGGGCATTCTGCTTCCACCCGAGCAGCTGCTGCGCCGAAGGCCGGAAGCTGACGTAGATCGGGTCTAGTACGTCGATCGTGGTCAGCAGATCGGAGGGGCCGGTCACCCTGCCTCCGACTTCCATGAGAGTCCGGCCTACCCTGCCCTCGATTTCCGCCCGTACGTAGGTGTCGTCGAGATTCTTCTTCACTTCAGCCAATGCGGCCTCGGAGCCTTCGAATTCGGCTCGGGCGTTGTCCACGTCCTGCTGGGCGACTGCGTGCTGCCCGAGGAGCGGCTCCAACCGGTCCAGGGTGCGTTTGGCGTTCTGATAGCGCGCCAGTGCATTGCGATACGCTGCATCCGGTCGCGCCTGCTCCAGGCGATAGAGGACCTGCCCCGGCTTGACCAGCGCGCCCTCGGTGAAGGGCCGCGCCACGATGACCCCATCCACCCGTGCCCTTACCTCAACCCGCCGATAGGGTTGCACCTCGCCGGAGAACTCGAAGGATTCAGGCACCTGATTGGGCATCACCTTCACCACCGCTACCTCGGCCGGCGGCGGGGCGGGAGGCGGAGCATCTCCCTTGCAGCCAGGCAGAAGCAGGGTGGTGGTCATCGCCATTGAGAGCGCAGTTCGGGCAGGGACCCGGAAGCACCACAGATCAGTCACTTTGTGTTCCTTCCCGGAGGGCGGCAGTAGACTCCTCGCAGGGTAGCTCCGCGAGCAGGAAGCGATCGATCATCTCAAGTACAGTTCGCCACATGACCTCGCGGTCCGGCATGCTGGGATCGAACCGCGAAAAGGTCGAAACCTTCTGGGCCACGCCGAACAAGGTGTAGCTCATGGCGCGCGCGGCCGGCTCGGGATCCAGAGCTCGGAATTCGCCTGTCCCTGCCCCGGATTCCAGGATCCGGCCCACCAGGCTCCGCCACCGTTCACCCAGTTGGCGACATAGAAGCCGACCCGATTCCGGAAACTCAGCTGCTTCGACCTGGACCACCTGCATCAGCTCCAGGATCCCGGGCGTCCACGCATGGTCCCACAACCTTCGGAGCAACTGGTGGAGCAGGGGTCGCACCGGGCCGGCGCTCGAAGCCAGCAGCGCTTCCTCCTGTACCACAAATCCCATGAAGTGCTGGGCGATGACTTCCTGGAATAACTCGCCCTTGGATCCGAAGTAGTGGGACACGGTGCCTGGAGAGACGCCGGCGCGTTCAGCCACATCCGCCAGAGTCGCACGCTGATAGCCAAAACGGCCGAAGACCCACAGGGCGCTGTCGAGAATCTCACGACGTCGCTGCTCGGGGCGGCGCTGCCATTTCGGGGATCGGTCCCGGTCGGGGCCTTCGACCGCGGGCCTCACCTGAGTGTCGAGCGAATGAATGCGGACAACCTGGTCACTCCTTGGGGGGATGGGGCCGCAAGCGGTATTTGAATGCTCAGATAATAGCGTCCAGGCCCTGGCGCAAGCGCCGTGACCAGTGCGATAGGCTGTTGTGCGCCCCAGATGCCCGCCGACGGCGGCAGCAATTGGCAGCGGCTCCCTCACTAAACAGCGCGGGCTCCGGAGTCTTCCGGAGCCCGCGTTTTCCTGTTCAGCTGCCGGGCTGCGACTGCCGGCTCCCGGCCTTACTCCGATGGGGGCCTGCCCAACCCCACCTCGAACGGCGCTCGCACCACCAGCCGATAAGAGTACTCCCACTTGGAGTGCCCCAGGGCAATGCTGTGGAGCTCGTCGAAGCGATGGAAGCGGAGCTCGGCATCCAGTGTCACGGCCGATTCGATCCGGGTCCGCCGGGCGAGGCCGTATTCCTGATATCGGCGGCTCGAGCGATAGTAGCTCACGTCCGAGCCTTGGGAGCTGTAGGCGTTGTCTCCCTCATCGGAGATGAAGTCGCGTCCCCACCACTGAATGGTAAAGAGCTCCACCCACCCGAGCGGAGCGATGGACCCTCGGACATAGGTGCCGTGTCCGTGATCGGGGCGACCGGGCGGCGGAAAGGGGTCGATGTTCCCATGGCTCACGAGACCAAAGAGGCTGATCGAGCTCATCCCGACGGCGGGTAGGCTGCCGCCAACTCGCACCCCGGTCGCTCCGACGATGTTGTTGGTGACCGGCTCGCCGGCGGAGTGGAGCTGACCGCCATGATGGAGGCCATGGCCCTGGAACTCGAAGCTCAGGTAATGGGTTGGCTGGACCCGAAGCAGCAGACCGTAGTCGAAGATTTCCCGGCTCTGGCTGGTATTGAGGTGCTGCCAGTCGATGAAGACTTCCCCTGCCAGAAAGCCCCGATCTTCCCGCCACTGCAAGCCATACTCGACGGGACGGGTGAACTCGAGGGTGGTCACTTCGAGCGGCTCCAGGTAGCCGTGGCGGTTTTCGGTGACTAGAGTCCCCAGGACCCCGAGCGAGGTCGGAGTGCGATACCGGAAACCCAACAGCGGCTTGAGCTGGTCGAGGAAGTCCGCCCGTCCGCTGCGGTGATCCCCGAAGGCGCCTAGAATGATTTCCGTGCGGGGGCCCAGCTCGGCGGAGAGATAGGTCTGAAGCTGGGCGCCGAGGATGGTTTCGCCGGTGCGGTAGGGATTGAAGAACTCGGTGTTATCGCCGTAGAATATCGCCCCACTCTTCCAGGCGAATGTTTGTCCCATCACCGGCCGAGCCGCCGGCATGAGGTGGGCTATCACCAGCCACATGAACCAGATCGACCGGGGTGGGCGCATGATGGATCTGCGGTGCAGAGGACTGGGGCACGATCTTCCGGCTGGTTAGACAACTTAGCAGAAGAACCGGTTCTGCGCGATGCTCCAGACGAGGTGCAGCGCGGGACGGTCAGCGATAGTATTCCGGGAACCTCGGGAATGAGGTGCTGTTTCGCATGAAACCCGAACCGGAGTACGCTGCCTGCGACCTGGCTTCCTCGCACTCCTGCTCGCCATGGCCCTCTGGCCGGTTCCTGCCGCCGCCCAACTCGAGCTTCAGGGTTTCCTGGGATCCTCGGAGAGCATTCCTTCCCGGATCACGATCACCCAGGCCGGTCAGCCTGACATTCGAGCGACCGCGCATTGGGACACCAGGCCGTTCCAGGACACCTGGTATTACGCCGGCCGGATCGGCGTCTGGAAGGGGCCGAAGGGCTGGTTCCTCGACTTTACCCATCACAAGCTCTACTGGGATGATCGTCCAGCCGTGGTGCAGCGCTTCCAAATCACTAACGGGATGAACATGCTCACAGTGAGCCGTGGCTTTCGGCGGGGAAAATTTTCCTATTCGTTTGGAGCCGGCCCGGTCATCACCTTCCCGGTCAATCGCGTCCGAGGTCAGTGGTTGGGTGAGGGCCGCGGGTTTTGGGGGGGCTATTTTCTGTCGGGCGGAAACCTGATGGCGACTGGAACCCGCCGCTTCCCGCTGATGGACGGCGTCTTCCTCAGCCTGGACGGAAGGGCATCATTCTCCTACGTCCGGGTGCCGGTCGCCGGAGGGCACGCGGCGGTACCCAACTTCGCGCTTCACTTTCACACCGGACTGGGGTTCTCGCCCGGGGGCAGCCGGCGCCAAAAGTGAAAGGCTAGATCTCGGTCAAGATTCACCACAGAGGCACAGAGGACACAGAGGGCTCCCATTTCACCCCAGCATCTCTGGCCCTTTACCACGAAGGCACGAAGATCACGAAGGACACAAAGAACTGTAGCTGGTTGTGTGGGGATCGAACTTTACCGGTGTGCTGTTGACCACCAGTTCTTTGTTTGCTGAGCTCGAAGGCTTGCGGAGTCCTTCGTGAGCTTCGTGTCTTCGTGGTGAATGCGGCATCGGAGCCTTGAACTTCGACGGAGCCCTCTGTGCCTCTGTGCCTCTGTGGTGAAAATGCGCAGGAACTCAGCTCCGCGACCGTCCGATGGTAAAGTGGAACGTCGCCCCCTGTCCTACCGTTCCCTCCGCCCAGACCCTTCCACCATGGCGATGGATGATGCGCTGCACCGTCGCGAGTCCGATCCCGGTGCCGGGAAATTCGCTGGTCAGGTGCAACCGCTGAAACGGGCCGAACAGACGCTCGACGTAGCTCATGTCGAAGCCCGCGCCGTTGTCGCGAACGAAGAACGTGGGTTCGCCGCCGATGTTGGTCACTCCAAACTCGATTCGGGCCGCCGGCTGTTTACCGGTGAATTTCCAGGCGTTTTCCAGGAGGTTGTGCAGCGCGACCTGCAGCAACTGCGCGTCTCCGGTCGCGGTGACTCCGGGCCGAATCTTGACCTCGACCGGCCGTTCCGGCTCGGCTTCCTTGAACCGGTCCAGGATCATGCTGACGATGGCACTGAGGTCCAGCTCCTGATCCCGGAGCTCCGCGCGGGTGAGCCGCGACAGGTGGAGCACGTCGTCGATGAGCTGGGACATCTGCTGGCTGGCTTCCCGAATCCGGTCCAGAAATCGCACTCCGGTCGGATCCAGCTGGTCGGCTTGACTCTCGGTCAATGCCCGAGCGAAGCTCTCGATCCGGCGGAGCGGCGCTCGCAGATCGTGTGACACCGCGTAGCTGAAGCTCTCCAGTTCCCGGTTCTTGTGTTCCAGATCTCGAACCAGGTCCGCTCGCGCCGCGGCCAGCTCACGGGCCTCCTGCTCACTCTCCTGCAGCAGCCGAGTCTGGCGCCGGAGCAACTCGGTCTTCTTGGCCAACTCCACGAACACCGAGACCTTGGAGCGGACGAACTCCGGGACCACCGGCTTCACCAGATAGTCGACTGCGCCGACAGCGTAGCCTCGCACCGCCTGGGTTTCGCTCTTCTCGGCGGCGGTCAGGAAGATGATCGGGGTATGGCGGGACTTGTCTCGCTGATGAATCAGGGTCGCGGTCTCGAACCCATCCATCTCGGGCATCTTCACGTCCAACAGGATCACCGCGAATTCATGGGTGAGGAGCCACTTGAGCGCCTCCCGGCCGGACTCCGCCTTGATCAGGTTCTGACCCAGCCCCTGGAGCATGGCTTCCAGGGCCAGCAGGTTGGCGGGCTGGTCGTCTACCAGGAGGATGTTGACCCGATCGTCGTTGGCCTGGCTCTCGGCCGCCATGAGCGGAGGCGCCGCCTGGTCCACCACCTGGGAGATCTCCGAGTTCACCGGTATAACCATACGCGCAACAGAGAAAGCAGCTGGTCCATCTCGACCGGCTTGGCGACGTAGTCCGAGGCGCCCGCCTCGATGCACTTTTCCCGGTCGCCTTTCATCGCCTTGGCCGTGACCGCGATGATCGGGAGCTGGCGGAATCGCGGGTTGTCCCGGATGGCGCGCATGGTCTCGTAGCCGTCCATCTCTGGCATCATCACGTCCATCAGCACCGCGTCGATATCGGGCGCCTCCTGGAGCCGGGCGATACCCTCCCGGCCGCTCTCGGCATAGAGGACCCGCATCTCGCTCCGCTCCAGGAAGGTCGTGAGGGCGAAGATGTTGCGCACGTCGTCGTCGACGATGAGGACGGTGCGGCCGGCCAGCGTCGGGTCGCTGCGGTGGAGCTGCTCCAGCATCCGTCGCTTCGCCTCGGGCAGCTTGGCAGTAACCCGATGGAGAAACAGCGCGGTCTCATCCAGGAGCCGTTCGGGCGAGCGCGCATCCTTGATGACCACCGACTCCGCCATTCGTCGAAGCTCAGCTTCCTCTCGCTGGGTCAGGTGTTTCCCGGTGTACACGATGGTCGGCAACTTGCGCAAGCCGATCTCGCTTCTGACTCGAGCGATGAGCTGGAAACCGGTCATGTCCGGCAGCCCCAGGTCGAGCACCATGCAATCAAACCGGCCACCCTGCAGCGCCTCCAGCGCCTGGGCGCCGGTTCCCACCGTCGTGGTGCGGACGTCGCCGTCGCCCACCAGTTCGACGATACTGTCGCGGGCGCCGGGGTCGTCCTCCACCACCAACAGCTCCTTGACCGGCCGATCGAGAAACTCGTGCAACGTGGTGAGGGCCTCGGAAAGCGACTCCTTGCTGGCCGGCTTGGTCAGGAAATCGATCGCCCCCAGCCGCAAGCCTCGCTGCCAGTTCTCTTCCACCGAAATGATGTGGACCGGGATGTGCCGGGTGGCTGGATCGTGCTTCAGTCGGTCCAGGATGGTCCAGCCGTCCGCGTCGGGCAGCCGGAGGTCCAGAGTGACCGCTGTCGGCTGATACTCCCGCGCCAACGCGAGCGCGCGATCGGCCCGGTGGGCCACCAGTCCCTTGAACCCTCGGTCCCGCGCCAGATCGAGGAGGATCTGGGCAAAGTTGAGATCGTCCTCGGCGATGAGGAGGATGCGGTCGCCGTCCTCGATGACGCTGCGGTCATCGCTGACCGCCCGCTCGACCACCGGCGCAAGAACCACCCGTGAGCTGGCGGTGAGGACCGGCTTGGCTGCCTCGACCCCTGCGACGGCCACGGCATCACCCTCGTCGCCCTCGACCGGTGCCGCAACCGGCTGGATGGGATAGATGAGCGGCAGATACAGAGTGAAGGTGCTGCCCTGACCCGGCGCGCTCTCGATCCGAATCTCTCCGCCCAGGAGCCGGGTGATCTGGCGGCTGATCGAGAGCCCGAGGCCGGTGCCGCCGTACTTTCGGCTGGTCCCGGTGTCGCCCTGCTGAAATGCCTCGAAGATGACCCCGTGCTTCTCCCTGGGGATACCGATGCCGGTGTCGCTGACCGAGAACGCGATCACCGCGTTGGCGGCGTTCAGCACCTCTTGCTCTGGATTCCAGCCGCCGGTCGCGATGCTGGTCCGCAGGGAGACCGAGCCCTGCTCGGTAAACTTGAAGGCGTTGGAGAGCAGGTTCTTGAGCACCTGCTGCAGCCGCTTGTTGTCGGTCTGCATGGCGGGAGGGAGGCCAGGGTCCAGGGCGACCTCGAAGTTCAATTCCTTGAGGTCCGCCACCTGGCGGAAGGTGCTCTCCACGAACTTCCGCACCTCGCCAAACGGCACCGTAGTGACGTCCACCGCCATGGTGCCGGACTCGATCTTGGAGAGGTCGAGGATGTCGTTGATCAGGTCCAGCAGGTCGGAGCCGGAGCTGTGGATAGTCTGCGCGAAACCCACCTGCTTGAGCGTCAGGTTGCCCTCGGCATTCTCGGTGAGGATCTGCGATAGGATCAGCAGGCTGTTGAGTGGGGTCCGAAGCTCGTGCGACATGTTGGCCAGAAACTCGGACTTATACTTCGAGATGAGGGCCAGCTGCTCGGCCTTCTCCTCCAGCGCCACTCGGGATTGCTCCACCTCCTTGTTCTTGAGCTCCACCTCGGTCTTCTGAGTGGAAAGCAGCTGAGCTTTCTCTTCCAGTTCGGCATTGGTCTTCTGCAGCTCGTCCTGCTGCTTCTTGAGCAGCTCCTCGGACTTCTGCAGCGAGCGGGTCTGCTGCTCCAGCCGCTTGTTGGTTTCGGTGAGGGCCTCTTGCTGCGCCTGGAGGCTCTCGGTCAGCGCCTGTGACTGCTTGAGCAGCTCCTCGGTCCGCATGTTCGCCACGATGGTGTTGAGCACGATGCCGATGCTCTCGGCGAGCTGCTCCAGGAACGTCAGCCGGATCTCGTCGAACTCATCGAAGGTGGCGAGCTCCAGGACCGCCCGGGTCTCTCCCTCGAAGAGCACCGGCAGTACTACGATGCTGCGCGGTGGCGACTCGCCGAGGCCCGAGCTGATCTGCACGTAATCCGGCGGCACCCGGGTGATGAGCAGCATCCGCCGGTCTGTCGCGCACTGCCCCACCAGACCCTCGCCCATCCGGAACTCGGTGGAGAGATAGCCCCGGTTCTTGGAAGCGTAGCTCGACAGCAGCTTCAGGCTGGGCTCCTCACCGGAAGCATCGACCACGTAGAACACACCGTGATGGGCCGTGACCAGCGGGGCGAGGTCCGACAGGATCAGCTGGGAGACGGCGGCGAGATCCCGCTGGCCCTGCAGCATCCGGCTGAACTTGGCCAGGTTGGTCTTGAGCCAATCCTGCTCCATGTTCTTCCGCGTGGTGTCGCGGAGGTTCCGGATCATCTCGTTGATGTTGTCCTTGAGCTCGGCCACCTCGCCCTGGGCCTCCACCGCGATCGACCGAGTGAGGTCGCCCTTGGTAACCGCGGTCGCCACGTCGGCGATGGCGCGGACCTGGGTAGTGAGGTTGGCGGCCAGCTGGTTCACGTTGGCGGTGAGGTCTCGCCAAATGCCCGCGGCGCCCGGCACCCGGGCCTGACCGCCCAGCTTGCCCTCGACGCCCACCTCGCGGGCCACGTTGGTCACCTGATCGGCGAAGGTGGCCAGTGTGTTGGTCATACTGTTGATGGTGTCGGCGAGAGTGGCGATTTCGCCCTTCACCTCCACCCGAAGCTCCTGCTTCAAGTCACCGTTGGCCACTGCCGTGACGACCTTGGCGATGCCGCGTACCTGGCTGGTCAGGTTGTTGGCCATCCAGTTCACGTTGTCGGTCAGGTCCTTCCACACACCCGCTACACCCACCACCTGGGCCTGACCGCCGAGCTTGCCTTCGGTCCCGACTTCACGGGCCACGCGGGTGACCTCCGACGCGAACGAGTTCAGCTGGTCCACCATCGTATTCACGGTGCTCTTGAGCTCCAGGATCTCACCCTGGACGTCCACCGTGATCTTCTTGTTGAGCTCGCCGCGGGCGACCGCCGTCGTCACGTCGGCGATGTTACGCACCTGCGCCGTCAGGTTGCCGGCCATGCTGTTCACGTTGTCGGTCAGATCCTTCCAGGTGCCGGCGACGCCCTTCACGTACGCCTGGCCACCCAGCTTCCCCTCGGTACCGACTTCGCGGGCCACCCGGGTGACTTCCGAGGCGAAGGAATTGAGCTGGTCCACCATCGTGTTGATGGTGTCCTTGAGCTCGAGAATCTCGCCGCGGACGTCCACGGTGATCTTCTTGGACAGGTCGCCGTTCGCGACCGCGGTGGTCACCTGGGCGATGTTGCGGACCTGGGCGGTGAGGTTTCCCGCCATCGAGTTCACGTTGTCGGTGAGGTCCTTCCAGACCCCGGCCACCCCGGTCACCTGCGCCTGCCCGCCCAGCTTGCCTTCGGTGCCCACCTCGCGGGCCACGCGGGTGACCTCCGAGGCGAAGGAGTTGAGCTGGTCCACCATGGTGTTGATGGTGTTCTTGAGCTCGAGGATCTCGCCCTTCACGTCTACCGTGATCTTCTTGTTGAGCTCGCCCCGGGCCACGGCCGTCGTCACTTCGGCAATATTGCGGACCTGTGAGGTCAGGTTGCCGGCCATGGAGTTCACGTTGTCGGTCAGGTCCTTCCACGTCCCGCCGACGCCGCGCACCTGGGCCTGGCCGCCCAGCTTGCC
>Ga0070696_100002624_pt1 | contig 11923 bp, 8 predicted proteins | sample KBSK1253metaG_FD_65474 | JGI IMG/M metagenome (GOLD analysis project Ga0070696, IMG submission 65474) | Corn, switchgrass and miscanthus rhizosphere microbial communities from Kellogg Biological Station, Michigan, USA - KBS K1-25-3 metaG | ecosystem: Host-associated > Plants > Roots >... | reverse complement strand
TCAGGCCTTCTTCGGTACGAGAATGAGCCGCAGGTCGGCGCCGATGCGCTGCACCTCGCGAAATTCGAACTCCGGCAGCGAACCCGGCGCTCCCACACCGCTGACGTGCAGCAGCGGCGCGGCGTCGGCGCCGAGCAGTGTGGGCGCCACGTACAACAGCAGTTCATCCACGAATCCGCCGGCAACGAAGGCCCCCGCCAAACGCGGCCCGCATTCGATCAACAGCTCGTTGACCTCGAATTCGGTCAGGCGCTCGATGACCGCGTGCAGATCCAAGCCGCCTTGCGCCCGGGGCAGGCGCTCGACCATGGCGCGCCCCATCGATCGTGAGGGCGCATCCGCAGCGGCAAATACCAGCGCACCGTCGTTTTGAAATATCTTCGAGCTCGGCGCGCACGAAAGTTCGGGGTCGAGCACCACCCGCAGCGGCTGCCGCACCCAGGGACCGTACGCCAAACGCACGTCCAGCCGCGGATCGTCGCTGCGCACCGTGCCGGCGCCCGTGAGCACCGCGCCGCTGCGGGCGCGCCAGATCTGCACATCGGCGCGCGACGCCTCACTGCTGATCCACGGCTTGGCCGCCGATGCAGGTCCCGTTCGTGCATCGAGGCTCATGGCCAGCTTCAGGCGAACGAATGGGCGCCCGCGTTCGAAACGCGAGAAAAAGCCCACGTTGAGGCGCCGCGCCTCTACCCTAAGCAGGCCCACCGACACGTCGATGCCGGCCGACCGCAACCGCTCGATGCCGCTGCCGGCCACCTTGGGGTTCGGATCAGGCGTGCAGCACAGCACGCGCGCCGCTCCGGCGGCGATCAATGCGTCCGCACACGGCGGCGTGCGCCCCGTGTGGCTGCAGGGCTCGAGAGTCACGTACACCGTTGCGCCGCGCGCCTGCGGTCCCGCCGCCCGCAGCGCCAGCACCTCGGCATGGGGTTCACCCGCGCGCGCATGCCAGCCTTCGCCGACGACCCGTTCCTCGCGCACCATCACGCAGCCCACGCGGGGATTGGGATCGGTGGTGTACAAGCCGCGAGCGGCCAGCTCCAGCGCCCGCGCCATGTGCCTCTCGTCAGTCGTGACGCTCGTCATTTGTCGCCGTTCGATTCGTCGCCCGGCAGCAGGGGCAGTTGATCCTTGCTGGATTCGCGGCGGCGGTGATGCCGGCGCAGCTGATCGATTTCCGTGCGGAAGGCCTCGATATCTTGAAAGCTGCGGTAAACCGAGGCAAACCGCACGTAGCCCACTTCGTCCAGATGCCGCAGCTCTTCCATGACCATCTCGCCGACGCTGCGCGAGGCGATTTCACGCTCACCCAAGCTGCGCAGCTTGTGGCAAATCCTCGCCGCCGCCGCCTCGATCGCTTCGCGGCTCACCGGGCGCTTTTCCAGCGCCTTCTGCATGCCGGCGAGCAGCTTATGCTCATCGAAAGGCTCACGGCTGCGATCGCCCTTCACGACGGTGGGCAGCAACAATTCCGCGGCTTCGAAAGTCGTGAAGCGCTCCGTGCAAGCCAGACACTCGCGACGCCTGCGAATTTGCCGCCCTTCGCCCGCGAGGCGAGAGTCGATAACCTTAGTCTCCGTATGACCGCAAAATGGACAATGCATGGGGACTACTTACGCCGGTCCCGATGCGGACCGTCGCGCAGCTAGCCATACACGGGGAATCGCCGGCATAGGGACAGCACCTCGGTCCGCACACGGGCCACCACGGTTTCATCGCCCATGTGGTCGAGCACATCGGCGATCCAAGTCGACAATTGCTGCACCTCCGCTTCCTTGAACCCGCGCGTGGTCACGGCGGGCGTGCCGATGCGCAATCCGCTGCTGATGGAAGGAGGACGCGGATCATTGGGCACCGCGTTCTTGTTCACCGTCATGTGGGCGCGGCCCAATGAGGCGTCGGCATCCTTGCCGGTGATGTTCTTGTCGATCAGATCGAGCAGGAACAAATGGTCGTCCGTGCCGCCCGATACGATCTTGTAGCCGCGCTGCTGCAGTACTTTGGCCATGGCGCGCGCGTTGGCGACCACCTGTGCGGAATAGACCTTGAATTCCGGCTGCAACGCCTCCTGAAAAGCCACCGCCTTGGCCGCGATCACGTGCATCAGCGGGCCGCCCTGAGTTCCGGGGAACACCATGGAATTCAATTTCTTGTGCAGATCGGGATGCGGACGCGCCAGGATCAAGCCGCCGCGGGGACCGCGCAAGGTCTTGTGTGTCGTCGAGGTCACCACATCGGCGAAGGGCACCGGGTTCGGGTAATGGCCGGTGGCCACGAGGCCCGCGACATGCGCCATGTCGACGAAGAAATAGGCACCCACGGAATCGGCGATGGCGCGAAACCGCGCCCAGTCGATGACGCGGGAATACGCGGAAAATCCCGCCACGATCATCCTGGGGCGATGCTCCTGCGCCAGACGATCCACCTGTTCGTAGTCGATGATGCCGGTGTCGGGCTTGACGCCGTATTGAAAGGCCTTGAACACTTTGCCGGAGAAATTGACCTTGGCCCCGTGGGTCAAATGGCCGCCATGATCGAGGCTCATGCCCAGAATCGGATCTCCCGGATTGAGCAGCGCAAAATACACGGCGGCATTCGCTTGGCTGCCCGAATGCGGCTGCACGTTCGCATAGGCCGCGCCGAACAATTGCTTCGCCCGGTCGATCGCCAACTGCTCGACCACATCGACGAATTCGCAGCCGCCGTAGTAACGCTTGCCGGGATAGCCTTCCGCATACTTATTGGTGAGCACCGAGCCTTGCGCTTCCAGCACACGGGGGCTGGCATAGTTTTCCGACGCGATGAGCTCGATATGATCTTCCTGGCGACCGCGTTCACTCGCGACCGCTTTCGCGAGTTCAGGATCGAATCCGGCAATGGTCATTTGGGCTTTGAACATGAACAGGTCTCCCGACAGATAGCCGGTAATTGTAGCCGATCCAGGCACAGTTCCCTAGCAACCGCCCTGCCGGCCCCGCGCCGCGGCCGGCGCCCGGCGGTGGACGGTCGGCGCCGCCGCCAGCAATGCCGTGACAAGAATCGGCGAGTCGCGGATAATTCCACGCCAGATTCCCGCTCGTTCACGCGATCCACTCATAGGTACCAGATGGCTCAGTTCATTTACACCATGAACAGGGTAGGCAAGGTCGTGCCGCCCAAGCGCATCATTTTGCGCGATATCAGCTTGAGTTTTTTCCCCGGCGCCAAGATCGGCGTGCTGGGTTTGAACGGTTCGGGCAAGTCGACCCTGCTGAAAATCATGTCCGGAGTCGACAAGGACATCGAGGGCGAGGCGCGAGCGCAGGCGGGCATCAAGGTGGGCTACCTGCCCCAGGAACCGCTGCTCGACGAAGCCAAAACGGTGCGCGAAGTGGTCGGTGAGGGAGTGGGCGAAGTGCAGGGCCTGATCGACCGTTTCAATGCCATCAGCGACCGCTTCGCCGAGCCGATGTCGGACGGCGAAATGAACAAGGCGTTGGAAGATCAGGCGAAGCTGCAGGATCAAATCGATGCGGTCGGCGGTTGGGAGCTGGAGCGCAAACTCGAGATCGCAGCCGACTCGCTGCGCCTGCCGCCCTGGGATGCGGTCGTGGGCAAACTCTCCGGCGGCGAAAAGCGCCGCGTGGCGCTGTGCCGGCTGCTGCTGTCCAAGCCCGATATGCTGCTGCTCGATGAGCCCACCAACCATCTGGATGCCGAATCCGTGGCATGGCTGGAGCACTTCCTGGATGAATACCCGAGCACGGTCATTGCCGTCACGCACGACCGCTATTTTCTGGACAACGTCGCCGAGTGGATCTTGGAACTCGATCGCGGGCACGGGATTCCGTGGCAGGGCAATTACTCCTCCTGGCTGGAACAAAAAGAGCAGCGCCTGGCCCAGGAAGAACGCCAGCAGGACGCGCTCGCAAAAACATTGAAGCGCGAGCTGGAGTGGGTGCGCACCAATCCGAAGGCGCGCCAGGCGAAGTCCAAGGCACGCCTGCAGCGCTACGAAGAACTGGCGTCGCAGGAATTCCAGAGGCGCAATGAGACCAACGAAATCTACATCCCGCCGGGGGATCGGCTCGGAGATCTGGTCATCGAATGCAAGGACTTGCGCAAGGGATACGGCGACCGGCTGCTGATCGATTCCTTGAGCTTCGGCCTGCCGCCGGGGGGAATCGTCGGCATCATCGGCCCGAACGGTGCCGGCAAGACCACCTTGTTTCGCATGCTTTCCGGCGCCGAGAAGCCGGACGGCGGCGAGATCCGCATGGGTCCGAGCGTAAAACTTGCCTACGTCGATCAATCGCGGCAGGCGCTCAACGACAAGAACACGGTGTGGCAGGAGATTTCGGGCGGTCTCGATCTCATCAAGGTCGGCAACTACGAAACCTCGTCCCGCGGTTACGTCGGACGCTTCAATTTCAAAGGCGTGCAACAGCAGCAGATGATCGGCGATCTATCCGGCGGCGAAAGAAACCGGGTGCACCTGGCGAAGGTGCTCAAAGCCGGGGGCAACGTCTTGCTGCTCGATGAGCCGACCAATGACCTCGATATCGAGACGCTGCGCGCCCTCGAGGATGCGCTGCTGGCGTTCCCGGGCTGTGCCGTGGTCATTTCCCATGACCGCTGGTTCCTGGATCGCATCGCCACCCATATCCTGGCCTTCGAGGGCGACTCCCAAGTCCACTGGTTCGAGGGCAACTATCAGGAGTATGTTGAGGACCACAAGCGGCGCAAAGGCGATGATGCCGCTCAGCCGCATCGAATCCGTTACAAACCACTCACCGGGTGAAATGATGACCATCTACATCACTCCGCAGGACGAACTGCACGTCGAGTATCAGGGCATCGCGCTCACCTGCCCCCACTGCCAGACCCTGACGCATCTCACGGCGGTCGCGACGCCTAAATTCGAGGATCTCAGCCGGCGCAAGCCCAAGCACGTAGGCATCGTATTCCGCTGCGATTCCTGCGGCGAACCGGTGTTCCTCAAGTTCCAGTCCACGGCCTACACGCCGTCGCGGGTCGAACTCGCCTCGAACTATCTGGAAATCGAGCGGGCGCGCGAGAATTTTCCGCTGACGTATCTGCCCGAGGAGGCGGAAGGCCTGTTCAGGGAAGCACTCAATTGCTATTCGGCGAATTGTTTCAACGCCTTTGGGTCCATGAGCCGGCGCACGGCCCAGTCGCTGTTCCGCGAACTCGGCGAGCGCGGCAAACTGGAAATGTTCGACACCATGCAGGCGATCCGCACCCTGGCGGAACTCGACGACGACACGTTCACGGCATTGCGCAGCGTATTGTTCGGCAGCGACAGCGACCCGTGGCCGAACCAGCCCGACCTCGATGCGGAACGCGCCGGCATTCTCTTGGAGGTCATGCGCGATCTGCTGTATCAGACCTTCGTGCGCAAGGCGCGGCTGCTGCAAGCCATGACCTTCCGCAAGTTCGTGGCGCCGGCGCAAGCCGAAACCAGTGCGGCGACCGAATCAAATTCGACGAACGAGTTCCGCATACTGCGTTAAGCGGCATCCACAGAGCGGACGTTTCGACGTTTCCGCGGCAACGCGGGCACTATCGTGCAGGGACTACCCCAAAAACACGCGCGCGTTGCGAAACAGCCGCATCCAGCCGCCATCTTCCGACCAGTCCTTCGGCGCCCAGGAATGCTGCACCGCACGAAACACTCGCTCCGGATGCGGCATCACCGAGGTGACGCGGCCATCGACACTGCACAGTCCGGCGAGACCCAGCGGTGAGCCGTTGGGGTTGAAGGGATATTTTTGCGTCGGCCGATCGTGGTTGTCCACGTACTGCAGCGTGACCAGGCGCTGATCGAGCAAACCCTGGGCGGCCAGGGATTGGCCGCTCGGCTCTGAATCGAACTCGGCCTGACCCTCGCCATGCGAGACGGCGATGGGCAGTACCGAGCCCTGCATGCCGGCCAGCAACACCGAGCGCGACGCGGGGATGCGTACCAACCCCAAGCGCGCCTCGTACTGCTCGGATCGATTGCGCACGAAGCGCGGCCATTGCCCGGCGCCGGGAATCAGCTCTTTGAGCGCGGACAGCATCTGGCAGCCATTGCACACGCCCAACGTGAACGTCGCCTCACGGTCGAAGAAAGCCGCGAACTCCTCGCGCGCGCGCGAATTGAACAGAATCGATTTGGCCCATCCCTCGCCGGCGCCCAGCACGTCGCCGTAAGAAAAGCCGCCGCAGGCGACGAGCCCATGGAATCGGCCCAGGCGCACTCTACCGCTCAGAATATCGGTCATGTGCACGTCGTAGGCATCGAACCCCGCGCGCGTGAACACGGCGCCCATCTCAGTCTGACTGTTCACGCCCTGCTCGCGCAGAATGGCAATCGCGGGCCGCGCGCCACTCGAGATGAAAGGCGCCGCTATATCTTCACTCGGATCGTATGTCAGGCGCGCATGCAGGCCCGGATCAGCCGCGTCCCCGAAGCGGGCATATTCCTCGCGTGCGCATTCCGGATTGTCGCGCAGCTGTTGCATGCGGAACGAGACTTCGCTCCAGCGGCACTGCAAGTCGAGGCGCGAAGCCGAGAAAACGATGCGGCCGCCGGCACGCACGACCACGTCGGGCCCAGGCACGGGCTCGCCGATATCTCGCATAAGCAGCACCGGCTCTTGTCCCCGCGCCGGCGCGCCGCGTGGCGCGCCGCGTGGCGCCAACCTCCGTGGCGCCGCACCACTGGGTGCCAGCCCATGCCGCGCCAGCACCTCGAGCGACTCGGCCAGACGCGCCGCCGGCACCTGCACCACCGCGCCCGGTTCCTCAGAAAAACACGCGGCGATGACGTCCGGCACGGTCCCCAAATCGATTGCCAGTCCGCAATGGCTGGCGAATGCCATTTCCAGCACGGTGAGCAGCACGCCGCCGTCCGAACGGTCATGGTAGGCGAGCAGCAGCCGGCGGTCCTTCAACTCGCGCAGGGCAGCAAATAGCGCGAGCAGCAGATCGGGGCTGTCGAGGTCCGCCGGCTCGCCGCCGCTCTTGGTGTGTACTTGCGCCCAACAGGACCCGCCCATGCGGTTCTTGCCCGAGCCCAGATCGATCAACAGCAGCCGCGACGGTTGCGACAAATCCAACTGAGGCGTCAGCGTCGAGCGTGCGTCTTGCACCGGCGCAAACGCGGAGACGATCAGCGACACGGGCGCGATCACCGTATGCTCGCCGGCGGCATCCCGCCACGCGGTCTTCATGGACAAGGAATCCTTGCCCACCGGGATGGTGATACCCAGTGTCGAACACAACTCGGCGCCGACCGCGCGCACGGTGGCGTACAAGTCGGCATCCTCGCCCGGCTCGCCGCAGGCCGCCATCCAATTCGCGGACAGACGAACGTCGGTGAGTTTGCCGACATCCGCCGCGAGGATGTTGGTGATCGCCTCGGCCACGGCCAAACGCCCCGAGGCGGGTGCATTCAGCACCGCCACCGGCGCCCTTTCGCCCATCGCCATGGCTTCGCCGCCATAACCGTCGTAACTATTCAGACTGACGGCGACGTCGGCAACGGGAACCTGCCAAGGACCTATCATCTGATCGCGGCTGGTCATGCCGCCCACAGTGCGATCGCCGATGGTGATCAAGAAGGACTTGTCGGCGATCGTCGGCAGACAGAGCAGCCGATCGAGCGAGTCGGCGATGGTCGCCGCCGCGGTCGACAGCGGCGTGGAAATCTTGGGTCTGGACCGCACGTCGCGAGTCATACGCGGCGCCTTGCCCAGCAACACCTCGATGGGCATGTCGACGGGCGTGCCCGACAGCACGGGGTCGGTCACGCGCAGCAGACCGTCTGCCGTTATTTCGCCCACCACGGCGTACGGACAACGCTCGCGCTCGCACAGCGCGGCAAACCGCGCCACGCTGCCAGGGATCAGCGCCAGCACGTAGCGCTCCTGTGCTTCGTTGCACCAGATCTCCATCGGCGATAGTTCGGATTCGGCGCTCGGGATCTTGCGCAGGTCGATGCGCCCGCCCCGCCGGCTGTGCGCAATCGCTTCAGGCAGGGCATTCGACAATCCGCCGGCGCCCACATCGTGAATCAACAATATCGGATTCGCATCGCCCATGGCCCAGCAGCGGTCGATGACCTCCTGAGCGCGGCGTTGAATTTCCGGGTTGCCACGCTGCACCGACGCGAAGTCCAGATCCGAGGAACTCTGTCCGCTGCCCACCGACGAGGCCGCGCCGCCGCCCAAACCGATCAGCATGGAGGGGCCGCCGAGCACGATCAGGGGCGCGCCGACCACGACCTCTTTTTTTTCCACGTCCGGCCGGCGCACATTGCCGAGGCCGCCCGCGATCATGATGGGCTTGTGGTAGCCGCGAATCACGTCGCGGCCGTCTTCCAGCGTGCGCTGTTCGAAGACTCGAAAATACCCGCAGGTGTTGGGACGCCCGAATTCATTATTGAAGGCCGCCGACCCCAAGGGCGCGGCAATCATGATGTCGAGCGCCGAGGCAATTCGCTCCGGCTTGCCGAAGTCGGCTTCCCAGGATTGCAGCATGCCGGGAATTTTCAGATTCGATACCGAGAAACCCGTCAGCCCCGCCTTAGGCTTCGCGCCGATTCCCGTGGCGCCTTCATCGCGAATCTCGCCGCCCGCGCCGGTCGCGGCTCCCGGAAAAGGAGAAATCGCGGTGGGATGGTTGTGGGTTTCCACCTTCATCAGAATGTCCGCCGGCTCGTGGACGCCGAGATAGCGCTGCGTGGCGGGATCGGGGAAAAATCGAGTGGCGCCGCAGCCCTCGATCACGGCCGCATTGTCCCGATACGCGGAGAGCACGCCGGCCGGGTTGGCCGCGTAGGTGGCACGAATCATCGCAAACAGCGACAGCGGCTCCCGCAAGCCGTCGACGATGAACTCGGCGTTGAAAATCTTGTGCCGGCAGTGCTCGGAATTCGCCTGCGCGAACATCATGAGCTCGACGTCCGTGGGATCACGTCCCAGTTTGCCGAACGCCTTCACCATATAATCGATCTCGTTGCCCGACAGCGCAAGACCCCAGTCGCGGTTGGCTTGGGCCAAGGCCGCGTGGCCGTCGTCGCCCAAGTGCACGATCCGCAGCGGCCGCGCGGCGGCGGCGTGAAACAGGCCACGCGGAACCGGTACGTCCACCCCCACCGAATCCGCCCAGACCGACTCCGTCATCCGATCGTGCAGGCAGCCTGCCAGCCGCTGTAATTGCTCTGCATCGAGCGCCGCGGTGGATTCGATGAAGTACACCGTGCCGCGCTCCACGCGCCGCACCGCGTCGAGGCCGCATACATGCGCTATGTCCGTGGCTTTGCTCGACCACGGCGACACGGTGCCCAAGCGCGGCGTCACGAGCAGCCGCTGCGCGGCCGCGGCGCCCCGGCGCTCGGGCGACTCGCGCAGCGCCGGTCCTTCGTGCGGCGCCGGCTCACGCGGACCGTAGGTCAGCAGCTTGCGAAGCAGGTCGAGCTCGGAAGCGCCGAGAGCTCGCGATTCATCGACGAAGTGCACCCAGCGCGACGACAGTGCGGTGATCCGCGGATCCTGCGCCTGCAGCGAGCGCCTTAGCTGGTCCAGGCGAAATTGCGACAGCGCCTGCGCGCCGAATAGGCTAAACATGAGACATTCCGACAGGGATACGGCTATTTGCGGGGCTATTTGCGAGCGTTGGAATCTCCCCCTGGCGTGTAGATCGGGACGGGGAATTGGGCAACATTCGAGCCTTCCAGCGCAACCACCTTGCTGACGCCCTGTTTCTTGACCTCATCGATGCGCAGTACCGAGTGCATGGGCAGATAAGTGCGCTTTACATCGTTAAATTCCGCCTTTATCTTCTCTTCGGAGGGGTCGACGACCACGGTCGAGCGCTCGCCGAATACCAGTTCCTCGACTTCGATGAAGCCGAATAGGCTACCGTGACTCACTTTACGGGCGTAGATCTCATAGACCTTGCCCTGATTGACGAACAGAACTTTGAAAATGTGACTCGCGGCCATTTGGGAGGCTCCAACCATTGATAGTATTTCACCATATTATACGTGCACTTAGCGCAAACCAGACCCGTCGGAGGGATTGAGTATGGCCTTGCGCTTACGCATCGTCAGCGAGCATGCCGGCCGCCTTGGCCCACAAGCGACCAAAGTATTCGGCGTGCACGGCGGCACGATCGGACGGGCGCCTGACAATGAGTGGATTCTACCCGACCCGGAGCGTTACCTCTCGGGCAAACACGCGCGCGTCGATTTTAGGGCCGGCACCTACGTCCTGGTCGATACCAGTTCCAACGGCACCTACGTCAACGGCGCTCAGGTGCCGCTGGGCAAGTATCACGACTACCTGCTGAAAGACGGCGACTACGTGCGCCTGGGTGAGTACGAGCTGCTGGTCAGCATCGACAAGACCAATGACTTTCCGCCCGAGGAAAGCGCCATCGTTGCCTACGACGGACAGTCACCCTCCTCGGCGGTGAAGAAATCCACCGCCAACGACTTGGGCGCCGATCTCGATTTGAGCCAGTTGCTGGAGCCAAGCGACATCGTGGCCGCCGCCGACTCCGGCGTCCGTCCGCGCGACGCCTATGGCCAGGCGCTGGGAGCCGCTGCGCCGGAGGCGGATGCCTCGGGCACGCCCTGGCATATGATGACGCGCCCGTTCAAAGTCAGCGCCGGCACGGCCACGGCCGTACCGGCCACAGCGCCGGCGTCGATATCGGCGCCCGCGTCGGCAGCAGCACCCCGCGCGCAAAGCCCGGCTGCGCAAAGCACGCCGCTGTACGACGGCGATTTCGAATCCGGCCTGGCGGCGTTTTGCCGCGGCGCCGGCATCGACCCGCACGCCGTGACCGTTGAAGCCCGCGGAGCCGCGCTGCAGCTTGCGGGTCAGCTGCTGCGCGAATCCGTTCTGGGCCTCATGGATCTGAATCACGGCAGCAACGACTTTCGCAATCGCTTCCGCATACCGGCACCGGCCGCCGACGCCCCCGAATCCCCGCTGAACTTTTCGCGAGGAGTCGATGAGGCGCTGGTCCGCCTCTTGACCACGCTGTCGACGCGCGCCGGTTCGGTCGAGGCGATCCGCACCAACTTCCGCGAGCTCAAGGCACAGAACACCGCCTCGCTGGCGGCGATGCACGCCGCATTCGAGGAGTTTCTCGGCCGCGTCAACCCCGCGGAACTGGAAGAGCGCTTCGATCGAGCAACCAAGCGCGGCGTGTTCGGCACCCAAAACAAAGCCAAGTACTGGGACCTGTATGCCGAGATGTTCGCGGGGCTCGCGCAGCGTCCCGCCGACGGCTTCCCGCATCTCTACACCGAAGCCTTCGCCAAGGCCTACGAGGCAAAACTCCGGGTACTGGTGCCGCCGCGGCGCGGTAGCTTCGGTGCCGCCCGAGACGAAGCCATCGACCCCGGTCAAGCGGTCGGCGATGTCTGACGTGACGTGCGCCTTTTAATAGTAGAAGACGATGACATCGTCGCCGACGCCATAACACGCGGTCTTGCCGCCGCCAATTACTCCGTACACCGCGTTGCCAGCGCCGAGGCCGCCCAAGCCGCACTGGCGGACGAAGAATTCGCTCTGGCGGTGATCGATGTGGGCCTGCCCGGGGCCGATGGGCTGACCCTGGTGCGCCGGCTGCGCAGCGCAGGCAAATCCCTGCCCACACTGGTGCTCACGGCCCGCTGCACCCTCGCCGACAAGGTCAAGGCGCTCGATCTCGGCGCCGATGATTTCTTGAGCAAGCCCTTTGAAGCCGCCGAGCTCGCCGCTCGATGCCGAGCCCTGATGCGGCGCTCGAACGGCGCCCTGAGCGGCCTCATCAAGCTGAATCGCATGAGTGTCGATCTCCTGGGCAAGCGGCTGTGCATCGACGACGCCGAAGTCGAATTGACCGCGCGCGAATGGCTGGTGCTCGAGTGCCTGGTGCG
>Ga0070696_100002623_pt1 | contig 11928 bp, 12 predicted proteins | sample KBSK1253metaG_FD_65474 | JGI IMG/M metagenome (GOLD analysis project Ga0070696, IMG submission 65474) | Corn, switchgrass and miscanthus rhizosphere microbial communities from Kellogg Biological Station, Michigan, USA - KBS K1-25-3 metaG | ecosystem: Host-associated > Plants > Roots >... | reverse complement strand
GACCATCGCGGGGAGCGAATCAGGCAGACCGCGCGGTGCGTCGGTGATGATCGCGCGCGGGTTGCGGAGATGCTCGCGGATCAGCGTCGGAGTGGCGATGAACGACAGGCCGCAGGCGGGCGAGCGCGAGGCGTCGCCGTTGCAGGCGCCGACGAGAACGGCGAGGGCCCCCAGGACATGCATGCGGAGATTCATGCGTCCCAATCTAATACGACCAGGCGGCGGTGACGGAAATTGTGCGCACCGGCGCGAGGGTCTCGGGGACGAGGTTGTAGATGTAGTTCAGGGCATTGGCCAGGAGGATGCGGACGTCGAAGGGTCCGCTGGTCCAGGAGGCTCGCAAGTCGAGCACGCGCACGGGGACGCGGCGCGGATCGACGAAGCCCTCGAGCTCGATGCGCTCGGGCCGGCTCGCGAAGCGGAAGTCCGCGCCGAGTCCCCATGCGGCGCGCGTTCCGGCGGGCGCGTAGTCGGCGGAGACCGTGAGCAGGTGCGTCGGCCGGAACGCGAGGACTGGGCGCGTGTCGAGGTAGGTGTAGGCGAGCGACGCGGTGAGGTGATCCGGGATGGGCGCCGTCAACACGGTCGCATCGACTCCGGCAATACGAGCGCGCGTGACGTTCTGGAGTTGAATCTTGGGTGTGGTGTCGACGACCAATATCGGCTCGATCAAGTCGCGCGCTTCCGTCCAGAAGAAGGCCGCATCGAGCCGCACCGCGCCCAGCACCGGCGTTGTGTGCCCCAGCTCGACGGACCAACCGGTTTCAGGCCGGAGCGTCGGGTTGGGGATCACCTCGAAGCCGGCCGCGAACGTATGGACGAATCGCTCGGCCATCGACGGAGCGCGGAAGCCGCGTCCGACCGAGGCGCGCAGCGTGCCGCCGGCGAGTGGGATCGTCCCGCCGATGCGGGGGCTCACCACCGCGGTCAACGAGCCGGCGTCGACCGCGAGGTAGTCGAGGCGCGCGCCGGCGGTGATGCGCGCGGCGCCGACCCGCTGTTCGCTTTCGCCGTACGCGGCGAACTCCGACTGGGAGTGATTGCCGAAGATGTCGCTCGTGACGTCGGAGAATGTCCCCTCACCGCCCACGAGCACAGTCCGCGCGGCGTCGGGGTGCGCCTCGGCGCGTACCTCGACCCCAAACCGGTTCGCGACGCTGGCCTCGGTCGCGCTGCGGCGGTAGTCGGCGAAGTTCGTCCGCAGCCAGGAGCCCCGCGCCTGCCAGGCGAACCGGTCCGAGGCCACGGTGCGCAGCTGCGCCGACAGATAGCCCTTGCGCGAGTTGGTGCGCGCGCCGCGCTCCGTCGTATCGATCTTGAAAGGCTGAAAGATCTGCCCCGCGTCATCGCATTCGCCGCGGCTGCACCAGCTGAGCGGCACCTGGTACTGATCCACAGCCCACGACCCCGAGAGGTCGAGCCGGGTGCGCGGCGTCGCTTGCCAGCGGCCCTTGGCGGACAGCTGCCAGTGATCGCGCTCGTCCTGTTGCCGGTATCCGTCCGAGTGCCGTGCGCCGACCGAGATGCGTCCGGCGGCGGCCTCTGTCCCGTAGGAACCCGTCACATCGACGCCGTCGTGCAGGCCCGTCGTATTGCGGAAGCGCCACTCGGGATGCGGGGGGTCGGCGAAGGCGCCGCCGGTGAGCCGCACGCGCGCGTGGACGCCGCTGGGTACGTCGCGCGTGGTAAGGTTCACCACGCCGCCGAGCGCCGCGGAGCCATACAGCGAGGAGCCTGCCCCCTTCAGGATGTCGACACGCTCGATCTGATCCGATGGCAGCAGGTCCCAGTTGATGCCGCCGCGGTCGCCCTGATTCATCGGAACGCCGTCTACGAGCAGCAGGACGCGGGAGTTGAGGCCCTGCACATAGCCCGTCGAGCCCCGGATGTTGATCTGGCCGTTCAGGATTTGGACCCCTGCGGCCTTGTCGACGGCTTCATCCACCGTGTTGACCGCGCGACGCGCGATCTCCTGCTCGCTGACCTGGGCGACGCTCGTGGAGGGTTCTCCGAAGTGGGGCACCTTCGAGCTCACCACGTCGAGCGGCGTGAGCTCGAGCGGCGACGGCTCGAGCGTGAAGTCGGCGCGCGCCGAGTCGGCCACGGTGACGGTGACGCTCGCCGGCGTGTAGCCGATAGCGGCGGCGCGCACGCGGACCTCACCCGTCGTGACGAGTGTCAGGCGGTAGCGACCGTCGCCGCCGGTGAAGGCGTAGCGCGTCGTGCCCGGCACGCCGACAACGGCGCCGCGGATCGGGGTGCCGCGGGGATCGCGCACCTCGCCGCGCACGACGGCTCCGCCGCCCGCGGCGACTTGGAGCGCCAAGAGTCCGATCAGCGCAGCGTGCATGTCACGAAGTCCGTCGCCGGGCGGAGGTTGTCGAAGTCGACCTTAAAATCCACACTGTCGGCGACGCTGCCGTTGGGCACGGTGACCGTGCCGGGCTGCGTCGTGTCGGCGGGGTTGCGGTAGTAGCCTGCCACACGCAGCAGCGCGGTGTCTGCGGCGGTGAGCGTCAGGTTCCCGACCTTCTTCCAGACGGCGAGCACCCACTCGTACGTGTCCGGGAGGAGCTCGATGCTGTAGAGCGACACCGAGTCCGTGTATGGCACCGAGCTGGGAATGAAGGGCTGGCGGTTGAAAATCAGGTCGTTGCAGGTTTGCGGGAAGCTGGCGTAGGCCGCGACGAACACGTTGTCGGTGCTGTCGGGAACGGTGCCCGAGAACCGGATCGTGCCGCACACGCCGACGAGGTTTCGCGCGCAAATCGGCTCGGGCTCGAGTCCCGCGTCGCACGCCAGCGCGGCGGCGAGGACGGTGACGAGCGCGGCCGCGGCCCGGAGAGACATACCAGCAATCTGCGGTGAACCGGCGGCGCGTCAACTTGACCCCCGTATGAGGCGGGGTAACGTTTCTCTCTGCCATGCCGATCTACGAGTATCGTTGCACCAAGTGTGACGAACGCTTTGCGCGCCACGAGGCGATCGGAGAGCACGGCCGGCGACGGCCCCCCTGTCCCAAATGCGGATCGCGCGCGGTCGAGCCGGTGATCTCGCCGTTCTTCGCCAAGACCGTTCGCAAGAGCTGAGCGAGGCGACACCCTGTTCGAACGCTTGCGGGATGCCTTCCGCGCCGCCCTCGATGCCGCGACGCCGCCGGGCGATTTGCGTGACCTCGCACGCCAAATGCGCGATGCGGTCGTCGAGGCGAAGGTCGCCGTGCAGGAGATGCGCGAGGCCCTCACGCGCACGGAAGGGGAGCTGAAACTCGAGCGGCAACGCCTGGCCGATGCCGAGCGTCGCGGCCGCCTCGCCTCGGAGATTCAGGACCAGGAAACCGTCACCGTCGCCGAACGCTTCGCGGTGAAGCATCGCGAGCGGGTCGCCGTCCTCGAGCGCAAACTCGCCGCCCAACAGGAGGAGGTCGCCCTCGCGGAGCGCGACCTCGGCGAAATGCAGGGCCAACTCAAGAGCGCGACGCAAGGCAGGCCTGCGACGGAGGGCGACCGGAGCACCGATCGTGCGTGGCGCGAGGTGCAAGCAGCGGGAGGCGCGCGGCCGGGGATGGACCTGCAGGACGAGCTGCTCAAGAGTGAGATGGACCGCGCGGCGCGCGAGGCAAACGCCGACCAGCAGCTCGAGGCTCTCAAAAAGAAAATGCGAAAGGACTAGCGCATGCTGCTCCTCGCCCTCCTCCAAACCCTTCACCAACCTCCACCCGCCGACTTTCTTAAACGCGCCCACACCTACAGCATCGTCGCCTACGACTCCGTCACGGGAGACCTGGGGATCGCGGTGCAGTCGAAGTTTCCCAACGTGGGGGGCCTGGTGCCGTGGGCTCGCGCCGGAATCGGCGCCGTGGCGACGCAGTCGCTCAGCAACACCGACTACGGCGAAAAGGGGCTCGAGCTGATCTCCGAGGGGGCGACCGCGGCGGAGGCGATGCGCATCATAATGCGCCGCGACTCCCGGCCCGCGCAGCGCCAGGTGGGGATGGTGGACGCGCACGGCAACGCCGCCAGCTGGACCGGTGATTCGACGTTCGATTGGGCCGGAGGAAGGACGGGCGGAGGGGCGGTGGGTGGCAAAGGTCAACTCATCGTCGGCCGCGGCTACGCGGCACAAGCGAACATCATGGTTTCGGACGCCACCGTCCGGAACATGGCCGAGACGTTCGAGCGAGCGCGCGGCTCGCTCGCCGATCGGCTCCTGGCCGCCCTGGTGTCGGGGCAGGCAGGTGGTGGAGACAAACGCGGGATGCAGTCGGCGGCGCTGCTCGTGGTGCGCGCGGGGGCCGGCTACCTCGGGGCGACCGATCGCTACATCGATATTCGCGTGTACGACGCGCCCGATCCGATCCGCGAGCTGCAACGCCTCTACGAGCTGCACAAGCTGTACTTCTTCACGACCGACTCGGCGGATCTCCTGCCCATCACACCCGCGTTGCAACGCGAGCTGGAACCGATCCTGTTGCGCGAGCCCGTGAATCAAGCCGAGAAATGGCTCGCCGCGCCGCAGCCCGCGGTGAACGCCACGTTCCTCAATGCGCTCGCGAACTTCATGTACTGGGAGAACTATGACGTGCGCGTGCGGATGGATGGAAAGATCGACCGGGTGGTCCTGGAGGACATTCGCAAGAATAGAAAGAATGTGCGCGGTACGCGGTAAGCGGTGCGCGGGCAGACCGCTTCGTGGCGCACCCCCGCGCACCGCGCACTGCGCACCGCGTACCTGGGGGTTCTCATGGACGTGAAACGCGGCCGGATGGTGTTCCTCGGCTACGGCAAGTATTGGCGGTCGGACGCCATCCTGGGCCTGATGCCCATCGAGGACGATCGCGGACCGGGGCGGCGCACCAACGTGTTCATCGAAGGGCGCGCCGAGCCGGTCATCGCGTCGCGCACGGAGCAGAGCATCCTCGAAGACATGGGGGCGACCGACTCCGGCTTCCAGCTGCAGGCGCTGCGCGAGGCGACGAGTGAGATGCTCGAGGCGTTGCACGAGCTGTCGCCGGTGCTGCGCCGTGCTTTGGAAAACGAGCATCACTTCGACGTCGAGAAGTGGGAGCACCGCATCGGTGGTCTGCTCCGTCCATCCGAGCACCCCGATCCCGCGCAGCAAAACGAGCTCTTTGAAGGAAAGGACGACGCATGACGATGCCACCGACGACTGGCGCGACGCCCGCCGATACCGGGGGCTGGGCTGGCCATCCCCGTGGCTTGTCGACGCTCTTCTTTACGGAGATGTGGGAGCGTTTCAGCTACTACGGCATGCGCGCGTTCCTCATTCTCTACATGACGGCCCCGGCGGTCGCCGGTGGACTCGGCTTCGAAGTGCCGCACGCGGGGTCCGTGTACGGCACGTACGTCGGGAGCGTCTGGTTCGCCACCATCTTCGGCGGGATCATCGCCGATCGCTGGCTGGGGGCGTATCGCAGCGTGCTCGTCGGCGGCATCGTCATCGCCCTCGGCCACTTCACCCTGGCGATCAGGGCCCTACCGTTTTTCTATGCCGGCCTGGCGCTCATCGTGCTCGGGACGGGGCTCCTCAAACCGAACGCCACGACGATGCTCGGCTCGCTGTATGACGAGCGTGATGCGCGGCGCGACGCCGGATTCTCGATCTTCTATATGGGCATCAACCTGGGCGCGTTCGTCGGACCGCTCATCGCGGGGGCGCTGGCCCAGAAGGTGGACTGGCATCTCGGGTTCGCGTGCGCGGGCGTCGGGATGACGTTCGGCCTGATCCAGTATGTCCTCGGCCGCGATCGCTTGCGGCCCGCGCTCGAGCGCGTGGCGGTGCGGATCCAAGCAGCTAAGCCGGGTCTCGCCTTCACGCGCGAGGAGTGGGCCCGCATGGGCGCGGTGCTGGTGTTCTTCGTGTTCGCCGCCCTGTTCTGGGCGGCGTACGAGCAGGCCGCCTCGACGTTGAACCTGTTCGCCGACAAGCACGCGGACCGGACCGTGTTCGGGTGGGTCGTCCCCACCAGCTGGTTCGTGTCCATCCAAGCCCTGTTCGTCATTGTGCTGTCGCCCGCGTTCGCCTGGTTGTGGGTGCGGCTCGGACCGCGCGAGCCATCGACGCCGGTGAAATTCGCATTCGGCTTGCTCCTCGTGGGGCTTTCGTTCGTGCTGCTCCTGCCCGCCGGCTCGATGGCGCAACGCGGCGACGCCGTGCTGGTGAGCTCGCTCTGGCTGGTGGCCGCCTATTTCATTCAGGTGATGGGTGAGCTGTGTCTCAGTCCGGTGGGCAACAGCGTCGTCACGAAGCTGGCACCGCCACGGATCGTTGGGATGATGATGGGAGTGTGGTTCCTGGCGATCGCGGCCGGCAACAAGATCGCGGGTCTCATCGCGGGACTCTCGGCCACCGTCCCATTCACGACCTTGTTCGGGGCAATCGCGGCGACGACGATCGGCGCCTCACTCGTCCTGTTCCTGCTCATCGGACCGATTCGCCGGCTGATGGGCGGCGTCCACTGAGGGCCGGGCGTTGAAGGCCGTTCGCTACGCGGCCTTCCGCGCCCCGCTCGAGTTGGTCAACGTCGCGGACCCCGAGCCGCCGGCGGGCGGTGTCGTGGTCAAAGTCGAAGCCTCGGGGATGTGTCTCAGCGATTGGCACGGGTGGATGGGCCACGACGCGGACATCCATCCGCCTCATGTCCCCGGGCACGAGCTGGCCGGCACCGTCGCCGCCGTGAGCAGCGGCGTTCGTTCGTGGAAAGTCGGCGACCGGGTCACGACGCCGTTCTGCCTCGGCTGTGGCGCGTGTGACCAGTGCCGCGCGGGCCAGCATCAGGTGTGCGACCGCTACTACCAGCCGGGCTTCACCGGGTGGGGTTCGTTCGCCGAGTACGTGGCCCTGCCGTACGCTGACGAGAACCTCGTCGCGATCCCGGAGGCCGTGACCTTCAACGCAGCCGCGCTGCTGGGGTGCCGCTTCGCCACGGCGTATCGCGCCGTCGTGATGCAAGGGCGGCTTGAGGCGGGCGAGTGGATCGCCGTGCACGCGTGCGGCGGCGTCGGTCTGTCGGCGGTGATGATCGCCGCCGCGCTGGGCGCTCGAGTCGTCGCCGTCGACGTGCAGGACGAGAAGCTCGCGTTCGCCCGGCAACTCGGCGCCGAGGTCACGATCCACGCGGCCGGGCTCGCCGATGTGCAGGGCGCGGTGCGCCAGGCAACAGGTGGCGACGGCGCTCACGTGTCGGTCGACGCCCTGGGCAGCGCGGCGACGTGCGTCAATTCACTCGGGTCGCTCCGTAAGCAGGGCAGGCACGTGCAGGTGGGCTTGATGACTGGCGAGGACAGTCATCCGCCGATTCCGATGGGCGCGGTGATTGCGCGGGAGCTCGAGATCCGCGGCAGCCACGGGATGGCGGCGCGGGACTATCGGCCGATGCTCGACCTCATCGCGCGCGGGCGCCTGCAGCCGGAGCGTCTTGTACAGCGCACGATCGCGTTGCGCGAAGCCGCGTCGGCGTTGCCCCGCATGGGGGCATTCGAGGACGTGGGCGTCACCGTGATCGACCGGTTCTAAAAGGAGGGCCTCTGGATGCTCAAGAAATTCGTAGCCGTCGCACTGCTCGTCGGGCTCGCGTTGCCGCACAGTTGCCACACCAGTCCCATCCTCGGAGCGTGGGGCGGCGCACTCTGGACGGTCATGTTCGGCGTCCCTGTGTTGGTGACGATCGCATATGCGTTGCATCAGCTGCTTCCGACGCTCGCCCGCTTCCACGAGCGCCATGGCGCCGCGCTGCACGGTTTCTTCCGGGCGATCTGCCTCGTGCTGTTTGGCGTGTATTTCGGCGCGTTACTCGGTGAGGACGTCGAGATGAGAGATGTCGTCACGATGGCGATATCCCTGGCGGTCGCCGCCACGCTGCTCCTCTGGCAGCAGGGGCGGGGCACGAAGGCGCAACGCCTTCCCCTTCTCCTCCTAACTATCGCCGGCCTCGGCGCGGTGTACGCGTTCGCGCTCTTCGTCGGCAACGGGCTCGAGTACGGTGGCTGGATTGTCACGACGGCGTGGCTGCTGGCGGTGGGCGCGGAGGTGAACGGACTGAGTGCAGCGGCGCGGGTCGAGCACGGGGGGTAGGGCTACGGACCCGTCCAGGTGATGTCCCCGATCTCCGCGGCGGCGCGCACCTTCAAGGCGTCGGTGTCGGTCATGATCCCCACGGACACGATCGGCTTCGGCGCGTTGTTCCAGAGACGGCGATAGTCGGCGAACGGGTCCCGGCGCTCCACGTGCCAGGACCCGTCGGCGTCTTCGGAGCGCTCGAGCACGATCACCATCCGGTTGCGGCCCGCCCAGCTCACGAAGCTCTCGCCGCGCCCTTCGCGATTCCCCCAGCAGTAGGTCAACACGCGGCCGTCCTGAAACGTGATCACGACCCGGATAGGACTGTCGTCGCCGGCGCGGCGCTTCAGGTCCGCGCCCGACAGCGGCGTCTCCGCGCGCCAGCGCCAGTTGAGGGCTCCCGCCCGCGTGGACGCCGGCGGGCGCAGCGGTTGCCGCAGGCGGAACGTTGCCGTCGCGGCTTGACCCACCGCGACGACGCGCAACGAGTGCGAGCCGGTGATGCGGTACGTCGGCGCTGAAACACCCTGCACGGTCGTCAGGCGCCATCCAACCGGGAGGCCCGCCGCGGCGGGCACCATGTTGAAGTTGGTGAGCGTCTGCAAGAGCAGCAGGGCGGTCACATCGGCTCCTCAGCGAAGTGACAGGCGGCGAGGTGCGCCGGTCCTTCGCCCGTGACCCGGAGCGCCGGCGTCTCGGTGCGGCAGCGATCGTTCTTCTTGGGGTGCGGGCAGCGCGGGTGGAACGGACACCCGGCCGGCGGATGCGCGGGCGATGGCATGTCTCCAGAGAGAACGATGCGCGCGCGCGCGGCGCGCGGGTTCGGCTCCGGGACCGCCGACAGCAGCGCGCGCGTGTACGGATGGCGGGGCGCGGCGTAGATCGCGGCCGCCGGCGCGCGCTCCACGATGCGGCCCAGGTACATCACCGCGACGTGATCCGCGATATGCCGGACGACGGCCAGGTCATGCGCGATGAATAGATACGTGAGGCTTCGCTTCTTCTGAAGGTCGGCGAGCAGGTTCAAGACCTGGGCCTGCACGGAGACGTCGAGCGCACTGACGGGCTCGTCGCACACGATGAAGCGCGGCTCGACCGAGAGCGCCCGGGCGATCCCGACACGCTGACGCTGCCCCCCCGACAGCTCGTGCGGATAGCGGCCGGCGAAGGCGGGGTCCAGTCCGACCTCCTCGAGCAGCGCCGTGACCCGCGCCTCCATTTGCGCCGGCGGGGCGAGGCGATGGATCTCGAGCGGCTCCCGCAGCGTCCGCGCGACGGTCATCCGCGGATTGAGCGAGCTGTACGGATCCTGGAACACGATCTGCATGCGGCGCCGCAGGGCGCGCAGCGGGCCCGTGGCCAGCGCGAACACATCCTCGCCATCGAACAGGACCCGCCCCGAGGTCGGCTCCTGAAGACGCAGGACCGTCCGGCCGACCGTCGACTTGCCCGATCCTGATTCACCCACGAGGCCGAGGGTCTGGCCCGCGGCGATCGTCAGCGACACGCCGTCCACGGCGCGCACCGGCGGACGCCCGGGGTAGTGCTTGACGAGGTTCTGGATATCGACGAGCGGGGGGGGCGTGGTCGTCATGTGGCGGGCGTGGGCTTACGGCGCGCGGGCTCCAGCACGAGCCAGCAGCGCGCGGTGTGGTCCCCGGTTCCCAACAGCGGCGGCTCTTCGATCTTGCACTTCGTCCACGCGTGGGGGCAGCGGGGGTGGAAGCGGCATCCCGAGGGCCACGCCGTGGCCGCGGGCACCTGACCCGGGATGGCCTGGAGCCGCGATTTCGGCGCGTCGATGCGCGGCACCGCGGCCATCAGGCCCTCGGTGTACGGATGCAGCGGTCCGTCGAAGAGCACGGTCGTCGGCGCGGTCTCGACCACCTGGCCCGCGTACATCACGATCACGCGATCGGCCTGACCCGCGACGACCCCCAGGTCGTGCGTGATCAACAAGACCGCCATTCCCAGCTCCGCCTGGAGCCGCTCCAGCAGCTCGAGGATCTGCGCCTGAATGGTGACGTCGAGCGCCGTCGTGGGCTCGTCGGCGATGAGCACCTTGGGATGGCACACGAGCGCCATCGCGATCATGACGCGCTGGCGCATGCCACCCGAAAGTTGATGCGGGTAGTGGTCGACGCGCTCCGCGGGGTCGGGGATGCCCACGAGCGTCAGCATCTCGATGGCGCGGGCGCGCGCGGCTTTGCGCGACAGCCCCTGATGGATGATCGCCGCTTCAGCGATTTGATCGCCAATCGTGAAAACGGGATTGAGCGACGTCATCGGCTCCTGGAACACCATCGCGATCTGGTTGCCGCGGATGGCGCGCAGATCGGGAGGAGCGAGTGCCAGCAGGTTGCGGCCCTCGAACTCGATGACGCTGCCGGGCCGGATGTGCCCGGGGGGCTCGGGGATGAGGCGGAGGATCGACAGCGACGTGACGGTCTTGCCGCAGCCCGACTCGCCCACGATGCCCAGGGTCTCGCCGGCGTGCAGCTCGAACGAGACGCCGTCCACGGCGCGGGCGGTACCGCGCCCATGCTCGGTGACGAAGTAGGTCTTCAGGTCGCGGACGCGCAGCAGCGGTTCCGTCACGTCGCTCTTCCCTCCTGGCGCGGGTCGAGGGCGTCGCGCAGGGCGTCGCCCACGGCATTCAGGGCCATCACGACGAGGGCGATGGCGAGGCCCGGGAACAGCGTCGTCCACGGCGCGCTCGCGAGGTAGGGAGCGCCATCCGCGATCATGTTGCCCCAACTGGGCGTCGGCGGGGCCACGCCGATGCCGAGGAACGAGAGCGCCGCCTCGAGCAGCAGCACGTTGCCGATGCCGAGGGCCGCGGAGACGATGATCGGCGCGGCCGCGTTGGGCAAGACGTGGCGAAAGATAACGCGCCCCGGTCCCGCGCCCACGGCCCGGGCGGCGGCGACGAAGTCGCGCTCGCGGACGCTCAACACTTCCGCGCGCACCAAGCGGCTGGTGCCGAACCACGACGTCAGGCCGATCACCAGGACGAGCGCCGCGAGGGGGAGCTGGCCGAACAGAGCGATGGCGATCAGCAGCACGAAGATGCGTGGCAGCGCCAATCCCACGTCGACGCTGCGCATCAACACGGCGTCGACCCAGTGGCGGTAGTAACCGGCCACCGCGCCCACCAGCGTGCCCAGGGTGACGGCGACGAGCATCCCCAGTGCTCCCACGAGGAGCGAAACCCGTGCGCCGAACGCGACGCGGGTCCACAGATCGCGACTGTAGACGTCGGTGCCGAGGATGTAGCTCCAGGAGGGCGCCTGGTTCTTGAGATGCACGACGTCGAGCTGTGCGCGGGGGTCGTACGACGTCACGAGTGGCGCCGCGAGCGCGACGATCACAAAAAACGCCAGCACGCCGATGCCCCACCCGGCGGTGGGGTGCCGGAAGAACCGCCGTCCCGCTTCGTGGCGGACGGTGCGCCGCCGTGCCTCCCGGACGGTCCAGGTCGCGAGCGCGAACGCCACGAGCAGCGCGAACCAGGCCGGGAGCGTCACGCGGGCTCGCCCCCTCCTCCCCGCACGCGCAGCCGCGGATCGGCGATCGCGAGCAGGACGTCGGCCAGCAGACTGCCGGCCACGACCATAGTGCTCGCGAGCAACACGGCGGCGTTCACGACGGGGAAGTCCCGTCGCAGGATCGCGTCCGTGGCGAGCCGTCCCATCCCCGGCCATGCGAAGATCGTCTCGATCAGCACCGCGCCCGTGAGCAGGAACGGGAACGCCAGGCCGAACAGTGTGATGAACGAGAGCAGGGCATTGCGCAGCTGGTGGCGCAGGACGATGCGCCGCTCGGAGGCACCCTTGGCGCGCATCGTCC
>Ga0070696_100002621_pt1 | contig 11930 bp, 7 predicted proteins | sample KBSK1253metaG_FD_65474 | JGI IMG/M metagenome (GOLD analysis project Ga0070696, IMG submission 65474) | Corn, switchgrass and miscanthus rhizosphere microbial communities from Kellogg Biological Station, Michigan, USA - KBS K1-25-3 metaG | ecosystem: Host-associated > Plants > Roots >... | reverse complement strand
GACCTGGCGAATCAGCCGTACGCGCGCGGCGTCGACTACATCCTCGGCGCCGACACGCACGAGCGGATCCGCGAGCCGCTGCAGGGGAGGTACGCGAAGGTCACCGAGCCCGGTGCGTTCGCGTCGTTTGTCGGCAAGCTCGATCTCGTCGTCGAGGACGGGCGGATCAAGGAGCAGACGTACGCGCTGCTCGACGTCGACCCCGATCGCTATCCGGAAGATGCCGGCGTGCGGACGATGGTGGCGGCGGCGAAGGCGCCGTACCGGAACGAGCTCGAGCGCGTCGTCGGCAGCACGACCACGCCGCTGCTGCGCTACTACGTCATCGAGACGCCGATGGACAACCTCATCACCGACGCGCTGCTGTGGAAGTTCCAGACCGACTTCGCGGTGTCGAACGGGTTCCGTTTTTGTCCGCCGCTCGTACCACCTGCCGGCGGCGCGGCCGCGATCACCAACGACTATCTCTGGAGCATGCTGCCGGTCGATGCGGTCCTCAAGTCGGGCGTCGTCACCGGTCAGCAGATCGAGGAGTGGCTCGAGAGGGAGCTGGAAAACGCGTTTGCGAAGGATGCCACGAAGCGCTTCGGAGGATGGCTTGTGCGCTTCAAGGGACTCGAGATGACTTTCACTGTCTCGCGTCCAGCAGGTGATCGTCTGCGGCAGGTGAAGATCCGGGGCGCGCTGCTCGATCGCCGCCGGACCTACACGATGCTCGGCTGCGAACGCGAGGGCGATCCCGACAACGTGGTGTGCCGCCTGCAGAACGTCGCCAGCCCCCGCCGGCTCGACGTCACGGTGCACGACGTCCTCGCCGACTATCTGGCCACGCACTCGCCCGTCGCGCCGGCGATCGAAGGACGCGCGCGCGCCACCGACGCGCCGTCGACGCTGTTGTCGCAAGTCGAAGGGACAAGCTATCGCTTTCGATGATGTCGAGTTCGTAAGGTCGGCGCCCCTCACCTACGATTCGCGTATTTCGCGAACGTGATTCGTTAGTCGTCGCGTTGACGAGCTTGCGTCGATCGCGCGGCCGTGACGAACGAACTCCACTCCAGTCTGCGGGCGACAGGTTTGCAATAGGGCTAGCGCCCCTCCGATCCACCTGAGCTCCCCACAGGGTAAGCCCCACCCGCTCAGGAGGCCAACTCGTGAAGCTGAACGTGTCGATCGCTGCTGTCGGCCTTGTACTGACAGCATCCCTTCTCGGTACTTCCCCAGTCCAGGCACAAACCGCAAGCAACCTCACGTGCAGCCCGTCGGTGATCGCCGGCGGCAGCGGCGATTCGGCCACGTGCACCGTCACGCTGAGCGCGCCCGCGCCGGCCGGCGGCGCGGTGGTCACGCTCGCAAGCTCGCTCGTCGAGCTCGCAGCGTCGCTGCCGTCGATGACGGTGGCTGCCGGCCAATCGACAGGGACCTTCACCGTCGCGACCAACCCCGGGTACCGCGCGTACAGCGGGCTCCAGTTCGACGCCACGATCAGCGCGTCGGCTGGCGGCACGACGCGCAACGCCATCATGACCGTCACCGCGCAACCACGGCCCCCGGACTTTTCGAGCGGCTCCCAGGCGGGCGCCAGATTTCAGTGGGACGGGTTGATGTGCGGCGGCATCGCGCCCATCGGCGGGAACCAGGGGATCCTCTACAGCTGCTCTCCGGCGCAGGGGACCGGGATCGGCACCTGCACGTTCCACCAGGAGTGCAGCCTCGGCTGCCGCCGCGTGCCTCCCACGGGCTCGACGTTCCACGACTCGTGCGCGACCGCCGGTCCCAACTCGGTCGCGCTCAGCCGCAACGTCATCGTCAGCGGCGACCGCGTGCCCGCCACGATCGTGAACGAGACTCCGGCGGGGCAGGGCCAGGACCAGGACGTGGGCGTTCCCCGGCTCCTCGACCCGAACTTCAATTCATCCAGCTTCCCGCATAACGGCATCACCTTCACGACCGGCGCGACGACCGTTCCGTTCGACGTCGCGACATCGTATGTACCGGCGATCCAGTTCGTGGACGTCGGAGGCTTCTGGTACAACGCGTCGATCCCGCCGTTCCTGATCACGAACGGGAGGGCGGGGCAGCGGTGGCTCGTGATGCTTCCGCCCAACCCCGCGCCCGCGGCGCCGATACCGACCCTCGGCGACTTCCTGATCACCGGCTTCAATCCCATCACCGGCGGCGACAGCACGATCGGACAGATCGACATGAGCGGTCTCTCGCGTACGGGAGGACCGACGTTCACGGTGACGAGCGATCACCCCGACATCGTGCCGGCGCAGACGTTCACGGCGCCCGCGAGCAGCAACCTGTTCGGATTCCAGGCGTCGATCGCCACGCGGGCGGCCAGCGTCGACACCGACGTGACCGTGACCGCCACCGACGGGCGTTACCGCTTCAGCGGCGTCCTCACCGTACGGGCCGCGCCTCCACCGCCCGTGCTGCAGAGCGTGTCGGTGAACCCATCGAGCGTCGTCGGCGGCAACTCGTCGATTGGCACCGTGACGCTGAGCGCGCCGCAAAGCGGCGCCACCGTCGTCGCGCTCTCGACGCCGGCGCCTTCAACCGTTGCGCAGATGCCGAGCAGCGTCACCGTCCCGGCAGGCGCCACCAGCGCGACCTTCACGATCAAGACCTTCGCCGTGAGCTCGCAGTTCAACATGAACATCTTCGCGGGCCTCGCGGGGAGTCCAGGACAGCAGGCGCTGCTGCTCATCACGGCTGGCGGACCGACCGGCATCAATGGTTTGAACATCAACCCGGTCGATCTGGTCGGCGGCGCATCATCGACGGGAACGGTGACGTTGAGCAGCGCCGCGCCGTCAGGCGGTGCGGTGGTCACGCTCTCGAAGGCGTTCTCGAATGGCGGCACGGGGACCGTTCCCGTGACCATCCCGGCAAGCGTGACCGTGCCCGCCGGTCAAGCGAGCGCATCGTTCCCAATCGGTACCAGTTCCGTGACGGCGACGACCAGCGTCCGCATCTCGGGCGCATACAACGGCTCGTCCTTCGCTGCGGACATGACGCTGTTCCCGCTGCTGTCGTACGTGTTGTTCAACGGCAACGCACAGGGCGGCTTTCCGATCACCGGAACGGTGGGACTGGGTGGTCCTGCGCCGAGCGGCGGGCTTGTGGTGGCGCTCTCGAGCGCGAATACGTCGCTGGTGACGGTACCTGCCAGCGTCACGGTGCCGGCAGGTCAGACGACCGTGAACTTCACGGCCAACACGCAGCCGGTGACGCAGACGACCGGGGTGGTGATCACCGCCTCCGCGGGCGGAACGAGCGTCAACACGACGCTGTTCGTCATGGTGTCGACCGCGGTGTCTTCGGTGACGCTCAATCCCAGCACCGTGACCGGCGGCACGTCGTCCACTGCAACGGTGACGCTGCAATCGGCCGCTCCAAACGGGAATGCGGTCGTCTCGCTCGCGAGCAGCAACACGGTGCTGGCGACGGTGCCGCTCAGCGTCGCCGTTCCCGCGGGTCAGAGGAGCGCGACGTTCACGGTCAACACCGCGCAGGTGACAGCCGTCTCGACGGTGAACATCTCCGCGACGTATCAGAACGTCACGAAGAGCGCGACGCTGACGCTCAATCCGTCGGGAACGACCGGGCCGACGCTGTCGTCGGTCTCGGTCAACCCGAGCTCGGTCGTCGGCGGCAACTCGTCGATGGGCACGGTGTCGTTGAGCGCCGCGGCCCCAGCCGGCGGAGCAGCGGTGTCGCTCTCCGACAATTCGAGCGCGGCAACGGTGCCGGCCAGCGTGACCGTGCCCGCCGGCGCGACGAGCGCGACGTTTACGATCACGACCACGTCGGTGACCAGCTCGACGACGGCGACGATCTCGGCAGCGTGGGGAGGCGCGACGCGGACGGCCGGGTTGACCGTGAATGCCTCGGCGCCCCCGCCTCCGCCTCCGGGTCAGGGGGCGACGCTGACCGTGAGCGCAACGGGCCGCAGCGGCGAGCGCGTGACCTCGAGCCCCGCCGGCATCAACGTCGCCGTCGGCAGTTCGGGTTCGGCGTCGTTCACCACGGGAACATCGATCACGCTGAGCGTCTCGAACGGGAGGGACGCGATCTGGTCGGGCGCGTGCTCGACCGGCGGGAACAAGACGAGGACGTGCACGTTCACGCTGTCGGGCACGTCATCGGTCTCGGTCGACGTACGGTGATCCACAGCGGCGCGCGGGCCTTCGTGGCCCGCGCGCCGCACGTTCGCTCTCGTCAGCGACGGGCGTCCAGACTCTTGTCAGCGACAGGCGTCCACGTCCTGTCCGGGTTGAAGCGCTCCATCTTCGCGAATTCGTCCATCGTCGCCGCGCCGAAGTCCTTCTCGTAGACCACGCCGTCGTGGCTGACGATGAAGGTCTTGACGCCGGTCAGACCGTACTGCGCGGGAGCGGCGACCAAAGCAAAGCCGCCGATCATCACACCGTTGACGACGAAGTCCAGCTGCCCGAGCGGCGCCGCCGGCCCCTGGCCCTTCAGGACCTTGAAGAAGTAGCCGTGGTACGGCTCGGTCCGCTTCTCGTAGCCCTGCGCGATCGCGTGCGCGACCTTCTCGCCCACCGGGCCGTCCCAGGTGCCGTCGGCGTTCCTCCACGCGAGGCCGTCCTGCGTGCCGGGCGTGCTGATGATGCGCTGCGCGTACTGGTTCACGTCGAACCCCTCGCGCTTCTGCAGCGCGTACTCGTGCTGCGCCTCGACGTAGCCGTGGCAGATCTGCATCGCGTCCAGCTCGTTGGCGCCGATGCGCCGGTAGCGGATCTCCTGGCGCCCCGCCGCGGTGTCGAACGACCACTTGGCGCCGCGCTTCACGAGCGGGATCGGGAACGGCCAGTCGTCGTTGCCGACGAGCAGCGTCGCGCGAGTCCTGGTCTTCGCGTCGACCGACACGTTCTGCTTCTCACCGGCTTTGGCGACGAAGTCGGCCGCGCGCTGCCGATCCTGCGCGGCCTCGCCCGAGAGGACGACGTCCTTGAATTCAGGGCCGAACATCCGTTCGAGCGCCGCCGTGTCGAACTCCCGTGCCGCCGCGACGAGCGCATCGGCCGCCTGCTGCGGGGTGTCGAAGCTCCTGATGGGGGTGCCGGCGGCGAGGACCGTTGTCGTCAGGCACACCCAGATCACTGCTGCTGTCTTCATGGTCGTGCTCCTCGTCATGTGTCTGAGGCGTTCGCACGTCATCGGCGGCCACCACCGCGCGAGCCGCCGCCGCCGCGTGACCGTCCGCCGCCACCGCCGCCGCTGAAGCCGCCGCTGCGGCTGCCGCTCGATCGCATGCTGGACGACCCGCGACTGCTGCTCGCGCGCGCGCTCGTTCCGCTGAACCGATCGGAGCCTCCGCCGAAGGCGCCACCGCCGCCACCGCCCCTCGAGACATCACGCGTGCCGACGCGGTCGGCTCCGCCGCCGGATGCGCGATTGCCGAATTGACCGCTGCCGGCGCTGCCGGCGCGGTTCGAAAGACCGCCACTGCCAGCGCGATCGCCGAGGCCGCCTGCGCCGGCGCGATCGCCGAGGCCGCCTGCGCCGGCGCGATCGCCGAGGCCACCTGCGGCTGCCCGGTCACCCAGGCCGCCGGCGGCCGCGCGGCTGCCCGCGCCGGTCGTGCCAACGGCGTTGCTGCGCAGGTTTCCGCCCTCTCGGGACACCTGTTGCCGCGCGCCCGCCTGCCGGTTCGCCAGCGAGTCGCCACGCGCGGTCCCGCCGTAGCGGTTGGCGGTCGCGCGATCCCGATACGGCGCGCCGCCGCGATGCGCCGCATTGTGCTGCCAGCTGCCGCTCCTGTTTCCGGCGCGGTTGCTGTTGATGTTCGAGTTGCGATTGAAGTTGTTGTTGCTGTTGATATTGATGTCGTTGTTGCCCCAGCCGGCGCCCCAGCCCCATCCGCCGCCCCACGCGGCGCCCATCGCCACGCCGACGCCGAACGAGATCGCCGCGCCCGCGGCGTAATAACCGGCCGGCGGGTAGTAGATCGGTGGATAGGGATAGACGGGCGGACCGTACACGACGGTCGGGTTGTACGAGGGAACGTAGACGACCTGCGGATCGGCCTGCTCGATCACGATCACTTCTTTGCTTTCGATCACCTGCGTCTGCACCGTCTGCTGCGACGTCGACTCGAGGTTGCCGGTGTTCTGCGCCTTCGCGCGCATCCGCTGGACGGCATTCATCACGTCGTTCTGCTGCGCGAGAAACGCGTTGCCCAGGTCTGTCGTCCACTGGATGTCGTCGGACAGCCACTTGACGACGCCAGGCACCGCCGCCATCGCCTGGACACTCGGGTCCCACGGTTGCCTGGCGACGGCATCGGCCAGCGCCTTGTCCTTCAGCCCCGGGTTCTTCGCCAGCCACTGCTGCAGCTGCATCAGTTCCAGCGGATAGGTGGAGGCCGCGAGCGTCTGCGCCAGCAGCGGGTCCGGATAGAGCGCAATCGGCGCGACGAGCGAATCGAGTTGATCGGACGGAATGCTCGAGACTTCGACGGCGGCCGGGGACGCCTGCGCGTCCGCTTGCGGCAGGTACAGCGCGAGGGCGACGGAATCGCCGGGCGCGATCGCCGCGGCACAGATCGCCGCCAGCACGACGCGCGTGCACCGAGCGGTACGAGTTTGTTTCAGAGTCATGGCCGTGGAGCTGCAAACGCCCGGCCCCGGTGGTGACGGAATGCTGTGAGCGGCAATCGCGCCGCCGTGCTGCCGCCGTCAAGGGCGTCCGAACGCGAAGGCGCCGGCGAGCGCACCGTCCATGTGGCGACGCAGCCGACGACGCAACGTTGCGTCCAATCGTTCGCGATGTGCCGCGTGCCGGTCACGCTCGACGGTCGCAGCATCCGGTGAAGAGCTCACCGGATGCCGTGAGGCGGACCAGCCGTGAACGTTCAGTAGTGGAGGCGCCTACATTGCGGTCTTGCGCACCGGCATCAGATCCCACACGCGCCAGAACTCGGTCATCTCCGCCGGCGTGCCGAGCGACACGCGGACGAACATCTCGAACCCGGCGATGGGCGGCGCGATCAGGACGTTGTTCGTCCTGAAGTGCTCGATCACCTGCACCGCCGGCATGCCGGCGTTCATCATCAGGAAATTGGCGACGGAGTCGATCGGCTTCAGCATCCGCGCGTGGCACTGGTTGATGAATTCCTGGCGGTCGTCGGTGTTCTGGACGACGCTCAGGCGCAGGTGATCGGCATCGTCGATGGCCGCGATCGCGGCCCGTGCCCCGACGCTGTTCACGTTCTCCACGAGACCGCTCCCGGCCAGCAGGCGCGCCGTCTCCGGCGACGTCACCGCATAGCCGACGCGCAGTCCCGCCAGGCCGAAGATGGTGGAGAAGGTCCGCGCGACGATGACGCGGCCATCGTTGACGGGCCGATCGGCGAACGACACGTGGTCGGACGACTGGCCAACGTACTGATGATAGGCCTCGTCGATCAGTACATACGCGTTCGCCGGAACCTCGCGAATGAACCGTTCCAGGTCACGCCGGTTCGTCAGCGTGCCTGTCGGGTTGTTGGGATTGCAGATGTAGACGAGGCCCGTCGACGCATCGCACCGCGCGAGCATCGCGGTGAGGTCGTGGGCGTAGTCGCGCGTCAGCGGGACGGCGACGGCCTCGGCGCCCACGCGCCGCGCGCACTCGCTCATCGGCTCGAAGGACGGCCGCGCCACGACGAGCGTCTTGCGGGCGGCGAGGAATGCGCTCGCCGCCATGCGCAGGATTTCCGTCGATCCGCAGCCGAGGACGACCTGGTCCTGAGAGACGCGATGACGCCGGGCTATCGCCGCCCGCAACGCCTGCGCATCGGCGCCCGGATAGCGATTGGACGCGGTGCGCACCGCGTCCAGCATCGCCGCGATCGCGCCGGGTGAGGGGCCGTACGGGTTTTCGTTCCGGTCCAGGCGAATGGGTCCGGACGGCCGAGTCGACGCCTCGGCGAGCGCCGGGATGGCCGCGGCACCCGCCGCGGCCGCCCCGATACGTCGAAGCAGAACCCTGCGAGAGATCCCCATGTCGCGCTACTGCACGACGAGGGTGACGCTCGCCGAATGGACGCGGTTGCCGCTCGTCCCGTTGACGATCAGCACGGAAGTCCCGCGCGGGGTGTTCTTCTTCGTGTTCACCGTGAACACGGACGTCCCGGCATTCACCACCGAGGCGGGGGCGAACGTGGCCGTGGCGCCTCTCGGCAACCCGCTCGCCGAGAGCGTCACCGTGCCGGAGAACCCGGCGCCGGCCGCGATCGTCACCGTGTAGGTGGCCGTGCCGTCGCGCGGCACCGTCACGCTGGACGGCGACGCGGTAATCGAGAAATCGCCGTTCACGGCGAGCGTCACGTTGACGCTGTGGCTCAGCGATCCGCTCGTGCCGGTAATCGTCAGCGCGTAATTCCCCTGCGGCGTCGTCCCGCTCGTCGTCACGTTGAGTGTCGACGAACCCGACCCCGTCACCGAGGCGGGGGTGAATGACGCGGTGGCACCGGACGGAAGACCGGTGACGCCGAACGTGACGGTTCCGGCGAAGCCCGAGAGTGCGCCCACCGTCGCCGTATAGCTCGCGCTGCCACCCGGAGAGACCGCCTGCGACGAGGGGGTCGCGGAGAGCGAGAAATCGCGCACCGTAAGCGTCCTCGTTGCGGCAGGACTCTTCAGCCCGCCGTTGTCGGTCACCGTGAACGACGCCGTGTAGGTCCCAGCGGTGGCGTAGGTCACGTTGCCCGGGGTCGCCACGTTGCTCGACGAAGGCGTGCCGCCGGGGAACGTCCACGCATACGCGTTGATGGTCCCGTCAGGATCGCTGCCGCTGCCCGCGAACGACACCGACTGGCCCGCGTTGATAGAGACGTTCGAGGCCGGGTTCGTGATCGTCGCCGTCGGCGCCTGGTTCGGCGCGCCGGCGGACAGGTGCACGAACGTCGCGACCGACGGAACGCCGCCGGAGGTCAGCGCGAAGAGCATGTAATAGCCCGGCGGCGCGATGTTGCCGTTGGGCGGCGCCGTCACGTTGAGGACGCCCGCGCCCGCGGTGAACGACAGGCCGACGAGGCGCTGCTCCATGTCGAAGGCGTGCGTCGCCGCGCCGGGGCGCATCAGCACGACAGAGCCGATGCTGGCAGCGGCAGGCGTGAACACCTGGAAGGAGCCGCCGTAGTTGAACGCCGCCGGGCTCACGTCGGTGATCGCCGGCCGTGCGGCGCGGGTGCCGTCGCTGTTGAACAGGTACGGGGGCGAATAGATCTCCGTGTGCTGCTCGTAGGAGCCGCGCGCCGGGTTGCCGCCCGTCAGCATCACGGTCGCGTCGGGCAGCAGCAGCGAGCCCGAGTGATAGAGACGCGCGAAGCTGTTGCTGCCCGCAGGTGAGAAGGTGTTGGTCGCGGGGTCGTAGAGATCGGCGTTCAGGCTTGCAGTGGCCGCGTCCTCGTCGTTGAGCGACCCGCCCATCGCCAGCACCTTGCCGTTGGGCAGGATCGTCGCGTTCATCTCGATGCGCGGCTGCGACATCGCGGGGCCGAACTGCCACTGCGGCGTCGGCGCCGAGAGATCGATGATTTCGGTGGTCACGGTCGCCGGGCTTCCGCCGCCCATGATCATCACGCGCGGCCTGTAGCCGTTGGCCGGCGTGAGCGGCAGCAGGACCGACGCGCCGTACATACGGCCATTCGCGTAGTTCGTGTTCGCGACGACGCCGGTCCAGGCATGCGTCGCCGGGTTGAAGAACCTCGAACCCGTCCCCGATCCGGAGTAGAAGACGCGTCCGTCCGGCAGCAGGTGCATGCGCGGATAGAGCGGCGGCGTCCAGCCGGCGGCGAATTCCGCGCTCCATCCCGTGCCCGGCGTGTAGATTTCGACGGCGGAGTTGGTCCCGCCGGTCTCGTTGAGCCCCGAGAACGTCATGATGCGGCCGTCGCCGAGTGCCGTGACGGTCGGATACCAGCGTCCGTGCGCCATGTTCTGCACGTCGCTGAAGACGCCGAGGGCCGGATCGAACACCGTGTTGCGCGGCTGCCCGTGAAACGGGTCGTACTGCAGGGTTCCGCCGTTGACGAGCAGGCGGCCGTCCGGCAGCGCGACGATGGCATTGCAGAACATGTCCCACCCCACGGGCTGCGTGGTGATGGTGCCCGCCGCGAGATCCCAGACGGCGGCGCGGAAATTCGTCTCGGTGGCGACGTTGCCCGAGCCGGCGACCACGAGCACGGTGCCCGTATGAGTCACCGCAATATGGACGGGATTGATGGGCATCAGCAGCGACGCCGTGGCCCACTGTCCTTGAACATTCGGCGGCGCCTGCGCGGCGACGCGATCGAGACCGAAGCTGGCTATGGCGGCAGCGACGAGCATCGCTGCGGCGATGGACCGTACGTCCACACGCCTTCTAGTACGTACCTCACGCATATATCCTCCGGGGGGCTTGGAGGCGTTTGTCGCTGCTTGCGCCGGAGCAGGCGCAAGCGCGCGAGCCGGTGCAAGCGGCGAACCATTCCAAGACGGGCCCGAGTCTCTGCGCGAGGTACGAGGGGGTACCACCCGGCAGACAGAAGTCATCGCGCCGGGCGGAAGTCTGCCTGCGGGAACGGTCGCGTATCGGCTGTCGGCGGGGTTCCGGGCGAGCTGGCTACTTGTCGTCCTTGCGTCGCTCGAGGACGCGCGTGAGCTCTTCGACCTCCTGCTTGATGCGAACGAGCTCCTCGCGGTGGCGGTCTACGTCCTTGATCGTCTGTTCGAGATCGATGCGAAGTTGATGCATGCGGAGGAGACGGAGTTTCAGCTCCTGCTCGTCCTCCTGGACGTTTTTCAGCTCCACAATCGCAGTGTAGCGCGGTGGCCACGGCTGAGTCGTGAGGGGATATGATGCGGACGTTTCGGAGGACACATGCGCCACGCGATTGAGATCCTGCTGTTCCTCGCGTTGTTCACGCTCGTCGCCGCCGCGCAGAACCCGGCGCCGACGACGATTCCGAACGGGCTGCCCGACTGGGCCTTCAACATCCCGGACAAAGTGCAGCCGCCGGAACCGAAGGTCCCCGCCGTCGTCCGCCCGCCGGGCGCCGCCAGGGAGATGGAGGCGTCGGCGGTGGCCGGCAACGCGAACCCGCCGGACTGGTTCCCCGACGAGCACCCGGCGCCGCCGCGCAGCGTGAAGGGACCGATGCCGAACGCGTGCGGCTCGTGCCACCTGATGTCGGGGCAGGGGCATCCCGAATCCGCCGACATCGCCGGCATGCCGGCCGAGTACATCATCCGGCAGATGGGCTACTTCAAGAGCGGCGCGCGGAAAGAGGAGGCGCGCATGGGACCCATCGCGCGCGCCGTTCCGGACGAGGACGTGCGGCAGGCGGCCGAATACTTCGCGGCGGTCAAGCCGATGCCCTTCGTGAAGGTCGTCGAGACCGCGACGCCGCCGAAGACGTACGTCAGCGCCGACGCGCGGCATCGCCGCATCATGCCGGAGGGTGGCACCGAGCCGATCGGCCGCCGCATCATCGAGGTTCCCGACGACCCGATGCGCACGACGATTCGCGATCCGCACTCGGGGTTCACCGCGTACGTGCCGCCCGGCAGCATCGCGAAGGGGAAGGCGCTCGTCCAGACCGGAGGATCCGGCAAGACGATCCAGTGCGCCATCTGCCACGGCGACGCGCTCACGGGTCTCGGCGAGGTGCCGCGCATCGCGGGGCTGCAACCCGTCTACATCGCGCGGCAGCTGATCACCATGCAGAACGGCACGAGCGCCGGCGCCAACGCCGCGCTGATGAAGAAGCCGGTCGCGAAGCTGTCGGAAGAGGACATCATCGCGATTGCGGCGTACCTCGGGTCGCTTCCGCCGCGCTGATCGCAGGGCGGGTCCTTTTGAACGTCGCGTAGGGCGGGTCCTTTTTGGGCCTGGCGTAGGGCGGGTCCTTCGGACCCGCCGAGGAGCACACCATG
>Ga0070696_100002619_pt1 | contig 11935 bp, 11 predicted proteins | sample KBSK1253metaG_FD_65474 | JGI IMG/M metagenome (GOLD analysis project Ga0070696, IMG submission 65474) | Corn, switchgrass and miscanthus rhizosphere microbial communities from Kellogg Biological Station, Michigan, USA - KBS K1-25-3 metaG | ecosystem: Host-associated > Plants > Roots >... | reverse complement strand
CCGACCTGGTGCTGCTCGACCTCATGCTGCCGGGGCTGTCGGGCACCGAGGTGTGCCGGCGGATCCGCAGCACCAGCAGCGTGCCGGTGATCATGCTGACGGCCAAGGACACGGAGATCGACAAGGTCGTCGGCCTCGAGCTCGGCGCCGACGACTACGTGACCAAGCCCTACTCCAGCCGAGAGCTGATCGCGCGGGTGCGGGCGGTGCTGCGGCGCGTGGGCGAGCCGGTCGACCTCGCCCCGACGACCCTTGCCGCCGGGCCGGTGCGCATGGACGTCGAGCGGCACGTGGTGACGGTGTCCGGCGACCCGGTCGCCCTGCCGCTCAAGGAGTTCGAGCTGCTCGAGCTGCTGCTGCGCAACGCGGGCCGGGTGCTCACCCGCGGCCAGCTGATCGACCGCGTGTGGGGCAGCGACTATGTGGGAGACACCAAGACGCTGGACGTCCACGTCAAGCGGCTGCGCTCGAAGATCGAGCCCGATCCTGGCGAGCCGACGCTGCTCCTGACCGTGCGGGGGTTGGGCTACAAGCTCGAGGGCTGAGCGTCCGGGCTGCGGGGTCCGGCTGCTTCGTGCTGCCGCTGCGTGCGCTCCGGCTGCTGCGTGCTCCCGCGTTTCGCGCGAACCTCGGCACTTTGGGGCCGCGGAGTGCCCCGTTACGCGCGAACCTCGGCCGCTCCGCGCGTACACCTCGTAGCCGAAGTGCCGCTAGGTGCGGCTCCCCGCGTACACCTCGTAGCCGAAGTGCACGCTGTGCCGCGTTACGCGCGTAACGCGACTGGAGCTCGGGCAGGTGCGTCACGCTGCTCGCGCCGTCCGGGTCAGGACGGCGACGTCGTGGGCTCCGCGGACTCGTTGCCCGTCGGCGCCGGCTCTCCGGTCGGCGACTGCGTCGGGGCGGCCGTCGCAGTCGGCGGCGCCGTGATCGTCGCGTACTCGTTCTGCGGCAGCAGCACCGGCACGAACACCTGTGTCTGGCCGCCGGACCGCGTGGCCAGCTGCACGGTCACGTTGGCGCCGGGGGCCACCGGAAGGGACGGGACCAGCACGGTCGCGCTGCCCTCGTTGTTCGCCGCCCCACCGGCGAGCGGGCCGCCGCTGCCGGCGGTTAGCGACACCATGCGGTTGCCGGGCACGGTGACGGTCACCGGGGTCGGCGCGCCCTGCGTCGAGATCGCGACGGTGAGGTCATCGGTTCCCTTGTTCACCAGCGCGCCCGACAGCACGCCCGTGCCGCCCTTCTCCGAGCCGACCACCAGCAGGTTGGCCGCCTCCAGCTGGCCGAGCTGCACGCTCGCACCGTCGCTGGCGTTGTAGGGGACCGCCGTCGTCGCCGGCGAGAACGTCGCGCAGGCGGATAGCAGGGGAATGGCGGCGACCGCGGCGGCTGCGGCAAGCCGGCGCCGGGTCAGGCGGAGGGAGGTCGTCGCAGGCACGCCGATACCTTAGCGGGCCGCCCCGCAGCGCCGACCGCGGTGGCCTGGAGCCGGCCGGCGGGCTCCTCGCTGGTCGGACGTCGGCACCGGCCCGGGTGCGGCTCCCGGCCCGGCAACAGCCCGACCCACGCCCACCGCAGGAGTCCTGCGCCGGCGGCGGACAGCCCGCTCACCGACGTCCCGGACGATCTTCACGGCCCGGCGAGGCAGCACGGAAACCACGCTCTGTCAACCCCCCTTCGAGCGATCACATGGCCTCTGACCTGCGGAAACGTCTCGCCGACCACCCCGGCTGTCGGTCACCGCGTGCTATCATTGAGGTCGGGAAAGGGGAATAGCGCACATGACCTTTACTGTCGGTGAGACGGTCGTCTACCCGCACCACGGTGCGGCGCTGATCGAAGAGATGAAGACCCGGACGATCAAGGGTGAGGACAAGCTCTACCTCGTTCTGAAGGTGGCGCAGGGTGACCTGACCATCGAGGTCCCGGCCGAGAACTGCGATCTGGTGGGCGTCCGCGACGTTGTCGGGGCAGAGGGGCTCGAGCACGTGTTCGAGGTGCTTCGCACCCCGTACACGGAGGAGCCGACCAACTGGTCCCGGCGGTACAAGGCGAACCTCGAGAAGCTCGCGTCGGGCGACGTCATCAAGGTGTCGGAGGTCGTGCGCGACCTGTGGCGGCGCGAGAAGGACCGCGGCCTGTCCGCCGGCGAGAAGCGGATGCTGGCCAAGGCCCGGCAGATCCTCGTCAGCGAGCTGGCCCTGGCCGAGCACACCAACGAGGACAAGGCAGAGGCGCTGCTGGACGAGGTCCTCGCGTCCTGACCCTGCCCGCACTCCTGCCGACCTGACCCGCCGAGCCCGCTCATGAGCGCGCGCGACGTCCGGCTGCCCCGGGGCGTCGTGGAGCTGCTGCGCCTCTGCGTGGTGGCGTTCTTCGCGGGCATCGGCTACGAGATCTCCTCCACGCTGGACGCCGGGGGCGTGGCCGTCGGCCCGATCGACGGCGTCGGCGTCGGGGTGCTGCTCGGCGCGGCCGTCGGCTACGTCGTCGGCGGCGTCACGGCCCGGCTGACCGTGCGCACCGTGGAGTCGACCGAGGCGTCCCTGCGCGACCGGTCGGCAGAGCAGGTGCTCGCCGGCATGATGGGCGCGGCCCTCGGTGTGATCATCGCCGCCGGCATCACCTGGCCGGTGCTGCTGATCGGCCCGACCGTCGTCGTCCTGCCCCTGTTCGTGTTCGTGGTGGCGACGGTGGCGCTGCTCGGCTACCGGCTCGGCCTGTCCCGCCGGCACGCCATCCTCGGCATGTTCGGCGCACAGACCGGCCTGGCTTCGGCCGCCGACCCCCCGTCGTCCCTCGCCCTGGTCATGGACACCTCGGTCGCGATCGACGGCCGCATCGTCGATGTCGTCGGGGCGGGGTTCTTGCACGGCACCTTCCTGGTGCCGCAGCCGGTGCTCGACGAGCTGCAGGGCCTGGCGGACGCCGGTGACGACACCCGCCGCGCGAAGGGTCGCCGCGGGCTGGAGACGCTGGAGGCGCTGCGCCGGCACCGCGACGTCGACATCGAGGTCGTCGGCGACCCGGCCCGAGAGCTGCCCGAGGTCGACGCCAAGCTGGTGCGCTTCTGCCTGGACCGGCCCAGCCGGCTGCTCACTCTCGACACCAACCTGGCCAAGGCCGCCGCGATCGCCGGCGTGCACGTACTGAACCTGCACGCCCTGGCCGTCTCGCTGCGGCCGCCGGTCAGCGCCGGCGACGTCGCGACCGTGCTGCTGCTCAAGGCCGGCCGCGAGCCCGGGCAGGCCGTCGGCTACCTGGACGACGGAACCATGGTCGTCGTCGAGCGCAGCCGTGAGCGGGTGGGCCAGGACGTCGACGTCGTGGTGACCAGCGTGCTGACCACCGCGAACGGGCGCATGGTGTTCGCTCGCCCGCAGCCGCCGAAGGGTCCGCCGGCGCCGGTGCTCGGCTGAAGGTCTCCGCTCAGGCGTCGCGGCGCGGCATCGGGCGGACCGTCAGCATCTGCGCCACCGTCCCCAGCGGTCCGTGGACGTCGTGCAGCACCGTGCTGGTGAGCCCGAGGCCGTCCGCGCTGAACGTCACGGTCGTGTCGAACCCGAGCCAGTCGCCGTCCGGCTCTCGGAACAGGTGCGCGGTCAGGTCGACGTTCGGGAACAGCACCTCGCGTGGGTCGGCGCGCACCGCCATGCCGTTGGCGATGTCGACCAGGCCGGCGGCGCGCGCGGTCGGGGTGACCGGCTCGCCGGCGACGAGCTCGTGATCGGTCCGCACCCAGAACGACGCCCGGCCCGGCTCGTGCTTCGTGCGCCGCACCTCGACCGACGTGATGAACCCGCCGGGCCACACGTCGGCCGCCCCCCAGCCCGGCGTCGCGTCGGGGCCGGGGATCGCCCGCAGGGCCGACCCGGCCAGCTGCGAGGTGTCGCGGCCCTTCATCGACCAGGCGCGCAGCGTCACGACCCGGCGTCCGGCGTGGCACAGCTCCGCCTCGGCCAGCTCGACGGTGCGCCCGGGCCGCAGCAGCCGCACGTGGGCCTCGACCGGCTCGATCGGCACCGTGCCCCAGATGTCGTAGGACAGCCGGGTCAGCGTCAGCCCGTCGTCGCGCCTGCCGTCGCGCTCGCGCTCGACGACGTGCGCGAGCAGACCGAGCGCCGGCGCGATGTGCTGCTCGTCCACGGCCCACGCCCCGCCCACGTGCTCGGTGGGCCGGAACATGCTGTCGTCGATCCGCTCGAAGTACGCCACGCTGCTCTGTCTCCTCTGCTGTCCGGCGCTGCCGGGATCCGCGGTTCGCCTGCGGTGGCCAGCATCCCCGATCGTGCTGTCTGCGCAGCCGCGAGGTCAGCGCTTGTCGGCCAGCAGCCACTCGGCGTAGGCGAGGTCCTCCGCACGCGTGATCTTGAACGCCAGCGGGTCACCGGGAACGACCACGACGGTCGCGACCTCCTCGGCCATCTCGGCGTCGTCGGTGTAGAGCGGCACGAGAGCGGCGATTGATGGGCCCCCGAACCCGGTGGCAGCGAGCTGGGCTTCTTCGGCTGCGGCGACCCTGTGCGCCTCGGCCAAGATCGCCCGCTGGAAGCCCTGCGGGGTCTGGGCGACCCGCAGCTCGTCCCGGTCGACGGTCTCGGTCACCTCGTCCAGGCCACCAGCCCGACGCGCCGGCATCACCCGCTTCATCGTGTCCGCGACCAGCAGACCGGGCACGACGGCCTGGTGACCGGCTCGCACGGCCTCCGCGACCCGGGCGACCACCGACGGCGGGGCCAGGCAGCGGGCGGCGTCGTGCACGAGAACGAGCCCCACGTCGTCCGGCAGCGCGTCGAGGCCCGCGGCGACCGAGTGCTGCCGCGTCGCCCCGCCCGCCACGACCATGACGGACGCCGAGGTCGCGGCCGTCGCGTCGGTCGCAACTTTCTCGGCCCGGTCGAGCCAGTCGTGCGGAGCCACCACGACGACGAGGTCGACGGCCCCGCTGCGCGCCACGTTGCGGACCGCGTGTGCCAGCAGCGGCTCACCCGCGAGCGCCACGAACGCCTTGGGCATGTCGGCGCCGAGCCGGCTGCCGGAACCTGCCGCGACGACGATGCAGGCGGCGCGGACGGGGGTCACCTCGGGCATGTCCTGCAGGCTATGCGGTCCGTCCGACAGCGCCGTTCAGCCGTCCACAGCCGCCCGTCCCGTGCACTTCGTAGCCGATGTGTACGCCGGAGGGCTCACCTCGGTGCACCTCGTAGCCGAAGTGCACGCTCGGGAGTGCGGTCAGAGGCGCCAGACCAGGGCGGTGGCGATGGCCGCGACGCCCTCGCCGCGTCCGGTCAGGCCCAGACCGTCGGTGGTCGTGCCACTGACCGCGACCGGCGCGCCGCAGGCCTTCGACAGTGCGGCCTGCGCCTCGTCGCGGCGCGGGCCCAGACGAGGCCGGTTGCCGATCACCTGCACGGCCACGTTGCCGATCTCGAACCCCGCAGCGCGGACCAGACGAGCGGCCTCGGCGAGCAGCGTGACGCCGGACGCCCCCGCCCAGGCCGGTTCCGACGTCCCGAGATGGGCGCCGAGGTCGCCGATGCCGGCGGCGGAAAAGAGCGCGTCGCAGCAGGCGTGCGCGGCCGCGTCCGCGTCGGAGTGCCCCACCAGGCCGGGCTCGCCGGGCCAGTCGAGACCCGCCAGTCGCAGCGGCCTATCCGAACCGGCCGGGGCGAACGCGTGGACGTCGGTGCCGATCCCGACGCGCGGAACCTGCACCGGCTGCACCATGACCTGCAGCCTAGGGCTCACCGTGCCGTCGGCCGGCCAGCTGCGTGGAAGATCGGCCATGGCGAGGGGATGGTCCACGCAGAAGGCCGGCACTGTCAGTGACCGCGGTCGAGCCACTCCTGCCGGTGCGGGGCCTCGGCGCCGATCGTCGTGTCGTCGCCGTGGCCGGTGTGCACGACGGTCTCGCCGGGCAGCACCAGCAGCCGGTCGGTGATCGACGCCATGATCGTGCCGAAGTCGCTGAACGACCGGCCGGTGGCGCCCGGCCCGCCGGCGAACAGCGTGTCACCGGTGAACACCCGGCCCGGCGCCACGACGCAGCACGACCCGGGGGAGTGACCGGGCGTGTGCAGCACCCGCAGCCACGTTCCGGCCACCTCGATCGCCTGCGCGTCGACGAGTGGGGACGGCGCGACGCCGGCGTGCACCCGGTCCCACAGCATGCGGTCGTTCGGGTGCAGCAGGACCGGCGCCGAGAGTCGCCGCGACAGCTCGGGTGCCACGCCGATGTGGTCGTCGTGGCCGTGGGTCAGCACGACGGCGACGACCTGCCGGCCGGCGACCGCGGAGACGATCGGCTCGGCGTCGTGGGCCGCGTCGACGACGAGGCACTCGACGTCGTCGCCGATCACCCAGACGTTGTTGTCGACGTCCCACGTGCCGCCGTCCAGGCTGAAGGTGCCCGAGGTGACGACCCGGTCGACCCGGAGCCCGCCGTCCGGCGTCCGGCCCTCGCTCACATCACCACGACCGACCGCAGGACTTCGCCGCGCTCCATCTTGGCGAAGGCGTCCTCGACGTCACCGATCTCGATCGTCTCGCTGACGAACCGCTCGAGCGGGAACCGGCCCTGCAGGAACAGGTCGACGAGCATCGGGAAGTCGCGGCTCGGCAGGCAGTCGCCGTACCAGCTGGACTTCAGCGCGCCGCCGCGGCCGAAGATCTCGAGGAGCGGCAGCTCGATGGTGAGGTCCGGGGTGGGCACGCCGACCAGCACGACCGTGCCGGCGAGGTCGCGGGCGTAGAACGCCTGCTCGTAGGTCTCCGGCCGGCCGACCGCGTCGATGACGACGTTCGCGCCGAACCCGCCAGTGAGCTCGCGCACCGCGGACACGACGTCGGTCTCGCGTCCGTTCACCGTGTGCGTGGCCCCGAGCTCGCGGGCCCCGGCGAGCTTGCGGTCGTCCACGTCGACGGCGATCACCGTCGTCGCGCCGGCCAGGCGCGCGCCCGCGATGGCCGCCGACCCGACCCCGCCGCAGCCGATGACCGCGACGCTGTCGCCGCGGCTCACGTTGCCGGTGTTGACCGCCGCGCCGAAGCCGGCCATCACGCCGCAGCCGAGCAGGCCGGCCGCGGTCGCGGGCGCCGCCGGGTCGACCTTGGTGCACTGCCCGGACGCCACGAGCGTCTTCGCGGCGAACGCCCCGATGCCGAGAGCGGGCGTGAGCGGCGTGCCGTCGGTCAGCGTCATCTTCTGCGTGGCGTTGTGGGTGGCGAAGCAGTACCAGGGCCGGCCGGCGCGGCAGGCGCGGCAGCTGCCGCAGACCGCCCGCCAGTTGAGGATCACGAAGTCGCCGGGCTCGACGTCGGTCACGCCGGCACCGACGGACTCGACCACCCCGGCGGCCTCGTGCCCGAGCAGGAAGGGGAAGTCGTCGTTGATGCCGCCCTCGCGGTAGTGCAGGTCGGTGTGGCAGACCCCGCAGGCCTGCACCGCCACGACCGCCTCGCCCGGACCGGGATCGGGCACGACGACGTCCACGAGCTCGACCGGCGCGCCCTTGCTGCGGGCGATGACCCCCGTGACCGTCTGCGGCATGACGTCGTGTCCTCTCGTGGTGCGGCTGTGCCAGCAACCTACGTGCCGCCTGCCGGGCCGAGCCAGTGGTACGGACGTCGGACGGGACCCGGGTGCACCGCCGGTAGCCTGGGCACGTGACCTTGCGCCTCTTCGACACCGCGACGGCGAGCCTGCGCGACTTCGTGCCGCTGCAGCCCGGCAAGGTCGGCATGTACATCTGTGGGCTCACCGTGCAGGGGTCGCCGCACATCGGGCACGTGCGGTTCACGGTCGCGTTCGACATCTTGCGGCGCTGGCTCGAGCACGGCCACGGCTACGACGTCACGCTGGTCCGCAACGTCACCGACATCGACGACAAGATCCTCGTCAAGTCGGCGGCCTCCGGCGAGCCGTGGTGGGCGTGGGCCTACCAGCACGAGCGGGAGACGTCGGCCGCGCTCGAGGCGCTCGGCGTGCTGCCGCCCAGCTACGAGCCGCGGGCCACCGGGCACATCCCCGAGATGGTCGAGCTGATGACGACGCTCGTGGAGAACGGTCACGCCTACCCCGCCCCGGACGGCAGCGGCGACGTCTACTTCGACGTCCGGTCCTGGCCGGCGTACGGCGAGCTGACCCACCAGGCCCTCGACGACATGGCGCCGGCGACCGACGCCGAGCCGCGCGCCAAGAAGGACCCGCGCGACTTCGCCCTCTGGAAGGGTGCGAAGCCGGGCGAGCCGGCCAGCGCCACCTGGTCCACGCCGTACGGCACCGGCCGGCCCGGCTGGCACCTGGAGTGCTCGGCGATGGCCCGCAAGTACCTGGGTGACACGTTCGACATCCACGGCGGCGGCGTCGACCTGCGGTTCCCGCACCACGAGAACGAGCAGGCCCAGTCGCGCGCGGCCGGCCTGGGCTTCGCCCGGTACTGGCTGCACAACGGCTGGCTCACGCTCGGCGGCGAGAAGATGAGCAAGTCGCTGGGCAACACGATGATCGTGGCGAACATGCTGCAGCACGTGCGGCCCGTCGTCCTGCGCTACTTCCTGGGTTCCACGCACTACCGCACGACGCTGGAGTACCACGACGACTCGCTCGCCGAGGCGGCGTCGGCCCTCGACCGCATCGAGGGGTTCCTGCGCCGGGCCGCCCCCGAGGGGGGCTGGTTCGCGGGTGGCCGGGACTTCCCGGCCGCGTTCGCCGAGGCGCTGGACGACGACCTCAACGTGAGCGGCGCCCTGGCCGTGATCCACGAGACCGTGACGGCCGGCAACAAGGCCCTCGACGACCGGGACGACGACGCGGCGCGAGAGGCGTTCGGCCAGGTCGTGTCGATGACCGGCGTCCTCGGCATCAACCCCATCGACGAGCGCTGGCAGGGTCCACGCGGTGCGGACGACGGGACCGCCGCCGCGCTCGCGTCGCTGGTGGAGTCCGAGCTGGCCGCCCGCCAGCAGGCGCGCGCGGCCCGCGACTACGCGACCGCCGACGCGGTGCGCGACAGGCTGGCGGAGGCCGGCATCGAGGTCGAGGACACCCCGGCCGGGCCGCGCTGGTCGGTGGCGCGCCCGGCGAACCGTCAGCCCGAGGAGGTCCGCTGATGTCCGGCAACTCCCAGCGCAAGGGCGCGATGCGCACCGGCGCGTCCCGCAAGGGCCCGACCGTCGGCAGCGGCGGCCAGCGACGTCGGGGCCTGGAAGGCAAGGGCCCCACCCCCAAGGCGGCCGACCGCGAGAAGCACGTCGCCGCCAAGAAGCGCCGCGCGGCCCAGCGGCGCGACGAGGCGCTGGGCAAGGGCAAGGGGGCGGCTGCCCGCGCGTCGGCGGCGGGTCGTCGTGGTGGGACGGCGGGCCGACGTCCGGCACGACCGGCGCGGGGCGGCAAGGCGGCCAGCGAGATGGTGGCGGGCCGCAACAGCGTCGTCGAGGCGCTGCGGGCCGGGCTGCCGGTGACCACCGTCTACGTGGCCAGCCGCATCGACGTCGACGACCGCGTGCGCGAGGCCATGAAGATCGCCGCCGAGCGTGGGCTGCCCATGCTGGAGACGCCCCGCGGCGAGCTCGACCGGCTCACCGACGGCGCGATCCACCAGGGCCTGGCGCTGCAGGTGCCGCCGTATGAGTACGCGCACCCGGCGGACCTGCTCGCCTCCGCGGACGACGCGGGTCAGGCCGCGCTGCTGGTCGCCCTCGACGGGGTCACGGACCCGCGCAACCTCGGTGCCGTCGTCCGGTCGGTGGCGGCGTTCGGCGGCCACGGGGTCATCGTTCCCGAGCGGCGCGCGGCCGGCATGACCGCCAGCGCCTGGAAGACCTCGGCCGGTGCGGCGTCCCGGGTGCCGGTGGCGCGCGCCACGAACCTGACCCGCGCGCTGGAGGAGCTCAAGGCGTCCGGCTGCTTCGTGCTCGGGCTCGACATGCACGGTGACGTGGAGCTGCCCGAGCTGACGCTGGCCCACGACCCGGTCGTGCTCGTCGTCGGGTCCGAGGGCAAGGGCCTCTCGCGCCTGGTGCGCGAGACCTGCGACGTGATCGTGTCGATCCCGATGCACGCGGCGACCGAGTCGCTCAACGCTGGCGTCGCGGCCGGGGTCGCGCTCTACGAGGTGGCCCGCCGCCGGTCGCACGGCGCCTGACCGCGGGCGGCCTGGTGCTGCAGGCGCACGGCTCGTGGGTTGAGTGACCGCAGCTCGCGCGACGCGCCGGCGTGTCGGGCCAACAACGGTCACTGGACGGGGTCGGACGGCGGCGCGATGACCGGCAGCGCGCGAGTGTCGACTCCGAGCACCGCCGCCTCGTCGGGCTTGCCTGGCAGCACCGTGCGCACGTAGTCGTCGACGGCCTCGCGCAGGGGCACGTCGTGGCCGGCTCGTTCCGAGAGGTACCAGCGGTTCTCCAGCACCTCGTGGAAGATCTCGGCGGGCTCCAGCTTGCGCCGCAACGCCCGCGGAACGGCGGCCATGACCGTCTCGAAGACCTGGGTCTGCCAGTCGTGCGCCACGAGCTCCTCGCTGTCGCCCTGCCGGTCGTGCGCGGCGCGGTAGGAGTCGAGGTCGTTGAGCAGCCGGCGAGCCTGGTTCTCCCCGACGTCCAGGCCGGTCAGCCGCAGCAGACGTCGTGAGTGGTGCCCCGCGTCGACCACCTTGGGCTGGATCTGCACGAAGGTGCCGTCGACGTCCGTCGTGATCGCGAGCTCGCCGACGTCGAAGCCCAGGTCGTTGAGCCGGCGGATGCGCGCGTCCACGCGCCAGCGCTCGCCGGGCTCGAACGACTCGGGCGCGGTCAGCTCGGCCCACAGCGACCGGTAGCGGTCGACGATGCGCTGGCTGGTCGAGACGGCGTCGGCGCCGCTCGGGTCGAGCTCGGGGTCGAGCAGCCCGCCGGCCTGTAGGTCCATCAGCTCGCCGGCGATGTTGACCCGGGCCAGCTCGAGGTCGTACTCGCGCTGGCCGCCGCTGAGCTCGTCGTGCAGCTCGCCGGTCTCGGCGTCGACCAGGTACGCGGCGAAGGACCCGGCGTCGCGGCGGAACAGGGTGTTGGAGAGGGAGACATCACCCCAGAAGAAGCCCGTCAGGTGCAGGCGCACCAGCAACACGGCGAGGGCGTCGACCAGGCGCTGCGCGGTGTCAGGGCGCAGCGTCTGGCTGAACAGCGCCCGGTAGGGCAGCGAGAACTCCAGGTGCCGGGTGATCAGCGCCGGGTCGAGCGGGGTCCCGTCGGGCGTCCGGCGGCCGCTGACGATGCCGACCGGCTCCACGCACGGCACGTCGAGGCGTCGCAGCAGGCGCAGCAGGCCGTACTCGCGGCGGGCCAGCTCCGCGCCGATCTCCTTGATGGCCACCACACGGCCCGACAGGTGCGCGAACCGCACGACGTGCCGGCTGATGCCCCGTGGCAGCGCGGCCAGCTGCTCGGCGGGCCACTGCTCCAGCGGCACCTGCCAGGGCAGGTCGAGAAGCCCGGGGTCGGCCCCCGCCGAGGTGATCTGCAGCTGGTCGCTCATCGACGTCCGATCGTCGGCGCAGCCGGCTCAGCGTGCACTTCGTAGCCGATGTGCACGCTGAGGCGGCTCGGCGCGTACAGGTCGTAGACGAAGTGCACGCGGCGCCCGGACGGTCAGGAGCCGAGGCGCTCGCCGGTCTCGGCGTGGAACAGGTGCACGTGGTCCGGCTGCGCGGTCAGGTGCACCGTCGAGCCCTTCTCGGGCGGACGTCGGCCGTCGACGCGGGCGATGATCGGCTTGCTCACGTCGCCGCCGTCGGCCACCCCGTAGATGTAGGAGTCGGCGCCGAGCTCCTCGACGACCTCGACGTGCGCCGGCAGCCCGTCCGAAGCGAGTTCCAGAGACTCGGGCCGCAACCCGACGACCAAGTCGCGGCGGCCGTTCGCGCTCCGCGCCGGGATCGACTCACCGCCGAGCGAGATG
>Ga0070696_100002618_pt1 | contig 11936 bp, 7 predicted proteins | sample KBSK1253metaG_FD_65474 | JGI IMG/M metagenome (GOLD analysis project Ga0070696, IMG submission 65474) | Corn, switchgrass and miscanthus rhizosphere microbial communities from Kellogg Biological Station, Michigan, USA - KBS K1-25-3 metaG | ecosystem: Host-associated > Plants > Roots >... | reverse complement strand
TTTTTCCTCTTGGTCACGGCCTCCATCGCCGCCTGCTGGATCGACGCACTGCGCCGGCGCTCGACGCGCGATGTGGCCATCGACGATCGCCGCCACCACGGAGACGGCTTCATGAGCACATTCGTTCAGGACCTCGGCTACGGCCTCCGCATGATGCGGCGCGCGCCGGCCTTCACCGCCGCCGCCGTCCTCACCATTGCGCTCGGCATCGGCGTCAACACCGCGACGTTCGGCATCGTGAATGTCGTCAGCCTGAAGCCGCTCAACTACAAAGACCCCGAACGCGTAGCGTTCGTGTTCGGATGGAGCCAGGAGCGGCAGGAACGCCGCTTCAACCTGCCGCTCGCCGACGCGATCGACATCGGTGCTCGTTCTCGCGCCTTCGACGCGGTTGGCGCGTATGCATATTGGAGCGCGAACCTGACCGGCGGTGACCAGCCCGAGCGCCTGCAAGCGTACCGCGTCACGGCGAACACTTTTACGCTCCTCGGCGTGACGGCATCTTACGGCCGCGTCCTCGCGCCGGACGATGGGCGTCCCGACGCCGCGGACGTCGTCGTGCTCAGCGACGGCCTGTGGCGCCGCCGTTTTGGTGGCGACGCGTGGATTCTGGGCCGTTCGATCACGCTCGACGGCGTCGGCCACACCGTGGTCGGGATCATGCCGCCGCGGTTCGAGTTCCCGATATTCAACTTCAAGGGCGAAGCCTGGACACCGCTGAAAACCGACGCCAAGGCGGGTGCGAGCCGCGCGGGATCGCCCTCGATCGTGGCGATCGCACGGCTCCGTCGCGGCGTCAGCTACCGCGCGGCTCAAACGGACCTCGACGCCGTGATGCGCCGGCTCGAGGCCGATTACCCGGCGACCAATAGAGGCCTCGGTGGACGCGTCCTCGAGATGCGCCGTCTCGGCGAGGACGAAGGCGCGCCGCTGGCACTCATTCTGATGGCCGCCGTAAGCGTCGTCCTGCTGCTCGCCTGCGCGAACGTCGCAAACCTCCTGCTCGCGCGCGCCGCCGGACGGGAGCGCGAGCTCGCCGTGCGCGCCGCGGTCGGCGCGGGTCGCGGGCGCCTCGTCCGGCAGCTGCTCACCGAAAGCCTTCTGCTCGCGATGGGCGGCGCGCTTCTCGGCGTCGCCTTTGCTTTCTGGGCGCTCGACGCGCTCCGCGCGGTGCTGCCGGAGGCGCTGCTCACGACGATGCCGAACGTCGCGGAGCTCGGCGTCGATCGCACAACGCTCGGCTTCGCCGCGGTGATGACCGTGGTGTGCGCGGCGATCTTCGGCGCGGGGCCGGCCATTCGAATGGTCCGGACCGATCTCCAGGGTTCGCTGAAATCCGGCGGCACGAGTGCGTCCGCCGGACCGCGTCATCAGCGGCTTCGCGGCGCGTTGATGGTCGGGGAAGTCGCCGTCTCATTGATCCTGCTGGTCGCGGCGGGACTGCTCATCCGCACGTTCGATCGCCTGCAGCACGTGGACGCCGGGTTCAATCCTGATCGCGTCGTCACGATGGCGATGTCGCTTCCGGAGTACCGGTACGCCGACGCGCTGTCGCGCCAACGGTTTTTCGAAGCGGCGCTGGACAACATCGCGCGCGTGCCGGGCGTCGCGTCCGCGGCGTTCGTGAACGTCCTGCCTTTCAGCACCTACAACGACGGCACCGTTTACGTCGTCGACGACGGCACGCTGCCGGAGCCGGGCCGCGAGCCGGCGAGCGATTACCGGATTATCACGCCGGGCTATTTCCAGACGATGGGGATCCCAATGGTCGCCGGACGCACGTTCGACTCGCGGGATCGCGGCACCACCGAGCCGGTGGTGATCGTCAGCCAGGCGTTCGCGCGGCGAGCGTTCGGCGACGAAGATCCCGTCGGCAAACGCGTGCGTCTCGGCCGAAGGGATTCGCCGGTGCGCTGGCTGACGGTTGTCGGCGTCGCCGCCAACGTGCGTCATTCTGAAATCACTGAAACGTTTCAACCGACGCTCTACCGCCCGTTCGCGCAGGCGCCTGCGCAGAGGATGATGCTGGCGGCGCGGGCGGCGGGCAGTGAAATGGGCCTCGCGGACGCGGTCCGCGCCGCGATCGGGGCGGTCGATCCGCTGCAGCCGGTCTATCACGTCACGACGCTGAGCCGCCTCGTCGACGCAGCCTTGATGCCGGCCGCGGCAGCGATGTCGATGATGTCGCTGCTCGGCGCCCTGGCGCTGATGCTTGCGACCATCGGCATTTACGGCGTCGTGTCGTACGCGGTCAGCCAGCAGACGCGGGAAATCGGCGTCCGGCTCGCGCTCGGGGCGTCACCCACCGACGTGCTGCGCCTCGTGTTCCGGCGGGGGCTGTCACTGGTCCTCACTGGGACCGCCATCGGGATGGCCGGCGCGCTGGCGGTCACCCGACTGATGGCCGGGGTGCTCTACGGCGTTACGCCGGTGGACGCGACGACCTACCTGGCCGTCGTCGGCGGGCTGATCCTCGTCGGCATCGCCGCGTGTTACATCCCCGCCCGCCGGGCCATGCGGGTGGACCCAGTGGTTGTATTAAGGACGGAGTAGGGATTAGGGATTAGGGCTTAGGGCCCCAGCCCCAGCCCTCAGTCCCAGCCCCCAAACAGAACTCAGCCCTATTCCAAAACGCCACCTCGACCGATACCCCCAGAAGGTGGATCTGTCCGCCTGAACAGACGTGACTGTAAACTGTTGACCTAATTGAAGATGCTCATCAATAGCCATAAAGATCGGCGCGTCGCCGTCAGCCCCGCGTTCGGGGGGCCGGGCGACAGGCGGAAGGGCCTCGCGGACCGGCGTAAAAGCCTCCGGTTCCTCGGACTCGGCGTGCTGTGCCTCGGCCTCGCAGCCCCCGCGCATGCGCAAATCTATTCCTGGCGCGACGCCAACGGCAACCTGGTGGTGTCGAACCGCCGTCTGGGAACGACGCCAGACGTGCGTTCCTACCCGGTGACGAAGGCGGAGAAAATCCGGGCGACGCGCTACGTTGCCACCGAACGCGGCCGAGCCTACGACGACATCATCGGCGAGCACAGCCGGACACAGGGGGTCCGGCCGGACCTGGTCAGAGCTGTGATGCAGGTGGAATCGGCGTTCAACCCGTATGCGCGGTCGCCAAAAGGCGCGCTCGGCCTGATGCAGTTGATGCCGGCCACCATCCGGCGCTACACCGTGAAGGACCCGTTCGACCCGTGGGAGAACGTTCGAGGCGGCGTCGCGTACCTACGTCACCTGCTCGATCGGTACGAGAACAACGAAACGCTGGCGCTGGCCGCGTACAACGCCGGGCCGGGCGCCGTCGACAAATACGGCCAGAGCGTCCCTCCCTATCGCGAGACGCGGAACTACGTCTACGTGATCAACCAGATGACCTCCAGGCCGATCTCGATGCGCGACAAATCGCTTTACAAGGTTACCGAGATCATCGACGGCCGCTCGATCGTGCGGTACACCGACAAGAAACCGACGACGGGCACGGTCGAAGTCGTCGGCGCCCGCTAGGGACTCGACGAACATCGAACGCAAAGGCCGCTAAGCTCGCGTTCGACAAGCTCACCATCAGCGCTCATCCTGAGCCTGCCGAAGGATGCGCGCTTTGCGTTCGACGTCGTCTTGACGTCGCACAGAGTCGTCGCAGGCAGGCCAGTTATTCCACCCGCTCCACCGCCATCACATCCAGTCGCTCGTAGATCGGCCCGACCGCCTCTGTCGCGAGGAGAATTTCGACGGCGATGATCGCGCAGCAGGCGACCGCAGCCGGGATGAGCGCGGCCGGCCCGAAAAAGCGCCCCAGCGCGAACCACACGATGCCGCCCGCGATCGCGCCGGGCAGCGCCATGACGATCAAGAGCAGCCAGGTCGCGCCAAGCATGATGAGCCGCTGGCCCATCGCGTCGAGCCCGCGAGCGCGCTGATTCCCGAGCGGCACCCAGGCCGGAAACATGAGGGCGACCGCGTTGTGCACGGTGAGCTGAGCGAACACCAGCGCCGGGGCAACGATCGCAATCGCCATCCCGATCCCCACCCGCCAGCCGACGGGCGTCCTCGATAGGACTGTGCCCGACAGCGTCGTCGCGACAGCGATCATCGTCCAGGCGACGGTGGTGATCAGGATGCCCGGCCAGAGGAGCTCACCTCGCACGACCGCGGACGCCTTCACCGGCCAGGTCTTCAGGAGCTCGAGATGCTGCAGATCCTGACGGATGTCGATCCGGATGACCTGCGGCGCCATCAGAATCGTGAAGATCGCCGCGGTGATGGCGAAGGCCGCCAACGTAGCAGCCGGCCCCTCGCGTCCAGCCGAGGTCGCCACGACCGTCAAGGCGACGACGAGGGCGGCGATCCTTGCCAGCCCGCGCTTGCCGACGACTCGCAGTGTCTGCATCGCCGCCTTCCACGCGAACGCGCCTTCAGGACGTCCGGTTGGCGCGAGCGTCCAGCCCGTCGCCCGCGCGCGATAGCTGACGGCCCGCTGTCCCTGTGCCTGAGGACCCCGCCGGCGCGCGGCATCGTCCGCCGCATCGTGAAACGCCTCGTCACTCCTCAGCACCCACACGATGGCGGCCGCAAGAACCGCCGCGGACCCCGCGAGCGCCGTCAAATACGCGGCGGGCGACGCCGTAAACATCGGACGCGTGAGGGCCATGAACGGCCACAAGACGACGTGGGGCAACGGCTGCAGCGCGACTTGGCTGACGAGCCGCACGACGTCGCGAAGCCCCGAGGGCGGCGCCGCGAGGAACGCGCGGGTCAGTGCGGTCGCCACAATCGCTGCCGCCGCGAGCACGACCGACGGCGCCGCCCAGGCAAGGCGACGCTCCCTCCCGCTCGCGGCGCGTATTCGCGCGCGCGCCAGCGACACTCCTGTGTAGTAGACCTTCCCGGTGACGAGCAGGAACCACATCGCGATGCCCAGCCACAGCCGGTCGGAGCCGGACGCGGACGGAACCGCCAGACCGATGACGACGGCGCCGAACAGGAGGCCGATCTGCGATCGGAGCAGCCGGTGCATCAGGAGCTGCCGGCGCGACACCGGGGCCGGAAAGAGGAACTGCGTTTCGGCCTCCGAGAAATCGAGCAGGCCACTGTCGAACGGCGCGAGCCAGCTGACCGTCGCGATGAACAGAAGGGCCATGCCGGTGAACGCCGGCGCGGAGGCGACCAGGCCGGGAACCGCGGACAGCCCCGGCGCCGCACCGCCGCGCCGCGCCCGCGCAGCGTCTCGCGCGGCATTCGATCGCGCGCCGCGCAGCCGGCCGAAGAGCGAGAAATACAGGTACGCGACGCCCACGACGGCGCCAATCAGGTACCGCGGCTCGCGCAGCCGCCGCAGCCGCATGCGCGCGCGGTTCCTGGCGCTGCACACGATGATGTAAAGGCTCGCGCGCAGCATGGGTCAGGGCTGTCCCGCGGGATTGTTCCGGCCGGTCACGCGCAGGAAAATCTGCTCCAGATTCGAGCCGGCCTCGGCGAGATCGGCGCGCGAACGAAGCTCCTCGAACGTCCCGTCCGCGATCTTGTTGCCGCGGTCCATGATGATGACGCGCGTGCAGATCTCCTCGACCAGATGCAGGAGGTGGGACGAGAGCAGAATCGCCGCGCCCGCGCGGCCGCGCGCGACGATCGTCTCGCGCATGCGGCGGATGCCGAGCGGGTCCAGGCCGGTGAGCGGCTCGTCGAACAGGAGCGTAGTCGCCTCGCGCACGAGGCCGCAGGCGATCACGACTTTTTGCCGCATCCCGCGCGACAGCTCTCCCGGCAGCGATCGCTCCTTGCCCTTCAGCTCGAGCTCGTCGATGAGCGCGGCCGCCCGCCGCTCGAAATCGGCGACGCCGTAGAGCCGCGCGACGAGGCGCAGGTGCTCGTCGACTGTCAGGTATTCGAAAAGATGCGGCTCGTCGGGCATGAACGCGAGGCGCCGCTTCGCCTCGAGCGGATCGGCGATGAGGTCGTGGCCGTCGATGCGCACGTGCCCCGAGGTCGGGCGCAGAATCCCCGCGAGCGATCGGAGCGTGGTCGTCTTGCCGGCGCCATTCGGGCCGATCAACCCGACGATCTCGCCCGCGCCGACCTCGAACGACAGGTCGGCCACGGCGGTGAACGTGCCCCCATCTGTCGCGTAGGTGCGGCCGAAGTGAAGGGCGGCGATGGCCATGTCGTGTGCTAAGATGTGGGGTTTCCGGAGGTTATCGATTACGTGGCTACGCACGCATCTGCGCTCAAGGCGCACCGACAGAGTCTAAAGAACCGCGAGCACAACCGCCAGTTCCGATCGCGTCTGCGCGGCGCGCTGAAGAGTATCCGCGCCGCCATCGACGGCAACGATCTGCCCGCCGCGAAGACGGCGCTGAAGCAGACGATCTCGCTCATCGACAAGATGGCGAGCAAGGGGATCATCCACAAGAACGCGGCCGGCCGCTACAAGTCGCGGCTCACGACGCGCCTCGCCGCTCGGTCGTAGCGGCTTTTGCCATGGCTGATGGCTGATGGCGAATGGAAAATGGCGGATGGGCCCTTAGCCATCAGCCATCAGCCATACGTCCCCGTGCCCCCCGCTTCCCCGCACACAATTCGACGATCAGGCGCTCCAGCAGGACGCGAGGATCGCCGGCTGAGCGCTTCAAATCCTGGTCCGTTCGGAAGAGGGCCTCGACGGCCGGCCGCACGCCGGCCGGCGCGACGCCCGGAAACCTCGCCCGCACGAGCCATCCGAGCTGTCCGAGAATCTTCTCCGCGGGCGCACCCGCGTCGAGCATCAGCGCGAGCTGGCGCAGCGCGTCGCCCGTCTGCCCCGCTTCAATCGCATTCGTCATCGCCCAGTCGTCCTGCAGGCCGGCTGGCCCGGTCACCTCGCGCACGTCGTCGAGGGTGATCTGTTTCTGCCCGAGCGCATAGAGCATGAGGCGGTCGACATCCGCGCGCAGGCGCTTGATGTCCGTGCCGGCGCGCCGCGCGAGCAAACGGGCGGCGGCCGGATCGATCGCCGCGCCACCTGCCGCCACACGCGTCCGAACCCAGCGCTCCGCGTCCGCCAGATCGGCAAGCACGCCGCATTCGACGATGGTCGCCTGCTTCTGCAGAATCTTGTAGATGCGGCTGCGTTTGTCGACTGCTGTCGCGACGAGCACCAGCGTCGTCTGCGGCTCCGGCTGCTTGAAGAGCGCTTCGAGCTGCGCCAACGCCCTCGATGCCGCTTCGCTTTCCCGCTTCGGCATCAGCAGCGTCTCTGCCTGCAGCACGGTGACGACGCGCCTCGGCACCATCATCGGCAGCGTGCGAACGGCCGCGACGATCGACGCGACCCCGTCCGCCAGCCGATCGCCCGTCGTCAGGTCGCCGGCGTGGATGCGCTCGACGTTGAACGCGCGCAGCCCCTCTTCGACGAGCTCGGCGAACCCGGCCGCGAGCGCCGCCTTCTCGACCTCGTCTTCACCCTGCAGGAGATAGATCGGATCCGGAGTGCTGGCCGCGATCTGCGCGAGAACGGCGGCTGGACTGAGGATTCCCAACCTAGAAGGCTTCGAGAATGGCGCTGACGATCGTGCGCGCGAACTCGGTGCTGATGCGCTCGAGCGCGTTGGTGTCCTGCTGGAAGAACGCGGCCGGATCGACGACGCTCGTGCCGCCCGTCGCATCGTACTCCTGCCGGAACATGACGCTCGGATTCTCCCACAGGATCTTGTTCTCGCGCATGTCGCGGAGCTCTATGCGCGCGGTCATCGTGAGCGCGTAGCGGGATGCGAGCTGCTCGTTGGTGAAGCTCGCGGGGGTCAGGCTCACCGACGTCACCTCGCCGGTGAGGAGCGCGTCCACGCCGGTGGTCTCCGGCAGGATCTGATACTTGCCCCGGCCGATGAACTCGGCGCGCACTTTCTGGGTGAGCAGCGTCTCGAGGTTGAAGACCGTCGTGCGATTGACGAACGTCGGGACGCCGATCCTCTGGATGTACGCCGGCAGAAACGAGCCGCGGCCCGCGAGGGCGTAACCACACGACGACGCAAGCGCTCCACCACTGAGGACACCGAGGACACGGAGGAGAAAGCCTCTACGGGATCCCACCTCCGTGTCCGCCGTGTCCTCCGTGGTGGCGAGGTGTAGCAGCGTCACGACACCACCACGCTGACCAACGGTCCCTTCGCGATCACCACTTTGCGGATCGTCTTGCCCGCCGTGTAGTTGCGCACGACCGGGTCAGCGAGGGCAAGCTCTCGCAGCTGCTCCTCGGACGCATCGGCCGGCGACTTGACCCGCGCGCGCAGCTTCCCGTTGACCTGCACGGGCACGACGACTTCCTCCGCTTTCGCGACCTCAGGATCGAACGACGGCCAGGTCGCTTTCACGACCCCGTCCACATGGCCGAGCAGGTGCCAGAGCTCCTCGGCCATATGCGGTGCGAACGGCGACATCATCAGGACCAGTGAATCAATGGCCTCGCGCAACACCGCGAGGGTCTGCGACCGTTCGACGCGGCCGGCCGGCGGCTCACCGCGCGTCGGCCCGCCGTGCGCGGTGCCCTCGCTGAACGCGTACAGCTCGTTGACGAGCTCCATCAGCGACGACACCGCCGTATTCAGGTGCATGCGGTCTTCGATGTCGCTCGTCACGCGACGAATCGTGTCGTGCGTCTTGCGGCGAAGCGCCCTCTCGGCATCCGTGCAGTCGGGGCCGCATGCGGGTATCCCCTCCCCGCCGATCGTCTCCGCCCAGTGATCGACGAGCCGCCAGACGCGCATCAGGAAACGGAAGCTTCCTTCGAGCCCGGCATCGCTCCACTCGATCTCTTTCTCCGGCGGCGCGACGAACATCACGTACAGCCTCAGCGCGTCGGCGCCGTACTTCTGCAGCATGTCGTCCGGATCGACGACGTTGCCCCTGGACTTCGACATCACGGCGCCGTGCTTGAGCACCATGCCCTGCGTCAGCAGGCGCTTGAACGGCTCGTCGAAGTGGACCAGCCCGACGTCGCGCAGCACGCGCGTGAAGAAGCGCGAATACAGCAGGTGGAGGATGGCGTGTTCCACACCCCCGCTGTAGAAATCGACCGGCATCCAGTAGCCCGACGTTGCCGGATCGAACGGCAACTGCTCGTTGTGCGGGTCGCAAAAGCGGAGAAAATACCACGACGAGTCGACAAACGTATCCATCGTGTCGGTCTCCCGCTTAGCGGGACCTCCGCACTTCGGACATTTCACGTTCACCCACTCGGGAACCTGCGCCAGCGGCGAATCGCCTCGGCCCGTAAATGTGGTGATCTTCGGGAGCTCGACCGGGAGATCCTTGTATGGGATCGCCACGACGCCGTCCTTGTCGCAATGAACGATCGGGATCGGCGTGCCCCAGTACCGCTGTCGCGAGATGCCCCAGTCCTTGAGCCGGTACTGGACCTCGCCCGTGCCGATGGACCGCTTCTCGGCGTCGGCGATCATGCGCGTGATGACCGCGGGCGCCTCCTGCCCTGTGTACTCCCCGGAATTCACGACGCGTCCGTAGTTGGTGGACGCCTCCGTCATCGTCTCGACGGTGACGGCCTCGTCGCCCGCCTGGATGACGACGCGGATCGGCAGGGAGTATTTGCGGGCGAACTCGAAGTCGCGCTGATCGTGCGCCGGCACGGCCATGATGGCGCCGGTGCCGTATTCCGCCAGGACGAAGTTCGCGATCCAGATCGGCACCTCTTCGCCGGTGAACGGGTTCAGCGCCTTGCGGCCGGTGTCGAACCCTTCCTTCTCGAGGGACCCGTCCCGCTGCGCCTCGCGGTCCAGGGCGCGGAACTTCGCGACGCGCTTGCGGAACGCCTCGGGATCGGGGTGCTCCTTCGCGAAGCGGTCGACCATCGCGTGCTCGGGCGCGAGCAGCACGAACGTCGCGCCGTAAATGGTGTCGATGCGCGTGGTGAAGATCTCGATGTGCGCACCATCAGCGGCGCCCTGCACCGGGAACTTCACGCGGGCGCCTTCCGAGCGCCCGATCCAGTTCCGCTGCATGACGACGACCTTTTCAGGCCACTCCGTCAGCGTCTCCAGCCCCTTCAGGAGCTCGTCGGCGTACTGCGTGATGCGGAAGAACCACTGCTCGAGGTCGCGCGCGACGACCGCGGTGCCGCAGCGCCAGCAGGCGCCGTCGACGACCTGCTCGTTGGCCAGCACCGTGTTGCAGCTCGGACACCAGTTCACGGTCGAGCGCTTGCGGTACGCGAGCCCGCGCTCGAACATCTTCAGGAAGATCCACTGGTTGAACTTGTAGTACTCGGGCTGGCACGTGGCGATCTCCCGCTGCCAGGCATAGCTGATCCCGAGACGCTGCAGCTGGCCCTTCATGTGGGCGATGTTGTCGAGCGTCGACGTCTCCGGATGCGTGCCGGTCTTGATCGCCGCGTTCTCCGCCGGCAGGCCGAACGCGTCCCAGCCGAACGGATGCAGCACGTTGAAGCCGCGCATCCGCTTCGTGCGCGCCATGACGTCGCCGATGATGTAGTTGCGGACGTGGCCGACGTGCGCGTGTCCCGACGGGTACGCGAACATCTCGAGGCAGTAGAACTTCGGCCGCGCCGCGTCGACCTCCACCTCGAACGCGTTCGAGGCAGTCCAGGCGGCCTGCCATTTCTTGTCGATGTGCTGGGGCTTGAAGTCGGGCATGAGCGCGTTTCTTCATTCTACCTTCTCGTGCGCGCGGACCGACTGGCCTGAGCGAGACGAGCGGCGGCGAGCGGGGCTGGTCGCCAGAGCCGTGGTCGCCCTACATCACCTCGGGCCGAGCCCGGTCATCTTCGCCGGGAGCGTCGGGCGAGAAAGGTATCTCGAAGGCTTTACCCGAGCGGGCGCAGACGCCGTCTCTGGCCCAGGAGTTCAGCGACAGCTTCGACAAGATCGTGCTCGCGTCGAGTGGCGCGCGGACACCGCACGGCCGCGGCGATCGGGTCATTTTATCCGCCGTACGACGTCCGCGTCGTCGAAGCGGCGGCGCATCGTCTCGGGCAGCGCGGCGTGGATATGATCGACAATCGCGCGGGCGTCGCGCGCCAGCTCGTCGTTGCCGTCGAGGGCGAGCAGTGCGTCGACGGCTACCAACTGGACGGCGGGATCGTGCATCGCCCCAGCGACGGCGACGGCCTGCCGCGCGTCGGCAGTCGCTGCCGGCGTGCGGCCGAGCCGATTGAGCGCGCGTGCTCGCGTGATCAAGGCGAGCGCCTCGTACTTCGGCCGCTTCTGGGCGTGGCAGTCTGCGATGCCCGCCGTCGCTTCGGCGACGGCGGTTTCGAAGTCCTCGCGCGCCAGCGCCAGCTCGGCGCGCGCCTGGCACAGCCGCAGACGCCACAGCCACTCGTGCCAGCCGGGCGTCCCGGCGGCGGCGTCCGTCGTCTCGCGCAGCAACGATTCGGCGGCACCTGGATTGCCGCGGCGTGCGCACGTCAGCAGCATGTCGATGCCGGCGCTGATGAATGACGGCGGAAAACTGACGCGCTGCGCCAGGTCGCGCGCTTCACGCTGCAGCGCGTCGGCGCCTTCGAAGTCGAAGACGCTCAAGTGAACGCCCGACCTCATGGCCAGCGCCCGCGCGAGCGCCGGGACGACTCCGTATTTGCGTCCGAATTCGCGCACCTCCTCGAACACCCCGTGCGCTTCCTGATACCGGCCGACGGCGCTCAGGTTGAGGGCGGAATTGGGCAGCGAAAACATCATGAGCTCGGCGTCGTGCGAGGAACGTGCGACGGCGACGGCCCGCACGTCCCGATCGAGTGCCTCGCGGCTGCGACCTGCCAGATACAAGGTCAACGTGCCGTGCATCAGCGCGTAGCGGCTACGGCCTCCGTTTGTCGCGAACGCCGCCCGGTCCATCTCGATGGCCGCGACGAGGTTGCCATTCGCCTGTTCCCATCGCGCGAGCCACGACATCGCGTCGGCGACGTAATCGTCCCGCTGCAGCTGCCTGGC
>Ga0070696_100002616_pt1 | contig 11938 bp, 8 predicted proteins | sample KBSK1253metaG_FD_65474 | JGI IMG/M metagenome (GOLD analysis project Ga0070696, IMG submission 65474) | Corn, switchgrass and miscanthus rhizosphere microbial communities from Kellogg Biological Station, Michigan, USA - KBS K1-25-3 metaG | ecosystem: Host-associated > Plants > Roots >... | reverse complement strand
CTCATTGGCTCGCTGCCGGTGATGCAAGGCGATCGGCTGGTGGGCCTCGTCACGGCCACGGACGTGTTCGATGCGATCGCGGAGGAGTTGGCGCCACGACTGAGCCAGGCGGAGCGGCAGTTGCTGCGAGCGCCGGCGAGCAGCAGGAAGCTGGGTGGGAGCCCCGTCGCCCGGCAGCGATCGGCGGCGCGCTCGCGGACGTCCCCGCTTCAGTCACCCAACCGGACGAAGCGAGAGCCGCTCGCGGCGGACCTGCCCAGGGCCGGCAAGAAGACGCTCGGCCGTACGGAAGCACCGCTGGTATCCGCGCACATCCGCGCATTCGGTGTCGACGTCGATGACGACACACGGGAGTACATCCGGCGCAAGCTGGGGATGAAGCTCGGCAAGTTCGCCATGGCCATCGAACGGGTGAGCGTCCGCATGCGCGATGTGAACGGACCACGTGGCGGCGTTGATCACGAGTGTCAGGTAAAGGTGGCGCTGAGTGGCCTGCCAAGCGTGATGGCGCAGGCGCAGGATGTCGCGCTCGTGGCCGCAATCGACCAGGCGATTGCCGCAGCGACGGGCGGCGTGAAACGAAGCGTGCAGCGGCGCCGCATGCGGCCGCTCAAGCGTGTGCGGGGCGGACGACGAGTCATGGCGCCTTGACGAGAGCAGCATGACATTACGGCTGCGCGGGCCCGAGTGCTTCGCCCTGCCGACGCGCCACCGCCACCAGCGAGTCCGCGCGTGCGCCCGCCTCCTGCGCGATCTTCTGCGCCTGCTGGTCTGCCTGCTGGCGCAGCTTGTCAGCGGCGGCCTGCGCGGCGACACGCAGCACGGGGTTCTGCGCCTGCGCGACCATCGCGGTTGCTTTCTGGTCCGCCTCGCGCTTCACGCGCGCGGCCAGCGAGTCCGCCTGAAGCCGTATCGCGGCGGCTTGTTTCTGTGCCTGTGCCACGAGCGAATCGGCCCTGGCGCGCGTGGCGCGCTGCGCGGCCAGCTTGGCCGAGTCCACACGCTCCTTCACGTTCGCCACGGTGCTCTCGACCTTCGTCTGCACCGCCTGCTGCACGCCTTCCTTAATCGAGCCGGCGGTCCCGCCGAACGACGGACGCACGACGGGATCGGTCACGGTTCCCGTCACCTTTGCGCCAATGGACACCACTGCGGCGTTGCCCAGGTTGATACCGGCCTTTCCCGCGCGCGTCGCGAGCGCGCTCACGGCCTGATTCGCACTCGTGCCGAGCACCTTCGTGGGCACCGCAAGCGCCAGGTCGTAGTCCAGCGACTTGTCGATTCCATTCGACCCGGACACCGTGAGCGCCAGGTCGCCGATGCGTACGTCGAATGGTTGAACGTTGAGGCGGCCGTTCTCGATGCGAAATTTTCCCGCGAGTGGCTGCAGCGCCGGGTTCCTGAGCTGATCCATCCTGAGCACATCGGCCAGCTTCACGAGTACCGGGAATCCCTGAACGGCGACAGCGCTCGTGGTGAAGGAACCCTGGCCCGTCAGCGCGCTGAACACCGGTGTCATGTTGGCGGCGAGCGGCCCGGCGAGATCGAGGCGTGTGGAGAGGCGGCCATGTGCATAGCGGGCGACGGGCGCGAGCTGCTGCACGGTGACGAGCGATGTAAACGCCGTTGGGATGTCCACGGAATCCACAGCGAGTGCGAGACTGAACGTGGGCCGCGCCGGCGTCGTGGTTTCGTAGAATCCGGTGGCGGTCACCTCTCCACCCAGCATGTCCATGCGGAAGCCGTCGAGCGTCACCCGCTGATCCTTCACGCGCATGCTGCCGCGTGCATTGGCAATGTCCAGCTTCCCGTAGAGGAGCTGCTTCACGGTGGCGTGCAATGTGAAGTCCACGTTCGGTGGCACCGGTATCACGTGCGTCGTGTCGCTGGAGCGCCACTCGTTGAGGTCGAAGCGATTGCTCCCAACCGTCGCGTCGCCCCGCAGTACCTCATCGTGCAGGGCGTAGCCGATGACGTTGTCGAGTGCACCGGTGGCGCGCACGTCGCTGTTGCCGATGCGCGCGACGAATGACGTGAGCTGCGCGAGACGCGGCGTGAACGCGAGCCGCGCGGTATCGATCGCGATGGGATGCGGCACCGCCGCGCTCTCGAGCGCGAGGCGCGAGACGCCGAGCGTGCCCTTCGCGGCGATCCGGTCGTATCGGCCGGCGTCCACCCACGATTTCCTGGTGTGCACGGCCATGTCCGCAATGAAGAGCCCTGTGAGCTTCCTGACGCCGGTCAGCTTGACCGCGCGGCGCACGTCCGCGAGATCCAGCGAGCCGTTGAGCGCGAGATCAATATCCGGATCGCTCACGGGCGTGCGCAGCACGAGCCGCGCATCGAAGGGTCGCTGGCCGAGCGCAACGTGAAAACGGTTGAGCGAGACCACCGTGCTGTCGATGCTCCCTCCCGGATTGTCGACCGCGAGGTCGAGCGCGATGTCTCTCGCGGGCAGGGGAAGGTCAGGATAGCGGAACGCACCGTTGACCACTGCGGCCTTGAGCGCGAAGGCGGGGAAGACGCTCGGCCCATAGTTGCCGCGCACCCGGCCTGATACCGACATGCGGCCGGAGCTCTGGAGGCTCTTGAAGTCCCGTGCGTAGATCGCCGGGACGAGCGAGAGAATGCTGGCGAAGGCGGTGCTGGGTGACGAAAAGGTGAGGTCCAGCGCGGTCGTGCTGTCGGCGAGACCCACGGTGCCGGCAAACGCGAGCACGAGGTCGTTGAGGCGAACCTTGTCGTTCCTGAACGTGAAGCGGCGGTGACGCATGTCGGCGCCGACATCGGCGTCCGCCGCAAGCGAGACCTTGTCGAGGTATGGCACGCCGGCGAAGCGGAACGAAAGCGTGTCGACGCCCACGCGCGTGGCGAGATTGAAGGTGTCCTGCGCGAAGTCGCCATGCATCGCGAGCTGGACGCCGGCGAGCGCCGCGGCGACATCCGAGTGCCGGTCGTCATAGGTGATGTTCCCCTCGTGCAGGGCCAGCTCGCGCAGCGACACGGCGAGCGTCCTGCTCGTGTCGGCCGTCTTCACAGCGGGCTGCTTGCGGACGATGTCCCAGTTCTCCCGGCCGTCCGCGAGTACGCGCAGCCGGGCCACGGGCCGCTGCATGTCAACCTTCCGAACCACGATGGCGTCGCCATGGCGGAGGTTGCGGATCACGCTGCCCAGATCGAGCACGATGCGGAGCTGTTGCATCGACAGCAGCGTGTCACCCTCGAACGGCTTCAGTCCTCTCACCGTGAGGTTGCTCAGGCGGAACGTCACGTTGGGGAAGTCGCGGAGCAGACTGAGACCGACGCCGCCCCAGCTTACCTGTGCGTTCACGGACTTCGCGATTTCCGCCTTCACCCGTGCCGCAATGCGGTCGCGGAAGAGGAAGGGAAGGACGAACAGCAGGAGCACCAGGGCGCCGAGGATCGCGGCGATACCGATGGCGAGCTTGCGGCGAGAGCGCATGGAGCCTTCCAGAGAGCGGACGACAGTGACGTGCACGACCGGAGCGAGTACGGCACGGCGCCGCTGCGCGACGCGGCCTCGGGGGGAATCTAAGGACCTGTCGTATCATCCCCCAACGGCTTTCATGATGCAGGCCCGTGCTCGGTGAGCACCGGTCGAATCCTGTCGATTCGCGGCGTGAAGAGCGTGTACTGATCGGGGTCCGCGAATACCGCGGCAAAGTCCGCCGGATGGAACGCGCGCGCGAGGCGCTGCGCGTACGTCGTGCGCAGGAGCCGCATGTAATAGCCGATGTCGTAATCCCGCGGATCGGACGCCGCGACGTCATCGTCAGCCATCGCCGCGACGCCATCCGCCAGCCCCGCCTCGCCATTCTGCTTGCGGTAGACGCGCAGCCGGTCGCCGGCGCGCCAGGTGGTGTGGCCCGCAGCGAGCAGCGCTTCGTAGGGCAGTTCGCGCCGTGTACTCCGGGCCGCGAGATACGCGTGAGGCGACTTCGTGAGGCGCACTCTCGATGCGATCTGCGAGGTGGCGAGCGCTCGCGAGCGGATGGCTGCCATGGTGTCCAGATAGCTTTCGCGCACGCCCGCTACGTCGCCGGCGAGCAAGCGGGCGATCGCGCGCCGCAAAAAGGCGTCGCCGAACGGTTCCGAGCGGCTCGAGCGGAACGCCACGCCTCTCAGCAGCAGCGTTCCGTCGTAGCGCAGGAGCGCGTAGTTCTTCGGCTCGTGCGACAGCATCGCGGCGTAGCGCCCCTCGAACTCGAGCTGCACGAGGGGCGGCAACAGCGCGGCGACCTCCGCGACGACGCGACGTTCATCCGTCTCGCTCCATGACGATGGCACCGCGACGTACACGCCATCGGTATCGGCCTCGAGCAGCGTGACGCCACGCGCGGCGAGCTCGCGGCACATGAGCGCCAGCACCTCGCGTCCGCGCCGCGTCACTTCGTTGGCCGCGTGCACATCCGCGAATCGCGTGAGTCCGCCGGCCGCCAGATACCCGTACGCCGAGTTCACGATGATCTTGAGCGCTGCCGACATTGCCTCGTGCGTGTACCGTTCGGGCGATCCCGGTGCGGCGGTGCGCGCTTGCATCTTTGCCTCGAGCCGGCGCTCCACGAGCCCATCGACGAGCGCGAGCAATACGCCCAGCCGGTCGCGCGACGGACCAATGTGATACGCGCGCATGAGCGACGGGTACAGACTCGCGACGTCGGCCTTCACCACGCGTTGCGCGACGCCCGATGCGAAAAGGTGCAGCGCCGCTCCGCTGTGCGGTGTGCCATCGCTCGCCTGGTGCGCGGGGAGCGCCATTCCCGCGCGCAGATACGCGCGCACGAGCAGAGGGTCAATGACGCCGGTGGCCGCTCCGGCGTCGGCGAGCCGCTCGTAGCGTCGCGGCACCATCTGGGCGAGCGCGTACGCGGCGCCGCCGAGCACACGAGAGAGCGCAGCAGCCTCTTCGACATCGTCGGTCGCGTAGCGCCTGACCCGCTCCGGGTCGCTCCGGTACGTTGCGTGAATGCGATCGCCCGGGATGTACTCGCGGTCCGGCGCGGCGAGCCCCAGATGTCGAGCGACCGCCTTGAGTCCATGTCCCGGGAGCTCGCGCGTCGAGAAGTCGTGGCGCCGCACGGCATCCAGCGTGTCGATCAGCTCGCGTCCCGGCGCCACGAAGCGCACGCGGCGGCGATCATCCGCATCGCCGGATTCGGCGCCCGCCGGTACGCCGCGCCGGGCGGTACGTCGCCGAAGCCTGGCTCCGGCGACGCGGCCCAGCACGAGCGGTACGCCAACACGGCGAGCACGGTGATCGAGAAAGGGCAGGTCGAAGCCGTGCAGATTGTGATTCTCGATCACGTCGGGATCCGCTGCGCGCACGCGCTGCATGAGCTGGCGAATCAGCTCCGCCTCGGCGCGGTCGTCGTCGCCAGGCGCCTCGAGCACTTCGGTGTCGCCCGTGTGATAGCGCACCGAGATGAGGAAGATGCGGTCGCGGCGCGGGTCGAGGCCGGTGGTCTCGAGGTCGAATTGCAGGCGATGCAATTGATCGAAGGGAAGGTCGCGGAAGTACGTTCGGCCGCTCGCGACGAGATACTGCTCCTCGGGCGGCAGGGCGAGCACGCTCTCCCGCGGCATCCCGGAGAGGTGCTCGACGCGCCGCCCCAGCCGCGCCGACGCCCCGCGCAGGACCGCGGCGACCAGCGCACGACCATCCTCGGCGCTGACGAGGTGCCGCAACTTTCCGGGGCCCGCCAGTTCGCTATGGCGTACACGCGCGTTCGTGCCGGCATCGCTGTCGCGGCCGAGGTCCAGGTACGCGAGATCCTCCACGTGCTCCAGGAGAAGCCAGGGACGAAAGCGCTCTTCCTCGCGGACGAGCGTGCCGATCTCCGGGAGGCGTCGCCACACGAGTGCCCGGCCATCCATCGTGGCGTGGACCGAGACGATCCCCGGAGTCGGGTCCCAGCCGCAGAGCCATTCGTCCGCCGTCGGGCTCACGACACTGATCCGGCGCACCATCCGGGCTTGCTCAGGCGCTCCGCTCGCAGCAAGCGGATTCCTGGCGGAAGCCCTCGACGCCTTCCTTCGCGATGATCGGCACCATGACCAGTGCAGCGACGGGATCGGCCCACGACCAGCCCAGCGTGGCGTTCAGGACGAGGCCTCCGAGAAGAATCGCCGAAAGATATGCGCACAGTGACGTCTGTTGCGCCTCCGCGGCGAGGGCGCCACTTCCCAGTTCCTTTGCGACCCGGCGCTTTGCCCGCGCGAGGAGCGGCATGACGACGAGCGAGAGCGCGGCGAGCACTATCCCGACAGCGCTCTCACGTGGCGTGTCGCCGGAGATGAGGTCGCGCAGCGCATGGTACGCTACGTAGGCGGCGAGAGCGAGGAACAGGGCACCGATGATCCGAAGGCTCACGCGTTCCACGCGCTCGCGCCGCACGGCGTCGACGTCCGCATTCAGGCGCCAGAGCGCTGTGATGCTCGCCGCGAGCTCGATCAGGCTGTCTGCCCCGAAGCCTGTGAGGGCAATGCTTCCCGCGATGAGACCGGCGCCAATGGCGATCACGCCCTCGAGCGAGTTGTACGCGAGCGTCGCGACGTTGAGCCGAACGCTGCGGCGGACCAGCTGTTCGCGGTGCAGCCCAAGTCCTACTGCTGTCATACCGCCTGAATCTACACCGGTCGTGGAGACTCGGCGTTGCTGCTGCTGCCATTGACGCGACATGGCCGGTCGCCTGAGAGCATGCCGGCGTTACCAGCTACCAGCTCAGCGACGTCCCTGTCGCAGCCGTGTAGCCTGTCGCGCCGCTGCCGCCGTTCACGCGCGAGACCACCGAGCTGATTCGCGAGCGCTTTCAGCACGTCACCGAGGCGATGCTCCTCGGCACCGCGCTCGAAGCAATGTTGCAGGGTGCGTTTGCGGGCGTGTCGCTCTTCGGGCTCGTGGGCCTGCTCCTTGGCCCGCTCGCCATCTCCTGCTTCTTCGAGCTGGTGCAGATCTACGAGCGCGAGTACGGGAATTCGGCGGCGCAGCCTGCACAGGATCGGAGCTGGTGATCGACGGCGGCGTCACGACGCAGTACTACGCCCGGCGCGCGATTCAGGGAATTCCCGACCAGCATTGGGCATGACGCCGACAGAATGCGAGTCGCGGTGCACCCATCATTCATCCAGACGCAGGGCAGAGGGTCCTTCCTGTGCGCCGGCGCCCACTCAGTCATGGAGGATGGCGTCATGAACGCTGCACACCTGCATTTGCTGCTGAATCACCTGCCGGTGATGGGCACCGTGATCGGCGTCATGCTGCTCGCGCTGGCACGCGCACGGCGGAGCGACGAGCTGTTTCGCGCGAGCCTTGCTCTCTTCGCGCTGCTGGCGGTCGCCGCCGTCGCGGTCTATCTCACCGGCGACGGCGCAGAAGATCTGGTCGAGCGTCTGCCGGGCGCATCCAAGTCGCTCATCGAGGCACACGAAGAGGCGGCGCTGATCGCCACGATCGCACTCGGCATCTACGGCATCGCAGCCTGCGTCACGCTGTTCGTCGGGCGATTCCGGGCGCTGCCACGCTGGACGGCCACCGCCGCACTGGTGGTCTCGCTCATCCCCCTGGGGCTCATGGCATGGACGGCAAACCGCGGTGGCCAGATTCGCCACACGGAGATCCGGCCGGGTACTCCGGCGGCCACCAGAAGCCCGCATTCTCACGCCCAGATGGCGCGTGCTGCGGTCGGGGGCGGCCGCAGCAGGAGCGCGCCAACGCTCAGCACGAGCAGCGCGGTAATGCCCGAGAACAGAGCGTTCACCCAGCGGCGTCGTGCTCCAGGGCCGGGGGACGCAGGAAGAGGCGATGCAGGACGTGAAGTCATGGCAGACTGCGCGTCTTGAGGTCGCAATTCCGCTGAACGGCGGACGGCGCGCTGCATGGTTCATGATAGGCGCCACGGCGCCAGGTGTCTGTCAGGCGAACGGCCGGCGCTGTCGGAGAATGCCGTACGGCGTGCTGCCGGACGAGATGTCGCAACTGGCCTGCCACGCCAACGACTGACTATACTATCCGGGCCGGAGATTCGGGGTTTCCTCGTGGTCCGTGCTCAAGACCAATCAGTGCACGCGGCTCAGCACATCGGCGTGATGCGCTGCTGCCCCGACCTTTGCCCACGCGATCCAGTGCTGCCCCGCGATACGGTATGCGCCCGAAGCGGTGACGTCCAGATGACGGTTCACGAACCCGGATCAGCCGTCAGGTTACCATGGAGGCGCATGCTGCTGGCGCTCTACCTCGTCAGCACCGTGGTCGTGTCGATCGAGAAGGGATTCGGGCGGCCCGATAACAACTTCGCCATCTTCCGCGCGTCGTTTCCCAATCTCCTGGCGGGGCGCGACCTGTATGCGCCGCACCCCGAGCAATACCTCGATCTGTTCAAGTACAGTCCCAGCTTCGCGGTCCTCTTCGCTCCGTTCGCCGCGCTGTCGCTGCCGCTCTCGATTCTGGCGTGGAGCGCGCTGAACGCCTTTCTGCTCTGGTACGCGATCACGCGACTGCTGCCTGGCGAGCGCGGGACGCTGGCGCTGGCGCTGATCTATCTGGAGGTGCTGCGCTCGATGCAGCGCGCCCAGAGCAACAGCCTCGTGACCGCCCTTGTGATTCTGGCTTTCCTTGCGTTCGAGCACCGGCGCCAGACAGGCGCTGCGCTGGCCATCGCCGTGGGCACGGCCATCAAGATCTTTCCACTTGCCGCGCTTGCCATGGGCCTCCTGCATCGCCGGCGCATGCGCTTTGCGCTCCTCTTCGGCGCGACGATGCTCGGGCTGGTTGCGCTCCCGCTGCTGGTCGTGTCACCGCACGACCTGGTCGCGCAATACCAATCGTGGGGGCGTGTCGAGACAGTCGATGCACTGGCGGCTGGCGGTATCGCGAGCGTGGGCGGCGGAGCTCTCTACGGCGGCGTGATGGAGCAGTTCCGCATCTGGTTCGGCGTCTCGTGGTCCAATCAGGTGGTGCAGCTCATCGGTACCGCTGTGCTCCTGCTGCCCATCGTGGTGCGCTGGAAACGGGTGAACGATTTCGACTTCCGGCTGTTGTTTCTCTGCTCCCTGCTGGTGTTCATGGTGATCTTCAATCACCAGTCCGAGTCACCCTCATTCGTGATCGCGGTGACCGGCATCGTCATCTGGTACGTCTGGTTCCCGCGCACCAGGTGGCGGACGGCGCTCATGGCAGTCACGATCATCGTAGTGTCGGTCTCCTCCACGGACATCACGCCGCACTGGCTCCGCCAAGCGGTGTTTGTGCCCTACAAGCTGAAGACGGTGCCGTGCATGCTGGCATGGGTAGTCATGCAATGGGAGCTGCTGGCACGCCCGTCGCAGGTATCACGCGAGCGCCCCGAAGTGAACGAGCTGGATGTCGCCGCGTTCGAGCCGCGCGCGGACGGCTGACGAGGTGAGGGCCGCGAGCTCCCGCTCGCGCTGCCAGGTATAATCGTCCATCGCCTGGAGCGCGTCGTCGACGTGTCCGACGTGCACCATGAGCTCCGTTGTGCCCGGACGAAGCCGGTCCAGGAGACTGAGCAGACGCGGCTGCGTGTTCCGGCCGCCCTGCAGCGTCATGCCCAGGAAATGATCCGGATGGCGTCCCGGCGTCGCCCCCAGCTGCGCGATGCGCCAACTGGCTCCGACACAGGCTTTTTTCGTCAGCGCCGCGACGCGCCAGGGACGCACGAGGAGCGATTCAACGGGCCAGCGCACCGCCGGTATCTTGGCGCCCCGCGCCGCGCCGACCACGACGGGCCACACATGCGGCAGCGCATGCAGATGCATGTGGCTGTCGATGTGCGTTATGCGGATTCCCGCCTTGCGGAGCGCAACGATCTGACTGGCGCACTCCAGGCTGAGATCTTCGACGGTGGCGACTCCCCACAGGATGCGCAGACCCTGCAGCGGCATCTCGTAGAATTCGCCCGTGTCGGGATCGATCAGCGTGGGCGCGCGAGAGAGCGGCCGCCCCTTCACGAAATTCAGATGCAGACCCACGCCGAGCGTGCGTCCGGCCGCGCGTGCACCACGCACGGCGTCGTCAAACCCCGGCATGTTGGCCAGCATGGACGTGGACGTGAGCACGCCCGCATCATGTGCTTCGAGAATCCCCCGTGTCACCGCGGGCGTGTAGCCGAAGTCATCCGAGTTGATGATGAGCCGCCGCGTGCTAGTCATATCGGCCGCGCCACCGGTTCCAGCGAATTCGGGCGAGGTCGCGCGTCATCCGCAGCGCATCTTCGGCGAATCGCACGGTGGTCGGCTCTTCGTCGTAGCGGAAGCAGACCGGTGTCTGCACGATCGTGAAGCCCCGCATACGCGCGATGAACAACGCTTCGACGTCGAAGCCGAACCCCGGCGTGGTGATCTTCGCGAACACCGCCTCGGCCGCGCCCGCGCTGAACCCCTTGAGCCCCGCCTGGGTGTCGAGAATGCCCGGGATGAGGAGCAGCCGCACCAGCAGGTTGTACGCGCGGCTCATGACGTGACGTGTGTACAGGTACGAGAAGAAGGAGGGACTCATGAGATAGCGAGACTCGGGCAGCACGCGGCACGCGACGGCGATATCGGCTGTGCCCCGCAGCGCCGCGAGAATCCGCTCGACCTCGGTGAGCGGGTACGCCAGGTCCGCGTCCGTGAACACCCGGTACGCGCCCGTCGCGGCGAGCATCCCGCGGGCCACCGAGTGGCCCTTTCCACGATTCCGCTCGTTTCGCAACACGGTCACGCTCGGCATCTGATGCGCGAATGCCGAGAGCTGTCGGGACGCCGCGGGCGCACTGCAATCATCCACGAGAATGAGCTCCCAGGAATAGTCGCGCGTGCAGAGGAAGTCACGCAGCGCTGAGAGCGTGGACTGCAGGCGGTCTGCCCCGTTGAAGACCGGGATGATGAGTGAGAGGACCGGCCCCTGCGATGGCACGAAGGGAAGGGTTGAACGTGGAGATGCGTGCGAACGCGGGAGTCTATCCGGCAGGTTCTCGTTGAAGCAGAATCTACGCACGCGGTTGAAATTTCGCGTTGCTGCTCTGTATTATTGACGCGTCATGACGCCTCGCATGAGAAAGGTCCGGGCCGTTGTCGCCTCGCTGCTGGCGGGCACGCTTGCCGCCCAGTTCGGCTTGGCAAGCCTGGGAGAGCTGTGCGTCATCCCCCAGCAGGACCCCGCCATGGTTTCGCTGGTGCAGCGCGCGCATGCAGTGGTTGGCACTGGCCGATCCATGAGTGCGTTTGTCGCCGTCACCAGATCAGCCGGCGACAGCATGCCCATGCCTGGCGCGCCGTGCGACCGGTCGGGAACGCCGGCGCAGTGCATGGCCATGGTCGCATGCGCGTGTTCCGTGGTGGCGGCCGCACCCGTGCCTGCTCCCAACCGGTTGTCGGTGCCGTCTCGCGTCATTGTCGCGTCTGTCACGACGGTTCCCGCGCCCACCTTCCCGCCCGAACTCCCACCTCCCCGGGCGTAGTCGAGTTCATCCGGTAGTCAGCCAGGCACCGCCGAGGCGCATTCCGCAGCGCGGAGTGTGTCTCGGTCGTGGAATCGATGACCGCTGCGTCGTGTCGGATGACGCGGCATGGCGGCCATCCCGGACGCCATCGAGGATCAATGTCATTCAGCTTTTCCGCGGCCACTCGCCGAACGGGGTCGCATCGGCCATTGCGCGAGTTGGGTTCCGGCCGCATCGGGGCCGACCCCTCTCGCTGGATGCGACCAAAAGTCGCGCTCGCGCACATGATTGTCATGACGGTCCTCAGCGTCATGACGACTGCGCGACCAGTGTCGGCGCAAACCGTCGAGCCGTCGCATCGCATGGCCGCCACAACCCGCGACGACGAATCGATGTCGCTCGATTCGCTGATCGCGCAGGCGTTGGCAGTGAACCCGGCGATACGGGCCGCCGAAGCGGGCGTCAAGGCCGCGCAGATG
>Ga0070696_100002614_pt1 | contig 11944 bp, 10 predicted proteins | sample KBSK1253metaG_FD_65474 | JGI IMG/M metagenome (GOLD analysis project Ga0070696, IMG submission 65474) | Corn, switchgrass and miscanthus rhizosphere microbial communities from Kellogg Biological Station, Michigan, USA - KBS K1-25-3 metaG | ecosystem: Host-associated > Plants > Roots >... | reverse complement strand
CTTCGCCGACCTCGATCGCGCGGGCGTCGAGCGCGCTCCGCACCTTGAGCTCGGGATCATGATCGAGGTCCCGAGCGCGGCGCTCATGGCCCCCGAGCTCGCCCGGCGCGTCGACTTCTTCAGCATCGGCAGCAACGACCTGACCCAGTACGTGCTCGCGATGGATCGCACCCATCCGGAGCTCGCCGCCGCGGCCGACGCCCTCCACCCGGCGGTCCTGCGCGCGATCCAGACGACGATCGACGGCGCGCGCGCCGGTGGCATCGAGGTCGCGGTCTGTGGCGAGCTCGCCGGCGATCCGATCGGTTCGCTCGTCCTTGCCGGACTCGGCATCCACGACCTGTCGATGGACGCCGGCCGGCTGGACGCCGTCCGGTTCGAGCTGCGGCGGCGGACCCTGCCCGACCTCCAGGCGCTCGCGACTGCGGCGCTCGCCGCCGGTTCGGCCGAGGAGGTCCGCGGGCTCGTTCGCTAGGCGGCGCGCTTCGCCAGCGCCACGACGGCGTGCGCCGTGGCCATGTCCGAGACCAGCACATCGATGGCGCCGGTGCGCAGCGCGCCGATGATGGGCGCGGCCTTCGCGGGACCGGCCGCGATCGCCATGACCATCGGCGTGGCGCGCAGCTCGGCGATCGACATGGCGAGCATGCGCCGGCTCCACTCCTCGAGGAACGAGCCATCCGCGCGGAAGAAGTGGCCGCCAAGGTCGCCGATGACCCCTGCGCCGCGAAGCTCGCGGCGGGTGTCCTCGCCCAGCCGGTCGATCACGGTCCTGTAGCCGGGGTTGGCGCTCGGGCTGCCGCCGATCCCGACGAGGGCGAGGTCCAGGCGGCGCCACAGCTTCGCGGTCGCGGCCACGGTGCCGTCGCGCAGGAGCGCCTCGCGCATCGCGGCGGTCTCGACAACCGCGGGCGCGAGCAGCGTCCGCGACTGCGCGCCGATGCGCTCGGCCAGGCGGCCCGCGAGCTGGTTGCCGTCCAGGAACCGGTTCTCGGTGTCCCAGCCGCCGACGATCGGGACGATGGTCAAGCCCGGTCGCTGCAGGCGGGGCATGCCGGAGGCGAGCGCATCCATCGTGTACCCGGCCGCGACGCCGATGGCGCCCTGCTCGGGTAGGCGGGGGAGCAGCCGGTCCACGGCGCCGAGGCCACACAGGCGGGCGGCCGCGGCCGCGTCCCGCTGCCGGCCCGGGGTGATCTCGACCGTGACCCCGAACAGCTCGCCCAGCTCCACCGCCACTGCCGGCCGTTCCTCGGGCGCCGGCTCCACCGTGATGTGCACGATGCCCTGCTCGCGCGCGGCGCTCAGGAGCCGGCTGACCTTGGACACGGAGAAGCCGGTCATCGCCGCGACTTCCGGCTGGCGGAGGTCGCGGTCGTAGTACAGCTCCGCGACCAGACGCATCACTTCCCGGTCGGACAGGGGCCCGGACTTGCTCATCCCCTCCGGCTCCTGAAAACTTGACACCGGCCAGAGCCGGACGGTACAACAGCCACGGCGTCACCTGCAAACATTGGCCGCAAGTTTTTGCAGCCAAGGGTCCGGTGTGCAGGCTGGCCGAGGAGGACGATGCGGGGCTTCCGGATCGTTGTCGCCGCACACGGTGAGCTCGCGGACGCCTTCGTCTCGGCGGCCACGCTGATCTGCGGCGTCCTCCACGACATCCACGCGGTCGGGCTTCGCCCGGATGACTCGCCGGAGTCCTTCTCGGATCGTCTCGCCGAGGTCGTCGCCGGCGACGAGCCCATCCTCATCCTGACCGATCTCGTCGGCGGCACGCCCCACAACGTGGCGCTGATCCTCGCCCGGCGACTGCCCGCGGCGACCGTGATCTCGGGCGTCAATCTCGCCGTCCTCGTCGAGGCGGCGACAAGCACGGACGCGCTCGATGCCGCGACCGTGGACCGACTCGTCGCCCTGGGCCGGAGTGCCCTGAGCGATTCGTCGAGCCTGGCGGCATCGAGAGGCCCGTAGGCAGGCTCCGACCGCGCCCGGAGGTGCGCGGCCTCGGTTGACCGCAGCCCGCGGTGAACGCAGTTGGTTCTCGCAGCGGAGGGTGGAGTGGCCCTGAAGCTCGTCCGAGTCGACGATCGACTCATCCACGGGCAGGTCGTGGCCATCTGGCTCAAGGCGCTCGGCGCGAATCGGATCGTCATCGTCGATGACAAGACGGCTCGCGACGACTTCCTGCGCGAGATCCTCGAGCTGGCGGCGCCCCCCGGCGTCCCGGTCGAGGTCCACGACCTGGCAACGGGCACGGAGCGAGTCCGCGAACTCGCCTCGGACCCGCAACCCGTCTTCGTGATCATGCGCTCGCCCGTGACGGCGCTGCGCATGCGCGAGGCGGGCGTGGAATTCCCGCTCCTCAACGTCGGCGGCATCGGCGCAGGCCCCGGGCGCAAGCCGCTGTACCGGAACATCTCGGCCTCGCCCGAGGAGCTGGAGGCGATGCGTCAACTGGAAGCGATGGGCACCCGCGTCGAGCTGCGGATCGTGGAGAGCGACCGGCCCGTGATGTTCGCGTCGGTCAACGTCTAGAGGAGTTCGGTATGTCTGGGAGGTGGGATCCATGAGGCGAATCAACGCCTCGCCGCTTGCCGTCCGCGTCGGGTTGTTGCTGACGACCGTGCTCTTCGGAGCGCTGTTCCTGGCGTCGCCAACCCTCGCACAGAATGAGTCGGCGGCGGGAACGTCCGATGTCGTGAAGGCCGCCCTGGTGGCCCTCGGCTACTACCTGAGCAACAGCCCCTTCCTTGCCGGCAACGGTGGTTTCTTCGGGCTGTACCGGCCACTGGTCGCGGGCTTCTTCGTGGGCGTGATCTTCGGCGACCCCGTGAAGGGCGCCGAGATCGGCGCCGCGATCAACGTCCTGTACCTCGGCTTCATCTCGGCCGGCGGTTCGATCCCGGCGGATCCGTCGGTCGCCGGCTGGATCGGTACCGCGCTCGCGCTCGGCGGCGGGCTCGACGCCCAGGCGGCGATCGCCCTTGGCGTGGCCGTGGGCCTGGTCGGGACGATCATCTTCTTCACCCGCATGAGCGTCGATGCGACGTTCGCGCACGTTGCGGATGCCGCGGCCGAGCGGGGTGACATCTCCGGTGTCGCCCGCGCCAACTGGCTCTGGCCGCAGATCTTCCTGTTCGTCATTAGCTTCATCCCCGCATTTCTCGCCGTGTACTTCGGTAGCTCGGTGGTGAGCGACGGGATCACCTGGCTGAACACGAATGCGCCGTGGGTCCTCCGCGGGTTCGAGATCGCAGGCGGCCTACTGCCCGCGATCGGCATCGCGCTGAACATGCGGTTCATCTTCCGCGGCACCGTGTGGCCGTATTTCTTCATCGGATTCGTGATGGCAGCCGCCAGCAACGGCGGGCTGAACATCGTCACCATCGGCGTCGTCGGCATCGCCCTCGCCGCCCTGCATGTGTTCCTGATCGGCGATCGCGCAGACCGGACAATGCAGCCGAGGGGGGCGTGACGTGGGCACCGACATGAGCGGCTCCGACCGCACCCCTGAGCGCACCCCCGTCAAGCTCGATCGCAGCGACGTTCGTCGTTCGTTCTGGCTGTGGACGTTCTTCAGCCACGCCAACTACAACTACGAGCGACTCCAGGGCACGGCGTTCGCGCACGCGATGACGCCGATCATCCGCAAGCTGTACAAGGACCCGGAGGAGATCAAGGCGGCGCTCAAGCGCCACCTCGTCTTCTTCAACACCGAGCCGAACGTTGGCGGTGTGATCCATGGCGCGGTGATCGCCATGGAGGAGCAACGAGCCAACGGGGCCGACATCGACGACGACACGATCAACAGCGTCAAGTCGGGCCTCATGGGCCCACTCGCCGGCGTCGGCGACACGATCGACCAGGGCACGATCACCCCGATCCTGCTGTCCCTGGGCATCGGTATCGCCGCCGGCAACGCGGGCGTCGCCGGCGACGGCAATCCGCTCGGCGCGCTGATCTACCTCGTGGCCGAGGTCGCCGTCATGACGGCGTTGGCCTACTTCTTCTGGTTCCAGGGCTATGACCGGGGCCGCGAAGGCGTGATGGGTCTCCTTCGATCAGGTGCGCTCGACCGCCTGGTCGTCGGAGCGGGCGCGCTCGGTAACCTGGTCCTCGGCGCGCTCGCGTTCCAGTTCGTCCACGTCTTCGTGACGCTCTCGCTGATCGTGGGCGATGGCCATTTCGAGCTCAACGAGCTGCTCGCGCAGATCATGCCGGGCATCCTGCCGCTGTTGTTCACACTCCTGACCTGGTATCTGCTCACGCGACGTCGGGTCTCGCCGATCTGGCTCCTCGTCGTGTATCTCGTGGTCGCGATGGTGGGAGCGTTCCCGTTCTTCGCCGGCTCGGCAGTCGATCCGACGACGCAGTGTCCATCGATCCTCCACGAGTTCTACCAGCCCGACTGCATCCCGCCGCCGCCCGCGCCGGCGCCGGCCTGATCGTTCGGCTCGGCCGTAGTCCGAAGAGGCGGCCCGGGCCACCGGCCCGGGCCGCACCATGTCGAGGACCATGCCGACGATCCACTTCGGCCCTGGTGAGCGCTGGGCGTTCGTCAGCGCGCTCGCCTACACGGCCGTGAACATCACGCTCCGAATCGCCGCGCCGAGCATCGATCCTGCGCTGGGGTCGCTGCTTCGGCTGCTGCCGCTGACCGGGATCGCGCTGGTCGTCATGCTCGCACGGGGCTCCCGTGAGGTAGTCCCCGGGGCGACCGAGTTCCTGGGCTGGGGCCTCGTTGGCCGTCTCGTGCTCGGCGGCGTGACGGCCCTCGTCGTCGGGAACACGATGTACTTCCTCGCGCTGACCAATGGCGGGCTCGGCGTGACCGTGGCCGGAGTCCAGTCGGGCTCGGTGCTGGGTGGCCTGTGGATCGGGCTCGCGCTGCTGCGCGAGCGGCCGCTCGGCGCCCAGATCATCGGAGCCGCGTTCATCGTGGCGGGTCTCGTGGGCGTGGGAATCGCCCAGACCGCGGACCTTGCGGCGCTGTGGTGGCTAGGTCTCCTGTTCGCCCTTGGCGCGGGGACGACGTACGCGATCTCGAACACGCTGAGCCGCTACGTCCAGCAGCGCCGACCGGTCCTCTTTGCGACGCTCCTGATCGGGAATCTGGGCGCGCTCGTGCCGCTCGTCGTGCTCCTCGCGGCTCGGGCCGCGGCGGGCGAGCACATCGTCGTCGACCAGTCGGCGGTGGCCGCGGTCCTCGCCGCCGGCATCGCCAATTCCCTCGCCGTGGCGTCGCTCGCGCTCGCGGTCCGCACGGCACCGGTCGCGACGGTCAACTCGATCAGCTCGGCCTCGATCGTGTTCAGCTTCGTCGCCTCGGTGCTGGTCTTCCACGAAGCGGGCAATCCGGCGATGGTCGTCGGCATTGGGCTGGTCACGGCTGGGATCGTGGTCGCGCAGATCCGCCGCGGGCCGCGGGGCGTGCCACCGGCTACGGCGTGATCACCAGCGTGGGGTCGTGCGAGGTCTCGGTGCTGGCGTAGTCCACGATGTTCGACGTCCCGCCGCTGATCGCGAAGGAGACCACGCCGCTCTTGCTCAAGGCGGAGCGCACGTCGACCTCGACCCAGTGCCCGGCGCTCACGGCGCCGTAGGAGGCGATCGGCGAGCCCGAGATCGACGGGGCGTTGTGCCACGTGATCGTCGACTCCTTCCAGGACGACGAGACGCGGTAGACCGTCCCGCCGCTGGGGCCGCCGTTGGTCACCCAGAACCGCAGCTTCGCCGACTGCGGCCGGGCGGAGATGCCGGTCACGTCGAACTTCACGTAGACGCGGGAGCTGCCGCTCCGGACGCGGAGCGTGGACCCCTGTCCGTAGTTCCTGTAGCGGTGGCCGGAGCGCACCTGCGCGTCGGTCCTCGCCGGGATGGTCAGCTTCGTCATGTCGTAGGTCGCCGTATAGGTGGTATTCGTCGCCGGGGCCACGATGTCGTGGGTCGCCGGCAGGCCGTCCGACCACGAGTGGAACGCATACGTCCCGACCCCGAGCGTCTGGGGGTTGGGGGCGATGAGCGAGTTGGACGAGCCGACGATGACCGTCTTCGTGAACGGCGCCGTCGCGGTCGACGTGTTGACCGCGAGCTTCAGGCCGGAGCGAACCGTCCCGAACGCCAGCTGGACGGTCTTCGGATCGATCCGGCGCGACGCCGATGCCTGGAGCCCGTCGGAATCCGTCGCGGTGAGCACGAGCTCGAGGTAGGACGGGTACTCGTGGTCCGGCGCATCGAACGTGCCCGACGCGACCCCGTTCTGCGTCGAGACGATGTGCGTGTGGCAGTTCGACGGGCAGTGGTGGAGGATCATCGTCCACGACAGGCCAGACGGTGGGATCGCGCCGTCCTCGGCGTCCGTCGCGGAGCCGGAGAACGAGATGGAATCGTCGACTTTCCACTCGAGCGATGCCGACGGGGTGGAGATCACCGGCACCGGGGGTCCGTTGTCCACCGAGATGACCTGGTGGGCGGTGTCGGTGGCATTCGACGTGTCGGTGACCTGCAGGCCGACATTGACGTCACCGCCGGCCGTGTACGTCCGCTCCGTCGTCACGCCGGCGGCATCGTCGTACTGACCATCACCGTCGAGGTCCCACGCGTAGGTCAGGGCCTGGCCCTGCGGATCCGTCGAGCCGCTCGCGTCGAACTCGACCGTCAGCGGCGCGGCGCCCGAGGTCGGCTGCGCGTCGATGACCGCGTTCGGCTGGCTCGGCGAGATCCGGCGCACCGCCCCGTTGATGCCGGTCCCGAAGTCGACGTAGTAGAGGTCGCCGTTGGGCCCGATCTGGACGTCGACGGGGTTCTTGTCGCCGTCGAGGAAGGTCTCGACCTGGCTGAAGTCCGGCAATCCGTTCGAGCCCTTCGGCACGAACCAGATGCAATCGCGGCTGTAGTCGGCGAAGAAGAGGCCGCCCCGGTACGACGCCGGGAACGAGCCGCCGGACGACGGGTAGAAGGCGACGCCGGAGATCGACGAGCTGCCGTTCGGGCAGTTCTCGCCGGACACGACCAGGTTGCTGTGGTTGTACGTGAACATCGGGCCGGCGACCGCGCCGGTGCCCTGGGCGTAGAGCGTCTCGCACAGGTCCAGGTTGGCGGCGTCGAACCCGCTCATGCGGGGGACGCCCTCGTAGCACGGCCAGCCGAAGTTCTCCGCCGTGGAGTCGGTGGCATTGGGGATGCGGTCGACCTCCTCCCATGTGGCCTGGCCCACGTCGCCGAGCCACAGCTCGTTCGTGCCGGGTCGGAACGTGATCCGGAAGGGGTTGCGGAGGCCGTAGGCGACGATCCGGCGGGCGTTTGCGTCGGAGCTGCCGGCGAATGGGCTGCCTGCCACGCCGGCGCCCGTGTTCGGGTCGATCCGGATGATGGAGCCGTCGAGGCCCGTCGGATCGCCCGTCGTCCGGACGTCCTGCGACCGAAGCGCGCCACCCTCCGCCGTCGGGGGTGTCGGGTCGCTCCCGCCGGGATCGCCGCACGGGTTCTTCGGGGTGATGACGGGGTCCGTCGTCCCGCCGCGCTGCCCGTAGTCGACGAGGTTGAAGTTGGCGCCGTCGCCGCCCGACGCGTAGAGCATGCCGTCCGGTCCGAAGACGAGGCTGCCCACCGAGTGGCTTGGGAACTGCTGGCACCAGTCCTCGACCAGGACCTGCTCGCTGTTACTGATCGTCGAGCCGCTGACCGGGAAGCGCGAGACTCGCCCGCTGATGACGCAGCCGTCCGTCGTCGCACCGGGACCGCCGCTGGTCGTCGATGGGCACTGGTCGCCCCATCGCGGTGCCGGGTCGGGGCTGCCGAGGATGTGGTCGTACGAGTAGGCGACGTAGATGTACGAGCCGTTGCCGCTGCCGCCGGTCAGGCTCGGGTCCAGGGCCAGGCCGAGGAGGCCGCGGTCCCAGTAGTCGTCCACGTTCGTCTGGAGGCTCGTGAAGACCGTCGGCGTGCTGTCCGTCAGGCTGTCGAAGACCTTGATCTTGCCGCTCTTCTCGGCCACGAAGACCCGGCCGTCAGCGGCGAATCGCACCGCGGTGGGCGACGATAGCCCGGACCAGACGGTGCTCTCGGCGAGCCCCGGCGCGAGGACCCCGTCCTGCTGCACCGACTCGGCGCCGAGCGGCGCCAGCCGTGCGGCGGCTGCGTCCGCCGGCAGGCCGACGATCGAAAGCGCGGCGAGCGCCACGATGAGCTGGAACCGGACCGAATGCATGGATGACCGTGCCCGCGAGTGCATGCTCCCCTTCGACTCAGGCGTCCGAAACGGACGTCACCCCTCGGAGCCCCTGCCCTCGCCGGACTACCCCCGTCTCAACGGCGGACTATAGGACGAGTGGCCCGAGACCGGTAGTACGGACGGCGACTCTCGGGGCGCGGTGGCACCGGGTGGTCGGCGAGCGAACCGGCGCGCTAGCCGGTCTTGAGCGGCGAGGTGATGCGCAGGAAGTAGCCGTCCGGATCCGCGAGGCGGAAGTCGCGGGCGCCCCAGGGGCGGTCCTGCATCGGCTTCACGATGTTGAGGCCCGCCGTCCTGGCGCGGATGTACTCGGCGTCGACGTCGGCCACCTGGATCGAGATCTCGACTCCGGTGCCCCGCGGGAACTCCTGGATGCGCGGCGTGAAGTAGTGCGGGCCCGCGACCGCGTGGGCGTCGCCCTGGAGCGAGAGCCTGATCTCGCCGCGGCGGAGGAGCACGTAGTCCTCGTAGCGCCTGGCGACGTCGAAGCCGAGCGAGCGATAGAACGCGATGCTGCGGTCGACGTCGTGGACGAACAGCTCGACGACGATGCCGGGGCTTTCGGGTTCCTCAGCCTCCGGCATCGGCGACCCGGAAGAAGACCTGCTTCGACTGGCTGTACTTCTCGATGCCGACGCCGCCGTAGCCCGACTGCTTGTAGCCGTGGCCGGGTGCCTCGAGAACGCCCGGCGAGAACCAGGTGTTCACGTACACCTGGCCGGCCCGGAGGCCCCGCGTCACGCGCCAGGCGCGGTCGAGGTCGCGCGTGAACACGCCCGCGGACAGCCCGTACGAGGTGTCGTTGGCGATCGCCAGGGCCTCCGCCTCCGTCTCGAAGGGCACGATGGCGACGACGGGCCCGAAGATCTCCTCCCGCGCGATTCGGCAGGTCGGCGTGGCCTCGGTGAAGACGGTCGGCGGGATGTAGGCGCCCTTCGATCGAACCGGGTCCGTATACGGCACGCCGCCGGTCCGCAGCGTCGCCTCGCGATTGCCGATCTCGATGTACTCCCACACCTTGGCGGCGTGGCTGGCCGCGATCACGGGACCCAGCTCGGTCTCCGGATCGAGCGGCTCGCCGACCTTGATCGACTCGGCCTTCGCGACGAGCGCGTCGACGAAGCGATCGTGGATCGGCCGCTCGACGAGGATGCGCGAGCCGCACACGCAGATCTGGCCGGTGTTGCCGAAGGCGCCGAGCGAGCTCCAGAAGACCGCGGTGTCGAGGTCGGCGTCGGCGAAGACGATGTTCGGGTTCTTGCCGCCCATCTCGAGCGACACGCGCTTGGCCGTCGCCGCGGCCTGCTCCAGGATGTGCGTCCCGGTCTCGATGCCGCCGGTCATCGAGATCATGTCGACCCGAGAATCGGCGACCAGCGCCTCGCCCACGACGCCGCCCGGTCCGGCGAGGACGCCGACAGCGCCGGGCGGCAGGTCCGCCTCGAGCAGCAGCTGGGCGACGCGCATGAACGTGAGCGAGGCCAGCTGCGCAGGCTTGACGATGGCCGCGTTGCCCGCGGCGAGGATCGCCGCCATCCGCTGCACGCCGGTCCACAGCGGGCCGTTCCAGGGCAGGATCTCCACGACGACGCCCATCGGCTCGAGGAACTCGTGGTGGATCATCGCGGCGTCGGGCATCTGCTCGGTCGTGCCCGGCGACACGCGGGCGCGACCGGCGAAATAGCGCAGCGAGTCGAGGCTGATCGCCAGGTCGGAGTAGTGGACCGACGAGATCGGCTTGCCGGCGTCGATCGTCTCGAGGAAGGCGAGCTCGTCGGCGTGCTGCTCGATCAGCGTCGCGATCCGCAGGAGCGCCGCCCCTCGGTCGCGCGCGGTGGTGCGACCCCACGGACCCTCGTCGACCGCCGCCCGCGCCGCCGCGACCGCCGCGGCGACGCCGGCCCCGCCGGCCTGGGCAATTCGAGCCACGGGGGCGTTGTCGCGCGGGCTGATGGCCGGGAAGACCGCGCTGTCGGCAGCGGGCACGAGGCGCCCGTTGATGAGGAGGGGATAGGGCTCGGAGCTGACCTGCGACCAGCGCGGATCCGCGGCCGGCTCCACCTGCATCGCCATCGCGCTGTCCTCCGTTCGCCCCGTGGTCAGCTCGCGACGAGCTGGCCCTGGCCCGCCGCCTGCAGCGCCTCGTCGACCGACGCGCCGCCGTGGATGATCGCCGCGAGGCCGCGGGTGATCGCCGCCGGGTCGGGGTCGCGCCAGATGTTGTTCCCGATCGCCACTCCGGCGCAACCGGCGACGATCACGGCGTCGTACACGTCCTGGTACAGGTCGCGCAGGTTGCCCTTCTTCGCGCCGCCGAGGATCACGACCGGCACCATCGCGTACTCGACGACCCGGCGCATCGACTCCGGATCGCCCGTGTACAGGGTCTTGACCACGTCGGCGCCCGTCTCCGCGGCGATTCGCGCCCCCGTGGCGATCTTCTCCGGCGTGTGCATGTCCGTGGCCATGAACCCACCCGGGATCGGCTCGACGATGTACGGCACGCCGAAGCGCGCCGCGTCTGCCGCGAGCCGTGCGGCATTCCGGATCGAGTCGTCGCCGGTGAACGGGTAGGCCATCGTCTTCACGGCGTCCGCGCCCACCGACAGGGCGCGCTCGACCGCGACCTCGAGGAATGGCGGGGTGATGTCCATGCTCGCGATCGCGGCCGCCGGGCCGATGGCCTCGGCGTACTTGAGGATCGAGCCGATCGGCGACAGGAAGGCGTCCGCGCCAGCAGGCACGACCGAGCGGCAGGTCTCGCCGTAGCGGGCCAGACCCTCGACCGTGGTGTCCATGAACGAGGTGTGGTCCATGGCCACGATCAGGATCCGGCCGTCCTCCGCCAGGAGTCGGTGCATGCGGCGCTTCATCTTCGGTGCCTCCAGTCGGCGTTCACATCTGCACGATGACGCGGTAGGTGCCCGGCTTGACGGCCTGATCGAGGGCGGCCGGCAGCTCGGCGAGCGGGTACCGCGCGTCGATGAGCGGGCTCAGGTCCACGAGGCCGTAACGCACGAGACGCGCGGCCGTGTAGAAGTCCTGCTTCTCGCCCGAGAGCACGCCGAAGACCCCGGTCTCGCGGTTGTGCGTGTCGTTGGGCTTGATCGTGAGGTCGGGTTCGGGGTGGGCGGAGGCGAACAGGACGAACCGGCCCTTGTCGCTGAGCATCGCCCAGCCCTGGTCGTTGGCGCTCTTGTGGCCGATCGCGGCGATCACCGCCTCGGCGCCCCGGCCCTCGGTGAGCTCCTTGACGCGCGCCACCGGGTCGACCTTCGTGGCATCGATCAGCTCGTCGGCGCCCATCCGGCCGGCCATCGCCAGGCGGCCCGGATCGACCTCGCTGACGATCACGCGGGCCCCGTGCTGCTTGGCCGCGATGACGTTCATCAGGCCCATGACGCCCGCGCCGAGGACGACGACGTCCTGGCCCACGTACAGGTTCAGCAGCCGCGCCGCGTGGACCGCGCAGGACAGCGGCTCGGTGAGCGCGGCCACGTCGTACGGAGCGTCGCCGATCCGATACACGCCGTCCGCGGGGTGGACCTTGTACTCGGCGAAGCCGCCGGGACCCCAGGCCTCGCCGTACTTCACCGCCCCGGCGTAGTGCAGCTTGCACGCTCGATCCTGGCCCGTGTAGCACCAGTGGCACTTGCCACACGACGACGAACCGACGGTCACCCGCTCGCCGATCGCGAGCTCCGTGTA
>Ga0070696_100002612_pt1 | contig 11947 bp, 8 predicted proteins | sample KBSK1253metaG_FD_65474 | JGI IMG/M metagenome (GOLD analysis project Ga0070696, IMG submission 65474) | Corn, switchgrass and miscanthus rhizosphere microbial communities from Kellogg Biological Station, Michigan, USA - KBS K1-25-3 metaG | ecosystem: Host-associated > Plants > Roots >... | reverse complement strand
CTCCTCGAACTCCCAGCGGGTCCCGATGGGGATGTCGAACTCGCTCGAGATTCCGACGAAGACAACGCTTGGAGGGACGTGCTCGAACCTGAGGACCCCCGCGCCCGAGCCGAACAGACCCTCGACCTCTTTGCTCACCGCCGCGAAGATCTCAGCGGGAGGCGCATCCTGGGCTACGAGCGTCGCCACTCGCCGCAGCGCCGCCTGCTCGTCGGCCAGCTGCTGGAGGCCGCTCTGCGACTCGGCATTTGCGATCGCGGTCGCGACGAGCTCCGTGAACGAAGCGAGGCGCGCCTCGCTGCCCGGTGGCATCGGCCCCTCGGTCGAGGCGGCCGAGATGGCGCCCCATAGGTGACCTTCGACGACGATCGGGCTTCCAATTGCCGATTTGTAGCCCGCCTCGCGCACGGCGACGCCGATCGGGTCGGTGGCAATTGAGAAGTCGTCGATCCGAGCCGGCCTCCCCGTCTGGAGCACCATCCACGCGACGTTCGTGCCCTTGATCGGCCACCGCCTACCGGGGGTAAAGACGGGCCCGTCGGAGCTCCACGACGCCATCGAGGTAACGCTGTCGTCGGGTTCGTAACGCCCCATCGAGACGTTTGCGGCGAGTAATAGGCGGCCGATCTCCTCGGCGACGGCCTCGAAGAGATCCTGAGGGGATATCCCTTGTGCGACCAGTGTCGCGACGCGCCGCAGGGCGGACTGCTCGTCAGCGAGACGGGTGACCGCGGCGCGCGACTCGGCATTGGCGATCGCCGTCGCCACGAGCTCGGTGAAATCTGTGAGCCGGGCCTCGGTGTTTTCCGGGAACGGCTCGGGCCGCGGCGAGAGAACCACCATCGCGCCCCACAAACGTCGCTCGACCACGATCGGGCTTGCGACGGACGAACGCATGCCCGCACCACGAATGACCTCAGCGATCTCCCCGCTCATGTCTGCATAGTCCTCGACCCGGGCGGGGCGACCGGTCTGCCGAACGGTTGTGGTCACACCAGGGCTGTCTAGCGGCCAGTGCGATCCGATCGGGAAAGGCTTGTCGAGCGCCCCTTCCTCGCTGGAGCCGGCGACGACGACGGAGCCTTCCGGTTCGTAGCGGACCAACCTGACGTGCGGGACGTCGAAGACGTGGGCGACCTGCTCGGTAACGGCGGCAAAGAGCTGATCGGGAGAGGACTCGCGCGCGACGAGGGTCGCGACCTGGCGTAACGCAGCCTGTTCCGTGACGAGCTCGCGGACGTGCTTTTCTGAACGCTCGAGCACCTCGACCGGGGCGGACCTGGCGCGGCGCTTTGCGACTCGGCGGAGGAGGTATGCCTCGCCCTGACCGAGTGACGCTGCCTCCGCAACCGACCCGTCGCCGAGAACGACCTCGCCGCCACCCTCCGGGATGTCGAACGGCTTCGAGCGTGCCGGCCCGGCGCCTGAGAGCATGTAGCCGTCGCGGCTCACGAGCAGATCGGTGCTCCTCGTCACGAGATCGCCGTAGCGACGTCTCAGCCGAGCGTCTTGATCGCGCCGGACCTCGAAGAGCCGCTGCTCCATCATCCGGGCCGCGGTCTTCACCAGCTCCAGACTTCGTGGGTGCGCGGCCTTCCAGAGGCTCGACAGATCGACCAGCCCTACGACTCGGCCGGAGACCGGGTCATGCACCGGAGCGCCGGAGCAGACCCACTCGTGATGACGTTCGTTGAAGTGCTCGAAGGCGAAGACCTGAAAGGCGCGGTCTGCGGCCAGCGCAGTCCCGATCCCGTTCGTACCGTCGGCGGCTTCACTGTAGCGCGCGCCCTCGACGAGATTCATCTCGGCGGCACGCTCCTTCAGCGAGTCGTCGCCGACTCTGTGGAGGATCAGCCCCGACCCATCAGCCACCACGACCATGCTTCGCGACTCCGCGGCCACCCTCCGAAGTTGCTCAATCAGGTCCTGGGCGAGCGACCCGAGCGGATGCTCGAACCAGCGCTCGAGCACCTCTGACTCGTCGGCCTCGATCGGGGCCAGCATGTCCGTCGGATCGAGGCCCGTGGCGAGCGAACGCCGCCACGACTCGACGATCGTCGGCCGCAGTCCTGCTGTGGCTCCGGGTGGAAGCTCGGGACCGAGCGCGCCGTCGGCGAGCAGACGCTCCCAGCTTCTTTGCAGCTCTCGAGCGCGGGTCAGCGGATCGTTCTCCGCTTCGACAGCCAGCCAGTGCGACAGCACGGCTCTCCGATGATAGACCCTCTCGACTACGCGAGCTCGAGCGGCAACTCGGCGGTGATCTTCGTCCCCTTGCCCGGCCGACTGTCGACCCGGATCGACCCCCCAAGGGCCTCGACGCGATCGGTCAGGCCGACGATGCCCGAGCCGCAGGCGGGGTCGACTCCGCCCACGCCGTCGTCGCGAACCGACAGCACGAGGTTGCCGTCGCGCCGCTGGACCGAAACGTCGATGCGCGACGCCTCTGAATGCTTGGCGGCATTGGCGAGAGCCTCGGACGCGACGAAATATGCAGCCACCTCGCTCGGCTCCGCGAGCCGAACGTCAGTCCCGATGTCCAGGTCGACGAGAATCGGGGAGCGGTGAGCGAGCGCCTGCAAAGCCGGACCGAGACCCCCCTTGGTGAGGATCGCGGGGTGGATCCCGCGGGAGATCTCCTGCAGATCGTCGACTGCAGCCGCCAGTCCCATCGCGACGCTGGAAAGCTCTTCCCGCAGGTCCTCGCGCTCCGGAGGAAGGTTGGCCTCGGCGGCGCGCACCGCCAGGCCGAGGGAGACGAGGCGCTGCTGTGTGCCGTCGTGGAGATCGCGCTCGATCTGCCGGCGAGTCTCGTCCGAGGCCGCCACGATCCGGAGCCGTGACGCCGCGAGCTCGGACTTGCCTTCCGCGTTCGCGATGGCGGTCGTGACCAGCTCGGTGAACTTCTCCAGCCGTTCCCCCGTGTCGGGCGGGAGTTCCTCTCCCGCGTTCACCGTGATCACGCCCCACATGCTTCCCTCGACGATGATCGGGGTCGCAACGGTCGAGGCGATGCCGAGCTGACGGACGGCTTCGCCGATCTCTCCCCGGGCCGAAGCCCAGTCCGCACGGTCGACTCGGGCCGAGCGGCCGGTCCGATACACCTGCGCCGCCGCCAAGGCCTCGTCGAGGTCCCAACGGGTCCCGATCGGGTTGTCGATCTCCCTCGAGGCCCCGACCAAGATGACGCTTGCAGGGTCGTGCTCGAATCGCAACACGGCAGTAATGGCGCGGAACGTGACGGCCACCTCCTCGGTAACGGCTGCCAACACCTCCTCAGGTTGCACTCCCTGGGCCACCAGGGTGGCGATGCGTCGCAACGTCGCTTGCTCGGCAGCGACGCGCTCGAGCGCTTGTCGCGCCTCGGCGTTCGCGACGGCGGTCGCGACGAGATCGGTGAACTGGCCGAGACGCGACTCCGACCGCTCGGGAATCGGCTCCGGATCGGTCGAGATTGCGATGATCACACCCCACAGGCGCCCTTCGACGGTCATCGGTGCGCCGATCGCCGATTGAAAGTCAGCGCTCCGTGCGACTCGGGCGATCTCTCCCTTCAAGGCGCCGTAGTCGTCGATGCGCGCCCTGCGTTTCGTCCGGGCGACCGTCGCCATCACGCTCTCGTCGTCGAGCGACCACGTGCTCCCGGCGGGGAACGGGTGCTCGCCCGACGCCGCGATCACCGTCCCCGTGGTGTCTCCGTCGTACCGAACGAGCTCGATCCGCTCCAACCCCAGTAGGCTCGAGACCTCCTCGACGACGGCCGTGAAGACCTGCTCGGGCGCGGCGCCGGCGGCGACGAGGGTGGCGACCCGTCCAAGCGCAGCCTGCTCGTCGCCGAAGCGTCGGAGCTCGTCGTGTGCCTGCGTGTTCGCGACCGCGGTCGCGACCAGGTCCGTGAATGCAGCCAACCGTTTCTCGGCGCCGGTGGGAAACGGCTCCTGCCGTTTTGTGGCGACAAGCATGACGCCCCAGAGGCGACCCTCGACGACGATCGGCGCCGCGATCGACGAGCGCCAGCCATACCGACGCGCGATGTCCGCGGCCTCACCCGTCGCGTCGTCGTACCCGTCGACACGGGCCGGTTCTCCCGTCTCCGCGACGAGCGTGAGGACGTTGTGCCCTCCGATCGCCGAGCGAGTGCCCACGGGAACCCCTCCACCGGGGGTGCTCCAGCTTCCGATCGCCGTCGCAAATCCGTCGCCGTCGTAGCGGCCGACGACCGTGATGTCGGTGTCGAGCAGCTTGCCGACTTCGGCCGCCACGGCGTCGAAGACCTCGGTGGACGGGGCGTCACGGGCGACGAGCGTTGCGACGCGTCGCAACGCTGCCTGTTCCTCTGCGAGCCGTGCGAGCGCCTCGCGAGACTCGGCATTGGCGATCGCGGTGGCGACGAGCTCGGTGAAGCGCTCCAGGCGCTCAGCGGTATCAGGCGGTAGCGGCTCCTCGGAGTTCAGAGTAATCGCGCCCCAGAGCCGGCCCTCCACGACGACCGGGCTCCCAACCTGGCAGAGGAAGCGACCGAGACGGAGGACTTGGGCGTCCGGCCCGCCAAGCGATTCCAGGTCCACTTCGTCCACGCGGGCAGAGCGTCCTGTGCGCAACACTCGCGTCGAGACGTAGAGATCCTTGGGCGCCCAGCGCGATCCAATCGGTTCGCGCTCGTACGGCCTCGACGCACCGACGAGGACGAATTCGGGGCCGGGATCGAACCTGACGACGGTCGCTACGAGCGGGGGCTCCACGCCCGCGGACACATGCGCGACCTCCTTGGTGACCGCCGCGAAGAGCTCAGCCGGTGGGACACCTTGCGCGACCAGCGTCGCGACCCGCCGGAGCGCGGCCTGCTCGTCGGCGAGGCCCGCCAGCTGCTCGCGAGCCTGGGTGTTCGCGATCGCGGTCGCGATCAGGTCGGTGAAGTCTGTGAGCCGCCGCGCCGTGTCGGACGGGAAGGGCCGCTCGAATGACGCGACGGTGATCGCGCCCCACAGCTCCCGGTCGACGACGATCGGTGCGGCGAGCCCCGAGCGGATGCCCTCGGCTCGCACGGCCTCCGGCGCGTCTGCTGCCGCGGGATCGTCCGTGTCGAACCGCGCTGGTTGTCCCGTCTCCCGTACGGACGCAACGACGTAATCGGCGTCCAACTGGAAATGTTCGCCGAGCCTTCGCCGGGCGCGGTGACCTCCCATGAGCGTTGCCGCGCCGTCCGCGTCGAAGCGCGCGATCGCCGACGTGTCGCAGTCGAGGAGTGCCACCACCTCCTCCGCAACCGCGCGGAAGACCGCCTCCGGCCCGGTCCCCTCCGCGACGAGCATCGCCACCCGCCGCAGGGCCGCCTGCTCCATCTCCGTCTGGCGGAGCTCGGTCACCTCAAAGCCTCGATCCTCTCGACGCCGGTTCGATCGATCGTAACCGGCGTCAGGCGTGTGTCGGCTTACCCGTGCCGGTGCCCGCGTCGCGAGCCGAGGAAATACCCCTCCGCCGCGAGGGTGGCGAGCCGGCCGATCCGCCTCGGGCCGATCGTGCGGACGAGCGAGACGAGTGCGAATGCCTTCATCGCCGTCGCGATGAGCGAGCCAATTGTGTGGGTTCGTTCCTTGGTCATGCGTGCTCCTTCCGGTCGTCTTGTGGTGGGCGCTCTCGGGCTTGGGTGGCGGCAAGATCAGCACCGGCCGCCCGGCGTGCTCTGCGACCTGGTGCGAGAGGCTCCCCTTGAACATCTCCTTCAGGCCGCTCAGGCCCCTCGAGCCGATCACGATCACCGGCGCGTCCAGCTCGTCGCGACGTCGACGATTCCCTGCCAGGCGGGTGCCGCGAGCGCGTCGCGCGCCACGGCATCGAAGCCATTCGCACGCGCGATCTCCGCGCCGCGACTGGCCACGTCGCCGGCCTGAGCCTCGTTCAGCTCCTCGAACGCTTCCGCGGGCACGACCGCGGAGACGGTCGCGAGGCTCTCGTCGGGAGAGATGACTGGCCGATGTCGAGGACGACCGCGCGGCGAGCGCCGAGGAGCTTGGCCGCGGTCTCGATTCCGCCCGCAGCGTCGTCCGAGCCGTCGTAGCAAATTAGGATCGGGGCGTCGTTCATGGCCGCATCATCGCGGAGCGGCCGCGTGCGGCGCATCGGAGGATTCGCGGAGCGCTTGCGTGAGACGCGCACGGACACAGGCGCGGGGGGACGAAAACTCCCCCGCGCCTGTGTGAGGTGTCAGCTCGACGGCTGTGGCTTCGACGGCTTGGGCGGCGAGAACGCGCGCTTCAAGTCGCTTTCGACCAGCCGCTTGCCGCCGATTGCGACGACGAGCTCGGTGATTCCAGTGACGAGCGCGAAGGCCGCGATCAGGGCGAGCGTGACGAGCGCGCCGTCGCCGGGGTTGGCGAAGATCACGATGCCGAAGAGGATCGAGACCAGGCCGCCGAGAATCATCAGCGCGGTGTCGCCTCCGTCGATCGGCAGGTAGAAGGCACCGAAGATCGCGATGATCCCGAGCGCGATCGCATAGGCGCCGATCACGTAGAGGAGCGCGAGCGCCGAGATGCTCGGCCAGACCAGCACCGCGATTCCGACGGCGATGCCGAGCAAGCCGGAGACGATGAGCCAACCGCGTTCATTGGCGGCTCCCGACGTGAAGGCGTAGAAGAACGAGACCGCCCCGGTCGCGAGCGCATAGGCGCCGAACACGATCACGAGTGCGTCGAGGCTGATGCCGGGCCAGACGAGGATCACGACGCCGAGCGCGATCGAGAGCAGGCCGTTCAAGCCAAGCGCCCACCTCATCTTCGTCAGCTGCGTGCCCGCCATCTTGCCGACCCGGTCAAGGGTGGATTCCATTTTTGTTACCTCCCGGTTGGGACATTGGACGGTGTGACCATCGCTCCGGCGTCCTCAGACGGAATCGGTGAGGAGGCGGATTCGGTGCGCGAACGCCGCAGCCCGTTCGCTGCAGGCTTCTCGCAGGCCGTAAGCGAACTCTCCGATTCGCAGGCGGGTGCTTCCGAAGAACGATGGGCGCATGCTGCCGAGCTCAGGTACTGCGTAGCGTGGCCGTCGATGCAAGCACGGCGCGCCGGAAGCGCGACTCGGCGCCCGCAACCCCCGCCGGCGGCAACGTAACGCGTACCGCCGCCAAGGCGACCGCGGCTGCGGTCGTCGTCGTGGCGATCGCCTTCGGGCTCTGGAAGGTGAGGAGCATCATCATCATCCTGCTGCTCGCGCTCACGTTCGCGGCCGCTATCCGACCGGGTGTGGAATGGCTCACCCGCCGCCGAGTGCCGGAGTCCGTCGCCATTCTGGTCTTCTTCGTCGGAGCCCTGGGAACGCTCGGCCTGTTCTTCTGGTTGGCGGTTCCTCCCGCACTGCACCAGCTCGGACAAGCTCTCAGCCAGCCCGACAACGGCGTGGCCGTTCACAACTCCACCGGGTTCCGGCACGACGCGCTCGTCTGGGTCGACAATCAGCTGCGTCAGCTTCCACACGGCTCGAACCTGCTGCACCCGATCGCTTCCTACGGGAAGAAGGCGACGGATGCGGTCGTCGGCGTCCTCTTCACGCTCGCGGCGACCTGGTACTGGATCTCGGAGCGCGACCGGATGATCGGGCTGCTGTCTGCGCTTGCCCCGGAGCCGAAGCGCGAGAAGGCCCGGCAGACGTATCTGGCCATCGACAGCCGACTGGGCTCGTACACGCGCCTGAAGTTCCTGATGGTCATCATCGTCGGCGCTGTGCTCTCGGTGGGGTTCTATCTCGTCGGGCTGCACTACTCGCTGCTGCTCGGCGGTTTCGTCGGGCTGGTAGAGATCGTGCCCGTGATCGGGCCGCTGATCGGAGCGATCCTGGTCGTGGGCGTGGGCCTGTCCCAGTCGGTCCACGTGGCCGCGCTGGGCCTGCTGGTCCTCGTCGTCGTCCGCGAGTTCCAGAGCTACGTCGTGAACCCGCATCTCATGGGCCGATCCGTCGGTCTGTCGCCGATGGTGACCCTTGTCTCGGTCTCGGTCGTCGGCCTCCTGTTCGGAGGCTTCGCCGTCATCCTCGCCATTCCAGTTACCTCCGCCGTGGCGACGCTGATCGACGTTCTCGTTCTCGATCACGAGCCGCCGCCCGAGCCCGCCGCGCAGAACGGAGCCCTGTCCGGCCATCAAGGCTGACGATCTTCGGGGCGACGCGGTACCCGGCGCGCTTTCCGCAGCCGCTCGGCGGTTGCCCCGATGCCGCTCGGCCGGGACACCCGGATCATCGTTCTTACCGGTGATTCGAGGGCACCGAGCCCTCGGCCGGAGAGACGAAAGGAGTCGAAGTGTCAAACAACGATCTGGAGCGCTCAGTCACCGACGAGCTCTACTGGGATCCCAAGGTGGACAACGCTGCAATCGCGGTCTCGGCGGATGACGGCGTGGTGACGCTGCGCGGAACGGTCGGCAGCTTCAGGCAGAAGCGTGAGGCCACGCAGGACGCCGAGCGCGTGTTCGGCGTCGAGAGCGTCAAGAACGACCTCCAGGTTCGAATCATGAACCAGGATCGCCGCGACGATGCTGAACTGCGCGGCGACGTGCTGCAGGCCCTGATGCTGGACAGCATCGTGCCGTCGACGATCGATGCCAAGGTCGACGACGGCATGGTCACGCTCACCGGAACCGCCAACTGGCAGTTCGAGCGCGACGAGGCGGAGTTCGTGGCCGCGAATGTCCTCGGCGTCGTTTCGGTCGACGATGAAATCGACCTCGTTCCGCCGTCACCGACCGCGGGCGACGTCCAGCACTCGATCAAGAAGGCGATGGAGCGCAATGCGAAGCTCGACGCCGACAGCGTCTCCGTCGACAGCTCGAACGGGACGATCACGCTCGATGGAACCGTGAGCTCGTGGGCCGACCACGACGAGGCGGTTTCTGCCGCCTGGGCTGCCCCGGGCGTCACGAACGTCAAGGATCACATCCACGTCGCGTACTGAGACAAGGGGCGGCATGGGTCGACCGATTCGTGCCGCCCCTACCTTTTCGTACTTCGCGCAGCGAGTCGGGGCTTGCCCCGATTCGCTCGCCGAGGCCTACAGCGACGCTTGAGTCATGTCATCGGAGCGGTTGAGGGTCGACATGAACGACCTGGCGTCGCGGCTGAAGGACGAGCCGAACCCGGCCCTCCTCGAGCATGCTCGCAAGCGTGCCGAGAGCCTGCAAAACCGGATTGCGGACCGGATCACCGCCTTCGCGGGGTCGATGGCGTTCGTGTACATCCACATCCTCTGGTTCGGCTCCTGGATCGGGTTCGGCGTCGAGAAGTACCCGTACGGCCTCCTGACGATGATCGTCTCGCTCGAGGCGATCTTCCTCTCGACCTTCGTGATGATCAGCCAGAACCGCGCCGATGCGAAACGGCAGGTGATCGCCGACCAGCAATGGCAGACGGTGAAAGAGGAGGACCGGCAGAACGTGGAGCTAATCGACCTCTCCAAGCAGATTCTCGACCTGACGAAGGCCGTCCACGCCTACGCCGCCGCCAACTCGAACGGCGTCGCACCGAAGACCGACGCCTGAATCCGGCGGGGGCCGCGAGAGTTGGCTCAGCTACATGCCCATCGCGTGATACCCCGAGTCGACGTAGAGCGTCGTCCCGGTCACGTTGCGGGCGTCGTCTGAGAGCAGGTAGGCCGCCGCGGCGCCGACGTCGTCGGCCGAGATGTGCCGGCGAAGCGGGGCGCGCTCCTCGACGATCGCCTCCATCGTCGGGAAGCCGGCGATCGAGCGGGCCGCAAGTGTCCGCACCGGCCCGGCGGAGACGGCGTTCACACGGATGTTCTTGGCCCCGAGGTCCCAGGCCAGGTACTGCACGGACGAGTCGAGCGCGGCCTTGGCGACGCCCATGACGTTGTAGTGGGGTACCGCCCGCTTGCCGCCGAGGTAGGTCATCGTCAGGATGGAGCCCCCGCCCGCCGCCTCCATCAACGGCTCGGCGGCCCGGGCCGCGGCCACCAATGAGTAGGCGCTGACGTCAAGCGCCATCCAAAAGCGCTCGCGCGGCGTATCGGTAAAGCGGCCCTCGAGATCTTCTGCGGCCGCGTACGCGACCGAATGGACGAGCAGATCAAGCTCCCCGCCGAAGAGCTCCCCCGCCTCGGCGACGACGCGCTCGACGTCCTCGTCGGAGCGGACGTCGCAGGCCGTCACATGCGGCGCGTCGACGGTTCCGGCCAGCTCGCGGACGCCGGACTCGATTCGCTCTCCCTGGTAGGTGAAGACGAGCCTGGCGCCGCCGTCGGCGAGGCGCTTCGCGATCGCCCACGCGATCGAGCGCTTGTTGGCGACCCCGAGGACGAGGCCGCGCTTGCCGGCGAAATCCGCCATGGCGGGCGAGTCTACGGTTTCTTGGCTACCCTGCGGAACTTGCGCCGCGCCGTTCTTCTTCTGCTCGCTGCGGCGCTGATCCTCGCGTCTGCGGCCTCTGCGGCCTTTCAACCGATCCGCCGCAGCTACGGCGAATTCAGCCTTCCCCGCCTCCGCGCGGGGACGCTGAAGGTTCCCGCAGTCCACTCACAAGGGCGCGTGACCGTCCTCGTCGATCTGCGCCTGCCGCCGCTTGCCGCCTACAACCGAAACCTCTTCAGCACGTTCAGCACGTCACGCCTGAATGTCCGCAGCTCGAGCTCGCGCCTTTATCTCAACCAGCTCGCGCGTACGCAGCGCGCCGCCGCCGCTGAGCTCGGGCGCGCGATCCCTTCGGCGCGGATCTCGTACCGCTACCGGGTCGTGCTGGACGGTTTCGCCGTTTCGCTCCCGGCTCGCAAGCTGCCAACGCTGGCGCGCCTCAACGCCGTGACCAAGGTCTACCCGAGCGTCCGCTACGCACTCGATACCAACCAGAGCCCTGCGGTGATCGGCGCCGACCAGATGTGGGCGACGACGGGTGACCGCGGCGACGGGGTCAAAATCGGCATCGTCGACGACGGGATCGACCAGTCGAACCCCTTCTTCAGCCCGACCGGTTTCAGCTATCCGGCCGGCTTCCCCCGCGGGCAGACCAAGTTCACCACGCAGAAGGTGATCGTCGCGCGTTCCTTTCCGGGCCCGGGCTCAGGCGCGCAAGGAAAGCTGCCGCTCTACAGACAGGCCTCCTTTCATGGGACGCACGTCGCCGGAATCGCAGCCGGCGACGCCGGCACGACGGCCCCGGCGGGCCCCGACCACCCGACGGTCACCGGGCTGAGCGGCGTCGCGCCCCGCGCCTGGCTCGGCAACTACCGAGTTTTCAACACACCGACCCCGACGGGCTACGACGCCTTCACCCCCCAGATCGTCGCCGCGTTCGAATCGGCCGTGAACGACGGCATGGACGTGATCAACTTCTCCGGCGGCGGACCTCAGGTCGATCCCATCAGCGATGCGTTGGTCGAGGCCGTCCGCAACGTCTCGAACGCGGGCGTCGTGCCCGTGATCGCCGCCGGGAACGACCGCGACGATTGGGGCCTCGGCTCCGTCGGCTCTCCGGGAACCGCGCCCGACGCGATCTCGGTCGCGGCCGTCTCGAACAGTCATGTCTTCGCGCCCTCGCTCAGCGTTACCACGGGCGACGCGCCGGCCTCGCTCAAGAACATTCCCTTCCAGGACATCCTTCCGATTCCGGACGCCTGGACAAGCGCCGACCACACGCTTGTCGACGTCGGCGCGATCGTCGGCACGGACGGCAGCCCGGTCGAGCGGCATCTGTGCGGGGTCGGTTCCGATCCCAACAGCCGTGGGACGCTGCCTCCGGACTCGGTCCGCGGCTCGATCGTGCTCGTCTCGCGCGGGACCTGCGCCTTCGTCACCAAGGCCGCGAACGCCGAGCTCGGCGGGGCCGCAGGCATCGTCCTCGTCGACAACCGGCCCGGCGAGGCGAATTTCATCCCGCTTCAGCTTTCGCTGGACGCGGGCATGGTCTCCGACCTCGACGGCGCCCGGCTCCGCGCCTACCTCGACTCCAAGGG
>Ga0070696_100002605_pt1 | contig 11956 bp, 11 predicted proteins | sample KBSK1253metaG_FD_65474 | JGI IMG/M metagenome (GOLD analysis project Ga0070696, IMG submission 65474) | Corn, switchgrass and miscanthus rhizosphere microbial communities from Kellogg Biological Station, Michigan, USA - KBS K1-25-3 metaG | ecosystem: Host-associated > Plants > Roots >... | reverse complement strand
CGGATACGGACGCATCTGCCGAAGGCGAGCCGGTCATCACGTTGCCAACGGTTGAATGCGGCGCCGCTCGAGCTCCGGACCGAACCAAGCCAAATAGTCCCGAAGCTCCCGCTCGATGAGATCCTTAGTGATGCCGAAATCGGCCGGCGAATACTTGTGCGCTCCGGCTCGGTCCGCGCGGTTGTTGCGCAGCCATCTTGTCATATTGAGTTCAGCTTCCGCATTCAGTACGCGCCCTATGCTCCGATATATCCCGCGGATCGTCCCTATCGGGTCGGCGGTCAGTGTCGGGTAATACACGTCCAGAAATCGGCCTTCGTCCGCGCCGCGGCGGATCTGCATTCCGCGGTCGAGCGTCTGCTTCATCGAGTCGATCGCAATCGCGCCGATGACATCGGGTTCTCCCAGTCTGCCCCGGTGCGCTCTGATCGTCTTGATGATGCTGGCGAGGGAAGCTGCTTGGGACGTCGGGTCTCGGTGCGTCCATACGAACACCGCGTCCGGATAGCGTTTGAGCAGCGCATCCAAGTAGACACCGTGCTCCACCGCCTTGGATATCCAAGTCCTCCCCTCCCTTCCCCATTGTAGGTGCTGGAGAAATTTGTGGTGGAAATCAACCACCTCGCTCTGGTCCGCCTGCATGAACCAGGTCCAGTACGAATCGGTGCCGAGATAGGAGACATACTGGTAGGAAGAAAAGCTGATCTGTCCGATGCTGCCGCACTCGGCCAGCGCGCGAAACCCATCCTCGATGAAATACGGATGCTGTGCTTCGATCCCGCTCATGTCTTCCATGTACCACTGCCATATCTGCGCGAGCCGTGCCCGCCGCGCATCGGACATGCCAAAACGCGGGGGCGGCGAGGGTAGGATCGTCTCCCACAATTCGGGGGAAATATTCGCAGGGTCCTGGGCGAACAACGTCTGAATGAAGGTCGAGCCGGTGCGTCCCATGCCGATGAAGAAGATCGGCTTTTCAATTTTAACGGAGGCAATCACAGGATGCAGTTTCCTGTCGTTGAGCACGAGTAGGCGATTCGACAACACATCGACGACGCTTCGGCCGATCGACTCCCGCGTCACGGGCGTATATTTCGGCATGGCGTCATTGACGAACGAGCTGACCAGCGCATCCAAGCCCAGTTTGAAACGCATGTCACCCCAGTCGGAAAGCTTCGTCCGGCGTTCAGCCTCGCGCATCAACACATCTGTGCGCAGTTCGACCTGCGGACCGTCTTTTATTAGGAACATCAGCCCCCCGTTTCTAGGCGTGTCGCAAGACCGAAATCCTTGCGGTGCGCGCAGAAACTAATATGGCGGAGAAACACTGTCCAATAGCGTTTCCAAGGCACGTGATCGCGATTCGGCATCGCAGTCGGGGCGGGGGGGATTCGACAGAAATAGAACTAGCTCGTGAATAATGACCGTGGCATCGCGCGGACGATATCCAGGTATCGGCTGACCAGATCCGACTTACTTTTTGCCGCCCACACGATCGTCAGATCGAGGCTCAGACTCAAGGTAGGCACTTTAATGACGGCGACTCGCGAGCTGAGATCGTCGCGAATATTTTCGGCGACCATGCTGATGCCGGCGCCGCTGGCTACCAAGCCAATCAGCATATCGATATTGACGGCCTCTTGCGCAGTGTCGATCTGAAAGCCGGCGTCTCGGCATCGATCGACGAAATATTTGTAGCCAAACCGTGGCGCCCGCTTGGAATCATTGACGATGAAAGGATCGTCTTTGAATTCCGAGGGATCCGCCGACCTGATTTCGGCCAGGGGATGATCGAGTGCCGCGATGAGCACCATCGCGTCCTTCTGGATGACGTAAGTCTTCAGGGACGCCTCGCGTTGAAATTCCCCGCAGATATCGTACGCCCAGAACAGATCGATCGTCTCGTCGCGCAGCGCATCCAGCTGATCTTGCTCGCCCAGGGACAGCAGAATCAAATGAGCGAGCGGAAAAGCCGATTTGAACCGCATGATCGACTCGGTGAGGGCCCTGTTCTGCGCAACGGCGTCGTGAAAGGCTACGGTCAATTTCTGGTGTAATCCGCTGCGCCGACTGATGACCCGCGCCTCAAACTCCTGAAAGTGCTTCAGCAGTTTCGAACCGTCATCGAAGACGTCGAGCCCAAGCTCGGTCAAAGCGACTCCACGGGCCAACCGAGTGAAGAGCGGTGCCCCGATTTCATGTTCGAGGTCTTGAATCTGTCTGCTAAGGGCCGGCTGAGCCACATGGAGGCGCTCAGCGGCCTTGCGGAAGCTCTTCAGCTCCGCGACGACCGTGAAATATTTGAGCTGCCTCAAATTCATGCTGGCCCCAAAGGATATGAATCTTCGTTCGACGGCTGGTCGCAACCGCCCATTGGCGCGCCAGAAACGCCCCGGCAAGTATACAGTACCGAGGTCGTCATCAGCCGTCGAACAGTACGTGCAGGGGGCACCATGCCCGCATGAATAGGCTTCTAAATCGGGGAGGCTCGGCGTTCTGATCCAAGCGAAGGTGGGCAACCAGTCGAGCAATATCTGGATGCTGTCGCTCATTTCGATTCTCGCAAGGCCAGCGCCAACGCAGGTTCGCGGCTGCGTGCACGAGAACCAGCGTATCCCCGCCTTGACATCGATACCCCCGATCCGGACATCACCGGCCGGAAGCGATATTGTACCGACCCGTAAACACCAATCGCCTCCTCGACGAATCCGCTCAGCGAGGCATCGTGCTCCGCCGAAACGCGCGTCCGCAAGTCCGGACGCGTCAATATAAAAGCAATTCGCCAAGCCATGGACTGTCGTGTCGCTGCCTCCCAGGAATATTTCGCGCTCAATGCCCGAGGCGGCCGCCTCATCCATGTTGCCGTAGTATTCTGGAGCGTCCAACCATATCCGGCCGGCGAAATCATCGGCGGGATGGTTAACCCCAGTAGCCGTATTGGCATCACTATATTTTGGCGATGCGCAATCGGCATCGGCACCGCAATTAAGCATTGGATGCCAACGCGCTTTCCATGACAGATTTGCGCGCAGTTGGGTGGCGATAAAACAGATCCATCGCGGACACGAGCTCCAATGCAGAGCGCACGTCCGTAAATTGACTATGTAGACTGACTTAAAGAATCAGCGGCACTTTGCGGGGGAAGAAACTGATGGACTCACGATATCTATTCGGCCTGTCGATTGCAGCCGCTTTTGCAGCGGGGCCGACGCTGTCTAGCGCTCAATCGGCAGCTCAGCCCGGCGCGGAGGTGGTGTCGTCGCAAGATATACTGGGAGATATTGTGGTCACGGCCCAGCGACGCGCAGAGCGGCTTCAAGATGTGCCCATGGCCGTGTCCGCCTTCAGTGCTTCGACTCTCGAGCACGCCAATGTAGAAGGCGTAACCGACCTCAAGACCGTCGTCCCCGCGTTCAACGCGGAGGGGAGTTTTGGAACCGTCGTCCCGTTCCTGCGCGGAGTCGGAAATCCGGCCGTCATCGTGGGAAACGAAGCCAGCGTGCCCATTTACGTGGACGGGATCTACATATCGCGCCTGCAGCCTACTTTTTTCGAATTCAATGACATCGAACGGGTCGAAGTGCTCAAGGGTCCCCAAGGAACGTTGTTTGGCCGCAATTCAACGGGCGGCCTCGTACAGATCATCACTCGGGATCCCACGAACGAACCGACGATCAATGGTTCGCTCGGATACGGCACCTACCAGACCGTGAAGGCCAAACTTTACGCCAGCGCCGGCAGCGGCCCCATTGCCGGTAATTTCGCATTGATGTATGTAAACCAGGGGGAAGGCTGGGGCCGAAATATTACTACCGGCCAGGAAACCTTCAAAGAACGCAGTATTGGCATGCACACAAAATGGATATTTCAGATATCCGATGCCTCGAGCTTCACTCTTGCCGGTGACTTCACGGACTCGACGTCGAGTATCGGCATGGTTCAAGGTGCCTATCGGGGCGTCGTGCAGGGAGACCCGGCCAACCCGGGCGCGGCCCTCCCAGGACTGGGGTTCTATGATTCTCGCGTCGAGCACCCCATCGCCAATATCGTCCACGGCGGCGGCGGATCGCTACAGTACGACCTGGATCTTTCCATTGGACATCTTAAGAACATCGCTGCATACCGAGAAACGCACGGGTCGGTCGCCATTGATGCGGACTTCACTGCGGCGCCAATTTATGAGGCGGACGAGCCTTACTTAGTGACGCAACTCAGTGAAGAATTGCAACTTGCCTCGCTGCCGTCCTCCACGATCAAGTGGTTGGTCGGGGCATACTATCTGCATCTTAATAGTGCCTATATTCCGACAACTCTGACGGGTTCTGCATTCGTGCCTCCCGGACTTTCGGTCAATTTGTGGGGCCAGCAGATCGGCGACAGCTATGCAATGTACGGCCAGACCACATTTCCTGTCGCCGCGCAAACCGACTTGACGTTGGGGACCCGCTACACCGTGGACGACATCAGCGGAAATGGCCACACCGATGTGGCTCAGCTCGGCGGCAGCGTGCTCATCCCGGGAACGCCTCTTGGCGCAAGCACGTCCTTCGATAAGCTGACTTACCGGGTTGACCTCGATCATCACTTCACCGGCTCGATTCTCGGATACGCATCCGCCAGCCGAGGATTCAAAGCAGGTATCTACAATTTGCAACCGTTCGACGGCACCCCCGTTCAGCCCGAAGTCATAGACGCGGGTGAGATCGGCGTCAAGACGGAATTATTCGATCACGCGCTGAGGCTCAATGGCGCATTGTTCTATAACTACATCACGGATCCGCAGGTTGAAAGGGACGTCGGCAGCGGCGTGGCGCTGATCAACGCCAAGTCGGCGGTGACGAAGGGGCTCGATGTCGATGGCGATGCCGAGCCCATCAAGAATTTGACGATTCGATTCGGCTTCACTTGGATGTCTGCTTTGTACAAATCATTCGCGGATGCTCCGTACTACTATCCGAACCCCTCGCCGCCGTACGGCAATCAGCCCGCTGTCGTTTCACTGAGTGCGGATGGCGCACGCATGCCGCGCGCACCCTCTTTTGCGTATAGCATTGGGGCTGACTATCGCATTCCCGCATCGGTGGGGGAATTCACTTTGGGAGCAAACTACTGGCACACGTCCGCATTTTACTGGACGCCGGATAACATCAATGCCGAACCTAGCTATGGACTGCTGGGTGCCCATTTGGGTTACAAACCAAACGATGCACATTGGGGCGTGCGTCTGGAAGGACGCAATCTCACGGGGTCAAAGTACTATACGACGCTCAATCAATTGACGGGAATTGCGGGCACCGTTGGCGCGCCCGGCTTCCCAAGAACTGCCAATTTGACGGTGGATTTCCATTTTTAGCGCTAATTGTCATGTCGGTCGTGTCCGTGGTCGTGCTTATCGCCGTGCCCGTGGTCATGGCCACGATCATCGTCGTGGCCGTGCCCATGATGCCGGGGCTCGTAATTCGGTTCATACTCCGCCGATCGAACGAAGTACACGCGCCGGTTGCAGGCGTTGTATTCCCGGCAGTGCTTGCGCCAGTTCCTCGCATGCCCTGGAGGCACGTTCAAGTAGACGGGCGGCAGCGGAGCCGCCTGCGGTTCGATCAACATCGGTTGCGCGTAGACCAACGGCGGCGGCGGCGCATTGCCCAGTTCAACCTGGCCATATACACCGGGCGCCACTTGACCGGAGAGAACCACATGGATGCCCAAGTCCCCCGCGCGGCACACCCCGGGGCCGGCAAGTATCAGCGGAGCCAAAAAAACGACGATTCGACGCATGTTGTACCCTTTATTGATCTGCCGTGTCCCCTGCGAATGCGAGCCGGGGCCTGCGAATGAGAGTTTGCGGGGTCGGCAAGCCTCATTCAAGACAACGGAGCGTCGTAGATTGCCGACGCAGGATCATCTGTGGCGGGAAAAATCACAGACTGTGAACCAGTACCGGCAGGCGGCGATGCGACGCGGCAAATGATTCGTCAGCGCCAGCTCTGAATATCGGCGGCCATGCGTCTTTTGAGTTCGCCGTGCAGCGCATCGGAGTAGCGCGGTGCGGCATCCCAGTCAAGCGCCCACGGCTGTGCCGTGCGCGTGCCCTCGGGTTCCGCAGCGTGACGCGGAAAAATATGCGCATGCAGCGCCGGTTCGACGTTGCCGAAAATCGCGTAATTGATGCGCAACGCCGCGGTCAGCGCCACCAGTACATCGCCGGCCAGCGCCATGTCCGACAAAAACAGGCCGCGCAAATCGGGCGGCAATGCATTCAAATCCGGCACGACCGGATCCGGCAGCAGCAGGCAATACCCCGGCAACACCTGGCGCTCGCCCATGACCAGCCAACCCGAGCGTAACCGGGCCACCGCGGCCGGATAATCCGAGGCGCGGCAACGCTCAACCATGGCGTGAATGGCGGTAGGCGGCGTCACGCAGGATTCATACGTGGCCGCGAAACATGAAGTACACCGCACCGATCATGCAGCACCCGGCCCAGACGAAGTCGAGCCGGAAGGGCTGTTTCATGAACAGCATGAGGAAGGGTACGAACACCGTGAGCGTGATGACTTCTTGAATGATTTTCAGCTGCGGCAGGCTGAGCACCGTGTAGCCGATGCGGTTGCCGGGCACCTGCAACATGTACTCGAAAAAGGCGATGCCCCAGCTGAGAAACGCGGCCACGAACCAGGGCCGATCGTTCAGTGTCTTCAAATGCGCGTACCACGCGAATGTCATGAACACATTCGACAGGGTCAGCAAGCCAATCGCCTGAAGTGTGGCCGGCATGGGATTCAACCGATAACGCGCAACTATTGTCCGAGGGCTTTTACCACCACCGATGCATCGACCGGCGGCGCTGAATTACCAAAGCTGGAACGCAAATAAGTGAATAACGCGGCGGCATCCGCCGCCTTCAGCCAGCCAAACTGTAACATCTGCGTGGGATAGCGTCCCAGCGGCATGGAGGCGGGCCGCTGCCCCTTGATCACCCACCGCGCGAGTGGTGCCGGGTCACCCAGCACCACGGGCGATCCGACCAAGCTCGGATACACGCCTGGAATCCCCCGGCCATTTTGCTGGTGGCACGGGACACAGTTCGCGTCGAAAATTCGCCGGCCCGTGTCTGAAGCAATCGATGGGGCGGAGTGTGCCGCGTCAGCCGCCTGCGTCACGGCGGGCGCGTGCGGCGAACAGGCGCTCAAACTACCGGCGAGCAGCAGCATCGGCAGTGGACCGTGACGCTTCATCCGCGCCAGGTTCGAAAGGCGCCCGTATCCAAGTGCACGAAATCGGAGGCACGGTAGTAGCCGACGCCGCCTCGACTCAAGGTTTGCGCGTGAGTGGCCAAATCCGCGCAATCGACATCGGCCAGGCGCACATCGATGGCCCGACCCTCCATGTGCAGGGAGTGCTTCGAAACCTCATTGCTCCGCTCGCGCAGCCGTTCATTGGTCCGCGGCGACCTATAGCCTGAGATCACGCTGAATGCCGGATTCACCCTCATGGCTCGGGCGACGTCGACCAAGTAATCCATAAGACGAGGATCGATGGTGTGCCGCTCGCCGGTGCGGAAATCCCTCAAACAGGTCTCGATCGCCGACAGTGCACCGGGCACGTAGGTGCCACCGCGAGAGTATTCGATATCCAAGCGTTCCGCCGTATGCAGGTTGATCAGCGCAATGCGTTTGCCGGCCTTTGCGTCCGCGCCGCCGGCCGCTCCCCGGGCGCGCCATGGACTCGCCGCGCCCGCCGACAATCCCATCGCCGACACGCCGGCCAGCACACCGCCGGCCGTCAGCACGCGGCGCCGGCTCCAGCTCATCGGCCACCCTTGTCGGTGAGCAATCGGCCGCGGTCGAGCGCCAACACGGTGGCCCGCGGAAAGAAATTGAATTCCGACGCTGAAGCCCAGGTGTAGGCACCCATGGCGCGGCCGACGACGAGGTCGCCCACGTCGAGCTTCGGCAGCTCCAAAGTTTCGTCGATGACGTCTATGCTGTCGCAGGTCGGACCCGCAAGCACCGACGGGTGGGTATTGCCGGCAGGCACGAGTGCTTCCACGGGATAGGTCGCATGATCGAACACCCGGCCACTGTAGCTGCCGTACAAACCATCGTCGAGGTAGTACCACCAACGTCCGTCCCGCAGCGCGCGGCCCATCACAGAGGCCACGGCAATCGCCGCCGGCGCCGCGATATAACGCCCAGGCTCCGCAATCAGGCGCCATGTGGGGGGCAGTTCAGCCAAGGCGGCGCGAATCGGCGCGCAGAACTCCTCGATGGACATGCAGGTTTCCCGGTAGTCCACCGGAAATCCACCGCCGATATCCAGGATTTCCGGAGCGTGGCCGCTCCGCTCCGCCGCATGCATCAGGTCGCGGCAGGTTGCGATGGCTTTGACGAGCATCGCGGAATCAGCCGACTGTGAACCGACGTGAAACGACAGCCCATCGATCTTGATCCTCAATTCTCCCGCCAGCCGGAACAGATCCGCCACCGCCTCCGGTTCACAGCCAAACTTACGCGACAAATCGCACCTGGCGCCGGGGCTGCGGAACGAGACGCGAATCAGCAAGGAGGTTCGATTGCGGTATTTCGTGAACTTGCGCAGCTCGTCGGGATTGTCGATCACGAAGCGAGTGACGCCAAAGGCCAATGCCGTGCGAATGTCGCTGTCGCGTTTGATCGGGTGCGAGTGGATGCAGCGAGCCGGCGATATCCGCAGGCGTCGCACCAATTCCACCTCGCCGTTGGTCGCCAAATCGAAGAAAGAGCCTTCCGCCTGCAGCGTGTTGATCACCGACGCGTGCGGCAGCGGCTTGAGAGCGTAGTGCAGGTCCACGCGGGGCAACGCCGCCGCGAGGCGCCGATATTGCACGCGCACGCGTTCCGCATCGATTACGAATAGAGGTGATCCGTAGCGCGCGGCCAGGCGCTTGATTGCCTCGCCGGCGAATGGATCTTGCCCGGGATCGAGTTCCGGCGGCTCGCCGATGGCGGAACGCGGGCTTAACGAGGCTCTGGCCAAGATCTTGCTCCAGGATAACGCGAGTCAGCCGACGCTGAGTTCCAAGGAATCGTCTTTCATCCCGCTGGCTCGCTGCAGACGGTCGAGAATCGCCGCCCAACGCTCATCCTGCGGCAGGCTTTGCACGAAAATGCGCACACAGCCGGCGCGATCCAGCGTGCGCAGATGGTTGTAAAGATTATGCGCATAGGTGTCGGGCTTCTTGCCGGCGTTGATCCAGGTCATATGACGTTGCGTATGCAGCGGCGGCCGCATTGCGAGGACGGCGACCTTTTCCTCGCGGGCCGCGATCTCGCTCGCCCGCACCTCCAAATCGTCCGAGGGCACGATCTCGACCGGCGTCGATGGCGCGTAGTGCAGAGCGCTATCTCCGGGAGTCCGGGGAGCAGGCCCACCGATTGCGAGGGTTCCCACGACTTTTTCCAGCTGGGAGCGGGTGATGAACCCCGGGCGCAGCAGACGTGCTTCATTGCCGAGACAGGAGACGATGGTGGATTCCAGCCCGATCGGCGAATCGCCGCCATCCAGAATGACCTTGACGGCGTCGCCGAGCTCGTCACGCACATGTTCCGGCTTGGTTGGACTCAATCGCCCGTAGCGATTGGCGGATGGCGCCGCGATGCCGCCGCCGAAGGCGTTCAACAGCTGTTGCGCCATGGGATGCGAGGGGATTCGGATACCGATGCTGTCCTGGCCGCCCGTGACGATGTCGTTGACGTTATCCGCCTTGGGCAGGATCAAGGTGAGGGGACCTGGCCAGAATTTGGCGGCCAATCGTTCGGCGACCGCGGGCACGGAGGATACCCAGCGGCGCAGATACCGCGGATCGTCCAAATGGACAATCACCGGATGGTCGGCTGGGCGCCCCTTGACCTCGAAAATCTTGCGCACGGCGGCCGGGTTGGCGGCATTCGCCCCCAGTCCATAGACAGTCTCGGTCGGGAACACCACCAATTCGCCTGCGCGCAAGGCCTCGACGGCCTCCTCGATCTCAGTCTGAGTAGCTCTTACCACGGGCGCATGATATCAAGACTGTGATGCGAGCAAACGTCACTTGCGCTTTCGTATCGCCGATCTGTGCCGCAATGCCGCTTTTACCGGGCCGGCGCGCCGTTTTGCCGTCGCTTCTCGGACGAGTCCGGCGTCGGCGGAATGAGACACTGGAGGAACACCAGGTCGAGCCATCGCCCGAACTTGAATCCCACCTCATGAAAATGGCCGACGATGGTGAATCCGAGGCTCTGATGCAGGCCAATGGACACCTCGTTGTCGGCGTCGATGCCCGCGATCATGACGTGCTTGGAGCTATGGGCTGCGCGCGCCAGGAGTTCAACCACGAGCGCTCGGCCAATGCCCTGACCGCGGCGGTCCTTGCGGACGTGGACGCTGTGCTCGACGCTGTGCCGATAGCAGGGCCATGCGCGAAACTCGCCGAAGGTACCGAACCCGGCGACACCCGTGTCATCGCGCGCCACGATAAAGGGAAAGCCGGTCTGGGCCTGGGTCTTGGCCTCGAACCATGCTTTGCCCCGGGCCAAGGTGAACTCCTCCTCCGAATAGACGGCCGTGGAGTTGCGAATGACTTCGTTGTAGATCGCCAGTATCTGCGGCAGATCCTCGAGCGAGGCGTTGTCGATCACTGGCTCACAGCGCTCACGATTGCCATGGGAATTGGTCAAGATCGCAGCTTATATTAGAAGTCTGGCGCCCATTTTAAACCTTGGCGCCCTTGCGCGACACGGAACAATCGGCCGCAGGTCGTCAGCAGCCTGTGATTTCGCCCGTCCGTCCACACAGAGGTCGTGCCGGTAAATTCGGGGGGCGCGCAAAGAGAACTCCACAACATTGGCTGAGGCTCGACGTACTCACATCCAGTTACCCGACAAATGGGAGGTCTGGCATGAGAATCCGCGTTTCCGCTTGGAGTACGGTTTCGTCGGGACTGCTGGTGAGTGTGGTCGCGGGATGCGGAGGAGGAAGCGGCGGCGGCTACGGTTCAACGATGCCCGCTCCCACCGTGAGCTTCTCGCAGCCGGCCGCTGCGGCCACCATCAATTTCGGTCAAGCTCTTACCGTGACATGGACATCGGCTTATGCCACGTCGTGCACTGCAAGCACCTCGAGCCCGGCCGGCGGTACGTTCACCGGCAGCCAAATGATCGCGGGCAGTCAGACGGTCGTTCCGACTGCCGCCGGTGACTACACCTACACGCTCAGCTGCACCGGGACCGGGGGAACCAAGTCGGCATCCGCCGGCGTGACGGTCACGCCAAACCTTCTCAGCGCGCTGGCGCCGACAGGCGCGATCCCGGCCGTCGGCTCGACGATCGACCCGGCCAACGGCGACCAGAATCCCTACGGCCTGGTCGTTGCTCCGGCAACCGCAGGACCGATTACGAAGGGCGATGTCGTCGTATGCAATTTCAATGACGGCCCGACCAATACTCAGGGTAAGGGAACGACCATCATTGGGCTGCATCCGGCGGCAGGATCGACGCCGGCGACGCCGTATCGGATCGCGCAATCGGTGGACCTCACGGGCTGCAACGCACTCACGATGTTGCCGGACGACAGCATTTCGGCGTCCGGGTGGACGTCGAATCTGAGTTCGCTGATCAGCGCGAGCGGCGCCGTTGGGACGCCCTTCTCCAGCGACACCTTCGCCGGTCCTTGGGGACAGGCGTACGTGGCCGCCACGGCCTCGCAGCCCGCGGCAATCTACGTATCGAACGCGCCCGGCGGCGCCACGAACCCGGGCGGCACCATCGATCGAATCAGCTTGGACGTCGATGCGCAGACATCATTCACGGAAATCGTGACCGGCATTTGCAGCGGCGGTGCGCCGGGAGCCATATTTGGGCCCGCAGGGCTCACCTACGATCCGGCGAGCGATACTCTCTATGTCGTCGCCACGAGTTCGGCCAGTGTGATCGCCATC
>Ga0070696_100002604_pt1 | contig 11956 bp, 10 predicted proteins | sample KBSK1253metaG_FD_65474 | JGI IMG/M metagenome (GOLD analysis project Ga0070696, IMG submission 65474) | Corn, switchgrass and miscanthus rhizosphere microbial communities from Kellogg Biological Station, Michigan, USA - KBS K1-25-3 metaG | ecosystem: Host-associated > Plants > Roots >... | reverse complement strand
CACGTGAGGCATCGAGGCCATCGACAACCACGCGCGCCGGGGCGACCTTCGTTCCGGCGTGTGCTTTTGTGCGGCAGGAGCCGCGAGTATCAGGAAAAGCCATGAGCAAGCCACCGATCACTGTTTCCCGCATCGACCTGGAACGCATCGAAGCGTTGCTGGAACGCCTGCCGGCCGCCGAGGCCGACAAGCTCGACGCACTGCGCTCGGAGCTGGATCGTGCCGAGGTGGTCGAGCCGGCGGCGATGCCCGGGCATATCGTGACGATGAACTCCACCGTCACCTTCGAGGACGAGAGCGACGGCGAGAAGCTGACCCTGACCCTGGTCTACCCGGCGGGCGCCGGCGCGCCCGGCACGGTGTCGATCCTGGCGCCGGTGGGCAGCGCGCTGCTCGGGCTGGCGCAGGACCAGCAGATCGACTGGCCCACGCCGGACGGCCGCAAGCGCCGCCTGAAGGTGCTGGAGATCGCCTACCAGCCGGAAGCGGCGGGGCACTTCCACCGCTGAGTCGCATCGCACGCCGGTGTCGTTAAACTGCGGGGAGATCCGAAGGAGACCCGCATGACCGCACGCCCGGCCCCGGCCGAGACTGTCGCCCGCGCCGCCGCGCTGCGGGCGCAGATCGAGCAGGCCAACTACCGCTACCACGTACTCGACGACCCGGACATCACCGACGCCGAGTACGACCGGCTGATGCGCGAACTCGAGGCGCTGGAGGCCGAGCATCCCGCGCTGGCCTCCCCCGATTCGCCCACGCGCAAGGTCGGCGCGCGTGCGCGTGGCGGCTTCGCCGAGGTACGCCACGCGATCCCGATGCTGTCGCTGGGCAATGCGTTCGAGCAGGACGGCGAGTCGGATCGCGAACGTTTTCATGAAGTGGCCGAGTTCGAGCGTCGCATCGAGCAGATCACGAAACGGACCAAGCCCGTTTTCTCGGTGGAACCGAAACTCGACGGCCTGGCAATCAGCCTGCGCTACGAACACGGCGCCTTCATGCAGGGCGCCACTCGCGGCGACGGCGAGACCGGCGAGGACGTGACCGCCAACCTGCGCACGGTGCGCGCCATCCCTTTGAAGCTGCGTGGCAAGGACTGGCCCGACGTCCTGGAAGTGCGCGGCGAAGTGATCATGCTGCACAAGGATTTCGAAGCCTTCAACGACTACGCCCGCAAGCACGGCGAAAAGCCGCTGGCGAACCCGCGCAACGGCGCAGCCGGCTCGCTGCGCCAGCTCGACCCGGCGATCACCGCGAAACGGCGGCTGAGTTTCTTCGCCTATGCGGTGGGCGAGGTGAAGGGCGGCGAATTGCCGCCGACCCATTCGGCCACGCTGCGGCAACTGCGCGAGTGGGGTTTCCCGGTGTCGCCGGAAGTGAGCACGGCGCGCGGCTTCGACGGGCTGATGGCCTACTACCGCCGCATCGGCGACAAGCGCGACAGCCTGCCCTACGACATCGACGGCGTGGTCTACAAGCTGGACGACTACGCCGGCCAGCGCGAGATGGGCTTCGTCTCGCGCGCGCCGCGCTGGGCGATCGCGCACAAATTTCCGGCCCAGGAACAGACCACGCAACTGCTCGATATCGAAGTGCAGATCGGCCGTACCGGCGCCGCCACGCCGCGCGCGCGGATGGAGCCGGTGCAGGTGGGCGGGGTGACGGTGACCTACGCCACGCTGCACAACGCCGACCAGGTCGCGCGGCTGGACGCGCGCGTGGGCGATACCGTAATCGTGCGCCGTGCCGGTGACGTGATCCCGGAAGTGGTGCGCGTGGTCGAAGACCTGCGCCCGGCCGGCACGGTGCCGTGGACGATGCCTACGCACTGCCCGGTGTGCGGCTCCGAGCTGTTGCGCGAGGAGGGCGCCGCCGCGTGGCGCTGCTCCGGCGGGCTGGTCTGCGCCGCGCAGCGCAAGGAGGCGCTGATCCACTTCGCCTCGCGTCGCGCGATGGACATCGAGGGGCTGGGCGAGCGCTTCGCGGAGGCACTGGTGGAACTCGACATCGTGCACTCGCCGGCCGATCTGTATGGCCTGGGCGTGGACGATTTCGTCGACATGAAGCGCCGCATCGACGAACGCGACGGCACCACGCCGGAAACCGTGAAAGCCGGCAAGGTGGCAACCAAGTGGGCGGAGAACCTGGTGGCCGGAATCGAGGCCAGCAAGCACACCACGCTGGCGCGTTTCCTGTATGCGTTGGGCATCATGCACATCGGCGAGAGCACGGCGAAGACGCTGGCGGCGTGGCTGGGTCGGCTCGATTTCGTGCGCAGCACGCCGGCCGCCGTGCTGCGTGTGCTGCCGGATGTCGGCGGCGAGGTGGCCACCTCGATCGCCGGCTTTTTTGCCCAGGCGGGTAACGAACAGGTGGTCGACGCGCTGCTCGAAGCCGGCATCACGTTCAGCGACGAGGGCGCGCCGTCACCGCTGTTGCGCGAACGCCTGGGTCTCGGCGTGTTGCTGGGCATGGCCAACATCAGCAAGCTCGGCCCGAAGAACTGCACGCTGCTGGCGCAGCATTTCCCCACGTTCGACCAGTTGCTGGCCGGCGGACCGGCGCACTGGATCACCGCCGGCGTGCCGCAGGCGGCGGCGACCAGCCTGCAAAACCGTCTCGTCGATCCGGCCGCCCTGGCCGAGCTGCGCGAGGCCGAGGTAGCGATGCAGCGCCTGCTCGAAGCGATTCCGCGCACGGCCAGGGCGACGGTCGCTCCGCTGGAAGGGCAGACCTTCGTGCTCACCGGCACGCTGGCCTCGCTCAGCCGCGACGAGGCGAAGGACCGACTCGAGGCGCTGGGCGCCAAGGTCTCCGGCTCGGTGTCGAAGAAGACCAGCGTGGTGGTCGCCGGCGAAGCCGCCGGCTCCAAGCTGGACAAGGCGCAGGAGCTGGGCGTGCCGGTGTGGGACGAGGCGCGGCTGCTGGCCCTGCTCGGCGAGCACGAGGCACATTGATGGGTGTCGAACCATTCGCCGCCCTGCAATTGCGCGCGCGGCTGTATGCGCTGGTGCGTGCGTATTTCGCCGAGCGCCAGGTGCTGGAGGTGGAAACGCCGATCCTGTCGGCGGCCGGCAATACCGAGCCGAACATCGAGAGCTTCAGCACGCGCTTCAGCGGCCACGTCGACGCCGGCGCGCGCGAACGCTGGCTGCGCACCTCGCCGGAATATCCGTTGAAGCGCCTGCTCGCCGCCGGCGTCGGCGATTGCTACGAGCTGGGCCGGGTGTTCCGCAACGGCGAGGCTGGGGGGCGGCACAATCCCGAGTTCACCATGCTGGAGTGGTATCGGGTCGGCTGGGACCATCGCCGGCTGATGCAGGAAACCATCGCGCTGGTCGAGGCGGCACTGGCGATGCCGGGGCGGCGTGCCGAAGTGTTGGTGACGAGCTACCGGCAGCTGTTCCTGGATGAACTGGGCATTGACCCGGTGCATGCCTCGATCGACGAGTTGCGCGCACCACTGGCGGAGTTCGGCATCGGTCCGGAAGGGTTGGGCCACGATGACTGGCTCGACCTTTTGATCACGCACAAGCTGCAGCCGGCGTTTCCGCGCGACCGCATCACGGTGATCCACGACTACCCGGCCAGCCAGTGCGCGCTGGCGAAGATCCGCCCCGGCGAGCCGCCGCTGGCCGAACGCTTCGAGCTCTACCTGGGTCGCTACGAACTGGCCAACGGCTACCACGAGCTGAACGATGCGGCCGAACAGCGCGCGCGTTTCGAGCGCGACAACGCGCGTCGCCGCGAACGCGGCTTGCGCGAGATCCCGCTCGACGAACGCCTGCTCGGCGTGCTCGACGCACTGCCCGATTGCGCCGGCGTGGCGCTGGGCGTGGAGCGCCTGCTGATGTGCCTGGCCGATACCGACGCGATCGCCGACGTGCTGGCGTATCCGTTTTCCGAAGCGTGATCCGGCAACCTGAAACCGAGCCCCCGCGCCGGACGTGGGATGCCTTGACGCGCTCGCACAATGGCAGCGGCCGACGGGGCTGCTAAGGTTGCGCGCTTGTCATGGCAGGAATGCCCACGTGATGCAGGTCCCACCGGTTGATAACTTTCCGTCCGATCGTCTGCGCCGGCGCGACGTGAAGACCCTGCTGCTGTCAGCGCTGGGCGGTGCACTGGAGTTCTACGACTTCGTGGTGTTCGTGTTCTTCGCGATCCCACTGAGCCACCTGTTCTTTCCGCCCGACACCGCGCCATGGCTGGCCCAGCTGCAGGTGTTCGGCATCTTCGCAGCGGGTTACCTGGCGCGGCCGCTGGGCGGCATCGTGATGGCGCACTACGGCGACAAGCGGGGGCGCAAGCGGATGTTCACCCTCAGCGTGTTCCTGATGGCGGTGCCGACCCTGGCCATCGGCCTGCTGCCGGTGTACGCGCAGATCGGCCTGCTGGCGCCGCTGTTGCTGCTGTTGCTGCGGGTGGTACAGGGCATCGCGGTGGGCGGCGAGGTGCCGGGTGCGTGGGTGTTCGTGGCCGAGCACGTACCGGCGCGACGGATCGGCTTCGCCTGCGCCAGCCTCACCTCGGGGCTTACCGTGGGCATCCTGATCGGCTCGCTGGTGGCCGCGGCAATCAACAGCCGGATGACCCCGGCCGCGGTGCTCGATTACGGCTGGCGGCTGCCGTTCCTGGCCGGCGGCGTGTTCGGCTTCTTCGCGGTGTGGCTGCGCCGCTGGCTCAGCGAGACGCCGGTGTTCGAAGCGATGCACGCGCGTCGGGAGCTGGCCGTGGGCCTGCCGCTGCGGCGGGTGTTCGAGCGGCATCTGCCCGGCGTGCTGCTGTCGGTGCTGGTGACCTGGATGCTCACCGCCGCGATCGTGGTGCTGATCCTGATGACGCCGACGCTGGTGCAATCGGCGTTCCATGTCGCGCCGGCGCGTGCGTTTCTCGGCAACAGCGTGGCCTCGTTCACGCTGGCGCTGGGTTGTCTCTTCTACGGTTGGCTGGCCGATCGCATCGGCTACGCGCGGGCGCTGCTGGCCGGCGCGATCGGGTTGCTGGCATGCGGCTACGCGTTGTACTTCGACCTGCAGGCTGGCGCGGCGAATTTCGTCGCGCTGTACGCGCTGGCGGGTTTCGCCGTGGGCGTGGTCGGCGTGGTGCCTGCGCTGATGGTGGTGATGTTCCCGCCGGCGGTGCGTTTTTCCGGCCTGTCGTTCTCGTACAACGTCGCCTATGCGCTGTTCGGCGGATTGACGCCGCCGCTGATCGGCCTGCTGATGAAGCAATTCGGCGTGCTCGCACCGGCGCACTACGTGGCATTTACCGCCGTGATCGGTATCGCCGTGGCGGCCTGGCTGCTGACCGCACGGCGCGCGGCGGTTCCTGCCTAGAACTCCAGTTCCTGCGCTGCGCACAGGTAATCGACCAGTGGCGCGACCTGCCTGAACGTGGCCACCGTCCACGGCAGCAGCTCGTCCGAGCAGGCCAGCGCTTCGCTGAACGCGGTGGTGGCGACGAAGTCCTTGCGCTTGAGGTCTTCGATCAGCTCGTGCGCGGGGTCGTAGCCGCGCGGCGGGCGCACCAGCGATTCGCCGCCCAGTTGCAGGTGCTCGCGGAACGCCTTGCCCTGCGTGGCGCGCTTCCACGCGGCCGGGTTGTCGACCAGAAACTCGCGGATGTGCTTCAGCGCGTCGGGTTCCGGGTGCCACATGCCGCCGCCGGCGAAGCATTCGCCGGGTTCGATGTGCAGGTAGAACCCCGGCGCCTGGATCTCGTGCCGGCGCTGGTGGAAGAAGCGCGAACCCTGCCACGACTTGTACGGCAGCTTGTTGTTGGAGTAACGGGTGTCGCGGTAGATGCGGTACAGCGAGCCGCCGTTCTTGCGCGGGTCGGCGCGGTAGTGCGGGCTGATCTTCGCCAGCGGCGCCTGCAGGTCGGCAATCAGCTGCAGGAACGGCTCGCGCACGTGGCGCTCGTAGTCGTCCTTGTGTGCGTGGAACCAGTCGCGGTTGTTGTTGCGCTCGACGGCGCGCAGGAAGCGGAAGGTAGCGGGGGTGAAGTAGCGCTGGGGCATGGTTGTTGTTGTGGATGGGACGGAATCAGGGGAGCTCGACGCTGGCGGCGAGCTGTTCGCCCCAGGCCTGCAGCTGATCGAGCAGGGCCAGCTTGTCGCGTGCCTGCGGATCGTGGCGCAGTTCGTCGAGACGAGCGAAGTAGTCGTCGAGGGTGAGCCCGGTCAGCGGCGTGTGGCGGGTCAGGCGCGCCTGGCGGAAACTTTCCCAGCGCGCATGTTCCTCCTCGTTCAGCGTCTCGGGCCAGTTGCGCGCGCGGTAGCGGAACAGCAGCTCCGGATAGCGCGGGTCGCGGAACGGGAACGCGCGGGTGCCCAGCTCGCGCGGCGGCGTGGCGCGCACCTGGGCCAGCAGGCGCTTGTCGGCATCGGGCAGGAAGCCACCACCGTACAGGGCCAGTTCGGGGTCCTCCGGTGGCGGCAGTTCGGCGGCGCGCTGGAACACGCGGCGCAGTTTCTCGGCGAGTCCGTCGACGGCATGCAGCACGTCACGATGGCCCTGACAGCGGGCCAGGTCCAGCTGCAGGCGCTGCAGGTCCGCGCCCTGCAGCACCGATAACGGCGCCAATGCCGGCGCATGGTTCGCGCGCACGGTGCGCAGCGGGATGCGTTCGACGTCCTCGGGCAGGTCGGCGCGCGCGGTGAAGATGCGGTCGGCGATCTCGTCCTCGTCCAGCGCCAACCAGGCGGCGGGGTCGGTGGCCAGGTCGTACACGATCACCTCGCCGGGGCGGCTCGGGTGCGCGGCCAGCGGCGCGATCACCGCCAGGCAGTGGCGGCTGGCCGGGTAGCGCGAGGAGACGTGCACCAGTGGCGTCATGTTCACCACGTCGAGCAGCTCGAACACCTTCTGCTTGCGGCGCAGCGCGTAGTGCCAGTCCCACAGCCGCGGCTGGCGCACGCGGATCAGCCGGGCCAGCTCGATCAGCGCATGGACGTCCGACAAGGCATCGTGGGCGCGCTCCTGGGTGAGCTGGTTCGCGCCGGCCAGGTGTTCCAGCTTGAAGCTGGGCGAACCGTCCTCGCGGGTCGGCCAGACGATGCCTTCGGGCCGCAGCGCCTGGCACATGCGCACCAGGTCGATCAGGTCCCAGCGCGAATTGCCGTTTTCCCACTCGCGGCCGTACGGCTCGTGGAAGTTGCGGTACAGCATCTGGCGGGTGAATTCGTCGTCGAAGCGCAACGAGTTGTAGCCCACGCCGCAGGTGCCCGGTGCCGCCAACTGCTCGTGCACGCGGGCGGCGAATTCGGCCTCGTTGACGCCTTCACGCTCGGCCTGCTGCGGGGTGATGCCGGTGATCAGACAGGCGTCGGGGTGCGGCGGCATCTCCAGCGGCGGCTTGCCGTAGAACATCACCGGCTCGCCGATGACCTCCAGTTCCATGCTGGTGCGGATGCCGGCAAATTGCAGCGGGCGGTCACGCCGCGGGTCGGCGCCGGAGGTCTCGTAGTCATGCCAGAAGAAGGTCTGCATAAAACGGATCATCGCATGCTGGCAAGGCTGATAAACTGCGGCGCACAAGGAGAGCCCATGAGCCAAGCCCACGAAGACAACCTGATCTGGATCGATCTGGAGATGACCGGCCTCGACACCGACAACGACTCGATCCTGGAGATCGCCACGATTGTCACCGACAAGGAACTGAACGTGCTGGCCGAAGGGCCGGTATTCGCCATACGCCACGAGATCGACCGGCTGGAGTCGATGGACAGCTGGAACTCCAATCAGCACCACAAGTCGGGATTGTGGCGGCAGGTGCTGATCTCGGAAACCGACCACGCGATGGCCGAGCAGGCCACGGTGGATTTCCTGCGCACGTGGGTGCCGCCAGGCAAGTCGCCGATGTGCGGCAACTCGATCTGCCAGGATCGCCGTTTCCTGCACCGGCAGATGCCGCGGCTGGAGCGCTACTTCCACTACCGCAACCTGGACGTTTCCACGCTCAAGGAACTGGCCCGGCGCTGGGCACCGGAGATCGCCAAGAGCGTCGGCAAGGAATCGGCGCATACCGCGTTGTCGGACATCCGCGATTCCATCGCCGAGCTGCGCCATTATCGTCGCTACATGGGCGAGCTGGGCGGCAAGATCGAAGCCTGATCGCCGTTTCCGGGCATTGACGAGGCCATGAGCATGTCGAACGATCTGTTTGCGCCGGTACTGGATTGCGCCGGGCGCCCGTTGCGGCTCGACCACGCGCGGGTGGTCGGCATCCTCAACGTCACCCCCGATTCGTTCTCCGACGGCGGCACGCACGACAGTGTGGAAGCGGCCGTGGCGCACGGCCTGCGCCTGGCGGAAGAGGGCGCCGACATGATCGACGTCGGCGGCGAGTCGACCCGCCCGGGCGCGGCCGACGTGCCGGTCGAAGAGGAACTGCGCCGGGTGCTGCCGGTGATCGAGCAACTGGTCGCGCGCACCACGCTGCCGATCGCGATCGACACCTCCAAGCCTGAGGTGATGCGCGCGGCGGTGGCCGCTGGCGCCGGCATGATCAACGATGTGTACGCGCTGCGCCGCGACGGCGCGATGGAGGCCGCGGCCGAACTGGGCGTGCCGGTATGCCTGATGCACATGCAGGGCGAGCCGCGCAGCATGCAGGCCGAGCCGCATTACGAGGACGTGGTCGGCGAGGTGCATCGCTTCCTCGCCGACCGGCTGTTCGCCTGCGAACTGGCCGGGATCGACCGGCGCAAGGTGATGGTCGACCCGGGCTTCGGTTTCGGCAAGACGCTGCAGCACAACCTGGCGCTGCTGTGCGCCATGGAACGCTTCACCGACTTGGGCAGCGGCGCGTACATCGGGTTGTCGCGCAAGACGATGATCGGCGAGATGACCGGCAGGACGGTGCCGGCCGAGCGCGCCGCAGGTTCGGCGACGGCGGCGCTGATCGCCGTGCAGCGCGGCGCGCGCATGGTGCGCGTGCACGACGTGGCTGCCACCATGGATGCGCTGGCGGTATGGCGGGCGGTGCATGCGGTCGATGCCGTGCCGCGGCGTACCGACAAGCCGGCCGTGCCGCGCTGGCCGGACGACGACTGAGCCGCAGCTTCCTCTTCCCTTCCTAACCTTCACCGCCATCAGGCAGCCCATGACCCAACGCAAGTATTTCGGCACCGACGGCATTCGCGGACCGGTCGGCCAATGGCCGATCAGCGCGGACTTCATGCTGAAGCTGGGGCGCGCCGTCGGCAGCGTGCTGGCGCGCGATGGCACCAAGCGGCCGAATGTGCTGATCGGCAAGGACACCCGCATCTCGGGCTACATGTTCGAGGCCGCGCTGGAAGCAGGCCTGGTCGCGGCCGGCGCCGACGTGGGCCTGCTCGGCCCGATGCCGACGCCGGCGGTGGCGCACCTGACCCGTTCGATGCGCGCGCAGACCGGCATCGTGATCAGCGCCTCGCACAACCCGCATCACGACAACGGCATCAAGTTCTTCTCCGCCGACGGCGAGAAGCTGTCCGACGAAGTCGAGCTGGCGATCGAGCAGGAGGTCGACGCCGCATTCGCCACGGTGCCGTCGGAACGGCTCGGCAAGGCGCGCCGGATCGGCGATGCGGTGGCCCGTTACACGGAGTACTGCAAATCCACGGTGGCCGAGGATTTCAGCCTGCACGGGCTCAGGCTGGTGCTGGACTGCGCGCATGGTGCGACCTACCAGGTAGCGCCGAAAGTGTTTGCCGAGCTGGGCGCCGAGGTGGTCGCGATCGGCGACAAGCCGGACGGCTTCAACATCAACCGCGAGGTCGGCTCGACCCATCCGCAGGCCTTGCAGCGGGCGGTGCTGGCGCACGGCGCCGACATCGGCATCGCGTTCGATGGCGACGGCGACCGCGTGCAACTGGTCGATCGGCATGGCGTGCTGGCCGATGGCGACGACATCCTCTACATACTGGCGCGCAGCTGGCGCGCACAGGGGCGGCTGCAGGGGCCGGTGGTCGGCACCCTGATGAGCAACTATGGCCTGCAACTGGCGCTGGCCGAACTCGACCTGCCGCTGATTCGCGCCAACGTGGGCGACCGCTACGTGCTGCAGCAACTGAAGGAACGCAACGGCATGCTTGGTGGCGAGACCTCCGGCCACATCCTGTGCCTGGACCGCGCCACCACCGGTGATGGCATCGTCGCCGCACTGGCGGTGCTGGAAGCGCTGGCGCGATCCGGCGAGGATCTGGCGGCGGCGCGGCACGGTCTGCGGAAGATGCCGCAGGTGATGCTCAACGTGCGCGCCGCGGGGGCCCGCGAGGCGCTGGCCGACAGCGAGGTGCAACAGGCACTGGCCGAGGTGGAGCAGATCCTGCACGGCCGCGGCCGGGTGGTACTGCGCGCTTCCGGTACCGAACCGCTGGTGCGCGTCACCATCGAGGGGGCCGACGCGGCGGAAGTGCAGCAGTTGGCAGAGAAGCTCGCGGGGACGGTAAAATCCGCAGCCGAACGCTCGTGAACCTGTAGTGGTATTGGGTCGCCATGGATTGGCCCGACGTGCCCCGCCCTTGCGGTGGCGGATGAATCGACCGCACGCCCAACCTGGTGACTACAGACATGAAGAATGTTCCAACTCTCGATATCCGCCGTTACGACACTGACCGTGACGCCTTTGTCGCCGAAATCGGCGCGGCTTATCGCGAATTCGGTTTCTGCTGCATCAGCGGCCACGGCATCGCGCGCGAGTTGATCGACGGCTCCTACGACGTGTTCCGCCGCTTCTTCGCGCTGCCGACCGAAACGAAGATGAAGTACCACGTCGCCGGTGCCGGCGGTGCGCGCGGCTACACCCCGTTCAAGGTGGAGACCGCCAAGGACAGCCAGTACGCCGACCTCAAGGAGTTCTGGCACATCGGCCGCGAAATTCCGCGCGATTCGAAATTCGCCGACGTGATGCCGCCGAACATCTGGCCCAGCGAAGTGCCGGACTTCAAGCAGTACGGCTACGGTCTGTACCAGGCGCTGGACCAGCTCGGCACCCGCGTGCTGCGTGCGCTGGCGCTGCATATCGGCGAGCCGGAGAACTTCTTCGAGGACAAGACCGACGTCGGCAATTCGATCCTGCGACCGATCCACTATCCGCCGATCACCGAAGAGAACATACCGAACGTGCGTGCCGGCGCGCACGAGGACATCAACTTCATCACCCTGCTGGTCGGCGCCAGCGCGGAAGGGCTGGAAGTGCTCACCCGCGAGGGCGAGTGGTTGCCGATCACCACCGAGGGCGACGCGATCGTGGTGAACATCGGCGACATGCTGCAGCGGCTGAGCAACCACGTGTTCCCGTCCACCACGCACCGCGTGGTCAATCCGAAGAACGCGAACGCGCGCAAGCCGCGCTACTCGGTGCCGTTCTTCCTGCACCCGAATCCTGACGTGGTGCTGGACCCGCTGGATTCGTGCATCACGCCGGACAACCCGCGCCGCTACGACAGCTCGATCACCTCACACGAATACCTGCTGCAGCGCCTGCGCGAGATCAAGCTGATCTGAGGTTTCAGGCCATCCAGAAGAACACGGCGGTCATGCGCTTGGCCGCCGTCTCCAGCCCCCAGTACGCGCTGGCGCTATGGATCAGGTTGGCCTTGTAGACCAGCAGCCGGTTGTAGCGGTGCGCCACACGCACGTCCTCGGCGAAGGCGTTGGGTTGCACGAAACGGTTACCCAGCGCCTCGGCCAGGTTGCGATATGGCGGCAGCACGATATTGCCGCCGAGCCGGCCGCCGGTCATGCGCTGACGGAAGAAGCTGGTGCCGCACTGCTCCGGCACGCCGGGGTTGAGATACAGCACGGCAGCGTAACGACACAGATTCGATGAATCGGTATGCGGCTTGACCGCGCCTTCGACCGAGCCGACCACCTGCACGCAATTGTGGTTGAGCCGGGTGCCGGTCTCGGTCTGCTCGACCCAGACTTTCTTCGCGCCGGTCAGCCGGCACACCTGCGCATCCAGTGCG
>Ga0070696_100002603_pt1 | contig 11961 bp, 11 predicted proteins | sample KBSK1253metaG_FD_65474 | JGI IMG/M metagenome (GOLD analysis project Ga0070696, IMG submission 65474) | Corn, switchgrass and miscanthus rhizosphere microbial communities from Kellogg Biological Station, Michigan, USA - KBS K1-25-3 metaG | ecosystem: Host-associated > Plants > Roots >... | reverse complement strand
AGGCCCGCAACCGGTTCAGTGCAATGGGCAGGAGTCGCGTGGCCTCGGAGGGACCGCAGCCGATGCATGTGTGGCCGGTGCGGGCCACCCGCAGCGCTTCGATTTCCTGCGAAGCGCTACGCAACTCGGCATCGATGGCGTCTGCGTGGCGCACCAGGGCGAGCCCGAAGGCGGTCGGTATGGCGCCAAATCGCCCGCGTTCGAGCAACTGCACGCCGAACGCACGCTCCAGGGTACGAATGTTCTTCGACAGCGCCGGTTGCGAAATACCGATGGTTTCCGCCGCCTTGGAGAACGAGCGGTGGCGTACGATCAGTGCCAATTGGCGCAAGCGCGGTACATCGATATCGGTGGACACTGTCTTGCTCCGGGTATTCCATAACCTGAAGGAATGTAATTGGCCGGGATGGTAGATGGAAAGCGCGCAAATAGCGACTTAGATTCAAATGGCTTGATTTTATCGCGTGAGGTTTATCGCGTTGAATTACCGGGAGGCCCCACTTGCAGCCGCTTGAACGATTGGTCGAAGCTGATCGCGTGCACAAAACCGTTTACACCGATCAGGCAATCTTCGACCGGGAAATGGACAATATTTGGGAAAAGACCTGGGTGTATTGCGGCCATGAGTCGCAGATCAAGCAGCCGGGGGACTTCTTTACGGTGCAGATCGGCCGGCAGCCGATGATCGTCGTGCGCGGCACGGATCGCAGCATTCGGGTTCTGTACAACCGCTGTCCGCACCGCGGGGTGCAGCTGTGCGGCAGCCGTCAGGGCAACACGGGTTCGACATTCGTCTGTTCCTATCATGCGTGGACATTTCATCTGAATGGACGGGTCAAGGGGATTCCGCTGCCGCGGGGGTACGATGGGACGCGCATGAACCCGGACAATCCGGACTGTTCGATGAAGCCCGCCGCACGCGTCGATAGCTATCGCGGATTCGTGTTCGCCAGCCTGTCGGCCCAGGGGCCGACACTCGTCGAGTTTCTCGGCGAGGCGAAGATCGCGTTCGACGACATGTGCGACCGCTCACCCCTGGGGGAGGTGGAGGTGGTCCCGGTGTGCCATCGCATCGTGCAGCATTCGAACTGGAAATTCTTCATGGAGAATCAGCTCGATGCCTTGCATCCCTCGGTGACACATCAGTCGACCGGGATTGCCGCGGGACGCGCGGAACGGAGCCTCAAGGCGCAAGGCGAGACCCCTCCGCTTTATTATCACTACCTCTCGACATTCGCATCTTCATTCGATCAGTGGGATGCGGTGCAAACGATCAATTTTCCGCGCGGTCACGGAATCTTGAAGAGCTACATGGGTCTTCGGCCGGACGATCCGGATACCAACGAATACGTCGCCGCGATGTACCGCGCCTACGGTGAAGCCAAAGCTGAGGAATATCTCGGGCGCAGCATCCATCATGTGCTCGTCTATCCGTATCTGTCGGTGCAGTCGCCGCTGCAACAGCTGCGTTGTCTGCGGCCGCTCGCGCCCAATAAAACACTCTCGGAAATTTGGCATTTCCGCCTGAAGGGCGTCTCCGATGCGATCTATCGCCGAGCCTTGTGGTACTTCAACCTGGTGAATTCGCCCGCCACGATGATCAACGCGGACGATCTGGAAAATTGGAGCAAGGGACAATGGGGCCTGGAATCGAACGGCGGTGATTGGGTGAGTTTTCACCGTAACTTCGGCGAAGATACTCTGGAGAACGGCGTGACCTATTCCCAACATGGTACTTCGGAAGCCGTCATGCGCAGTCAATTCAAGGCGTGGGCTGAGTACATGCAATCATGAATAAGACCCCTGACAATGCCGGTGCGCGCTCAACGCTGTCCGCCCGGCTCCTCGACGAGGTGGTCATTTTTGAGAACCAGGAGGCCAAATCAACGGGTGCCCAATCGATTGCACCAGACCATATGCCGCGGCAGCCCCATCGAGCGCGACCCCTGCCCCGGCAAAGCGCCTTGGCGCAAGGAACTCACCCGGCATCGCTGCAGCAGCGCGTCGAGCAGTTCCTGTTTCACCAGGCCGAATTGCTCGACGGTAAGCACTGGGGCGCCGTCATCGACCTATTCGAGGACGATGGGATTTATTGGATGCCGGTTGCCCCTGAACAGACGGAATGGCTGGATTCACCGTCCATCTTCGCCGAAGACAAGCGCATGATGCAGATTCGGATGGGGCGGGTCACTCACCCGAACGCTTGGTCGCAGGCCCCCAATTGGGGCACGAGCCATCTGGTCGGCAATGTCGTGATCGAATCGGCGAGCGAGGATGAGTGCGTGGTGCGCTCGCGTTTCCATATGATGGAACTGCGCCGCGACGACGTGCGTCATTTCGCCGGTACCTACCGGCATACGCTCAAGCCGCGGGGCGAGCAGTTCAAAATAGTTCTGCAGCGGGTCGATATGCTGACTGCACAGGCACCGTTCGACTATGTTTTGCAAATCTGGGTCTGAAAATCCAAACAGGGGGTATTTATGGCGCTAAGTGCAATCAAGGCGGTCAGGTCGGATGCCGCGAATCTCCCTGTGCGCGAATACTCTCTTTACATCAACGGCGCTTGGGCGGAAGGCTCCGGTAAGCTCGCGGACGACTTCAATCCCGCGACCGGCGCGTTGTTTGCGCGGGTAGCGCAAGCGAATCGGGCAGATGCCCTAAAAGCCGTCGAATCGGCTTTCGTGGCCCGAGCCGCGTGGGGCGGCATGATCGTGTCCGAGCGAGCTGCCTTTCTGTTGCGCGCGGCCGATATCCTGGCCACCAAGGTTGACGAGATCCGCGAAGTACTGATCGATGAATCGGGATCGACGTTCGGCAAAGCCATGTTCGAAGTATTCTATTGCATCGACTTGCTGCGCAGTGCTGCGGGCGACGCGCGGCATGTCTTCGGCGACACGCTGCCGCACAGCATGACGGGCCAAATAGGTATTGCGATACGACAGCCGCTCGGTGTCATTGCGGGCATAGCGCCCTTTAACGCGCCGTTTCTACTCGCGATGAAGAAGGTGGCTCTGGCTCTGGCCGCGGGCAATTGTTTCGTGCTGAAACCGTCGGAAGAGACACCCGTGAGCGCGCTGAAGATAGCGGAAATTTTCCACGAAGCGAAATTGCCACCGGGCGTTCTGAACGTGGTTCCGGGGCCGGCTCAAGAAGTGGGGGAAGTGCTGCTGAGCGACCCTCGGGTGCGGATGGTGACTTTCACGGGGTCGACCAACGTCGGCAAGAAGCTCGCCGTCGAAGCAGCCAAGCATTTGAAGAAATTCACGCTCGAAATGGGCGGCAAGAATCCTCTGTTGGTTCTGCGCGATGCCGATATCGACTACGCGGTTCGCGCGGCGTGCTTCGGCATATTTTTCCACCAAGGACAGGTGTGCATGGCCAACTCGCGACTCATTGTCGAGGAGCCGATATACGACGCCTTCTGCGCAAAGCTGGCTGCGCGGGCGAAGACCTACAAGGTCGGCGATCCGCACGATCCGCAGACTGTCATCGGCCCGCTGATCCGCCGCAGTCAATGTGATTTCATCGACGCTCAAGTGCAGGAGGCCGTCGCCAAGGGCGCGACGGTTCTGACAGGGGGCACTCATCAGGAGAATTTCTACCAACCGACCATTGTCGCGGGGGTCACCGCGCAGATGCGTATTTATTCCGAGGAGTCGTTCGGCCCGATAACCTCCGTCATCAAGTGCAAGGACTCGGACGAGGCTTTGGCGATAGCGAATGACACTTCCTATGGGCTTGCTTCGGGCGTGATCACCAACGACTTACAAAAGGCAATGGACCTGGCGCTGCGTCTGGAAGCAGGCATGGTCCACATCAACGACACGACGGTGGCAGATGAGCCTCATGTTCCATTCGGCGGCATCAAGAACAGCGGCGTGGGCCGCGAGGGCGGCCGATATTCCATGGAAGAAATGACCGAAATGAAATGGATCACGATCCAACTCGGCCAGCGGCAGTTTCCGTTCTGAGGTCGCTCGCGCCGACCACGGCGGTGGACCAGGGCTTGCGCTTCTTTCCGACGGCGTCAGGATCTGCTTATGGTGAAACAGACCCGGAGCGCTTGCCGCCAGCCCGTGTGCACTAAAGTCCCGGCTCGCGCCGATCAAGCGTAAGTCCAGCTCGCGATCGCACCCAGGTAAAAACACAGCTCGGTCAGCTGCTGGATGATGTCGAGTTCTTGGATGGCGCCGGTCTTGCGGTTGCGCCTGCGGTATGCGGCGTAAGAGATGCGCGCGACGATGGCCGTGGCGAGGCCCACCAGCCCGGGTATGCCCATCAGCGCCGCGGGTGCAAAGCCCGTGGCCAAGGCGATGCCCAGATCGCCGTGCGACACCGGCGTCGATGCAGGTTTGGTTGGCAATGCAACAATCGACACGACCAGCGCGCGGCTGCCCGCGTGTCCGGCGATCATGATCAGGCCGAGGGCAGTATTTGCCGGTAGTGAAAACGGCAGATGGGCAGCCGACAGCGCCATGAGCGCGTTGTACTTGATGACGAATGCGAACACCACGCCCAGTACGCCGGCATCCGCCGCGGGCACACCGCTCTCGGCGCCGCTGGTCCGCTCTGCGCCCAATGTATGGTGGCGAAAACTTCCGCACAGCAGCGCAGTCGCGAGCATCGACAGGACGACGGCGATACTGGCCGGCCAGATCAGCGCCCCAAGCCAGTAAATGCCGCCGCCGACCGCACCGATCAGCATGCCCGCCAGCGGCACGAATCGCGCCGCTGGGCCGACCCCGGCATCGCCTGCGCGCGCCGCGCCGCCACCCTCGAACGCGGTCATTCGCAGACGGGTGCAGAAACGTAGCGCCGTGACGAACAGGCGCCACTGGGCGTTCACGCGCGCCTGCGCTCGGCCGCCTGCGCTCCCTGCGCGCCCTGCACCGCCTGCGCCGGCCGCCCCAGTTTCGGCCGCAAATATTGTCCGGTGTACGAGGTCTTGTGGGCGGCAATTTGTTCCGGCGTGCCGGCCGCAATTATCCGGCCGCCACCGTCGCCGCCCTCGGGGCCCAAATCGACCACCCAGTCGGCGGTCTTGATGACGTCAAGATTGTGCTCGATCACGATGACGGTGTTGCCCTCGTCGCGCAGACGCTGCAGTACGGCGAGCAGCTGTGCAATGTCCGCGAAATGCAGACCGGTGGTGGGTTCGTCGAGAATATACAAGGTGCGGCCGGTGGCGCGTTTCGAGAGCTCCTTGGCGAGCTTGACGCGCTGTGCTTCGCCGCCCGACAGGGTGGTAGCGCTTTGTCCCAGCCGAACATATGAGAGTCCCACGTCGAGCAGCGTCTGCAGTTTCGGCTGCACGGTCGGCACGGCGGAGAAAAACGGCAGCGCGTCTTCGACCGTGAGGTCGAGGATTTCCTGAATGTTTTTGCCTTTGAAACGGATCTCCAGGGTTTCACGGTTGTAGCGCTTGCCCTTGCATACATCGCAGGGCACGTAGACATCGGCGAGGAAATGCATTTCGACTTTGATGACGCCGTCGCCCTGGCAGGCCTCACAGCGTCCGCCTTTGACGTTGAAGCTGAATCGCCCCGCCTCATAACCGCGCGCGCGGGACTCCGGTACCGCGGCAAAGAGTTCTCGAATCGGCGCGAACAGACCCGTGTACGTGGCCGGATTGGAGCGGGGAGTCCGGCCGATCGGGCTCTGATCGATCTCGATCACCCGGTCGATGAAATCGAGGCCCTCGATGCGATCGAAGTGCGCGGTGCCGGCCGAGGCGTGATTGAGTTGGGTCGCCACCGCCCGAAATAATGTGTCGTTGACCAGGGTCGATTTTCCGGAACCCGATACACCGGTGACGCAGGTCATCAGGCCGAGTGGAAATTCCGCCGTGAGCTTCTTCAGGTTGTTGGCCGTCGCGCCGATCACGCGCAGCATGCGCGCCGCGTTGGGCGCATGTCGCTTGGCAGGGATCTCGATGCGCCGTCTACCGCTCAAATATTGTCCGGTGATCGAATCCGGCTGCGCAGCGACTTCGGCCGCCGTGCCCTGCGCAACGATCCTGCCGCCGTGCGCGCCCGCCCCGGGACCCAAATCCACGACATGGTCGGCCTGCCGGATCGCGTCCTCATCGTGTTCGACCACGATCACCGTATTGCCGAGGTCGCGTAGATTGACGAGAGTGTCGAGCAGGCGCTGGTTGTCGCGCTGATGCAGTCCGATCGAGGGCTCATCGAGAATGTACATGACGCCGACCAACCCTGAGCCGATTTGACTTGCCAGACGGATGCGCTGGGCTTCGCCGCCGGACAACGTATCGGCGCTGCGGTTCAACGTCAGATACCCGAGCCCGACATTGCCGAGGAACCCCAGCCGGTCGCCGATTTCCTTGACTATTTTCACGGCAATTTCGCCGCGCCAGCCGGGCAGCTGCAGCTTGCCGAAGAACTCCAATGCGCGTTCGACGGAAAGCGATGAAACTTCGGGCGCGCTCTTGCCGCCGACGAAGACGTTTCTCGCGGCGCGATTGAGGCGCGTTCCCTGGCACTCGGGGCAGGGGCGCGAAGAGCGGTACTTGGCAAGCTCTTCGCGCACGGTCACGGATTCCGTTTCTCCATAGCGGCGCTCCAGATTCTTGACGATGCCCTCGAAAGCGTGTTTTCGCTTGATGGTGCCGCCCTTGCCGTCCAGGTATTTGAACTCGATCTGTTCGTCCGCACTGCCGAGCATCACCAGGTCTTTTATCTTTTGCGGCAGGCTCTCGAACGGCGCCTCGATGTCGAACTTGGCGTGCCGGGCCAGCGATTGAATCAGCTGGAAATAGTAGGCGTTTCGGCGATCCCAGCCGCGTACGGCGCCGCCGGCCAGCGACAAATGGGGATTGGCCACGATCTTGGCCGGATCGAAGAAGTCCTGCGTGCCGAGGCCATCGCAGGTGGGGCAGGCGCCGATCGGACTGTTGAAGGAGAACAGACGAGGTTCGAGTTCGCTCAAGGAATAATTACAGATGGGGCAGGCGAATTTGTCGGAGAACACGAGTTCGACGCGCTCGGGGGTATCCATGTAGGCGATGCGCGCCACACCCTGGCCCAACCGTAACGCGGTTTCGAAGGACTCTGCCAGCCGTTGACTCAAATCGGGCCGCACCTTGAAGCGATCGACGATCGCCTCGACCGTGTGTTTGCGGCGCACGTCGAGTTTCGGCGCCTGATCCAGCTCCACGACCTTGCCGTCGATGCGCGCGCGCACGAAGCCGCCCGCCTGCAGCTCATCGATGAGCTCCGCGTGCTCCCCCTTGCGCTCGGCAATGGCGGGGGCGAGCAACATCAACGCCGTCCCTTCAGGATGCTGAAGGACGGCATCGACCATCTGGCTGACGGTCTGGGCGGCGAGGTCGATGTGGTGATCGGGACAGCGCGGCGTGCCGGCACGGGCGTACAGCAGCCGCAGATAGTCGTGTATTTCCGTAACCGTGCCCACCGTGGAGCGCGGGTTGTGCGAGGTGGATTTTTGCTCGATCGAGATCGCCGGCGACAGTCCTTCGATGGTGTCGATGTCCGGCTTCTCCATCATCGACAAAAACTGGCGGGCATAAGTCGACAGCGACTCGACATAACGGCGCTGACCCTCGGCATAGATGGTGTCGAAGGCCAACGAGGACTTACCGGAACCCGAAAGCCCGGTGAATACGATCAATCGGTCGCGCGGCAGATCGAGATCGATATTCTTCAGGTTGTGGGTCCGGGCGCCCCGGATTCGGATATTTTGCATGTAACCAGTCAGTATACGCGCGGCGTCAAGGGCGGGTGAGCACCCCTCTGGCCTTGGGCAAAGGCCACCCAACAACCCGGATATCGGCGCGGCTGGGCCGGCCTCGCAGGGATATTTCTATATCAGCGCAGCACTCAAGCTGCATAGTGGGGCTTTGTCCCGCGTGTACAATAAGTGACATCAAATTGTTTCGGGGGTGGGGACATGGCGCGCGGCGTAAACAAAGTCATCTTGGTCGGCAATCTCGGTGCAGATCCGGAAACCCGTTCCATGCCCAGCGGGACGACGGTGACGAACATCCGGATCGCCACCACCGAGTCGTGGAAGGACAAGGCCTCCGGGGCGCAACAAGAACGTACCGAATGGCACAGCATTGCGATGTTCGGCCGTTTGGGCGAAATTGCCGCCGAGTACCTTCGCAAAGGCTCGCAGGTATTCGTCGAGGGCAAATTGCGCACCCGGAAGTGGCAGGATAAGCAGGGAAATGACCGGTATACCACCGAGATCATCGCCGACAACATGCAAATGCTCGGCGGGCGCGCGGGCGGCCCGGGCGGCCCCGGGGGGGGCAGTGGCGGGGCGGATCGTGGAGCGGGGGCCAGTGCTCCGCCACGCGATGATTACGACCAGTCGTCGACACCGACGCCGGCGGGCGGCAAAGAGGATTTCGACGACGACATCCCATTTTAGGATGGCGGCAGCTTAGTCGCGCGGTCGCGGCGTGAACTTCTGGGCGCACGCCTCCCAGTTTTCCGCGATGCACGCTTGGGCCGCGATCAACGTCACGTGCCCGTGGCAAACCAAGTTGTGCATCCGTACCTCCAGAGCATCTTTCCGTTTCGCTCCGTGCTCGCCGTCCCATGGCTGAAGGGCCAAATTGGACAGGTTTCGAGGATGGCCGCCCAGCGCCAATGGGACGATATGGTCGAGCTCGAAATCACTCATGTGTGATTCGTCGAGACCCGCTTGCCGGAGCAACTTCGCCTTGACTGCCTGGCTAAACCGGGTTGTCGGGCGAACGGACTTGGTATAGCCCGTCGCACAAATCGTCCATGCGATGGTCTGCTGGGAAACGTCGGGGTTCAGAGCGATGCAGCCGTGCGAGGTCTGAACGCAGGGCGCGCTCTGCGACGCCCCGGCGGGCGAAGCGGAGCGCGGTACCAACACCGGCACGGTGACCGTCGCGTTTTGCGGTGGCCGAACCCTGGACGAATTGGCCGCGCAGCCGCCTACGGTCAGCAGCCCCATTGCGGCAAGAACGCGCCACCTCACCGAAGAGGACATTGGGAACTCAGACCGGCACTGCATACCATCATGATTGAACGTCGTGAGTTTTTCAGGGGACCAATTTCACCGGATAGGCGCATGCCTGTGGGCGCGCCGGATCGTATAGTATCGGCCAATGGATCGCGCGCACCTACGGCACTTCGTCGAGAGCACCTGGCAGAACTCGATTCTGGGGCGTCTGCAGGACTACATCCGTATTCCGAACAAGTCCCCGGCCTTCGATCCCGATTGGGAGCGGCATGGGTACATGGACCAGGCCATCGATCTCATGGCCGGCTGGTGCCGCGCTCAAGCCGTGCCCGGCATGCGTGTCGAGGTGCGCCGCCTGCCCGGCGTGACGCCGCTGCTGCTCGTCGACATTCCCGGAGATGTCCCCGGATGCGTTCTACTGTACGGGCATCTCGACAAGCAACCGGAGTTTACGGGCTGGTCGCCGGGGCTTGGACCCTGGGAGCCCGTGATGCGCGACGGCAAGCTCTTCGGCCGCGGTGGTGCGGATGACGGCTATGCCGTCTTCAGTTCCTTGACCGCAATCGCCGCCCTCAAAGCGCAGGCGGTTCCGCTCGCCCGCTGCGTGCTGATGATCGAGGCATCGGAGGAAAGCGGCAGCATTCACCTGCCGGCTCACCTCGACGCCCTCGGCGCCAGTATCGGCGAACCCTCACTCGTCATCTGCCTCGATGCGGAATGCGGCAATTACGAGCGGCTGTGGAGCACGACGTCTCTGCGCGGCAATCTGGTGGGCCAGCTCACGGTGCGCGTACTGACCGAGGGGGCGCATTCCGGTCTTGCCTCCGGCATTGCACCCGCGCCGTTTCGCATCATCCAGCAATTGTTGGAACGAATTGAAGATTCCGTGACGGGGGAATTGCGGCTCGGCGAGCTGTGCGCCGATATCCCGAGGGATCGGCGTGCCCAGATTACCGCGGCGGCCGGGGCGCTGGGCGCCGATATTCTGGACAAGATTCCGTTCGCCGCGGGCGCGCGGCCCTTGTCGATGGACCCGGAAGAATTGCTGATCAATAACACTTGGCGGCCGACGCTCGCCGTGACCGGTGCTGACGGTCTGCCGCCGACGCGATCGGCCGGCAATGTACTTTTGCCGGAAATTGCACTGAAAATTTCGCTGCGCCTGCCGCCGACAACGGATCCGGTCAGCGCGGGCGAGGCGGTCCGCGAGGCGCTGGAGCGTGATCCGCCCTATGGCGCGCAGATCAGTTTCGTGTGTGAGTCGCCGACCGGCGGCTGGAACGCGCCCACTTTCGCGCCGTGGTTCGAGCAGTCGATGCAACGCGCCTCGAGGGATGTGTTCGGCCGCGAGCCGGTGTATTTCGGCGGAGGCGGCACCATCCCGTTCTTGAGAATGCTGGGTGAGCGCTTTCCGGAAACGCAGTTTCTGGTCACCGGCGTGCTGGGGCCGCATTCCAATGCACACGGTCCCAATGAGTTTCTGCACGTCGGCTACGCCACGCGTCTGACAGAGTGCGTGAGTCTGGTCCTCGCCGATCATGGTGCGCATGTTGCGAGCGCGTAGGCTGAACCATACGTGCACAAGAGTCTGATGCGCCGCGAACGGCGCATCACCTCGTAGCCGCCGGGGGCCGGCTGCGGTCCTTCCTACCGCGTCACAGGCGGCTACGCCACGTTGACCAGGATGCAGTCGGAAACCCGATAGGCGCCCTCCACCCACGGAAGTCCCGTCCCCTCCCGGATTTTGTTGCCGATCAGGCGTTTTTGCAGAGCCACAGAATCCAAGTGGTCGATCGACTGCTTCACCAGGTCACGTGCCAGTTGTGCCACCTCGGGGTAGTACGGCCCATCGTCGGGGTCGGCTTCGTATTCCATCGAGATCATCAGACAGCCGAGAACCGCTTCGGCCTTGGATAGGTTGCTGCGCTCATCTTCGATGGCCTCGTGCAAAACCTCGGGAAGGGGGTTTGACCGGTCGCGGCTAACCTTTGCTTCTGTGTCACCGGCCTTGCCTTTGCCGGGACGATTTCGACCTCGCCGGGCTTTCGGCGTAATTTCTCGCGTAGCCATGCTCGCACCTCGTTTAGCGTCCAGGGATACTGTTCAAACGTACAGCATCATACTGTATATCCAAACAGTTAGCTACTTTCTGTTTGATTGGCCGGTGCCGACCTGGAGGTGGTTGCGGCCTGAATGCGATACGGCAGGGCGCGCCGGCGGCGAACTGAAAGATCTGGAATTGATGGGGGTGTTCGTGCAAATTGGGCTGGTGCCGAATACGGACTGGCTCAAAGGAACGCTCAAGCCCTCGCCGCGCGGCGAAATCGATGTCGATGCGCGCGGGCAGACATCCGTGCCCGGCGTGTTCGCGGCCGGCGATCGCACGGTCGTCCCCCACAAGCAGATCGTCATCGCGATGGGCGAGGGCACCAATGCCTCGTTGAGCAGCTTCGATCATTTGATTCCTTCGCCGCTGCCGGCGGCTGCCTGATGCATGCCGACCACTGCTTACCCCACCCGACTGTCGGCAGGCGTGGTGGTTGTAAATGTGGTGCGGCCGAAGGTGCGCTACCTGCTGTTGCGAGCCTATAAGAACTGGGACTTCCCCAAGGGTTTGGTCGAGAGCGGCGAGCAGCCGATAGATGCGGCGCTGCGTGAGGTGCGCGAGGAAACCACGCTCGACAATCTATCGTTCGACTGGGGCCCCCAGTACATCGACACCGGCCCCTACAACAAGGGAAAGATCGCGCGCTACTACCTGGCGCGGAGCATCGAGACGCATATCAGCCTGCCGGTGAACCCTGCGATCGGCGTGCCGGAGCACCATGAGGGACGCTGGGTGGAATTCGACCAGGCGCTCGATATGGTGTCGCCGCGCCTGCGGCCGGTGGTGAGATGGGCGCGCGTGGTCATCGATTACTGACGGCCACGACCTCGATGCTTCCTGCGCTCAGCCACGAATGGAAAACCGCCCTCTCC